>ENA-OQES01001129-OQES01001129.1-human-gut-metagenome-genome-assembly--contig:-NODE-1129-length-10376-cov-3.955215_pt1 | contig 10376 bp, 8 predicted proteins | sample MGYA00242798_ERZ504641 | MGnify/ENA primary metagenome ERZ504641 (study PRJEB26092, sample SAMD00036327) | human gut metagenome | host: Homo sapiens | study: EMG produced TPA metagenomics assembly of...
CGAACGTCCCATGATCTTCATGAAGACGCTGCCGCCGCCGACCGCCAACAGGAGCAGGGTCAGCACGGCTCCCGTTGGCGTGAACATCCAAGCGAACAGGACGGTGAGAAAATCGGCGGCTCCCTGCCCAGCCGTCTGAGTAACAGTGCCGGTGTCCATCAGAATGCATCTCCATCCGTTTCGAACTCGTCAGACGTTTTCTGGCGAGGTGGGTTCTTCGGCGCGTTGAGGTTCGCATGGTATTTCGCCGCTGCTTCCTTGACCTCTCCCGTGATACGTGCGCTCTCCAATGCGTCGGCGGCTTCCTGTTCGCTCATGTGGCCCTGTTGCCGGAAGTTGTGCATCATGCTGTTCTCCACCACCCCGAACGCCTTGTCTCCATCGGAGTTGAGACTTCCGTCCTCGGAGTGCATTTCGTTCAATGATTCATCGAGATCGAACGGATTGTCTTCGACCGGAGCAATCGGAGTCATGACCGTCGTGGGCCTGTTGCCTAGGCTTAGGATTTCGTTGCGGCTCTTCTCCGCTCTGGCTCCCAGTGCGCCGATTCCGACCTTGGCTCCATGCCAGAAGTCACGGTTGGTGGCGAGCTTGCCCAATGCGACTGCACCTGCCGGCAGTGTGATCGGGTTGGATGTGAGTGCGGCAGCGGCGATACCGGTCGCCGCGACTTTGGCGCCACGCTTGACCACGTCACGCAACGGTTGGGATTGCATGACACCTAGGGGCTGCCTTGCCTGTCGCGCCCAACAGCATAGCTCCTCCGCCCAGGCCGCGTGCGGTCTGATTAAGCAGGCTTGCACCTTTTGCCATGGCTACGGGCGCGGCCGAGCGATGCGCCGGGCATGGCGGGCCATATAGTTCTTGACGCGATCATCGTAGGACATGCCGCCCGTCATGAACGCCTGAGCTCTGTCGGCTTGGTTGGCGAAACGTGCGGCGACTCCTGCGGAGGACCCGCGTACGGTGCCTTCGTTCATGCGCCCCCGATCTATAACTGAGGGAGTCTGCTCCGCGGGCTGCGATCGCATCGTATTCTTTCGCGTTGCGTCCGTACAGGTTGCGGTCGCCGCCGTCGAGGTCAAGATTCTTCCTCTCCGAATCGAGCATGGAGTCGAGTTTGCTTTCGCCGGCGGTGGGACCGAACATCCTGTGGCGCGGTCCGGCGTTGCGACTGGACATGCCGCCGTGGTTTCGGCTTGTGAGGAGCCGTCCCATGAGGAGACCGCTGCTTATTCCTCCGCCGATTCTCCTGAGGCCGGCCAGCACTCCGCCTGCCATGGCTCCACCGGTGGCGATTCCCATCATCGCTTTGAAACTGAACGGGTTGCCGACTTTGAGCACGCTGGTACAAAACAGGCTGATGGCCGCGATTGCAAGCACCGGACTGAAACCGCTGATCACGTTGTACATGAAGCTGCTGCTCATTTCGGAACAGAACTTCAACATAAGCTGGCAGATGAATGTGGCGATGGCTCCCAAAGCCGAATACAATCCGCCGGTCATGCTCAGGTTGCACGTGTATTTCACCCAGTTCTTCAACACGTTCTTCGGAGCTTCGCCTATGGGGAAAGCTCTCACGAGGAACGCTACGACGAGGAACAGCACCATCAGGACGAGCATGAGCTTGGTCATGATGAGGATGACGCTGAGCAATCCCCAGACGATCATGTTGCAGATGCCACCGAGCACGGAACCGAATGCACCCAGATTGTCAGGCGCTGAATTGCCGTACAGGTTGTCCAGGGTGATTCGCATCGCTCCTTCTCCGGTCGAAGAATCCTGCGTGTTACCAAGGTTGGCTTCACGCCAGGTTCCGCCGACGTTGGGGATATCGAAACGCCAGCCCAGGTTCGCGGCATCGGCGATGTCCGTGTTCTGGACGTTGCCGCTCGAATCACGGAAGTCATTGTCGTTGTGGAAGGCCTGATACTGGTCGCCTTTGAATTGCTTTGTGCCCAAAGCCACATTGCACAATTGGAGTATGTTCTGGTCTACCTTGACATCGTCCCCGTAGAAGTGGGCCCCGTTCCCGCCTGAGATGTCGCTGAATCCATCCTTCTTCAATCTGACGGTGAGCTTCCCGATTTTTGATGGCTCCTGTATCCTTGTGCCCCCATGATTTTTTGACGAGGATGTTCCAGCCGTCACGGCCGTACACCTTCCCACTGCCGTCGATACCGCAGGTCTCCCAAAAGATCCCCGCTCTGGTCAGTCGAACATATTTATCCCGGTCGTTCTGCTCCTTTTCCTTGTCATTGACGGAACTGTCCTGAGGGTCGATCCAACCGTGTTCGCTGAACAACCATTCCGCTGTGCTGGAATCGATACTCAAACCGGTTGCCGCATTCGTCAATGTCATTTGCACCGCAGGATCGGTGTTCGTGTTCATGTCAAGCACATGGCAGTACGCTTGCTGTGCGTTGTCGGCCACACCTGACGGCGTGTTCGGCCCCGCTGACGGATTACCCCATTGCATCGTCACCCACGATCGGAGAGCCGTTTCCTCCCACATGCGGTTCACGGCCTTGGTGATAGAGGATGTGTCTCCCCCGTTGCCGCTGGTCGCGGTGTCGTACTGCTGGTGCATGGCATACAGGTAATCCTGGCAGTTCGTATTACGGTTGAGTGCTTTGTTGCTGAACGCCATCATGTTCGATTCGCCGTCGTTCAACCCGTCCAGATCAAGTCCGACGGTGAGCTTGTTGACTGCGCCGTTGATGGTGTTGACGACCCACCAGGGACTGCCGGTCGCCGGTTCGGTCGCATTCTCCGCGGTTTTCGAGGCTCCTGTCCCCAACACGATGAGAGCCGCAAGACACAATACCGTGGCAAGCAGTCGTTTGCTCGCCTCTTTCGTGGTCCCGATGTCGAATCCCGCCGCGAGAAGCCATACGACGATGGCGGTCACCATCAACGCCGCGGGAATGCCGCCGGCCATGACACTGTCGATAAGGTTCGCCGTGGCGTGGTCGACCGACGCTCCGGCGGTCTTCAATGGGGTGAAGCTTGCCGCGAACTGGCTTAGCGACAAGGCGCACGACCAGCAGAGCTGCGTGATCTGCATCAGCATGTTCGGCAGGATGTCCCTCGTCGTATGGCTGATCATGGCGGGCACGTTGGCGATGAAACCAAGGATGCCGCTCGATGGTTCGATGCGGCTGGTTATGCTGCCGACATTGCTTCCCCATCGGCCGGACGGAAGACATGTCGTGTAATCGACTTGGGTGCTTGTGGTCGTAGCGCATGCCGGCGCACTCGCACCGCCATCGTTCTCGACCATGGCGAATGCTTGGGAGGGCAGTACGACCACTGTCATCAGAACGACGAGCAGAACAATGAACAGCATGTTCCGTCGCGCTTTCATCCTGACCGGGAGGCTGGGCTGCATTTGAGTTGAAGCGCTCACAGTATCCACATCTCCTTCAGACTGCTTAGATGCTCTGGCTGATTCGAATTGGGGTAGAAAACCTCTCCGGCGATGTTCCGGCTCTGCAATCTCCTGAGGAGTCTTTTCCATCGGACCTGCTGGGTCCGGTCTTTGACTTGGCCGACCATGAGGAATGGTGCGGCGACCAAGCCGATGAGGATGAACACCACGCCGAATGTGATGCCGATGATCGGGGCGAGCATAAGACAGATCAACAGTCCTATAACACCGCCGATGATTGTCGAGAACACGGTCTTGGATCGGGCTTCCGTGCTTTTCGTGATCATGAACGTGTTCTTACGTTCGATTGATGCGGTGGATGAGACCTCGGTGATGTCATCCATGGTTTCCCTTGGATGCAATTGTCTTTGCTCGCCCATGAATATGTTCCCCGATCAGATTCCGAGGTAGTCTTTGCCTTGGCTGCCCACGGCGTTGACGATCCAGTCAAGAGCTGTCAGCAATGCCGGAATGGTTATGGTCGGGCCAGCGAAGATGAAGATGACGGCGAGAACGACGATGACTCGTGTGACGCTTGGACAGAACATGGAGACCAGCTGGTTGCTTCGCCCCATCGCCTTGCTGATTCCTCCCAGGATAAGCCCCAAGGCCAAGATCACTGCGGCAGCGGCGCCCACCTTGGTGATGAGCTGTCCGGCGGTCGAGTTGAGGATGCCGTCGAACATGGCGTGATAGCTTCCGACAAGATTGCTGGAAGCGGCGATTTCTATGGTGTTGCCCATTATTGGATTCCCTTCGAATTTGGTTTGAAGGAACCCTCCTGCGTTTCCCGAGTGTATCAACGGAATCGGTTGATAACGATAGGTTTTCGGTTTTTAACAAAGTTTCTTGCATTCTCAGACAACACGGGGAACACAGATTAAGAAAAACCCATCCGGCATCAATGGAAGCCGGATGGGTTGGCATGTTTTTTTGCGGTCCTACTTGTCGCCGGGACGATAACCGTCGTCGAAGTCTTTCACGCTCACGATGAACGCCGGCTGGATCTGTTCCATGTTTCTGGTTCTTACAGCGGCATGGTATTTGGGGAGGTTCGTCACCGCTCCTCCAGTCCACCCATCCAATCCCTCATTGTCGGTCAGACGTGCCGCGGTCAGCGTGGCTATGCGCGGAATCGACGTGTTGTAGCTGATGAACGTCGTGTACCCCAGGAACGAATCCAACAACGTGTCGGACAACTGGGTCGGGTATTGGGTGGCGAACACGAGAATCAATCCGAACGAACGCCCCTGCTCCCTCAGATTCTTCAACACGTCGTCCGACCCGTTCGCCAGCAGGCTCAGCTCGTCGCAGACGAGCATCGTGTGTTTGCCAAGCGTCAGCCAGTCCTTGCAGTGTGCGAACACCGTGTTCCAGAACCGGTACATGAGCCACGAGCCCAGAATCTTGTCCATGAGCTCGGGAAGCGAGTGGCCATTGTGCGGGGCGAGCACGATGTGATAGTCGCCCGGGTGATCCAATATCCACTTCCATGTGACGGTGCTGCGTCGCGGTGTGAACATGTGTTCGATGGCGAGGAACTGGTTGACCTTGTTCACCGAGGCGTTGGTGCGCTGCAGTATTTCACGATCGCTTCGCGCCGCCTGCCCCTTCTGATCCGGTCGTCCGTACAGTTGTTCTGCGGCACGCGCGGCCAACGTCATATCTATTCCGAGAGGATCGTCCTTCAACTCCAATGCGAGAGCCCTGCATACCTGTCCAAGCGCTCTGGCTGATCCGGTTTGACCATCCGACCCACACAATGCGACCACGGCCCAGCCGATAGGTGACTGCTGTTGCCTGAGTTGACCGGCCCCGGGATACTGTTGCTCGAGTTGTCTGCATCTTCTTAGGATGTCCCCCGGCTTGTGTTGGTCGTATCGGCTTGCGGCCACGCCGATGGTCATGGATTGGGTGATGATGATTTTGGGAGTCGTTCTGAATGTCGCCGGCATTGAATGCGTATCTCATGGTTTTGGCGACGCTTTCCGCCGTCTCCTGGGCGTTCCTTCCCTCCTGCATTCCGAGCAAATCGAGACCGATGCTGGAAGGGTCGGTGAGGTATATGACACGTGGATGGGAGTCAATCCCCTGCGTTTGCCGATACCGGTCCAGCACTTCCACTCCGGTGTCGTCCTTCATCCAGAAGTGGATGAGTCGTGAATCCGTTCCCCACACGTCACGGCCGGTATCATTGCGATGGCTGATGGCCCATTGGCTGATGCCGTGGGTCAGAACGGTTTTTCCTGATCCGGCTTCACCGCTGATTGCGATTCCGCCATAGAGCTGTGTCGGATCCAAGTATCCGGGACGTCCGGAATCGTCCAATCCGATCAGGACGCCTCCATGGGACAATGGTTCGGGCACCGGGTGAAGATCCTGTTTCACCGCCGTGGATTTCTGCACCGGCATGAACAGTGTGGTCGTGGTCATTGGGCTGAAGACCAAAGTGGTGCGTTGCGGGCCATATCCCGTCGCATACACTCGTTTGTCTTTCATGCCGAGTTTTGTTTCGGTGTCACTGAGATTCGCCTTGCGTTTGCGGCGAAGCCACCAGTATCGGCGTGGGCGTTGGAGAATATCATCCCATAGAGTGTTCCTCCACCATCTGATTCCAGCTGCAACAGTGAAGGCAAGAGGAACGATCCACAACCATGACGGTATCGGCAACAGCATCAAAGAGCAGTACGCCAACAGTCCAAGACATGCGAATTTGTAGTGCGGCGGTACTCGGAAGTACATTCGAGTGCTGTTGTCGTCGTTCAGCATGGCTTTCGCGTTTGCGGAGAGTAGTCCACTCAAAACCCAAGGCACCAGCAGCATCGCCGCTACCGTTCCCGCCAGCCAGAAGAATGTGGCAAGACGAATCGGAGTGATGACGGACAATACCATCGTCAACAGGGTGACAGCCAAGGTCACGATGAGTCCGCCCAACTTTGGGTAGCTGGGATGACTGCTCATGTTGGAGAGCAGCGGGAACATGGCCTGTCCAGCCCGTTGTGCGAGTTCTGCGTTCCGGCGGCTGTCGGCGCATGCTGCGGTGACTCGCGCGCAGAGCGTGTGTGCTGCGACAAATTCGTTGCCGTCCTCGACGGTGGAATGCTCGTCGGCAACCCAATCTCGAATTCGGGCCTGTTCGAAATATCCTTGCCTGCGGAGCGTTACGCTGACATAACTGTCTGCCGGCATCAATGCTTCGACGCTTTTCCGAATGCCGGCGGAATCGGTGCGCATCTTCTCCATCGTCGCCTTTGAATTCAAGCGGGCCCGCCAGGGCACAAGAGAGTGAGCTGATCTGCTGATTCCTTCCGGCAGTTCGGGTTCGCCGTTCCCTGGCAGTGGACTGATGGAAAAGCCGGCGAGATCACCCGCCTTGCGTATGCCTTCGCCATCGCCATGCACATATTCACGGACCGGCTCGTTTCCCACTCTGACGAGCAGCAGCGTGCAGTCCTCCAGATTTCCTGGGACATCATCCGCGATGGATCTCAACTGGTCGCCATCGAGTTGTCTGATGCTGCGAGTCACCTCGTACCATGCTTTTTCTTTTTCGCTCATATCCGATGCCCTCCTGTCAATTCGATTGTTCTGCGGTTGCCGGTTCGGTGGAGTAGAGCATGGCCAAGGGGAATCCTTCCGGCAAGTCGAACTTGGTCAGCTTCTCTCTTTCCAACAGTTGATATAGCCATGTGGTCATGCGGACCGTCGCATCCTTGTCTGCCAACGCCCATCCCAAATCCGCATACCCGTCCTTGACGGTGCTCTGGTCGCCGATGGTTTCCCTCATCCGTCGTATGGTCTTCACCGCAATGTATTTGGAAACGTCGAACATGATCGCATCCAATTGCCAGAGTCGTATTTTTTACAAAGCCGGATTGCGTTGCAGGTTGACCATGAGGAACGGGACCACCAGCGAACGGCGTCCTGTTTCGCAAAGCGTCCGTATCTTCTGCAATGCACGGTAGCGTTCGGTCTTGGCTTCCTCCAAACGCTGCTGGTTGGTTGCGAAATTTTCAGGAAGAGAGTTCAACGCTTTCACCTCCGATATACCCGTAGAATTCTCCCCGGTATGCTTCCGGCTTCCGCCATCCACTGACATCCCAACCCCATTGGTGTCTGATTGTTTCATCCATGACCGTCCATCCCCAGTCACGGATTGTCGTCACAGGTTTTGTTGATGGGGTGCATCGGCTCCAGTCCGGTGAGAACATGCTGCGTTCGACGTTCAGCATGTCCCGGTATGTTCCGATCCCGCCGGTCGGGTTGCCTTGCTCGTCGAACCAGTCGTCCCATAACGCGAATCCCATACGCGACGCCACGGATGGGTCGCCGACCAACATCTCGTCGGCATGGCTTGCCGTTTCGATGATGCTGCCCAATGCCGGGTACTGCCATTGGCTGGTGTCGCGTATGAGCAACCAGATACAGATGAGTCCACGTCGTTGCATCGGCGAGTAGGCGAGCAGCTTCGACCAATTGGAGATTTTCTGGCTCATGTTATTTGGGTGGACCTGCACTTCGATTCCCGCAAGCACGTTGTTCGATGCGAGTGCGGTGATGTCCGTCGAACAGCTGTGAGGCAGTCCGGCTTCGCTGACCGCCTGCGGGTCGATGAGCCGGAACGCTCCCCAACCGTCGCCGCCGACGAGTTTGATGTCCGGATTGACACCGAGATGCAGTCCGACGTGCGCCGCATACGTATTGTGGCGCACGTGGCGTCTCATTCCGATCAACTGCTTGTCCGAAAGCATTCTACGAAGCCAAGTTGCTGAATTAAACAGGCCGAGCGTGTTTCGGATGAGTTTCTTGTCGGAGCTCAACGACAACCAGGTTTGCGGGATTATCTGCCCGGAAAATCTTTCGTAAGGACTGAAGCCGATGTCGATAACTCCCAGCCGACACAACGCGCCGTACAGGTTCGGTTCGTCGCGATGGAATTCGGGAGCTCCTTTCACGGAGAGTCCCGCCCGAAGCTGGTCGACGGTGCATGTCCTCCATGAAAGCAATGCGCCGATGATGCTCGTAACCAATTCACTGTTTGCCTTGACCATGCTTTCCGCGAACAATCGGTTCGGGACGATCCACTGATGACGTTGCGCCAACACTCCGGGGTGTTCGTTGTTCGCCACGTCGCTTCCGCGAATCCAATCGGCGTCGCTACCCATCGGCCATAAAGCACGGTCATCGGGATTCGGTGTGAGTGAAAGATCAACCACGATGGAACCACCCCTTTTTCTTTTTCACTTCGAACCTGGCCGGTTTGAATCCCTTATCGGGCAGAACCCATTCAAGGGTCTGCTCTCTCGCCAAGTCCAGATTCGAGTCAGCCCAATTCGATTTACCGGATGCGATCAGATTGCCGGCCTCGACCGTCTGGTACTCGACTCCGAGAAAAATCCCGTATCTTGAATAATCAAGTGGCCGGTAGTCTGTCATTCCGACCGGGACCGTGTCTTTTATTCCGATACATTCTCGGGGCAAACCGTAACGGGGAAACGCGCTGAGCAGATTCAACGCATCTCCTTGCGTTTGCACGCCGGCCTTGACGATGACCAGGCAAAGGTCGCCGGCAAGAACGTAGGGGACGACCATTCCTCCGGCGGCTGTGGCGCTGTCCTGCAGATCATCTGCGCTGATACGGTCGAGATCCAAGACGACGAAGTCCCAGAGCTTGCGTGCTTCCTCGATGTATGCGCGGTAGTGGTCCCACGACACCATCGCACCGGCCGGTGGAGCGAACGAAACATCGTAACCGATGTTGAACATTCGTCCCGAATTGGCGCCGTATTGTGCCGCCATGCCGGGACGCCAGTCGGCTATGGTGCGCGCCGGCATACGCTGCCCAGGGTCGAAGAAGGAACGTTGCGATGACTGTCTCATGTTGCCGTCGATAAGGAGGGGGCGTAGTCCTTTTTCTCTTGCCCGCTCGCATAATCTGCGTGAGGAAACCGTCTTTCCCACGCCTCCAGTGTTCGATGTGACAATGATCATGGGTGCCGTCTGGCGGGTCCTGTTCAGGATGATATCGCCTACCAGACGCTTGTCGATTGTCTGTATCCGCCAGAACTCGTGGACGAAATCCGTGATGCTTCGGTCCATGAAATATTCGGGGAGGGCCTGCGCTCCGATGGGTATCTGTCCGCGGTCGATCCAGTAGATTGTCCAGCCTGCATCGGCGACCGGCATCCAGTTTCCCGGGAGGTTCGTGAACACGATTCCCTGACGGCCTGGACGCACCGGGTGCCTTGTCAGGAAGTCTGCCTGGGCTGCGAAATCCTCTCCTGCGGGCACCCTCCAACGCTGTTCGGGGACCTTGGATCGCAGCACGTCGAGGATGCCTCCATGTCCGATTATCAGACTTGCCATCTTTTCTCCAAGTTCCTTTGAACTGCTTTTTTGCTTGTTCCGGGGGGTTTGCTCCGGAAAGAGACCATTTTTGACGAAACAACACTGATTTAGTTTTATTGACTGGTTTTTTGATTTTTGTTGCTTGTTCGTCAATCGTCCTGTCTGTTCATTTCTTGATATTACGTCATATCTTGTTATGTGCCGAATATTTGTTGAAATTAACCATTCAGGATGATGACTTTGCTGATGTATGGGTTGTTGCGGTTCGTTGCTTTGTTGCGTTTTCGTTCCGTAGGTTCGTTGCTTTGTTGGCAATGTTGCGGTTCGTTGCTCTGGTTTTACCCTGCTGTGATGTGGTAATGGTGTCTTGGTGTTTGTGTGATGTGTGCGGGTTGGCTTGCTTTCTCGGCCTTTCGCTGGTTTGGTGTGGGTGAGTGGTCTGGGGGGTGGTGGTGCTGGTCGGGTAGTTTCGGGGGTATGGATACCACGTCGTTGTTCACCGCCGCCCTGCAACTGCCTGACCCGTGGAGGGTGTCGGGCGTGGAGTTCCGTGACGAGGAGGACGGCAGACGGGAACTGCATATCGCGATCGGGTTCG
>ENA-OQES01001131-OQES01001131.1-human-gut-metagenome-genome-assembly--contig:-NODE-1131-length-10350-cov-16.951188_pt1 | contig 10350 bp, 14 predicted proteins | sample MGYA00242798_ERZ504641 | MGnify/ENA primary metagenome ERZ504641 (study PRJEB26092, sample SAMD00036327) | human gut metagenome | host: Homo sapiens | study: EMG produced TPA metagenomics assembly of...
TCTTCATCGGACAGGCAGATGATCAGTTTCCCGCTTTCCCGTAGACTTCCCCGTGCAGCCATTTTCGCATGTTTATCCGCTCCTTTTCTGGAAATAATGATCGCAACTTTACGGAGAGCTTTTTCGTACAGATATTTTTCTGTAGTGTAAATTTCCCTCTGAGTAATAGGCTTTTCATAGGTTTTTAAACTCGAACACGATATATTTCGTAGAAAAATACTTACAGATCGTGTCTAAAAAAAATCCTGTGTCACCCCGTTTTTGATCTTACAGCACATGTCAAAACGATACAGATTTTCCTCTGTTGTCTTCTGCTGCTCCCACAAAGTCAGATATTCTCCAAGGATATATTTCAGAATAGAAACACAAAGTTCCTCATATTTCTTGAAAGCTGCACTACCGGTCTCCAACACTTTTAACTGCGCTATATAGCTGTCAGCAACCGATTCCGGATCCGTATTCTCCATCTGGCTGCTTTCCTCAAAGATAAAAGGCTCCGGTCTCTCCGGTTCTATGTTTTCCACCGAATAATTCAGAATCGAGATCAGTTCGTTCTTCAGTTCCGGATAGTCCTCAAAGAGCCACAGCACATTTCGGATGTCCCAGACATATCCAAGCTTCGCCTCTTCGTACTTTCTCTTAGTCTCATCAGAGACCAGATTCGCCACTACACAGATATTTTGTAATGGCAGATCCTTTTTCTGATCTGACACTGCTTTTCCAACCAGACGGCTATAACTCTGCAACCGTTTAAGTGTAGCGATTTCTTTGGAATCACTGTACATTCTGGTCATAAAGACCCATTCATCGCTTTGGAAAGAACCCCTTTATATGTAAGGTATTTTTGCAAAAATGCTGCTTAAAGCGGGCCATATTTTCCCAGTTTTTCCATCTGCACATCACCCTCTGAATTTATATAGGGTTCTACGCAGAGATTGCGAACGACCTGTTCTGTCACTTTTATGTTCGGCGCATATATCAGGCTTCTGTACATCCGGCTTTTGTTTGGCACAGAACGTGGAAATCTTCCGGAAATCCCTTTAATCTGGCTATTTCTTTGTGTGTGATCTTATGATAGACGCCATGGATACGGATCAGCGGCATTTTTATCAGATTCAGACGAACCTGCCCGGATTCCCGATAACCGCCTTTTTTCCCAACACAAAAACGCTGTCGCCGGCATGCGAAGCATCTATCTTCTCTTTCGCAAAAAAATTTCTTGTTTTCGGTTATTTACACTCGTAATCATTGTTGTAACAAAATTAAGTATTCCTACTAGCAAAAATATAAAAGACAATCCTATCGTTAAAACTTTAGTTGTCAAAATGTAACCTTCCATCTCTTTAGCTTTTTCAATCCTAGATATTATTTGAATATCCGAATTCAAAGAAGCAATCGTTTGAAGTTGCATTAAAACTTCATCATCATGTTTTCCATCAGTGTCAAATGCAATTCGAAAAATTTTAATTTGAGAAGTTAAACCTTCAAGCGCCGTTTTGCTTATATATAAATCCGGGGCTGTTCCTTTTTCATTTCCCCTCCCTCCTTGAAAATCAGCGCTAAAAAAATCCATCAGCAACTTCAAACTCCGTCTCGGCCCCTTTAGTTTTTATAGTAATAATCTGATTAGGTTGAATTAAATTTTCCCCATCCTCATTTGTAATTGTCTGAAGCACAACAATCTTACCATCTTGAAACGCCTCTAGATCAATAGGATGTTCAAGTGTTTTATTTAATTCTTCTATATAACTATTATCAATTCCATAAACACCACTATAAAAATTCTCCGTATATGATTCGCGTTTTTCAGAAGAAGAAAAGTCTATACCTGCTTTTCCTTCTAATGAATCCACATATGCGCCAAATACCTCCTCATCATACTGCACATCAAAAGTAACACGTTCTTTGGCAACATAGGTAACTCTTAAGTTTTGAATTCCAGAGATATTTTTAATATCTTCTAGCATATCTGCCGTGATTGGACTTCCATCATCATGAATACTATAAGTAATTGCAAAGTCGCTTTCACCCCATTGCTGTATAAAGTTTTCCGGACTAATACTCGACAATAAAGACGTTGCTATCCAATATAACGCCAGCCCTAAAAACAAAGAAGAAATAACCAATATTGCGCTTTTTTTAGAGCGAAAAATATTTTGAAACGCCATTCTTGTTAATCTAAATACCTTATTCCTACGCTTATACAATTTTTTCGAATCCACATCATTATATGACATTGCCGCAATAGGAGAAACCTGGGCGGCTATTTTCGCAGGTTTAACACACCCTATTCTTGCAGTGACAAAAGAAAATATTGTGGCTCCTATAAAAACGAACGGAGAGAACGAAATTTGCAATCCTAAATCTTCATTCCCCGAATATAGCACATTTAAACTATATGGCACGATACCAAAAGATACTGCAGCTCCCAATATCAAGCCTATCGGAATTCCAATAACAGTAATATACAAAACTTGCTGATAAACAATTTTTCGTACTTCTTTTTTGGTAAATCCTATTAATCGAAGTTGACCAAAAAAGCGGATATCTCTAACTATACTAATATATAAAACATTATGTATTAACAAATAGCCGCTAATAAATATGAATAATAGTATAAAGACAATGCCTATAATTAATACTTGGCTGTTCACTTGTGTTACAGGTACAATTTCAAAACTCTGTGTTGAAGAAAATTTCACCTTGTCCTTTAACCTATCACACTCTTTTTGAATATCTCCTGTATCTTCAAAAGACACCATAACTACTTTACCAGTAGAGATAGCAGCCTTATTTTTAAATTCTTCTGAAACGTAAATGCTTCCTTTGTCATTAGTCCTAACTTGAGAGTAGTCTGTATAGTATCCCGCCAAAATAAACTCTTGCGTCTTAATAGAATCATCGTCATCCAAATGATATGACAAAGAAATAGACATACCTTCTTGTGGATTTGTTATTCCCAAACGCTCTAAAATCCATGTAGGTATCATTACTTCATTTTCTGTAACAGGATAGTTTCCAACAACATCTGAAATAGTGGGCATCCTATGAAGGTTCCATTCATTTTCATCTATCCAATTTAGCCCTAGCAACAAATCTTCATCTTCCAAACCGTCAATTTGTCCTAAATGTTGAGAAATCCCAATATCTTTAATCGAATCTGATTTCTTTATCTCAGATACTTGCAAATCACTAGGGTTATTAATAGCCACATGAGCCGTTGTCCCCATCGCACGAATTTGTTGTAATTGTGCTGTCTCTATATAACTAAATCCAACACTAAACACAGATGTCAACATAAAAGTGGACAAAACTACCGCAATAATTACCACAACATTTCGATATAGATTTGACAAAAAAATTTTCTTAGACAATCCCCATATACGCCTTAAATTCATTTTATAATAAAAATTTTTTTCCATATATCTACCTTTCCATCTATAATATTTATTATGCGATCCGACAACTGAGCTATTTCCAAATTATGTGTAATCATAATCAGCGTTTGTTCAAAACGCTGGTTGACTGTTCTTAAAAGCTTTATCACATCTCCACTCGTTTTACTATCCAAATTTCCAGTTGGTTCATCTGCTAATATAACAGCCGGTTTCGATATAATAGCACGAGCAATAGCCACTCTCTGTTGTTGTCCTCCAGAGAGCGTATTCGGAAGATTAAAGATTTTCTCCTTTAATGAAAGTATATCTAAAACATCATCTAAAAAATCTTTATCTATTTTTCTCCCATCAAGTTCTACTGGCAAAACTATATTTTCATAGACACTTAAAACAGGAATCAAATTATAATTTTGAAAAATAAATCCTATATTTTTTCTACGAAATAATGTCAATTCGTCCTCAGACATAGAAGTAATATCTTTCCCCAAAATATATACATTCCCTGAAGTTGGAGTGTCTAATCCGCCAATCATATTAAGTAACGTAGATTTTCCACTGCCAGAACTACCTATTATGGAAACAAATTCTCCTTTCTGTACAGAAAAACTTATATCATTTACCGCTTTTGTTTGATTTGGCACTTTACCATAATATTTTTTCAAATGTTCTACACTAATAATTTCCATAATTTCCTCCATAATTGTATTAGAAAAAGTTTAAGTTTATATTATTATATATTTTATAACTATAAATGGTAAGCGCATAGTTTTAGGGCGTACCCTATAAATGAAATCTAACACCCCGCGCTAGGATGCCAGACATACGAGTATTTCACTACATTTTATTTACAAGTTCCCTGAGCCAATTTACTCCACGGGGCAAATTGTTCCAATTCCTCGTCTGACATTTCAGCACCAGAACGATGCTCTAGAAGGAAGCTCAGATATTTAAGTGGATCAAGTTCATTGGCTTTTGCCGTTTCTATCATAGAATAGATTTTCATACTGGCATCTGCCCCGGCTGGTGTATCACAGAAAAGCCAGTTCTTACGGCCAACTACCAATGGTCGAATGCTGTTCTCACTGAGATTATTACTCAGGCTGCATGCACCATCTTTCAGATAGTTCATCATAAACGGACGGCAACCATTGGAATAGTTGATTGCCTTGATCAGCCTGTCTCCGGATTCCAGATGCAGCTGGTCAAGCCATGACAAAAAAGCCTCTATGACAGGTTTTTGATCCTTTTCGCTGTCTTTGGCATCACGTTCCTGCAGCATTTTCTGCCGGGAACGGATAAGCTCGTTCTGAGTGCTGATTGTATTATTCAGTTGTGAAATCGTATCCTTAAGCTCTAAGAACTGGATATCTCTTACTCCTGAAAGCATTGTTTTTTCGCTCCTTTTCTATGGTTCAATTATACCATAAAACAAGCGAAAAATCCTGAAAAATCAAGCATTTCCGGTACTTTTTATTGCCTTTGGCTGCTCGATTTCAAGACCTGACATAAGCCAATCAAACTGCCTCCATGTAATGGGTTTTACCTCATTACGGTTGCGCGGCCAACGGTATTTTCCTACGTTGGCATCAAGTCGCTTATATAAAAGTACAAATCCTTCATGTTCATGAAGAAGCACTTTTATTCGATCACTACGTCTGCCACAGAAGAGATAGATTGCATTTGGCCTGGAAGGGTTCATATTCAGCTGGTCTTTTACGACAGCGCATAATCCATCAATGGACTTGCGCATATCTGTATAACCACAGATCACATAAATCTCGTCTGCGACAGTGATGTCTCCTAACATGTTCAAAATAATGTTGAAGGTTTTTGGTTATCTATAAATATCACTCCATCTATATAAATGATGCATACTACTCTTTTAATATTATACTACAATTAAACCAATCTTCCAATTATTTTCTAACTTTTCAGATTCTTCTTTCGATATATTCATTTTCTTTTCATTTCTAGTCCAAAAACGGTATTAGAAGAATTTTGGTAAAAATTTAGTAGGCAATAATTTGAATATTATTGCCTGCCAAATTAATGATGAAATCATATGATTCTTCTGTCAATCAGAACCAATCTGCTTTCTCCTATCGGAGTCTAAGCATACACACTCTTGCAATATAACGTATCATCAGCTCCGAGCCTGTGCTTTTTGTATATTATCTGACCAATACTTATTGCTGAAAAAATTCCCATTTCTAGGCAAATTTCTGAACATATCCATAACAATATCATATGACAAGCCTGATGTGTCCACAAACATCTCTTTCCCATCTTTAGATTTAACTGCAATTCCGTTATCACCCACATACGCTACTGTATTGTCATCTAATTTCTGTATTAATCCCGTCATTTCCGCAAATTTCTTTAGCGCAAACTCCCCGGATTCTTCACAAAGTTTTCGGAACTTTTCTGCATCCTCACCTAGCATATACGGATATTTTCCATCTCTAATATACCATGAAATTCCCGTTTCTGAATCCGTGTATTTAGGATCAGTTAATGCCCACTCTTTCAAAGGAACACCCTGATACCATACTGTCATTTTTTCACTAGAATCATTGCTTATTTCTGGTTCATCATTTTGAATTTCTTTCTCAGCAATTTCATCCTGCCCCTGTTCATCTACTCTACATGGCACGTTATATTTTAATTTCTCATAGATTTCTTGAACATTTGCATATTTGTTAACTGCTGCAACATCCGGTATCTCTAACACTTCCTTTTGTTGAAAAGCCTGTGGCTGGTTATATTTTGAACTAGTTTTTTTTCCCTGCATAAATATTGTTATTTACAGCGGTATTTACCATATTTACCATATTTACCATATTTATAATCCCTCCAGCAGCAATATAATCTAATTTTCTTATTATAGTATGTTGCACTTTATGCCAGATTGCTATAAAATGCAACATACAATGAAAATATTCTGTTGTGCTTGCTTAATATCCCATATTCAAGCATCTATTATTGTGCATAAGCTGCAGAAGCAATATAGCCTACTTGCGAAGCCCCAACAGAATACAACTCATAATGGAAATGGTATCTAACGCCTACCTTAACACCTGTAAATGTCAGTGTCCATGAATCTCCTGAATAGTTAGCAATTTGTACCGGTGCACTTGTTCCGTCATTTCCTACAAGAGTAATTGTTCCCTGAAGATAATCTGTTCCACTTTCATTAGGCATATAAACATCTAAGCACAACTTTGTAACACTTGAGTTATTAATGGTGTAATAATAATTTCCGTTGAATACACCGCTTTTGGAATTGCTTCTTGTAATGGTTCTATTTGCATCATACTGAATCGTATCTGCAAGAGCAACGGCGTCATCATAAGCAGGTACTACGTCCAAATCGCCACAATCGCTTACTTCTACTGCCTTATTTGCATTAGGGGCAGCCTGTCCCTGAGTGGATACTTCACTTGCAAACGCAGTTGTTCCCATTGCCAAACATAACATCAAACTCAACACCAACGCCTTTAAACTTTTTACCTTCTTCATTTTAAAATCTCCTTTCAAATTAACATATAATAACTCCAATATTATTACCCGCTAAATAATCATAGAAATCATATGATTCTTCTCTCAGTCAGAACCGAGCTACTCTCTCCTATGAAGTCCAAGTTTTCTTTTTCTCATATGTTCAAATGACTAAGCACTATTTATACTTACTATTTGCACTTGTCAAATCAAGATAAGCATCCATACTTTTCGTCCAAAGCAACGATAAATCAAACCTTCCCAATTTGTTTAAATCTTCTATGCATTCTTTAAACATTGAAATAAAATCTCTTCTGTCATTAAGCCCCATATTACCAGCTTCAAGCGGCAAAGACGTAAAACCTCCCTGCTTCTCCACTTTGTAATGTGCCTCCAATGCACGCATTTCGACTACTGTGGCGTTTGATGGATCAACGTCATTGATATAAATTCTTTGTTCAAACTCTTTTCCGTTTTCATCCACACCTTTCGCTAACACCACTGGATTTTCATCCGTCGAATCATCCGCATATTTAAGGCAATAAGAAAGACCTGTACCATTACCTCCTGTCCACAACATATTATCTGTTGTGAATATCTGGTATACCTTTGGTGTTTCAGCCGTATAAAATGTCTTTTCCGCAGATACAGGGGCTTTCATATTATTGCCTTTTTGTTGGCGGTACATTGAAGATACCGTATTTATACCAGAACAAATGTTCATACTTCTGTTCCTCCAATCAGCTTAAAAATCTCTCTATATTCTAGCCCACTTCCTGCCTTAACATTTTTTTGAATACACATGAAAAGGATTTCTCACCATATGGGAAATTGGTCGATCTAAATTTTGTAGTAAATGTATAATTACCAGGTGCTGTTATTTTTCCGCAATCATACCAGTAATAAAAGCCATCCGCACCATTACCTGAAATTATAAACGGCTGCTGTTTAAACCACGAAATACTTCTTCCGTTAAAAGTTGTAGTATCACTTCCATATCCATAAACCTTGATGATGACACAATAGTTTCCATTATCTAACAAACCATGATTATAAAGTTCGATTTTAGTTACTTGTGGAGCCGGACCATTACCAGACCACCACAAAGGACTGATGCCATTGTCATTATCCTCATCAATAGCCACCGTCATTCCGTCAACTTTTGTCAACTCTGGAACTTCACTTTCTCTCTCTGCCGCAAATGCGACTGTCCCCATCCCCATCAACATTGTTAAAGCCAATGCAAAAGCTACTATTTTTTTGATTTTTTTAAACATACTACTATTCCTCCTATTTCAATATCATTTTTGCATCATGCATAAAATTATTCTCCTATTTTGGATGCCAACACTGTATAAAATTCTTTTTCCTGTTGCAGATATGCTGTCCTTTCCTCTGTCATTGTTGCCAATGGATTTTCTATTCTCTCCAATATTTTATTGATAGCTGCCAAACAACTTTCTTTCGTTTCTCCAAAAATATTGTCATTACCACCTGTCAGAAAATCCTGCTCCACAGATAGCTGCGTTAATGTACTGGATAAATCAGTCTGAAATGGATTAACCCCCGTTTCTTCTAAAGTTTCCTGCCACGCCGCTTTTACACTCTCCGGTACTGTTTGAAGGTAATAATCACTAATATAAGCAATCTGTTTTTTGGTTTTTTCGTCTGCAAACTGATAGGTTCTGTTATTCGCTTTTAACTGTTCATATGCCGCCTGCGCCTCACTATTCGCTTCTGACTCATACCAGCCATCTTTATTTTTGCTATATTTCATACCATTGACCGTAAAATCTTTGGAAGTGTCTATACCCAGATAAGACATAACATCCGTAATTCCTTCTGTATACCGGGCATATTCCTCCTTTGAATGTGCTACAGTAGTCATTGTCCCACCTGCATTTCGCAGCATGGATGCCAATGCATCTGCCATTCTCTGTGCTTTTACATAAGATTCTGTATCATACGGATTATCTCCACCAGAAACCTCTACTCCATGCGTCGTAACCGTAAGCACATGACCTCCATTAACACGAATACTTTGTCCCTCTGCAATATTAACAGAATTATTCTGTCTGCTAAGTGAAGCACCTTTCGCCAATTTTATTGGTGTTTTTAACGCTTGTACCAGATCCTCTACCGGATTTAGTAAGTGCTGCGACATCACCCCGTTATATGCTTCCTTATCTTTAATAGCTGTATTTTTATAATTAGATGTAAGCCCTCTTGTATTAGGATTAATATAACTTGATATTGATTGCATCATCTCAACCTCCTACATACTTCTACGCCTCTTAGTCTGCACAGGCTAAGAAGCGTAAAAATATTCTCGCAAGTAAAATTGCATGTAATTATCGTTTATGTTTCCATAAATCACTCTTTGTAAATCAAGCAAAAAATCTCATATTTGAAATTGTTGCTGCATACTTATATGCAATTAAAATCTGTGGTTCCCACACAAAGTTTGTACTTGCCATAATTTTGCCACCGATTAACCATTTCTGTTTAGCCAAAAGCTGATTATCCCCAGAATACATTACTTCAATTTGACCAATTTTTGATTCTAATTGAATTCCCTGACCAGCCGCTGCCATCATTTTATAGAAGCCAAGCCAATATGCACCATTTCCATTACCAGTCAAATATATTTTTGTTACAATAGCATCATTTGGAATACTTGCCTCATTACTCAAATCATAAGTATACCATCCCCTATATACAGGAGTTGTATTTCCCACTGGTATATTTCCAAAGCTAATATCCAAACCTGTATCTACATAACCATACTGACCTACTCTGTAATAATCGCCCATATAGAGTGTATAATTAGATGAGCTAAAATTGTTCTCTATAGATGAGGATGTGCTGGCTTGTACAACTACATAATATGTACCGACTTCATCCACAGTTCCATACAATTCTTCTGCCGTAGTTCCACTCTGAAGATTATAATACATTTTAGTAATTCCAAGTGTAGAATCATACTTCAATAAATACATATCATAATCACAGCCGCTTGGTATATTCGTCAAAAAGACACTAATCGGTTTGGAAGTGTCCAATACTTCAATTGTATACCAATCTACATCATTTGCATCATGAAGTGAAGCATATGTGATCTTGTTATATCTTCCCTTTGTAGCAACAGCCGGACCATTGTTCGCCTCATAAGAATCACCAGTAGCAGTTAATGCTATGCCACTATCGTCCATCTTAATCTTATCAATTGAATCTCCCTTGAACTGTTCCAAAGAGCCAACCTCCGCTACTTCTTCAAAATCTGCTACTCTCCTTCAATGTTGAAAATTCATTTTCCATTTCTGCTGCATTAACAGTTGCTACACTTCCTAAAGATACCATCATGGAAAATTGCCAACAACATCGCTGCTTTGTTCTTAATTTCATTATCTTTTCTCTCCTTCCATTTACACAGTAATATTTTCATTACCTATTT
>ENA-OQES01001132-OQES01001132.1-human-gut-metagenome-genome-assembly--contig:-NODE-1132-length-10344-cov-3.245082_pt1 | contig 10344 bp, 13 predicted proteins | sample MGYA00242798_ERZ504641 | MGnify/ENA primary metagenome ERZ504641 (study PRJEB26092, sample SAMD00036327) | human gut metagenome | host: Homo sapiens | study: EMG produced TPA metagenomics assembly of...
ACAATAGTCAACTTCTCTTTCATCGTTGCTTATTTTGTATTACTCCAAAATAATGTATAATCCATTATAAATCCCGAACCTGGTTAATTTTGACCAAGGGAATTCCTTTCCTTCTTCCAAAGAGCATTTTCCCTTCTTTTACCGATTTTGTCACCCATTGTTTCGAGTGTACGCACCAGTTTCTTCGGACTATACTGTACATAATCTAACACCTCTGCTACAGTTTCACCGTCGATAACCTGATCGATGGTATAGCCTTTTTTCGTTAACTGTTACATGCACAGCATTCGTATCTCCAAACAAGTTATGCATATCTCCCAAGATTTCCTGATAAGCTCCTACCAGGAATACACCTATATAGTAAGACTCTTTAGCCTTGATGGTGTGTACTGGTAAATCATGCGACACATTTCTTGTCGACACAAAGTTTGCTATCTTACCATCCGAGTCACAAGTTATATCTTGTAATGTAGCCGTACGATCCGGACGTTCATCCAGACGCTGAATAGGCATAATAGGGAAAATCTGGTCGATAGCCCATGAATCCGGCAGTGACTGGAACAAAGAGAAATTACAGAAATATTTATCAGCTAGTAATTTATCCAGATTGCGGAACTCATCGGGAGCATGCTTCAACCCTGAAACGATGTGATTAATTTCACGACAAACCGACCAGTACAAACGTTCTATCTGTGCACGAGTTTTCAAATCCACAATACCATGGCTAAACAGATCCAACGTTTCCTCACGAATCTGCTGAGCATCATGCCATGCTTCAAGCATACGGCTCTGGTTCAGATTATCCCATATCTGATATAATTCCTGTACCAGTTCATGATCTTCAGGGCTGACCTCAAACTCTTCTTCCATTTCCGGCAAAGAAGCTGTTTCAAGAACTTCAAAAAATTAGGACAGAATGGTGAGCAGTGAGCGAACGACCACTCTCTGTAATGATATTAGGATGCGGAATATTGTTCTTGTTACTAGCATCCACCATGATAGAGATAGAATCGTTTACATACTCTTGTATAGAATAGTTCACACTACTTTCACTGTATGAAGAACGGGTTCCGTCGTAATCGACTCCCAATCCTCCACCTATATCAACAAATTCTACCGGGAATCCTAACTGATGTAACTGTACGTGAAAATTGAGAAGCTTCACGCAATGCCGTCTTAATACGACGTAATTTTAGTAACCTGACTTCCGATATGGAAATGGATAAGTTTCAAACAATCTTTCATTTCCCTTTTTCTCGATAAAATCGAGAGCCTCAAGCAGTTCACTGGAGGTCAATCCGAATTTACTTGCATCTCCTCCACTTTCTTCCCATTTACCACTGCCCGAAGAAGCCAACTTTATTCGGATTCCGATATTGGGACGTACATTCAGTTGCTTGGCAATCTTGGCAATCAGACGAAGTTCATTCAGCTTTTCAACAACCAAGAAAATACGCTTACCCATCTTCTGCGCCAACAAAGCCAGTTCTATATAGCTTTCATCCTTATAGCCGTTACAAATGATCAACGAATCAGAATCCGTATTAATGGCAATCACAGCATGAAGTTCGGGTTTTGAACCAGCCTCCAGTCCCAGATTGAATTTCTTTCCATGACTGATGATTTCTTCGACAACCGGCCGCATCTGATTTACCTTAATAGGATAAATAATAAAATTCTGAGCCTGATATCCATACTCTTCGGAAGCAAGAGTAAAGCAATTGGATATTTTTTGCGATACGGTTATCCAGAATATCGGGGAAACGCACTAGCATAGGTGCTGTGACATCCCGTAATTGAAGTTCGTCGACTAATTCTTTCAAATCGACTGCCACACCGTTTTTACGCGGAGTTACTACTACATGACCTTTGTCATTAATACCAAAGTATGAAACACCCCACCCAGTAATGTTGTAGAGTTCTTCAGAATCTTCAATACGCCATTTTCTCATTTCACAACATAAAGTCTACGTTTATAATCTATTTATCTAATAATAATTTCAGCTTTTTTCACCGATTCACCGATTTGCTCATAGCTTTCCAGTCTTTCGGCATTGAATGTATACTTAGCCTGCCGGTAGAAGTCCATGCGCTTCTGCAAAGCACTTGTGATGACATTCATTAGTTCATCATCTGTCTTATCTGCCAGCAGCGGACGCTTCGCCTTGGCTATTTTCAAGCGCCGGAACAAAACTTCCGGATTGACATCCAGAAATACAGTATCTCCCACACTATTCATATAATCCATATTATCGAAAAAGCACGGAGTACCTCCTCCAGCAGCAATCAATACATCTTCAAAATCTCCAACTTCATGGAGCATATTTCTTTCTATCTCACGGAAGCCGTTCTCTCCACGTTCGGCAAACAACTCCTGTACTGTTTTATGAAAACGTTCTTCGATATACCAGTCCAAATCGATGAACTGGAGTTGCATGGCACGGGCAAACGCTTTTCCTAACGTAGTTTTGCCCGATCCCATATAACCTATTAAAAAGATTCTTTTCATTATTTCTTTTTTACACCGCCACGTACCTTACGAACTTCAGCTTTTTCCTTCTGCAATTCAATAACCTTGAAGCATGCATCCAATGTCAGGTCGGCAGCTTCTACGCTGTCAGGTATCTTATAGTTCTTCTTCTGGTACGAAATATACGGTCCATAACGGCCATTTAAAATCTGCATATCCGGATCAGCATCAAAAGTCTTGATAACTTTTTTTGCAGCCGCATCTTGCTTTTCACGGATCAAAGTTTCGGCATCTTCCAGTGTAACAGACATCGGGTCCATATCTTTGGGTATGGAAACAAACGTATTATTATAACGTACATATGGTCCGAAACGTCCGGTTCCGACAGTTACAACAACGCCATCCAGTTCTCCTAGCGTACGAGGAAGTTTAAACAGATCGAGTGCCTCTTCCAGAGTTATAGTTTCCAAAGAATATTCTTTCTTCAGCTGAGCAAAGCGAGGCTTTTCCTCATCATCGGCAGTACCTATCTGCACTACCGGACCATAACGTCCGATTTTCACAGAAACCGGTTTTCCACTTACCGGATCAACTCCAAGCATACGTTCTCCTACCTTATGTTCCGACTTGGCAGCCATCGTATCTTCCACCAACGGATGGAAACCTTCATAAAAATGCTCCATCACATCAGTCCACTTTTTTATCTCCTTCGGCAATTTCGTCAAACTGTTTTTCGACACTAGCCGTAAAATTATAATCCATGATTTGAGGGAAGTACTCTTTCAGGAAGTCATTAACAACCATTCCGACATCAGTAGGTATCAGCTTCGCTTTTTCACTTCCGGTAAGTTCTGTTTTGGTACTTTCCGTAATTTTGTTTCCTTTCAGTTGCAGAATTTCATAATTACGTTCTACTCCCTCACGGTTTCCTTTTTCAACATATCCTCGCTGCTGGATAGTAGAAATAGTAGGTGCATATGTAGAAGGACGTCCGATACCCAGTTCTTCCAACTTACGTACCAGGCTAGCTTCTGTATAACGTGGAGGAGCCTGAGTAAAGCGTTCCATTGCAACAATCTCCTTGCAGTCTAAGACCTGACCGACTTCCAACGCCGGAAGCAAATGTCCTTCATCTTCCTGCTCTACATCATCATCAAACGACTCTTTATACACACGTAAGAATCCGTCAAAGGTAACAACCTCACCTACAGCAATAAATTTATCCATATGACCGCTGATAGATATAGTCGCAGTAGTCTTCTCCAGTTCAGCATCTGCCATCTGTGAAGCAAGCGTACGCTTCCAGATCAAATCATACAGACGTTTTTCCTGAGAAGTTCCATCTATCGTTTCATTCGACATATAGGTCGGACGAATCGCTTCGTGGGCTTCTTGTGCACCTTTAGTCTTCGTCGTAAAATGGCGAGTATGCACATAATTTTTCTCCCATCAGTGAAAGAATGGTATCCCGGCTGGTACTTAAAGCAAGATCTGACAAATTCACAGAGTCAGTACGCATATAAGTTATCAATCCGCTTTCATACAATCTCTGAGCCAGCATCATTGTCTGTGCTACCGTATAGCCCAACTTACGCGCAGCTTCCTGCTGTAAAGTTGAAGTTGTAAACGGAGCTGCCGGCGATTTTTTCATCGGACGGGTAGTGATATCTTCTATCTTAAATCCGGCATTCTTACAACTTTCAAGAAATGCCTTAGCTTCTTCTTTCGTCTTAAAACGCTTTCCTAAATCCGCCTTGATTTCTGAACCTTTATCATCGGTAAAAACAGCAGTCACCTTATACGAAGCTTCACTCACGAACGCATGTATGTCACGTTCACGTTCCACAATAAGGCGTACGGCAACCGACTGTACACGTCCGGCTGACAAAGAAGGTTTTATTTTCTTCCACAATACCGGCGACAGTTCAAAACCAACAATACGGTCGAGTACTCGACGTGCCTGCTGAGCATTAACCAAGTCTACATTTATATCACGTGGATGCTCGATAGCTTTTAATATAGCAGTTTTAGTAATTTCATGGAATACAATACGTTTCGTCTTCGCAGGGTTCCAGTTCAAGCACCTCAAACAAATGCCAGGATATAGCTTCTCCTTCACGGTCCTCATCGGATGCGAGCCATACCATGTCAGCTTTCTTTGCTTCCTTCTTCAACTCTGTTACCAGTTTCTTCTTATCTTCCGGCACTTCATATATTGGAGCGAAATGATCTTTTATGTCGATGCTGAACGCGTTTCTGTTTCAAGTCGCGGATATGACCGTAACTTGAAAGAACTTTATACCCTCTCCAAGAAACTTTTCAATAGTTTTTGCCTTTGCGGGGGACTCAACTATTACCAGATTATTTTGCATAACTTCTGTAATCCATTTAGTGATTTTGGGACAAATGTATGTAAAAAACCTGAAGTACACCATATAATAAGGTGCGATTTTTCTAAATTTCTTAGTTTTTTAATATTTCCGGATATGGAAAACATACAGAAAAATCAGGCGAAAAAGATTACACCTGAAGAGTATTATAACGTCAGGATACAACAAAGCCTGTAACGGATATATCCCGATACAGGCTTTTATTATTATCAGAAACGGAAGCTTACACCTGCCATGGCATTAAATCCTTGAACGGGGTAACCAGCCTCGGTTATGTAATCTTGATTCAGCAAATTATTGAAACGTACAAAAACATTCAAGCTGTTAAAGAACTTATACCCTGCAGAAAGTGAAAGATTATTTATTGCATCGGCTTTTTCCAGTTCTCCAGCCTTTACACGTCCCTCATAACGATAGGCTGCCGAAATCCAAAACTCATCATACACCTTTGCACGAGCAGAAGCATCTAATACAAATTCCGGCTTCAAGTAAAGCAACACTTTTGCTTCATCTTTTACATTCCAGCCATAATATGTTCCACCTACGGAGAAATCAAAAATATCTTTATATCCATAAGCAGCTTTTATTCCTCCATATCCAACATTTTGCCTTTTCTTGCATCAAGAGTGAATAGCAGTACGGGAAGTCGGTGTCTGTTATATCCGGATAAAGATGGCAAAATCTCATCTTTAGTCACACGGTATCCTCCAAATAAATGGAAGCCCAGTCCAGGTAATGGAGATGCTTTAAAACCGACCTGAAGATCCGCCGGTGTATAGGAAGTACGCATCTGGTTTATTACTCCCCAGTATGGAGATTCTTCAATTCTGCTGACGAAAATCGTTCAACCGGGTCCCTCCTGTCGCATGCAGATAAGCCACATAGGTATCAGCAAAAGTATAATCCAGCTTAACATCCGGAGCAGCTTTTATACCACTTCCATTGGCCGACTGCCAGTCAACATGAGCTCCCACACGCAACCGTATATTATCATTTTCAAGCGTATAATAAGGATTCAACTGCAACAATGTATAATCAGCCTGTTCCGCATCATAAATCAGGTTATCCATACCCAAAGCAATGCCTACATGCTGTTCCTCGTTCAACGCTCCGGAAATAAATCCGACAGTATGAAAAAATATTTTCCGAACCGTGACGCATATAAGGAATGTCATACTTGCGGCTAAAGCTGCGCAAGCCTGTCTGTAAAGAGAATTCCACAGGCAATTCACCTTCTACAGAAGCTATGCCTACATATCCTTCACCTAAGGTATAACGCTGACGGCTCGTTTCATATAAATTCTGAATACTTTCATCTCTCACAGGCATATAATTGAATACCTGAGATACAAAAGCTCCACCTAAAGAAAGTGAAACAGTCCGGAAATCATGTTTATAATCCAATGATACATCTGTACGGTAAAAGCGCGACTTCCATTCTCCTTCTTCAGGAAGCAGAGAAGAAATATTTCCATTCATACCATATAGAGAAGCCATAAACTGTAAACGGTCCTTGCGAGAAATATCCCAAAGATACGAAGCCTTGAGGTCTACATTATTCCGGTTACCATAAGCTCCTCTGATATATCCTCGCGGCGCATCAACCTGCTTCTGTTCACTTGTTATGGCTTCCATCGGAGAAAAGCCCCAGCTTGTCAACGGACGAACCGATGTTGCATAATCTATATGCTGTTTGGCAACAGCAGGCTCTTCCACTTTCGGCAAGACATTCACTTTAAATGCGTCCATAACTTCAGGATTATACTGATTTTCCACTACAACCGTACGATTCAGTGTAGAATCTTTCACCTGTTCCTGTGCATAGCCTTTTACTACGGGCGACAATGCCGCAGCTACTAAAATTGCAGATATATGTTTCATTGTTTACTTCCCTTATTTAGTTTAGCCAATCGAGTTTCTATCATTTCCGCAATATCATCATCTGCCTGATAATTCTGCTGCAATGACAACAAATATTGCTTGGCATCCAAGTTACGTCCAAGTTTCATGTACACATCCGACAACAGGACAAAACTTCTGGCCAGCCAGTAAGCATGCGGGGTACTTACCTCTATATAATCAAGTACCTCTTTCTCTGCCTTTCCTGTTTCTCCATTGTCAAAATAAAGTTGAGCCAACAAATATTTAGCTTCAGCTCCATATACATTACGGGTATCTTTTGCCAAAACAGCCAAGTCGCCTGCTGCTTCCTTATTCTGTCCTTCGGCAAGAAGAGCTTTTGCACGATAATAATGCGCCTCATTAGCTAATTCGGGAGCCAGCTTGCTTTCAGCAATCAGACCCGAAGCCACAGAAATAATTTCCTGACAATCTTTCACCATCCAGGCACTGCGCATAGCTCCTGTACGTGCAGTCACACGTTCTTCCTGCGATACAGCACGATCTGCCATACGTTTATAAAGTCCCAATGACTTTTCATATTCTTTTTCACGATAAGCAATGTCAGCACACATAGCCATCGCTTCGCCAGAGAATTTATTATCAGGATATTCGACAACCTTATCCAAGTGTGAAACAGCCCCCGTGTAATTCTTCTCATTATAATCAATCAAGCCCAGATAATAATGAGCATCTACACTAAATGCTCCTTGTGGGAAAGATTGCAGGTAACGTACAAAGCTGTTTTTAGCTTCAGTGATATTTCCACGCATATACACACGTTCGGCTGCCACATACGTCAGCGAGTCACGTTCATTCACATCAAAATTGGCTCCTCCCGGAATCGTAGAAACAAAAGCCATATAGTCGTCTACCCGGTTCAGGTCAATATAGATAGATTTCAAATCGCGCTGAGCCAGACGAGCTTCTTCACTACCCGGATAAGTAGAAATTACTTTTTTCGTATGCAGCTATAGCCTCATTATATTTATCATTCTGATAATACAACAAACCTATCTCATTTGCTGCCCGACGAGAAAGCGGACTTTCCGGATAACGTTGAACCAAAAGAGAATAACGCTTTACAGCATTATCATTGTCTTCCAGCTGCACGAAAGCACGTCCCTGTTCATAAAGTGCATCATCCAGATACTGTGACTCAGGGAATCCTGTTATCAAACGGTTCAGCAATTCAATTTTCTTACCATACTCACGCTGCAAGCCCTTGATAATACTCTGCTGGAACAACGAGTAATCTGATAACGACATCGAATAACCGGATGCTTGTGCATACTGCGCATCGGCTGCATCAAATCGGCGTGCATAGAAATTACAGTCACCCATTCGATTATACACATCAGCTACGACATCGTTCTCCAGACGAATTCCCGATTCTGCACAGCGGGTAAACCAAGTCAACGCCTTATCGTACTGTTTTTGCTTAAATGCTGTATAGCCCAGGTTATACAAAGCCAGTCCATATTCTGTAGAACGACGGTCGGGAGCAAACTCCAGATACTGGCGGTAATCGGATGCAGCAGCACCGTACTGTTCCAGACGATACTTTGACTCTCCACGCCAATAATAAGCATCAGCCTGAGTCTGCTGGTTATAACGTCCCAACTGAAGCGATTGAGAGAAATATTCTATAGCATTTTCGAAAGCAGCCTGTGCAAAAGCCTGCGTACCCAGACGGAACAACAATTTTTGCTTAGCTTCCAGAATACGGTTACCCGGACGGCTGATTTTAGCAATAGAATTAAGTGCAGCCATATAGCTGCGAGTATTCATATATACTTCTATCAAATAATCATTTACCTTTTCTGTATAAACAGAGTTAGGAAATTCATTCAGGAAACGTTCGAATACCGTAACCGATTCAGCAAACGGAGAATAGGATGTTTCGTGTATACACAAAGCATAATTATAAAAAGCCTGCTCCTTGATGTCACGGTCATAGTTCATCGCAGACGCCTGTTCAAAAGCCATTCGTGCCCGATTTCGTTCTTTCAATTGCAAATAAGCAAGTCCCATGTGCAAATAAGCATTCTGCGTCAAGGCATCTTGCACAGTAGTCACCTCACCCAATGCAGCAGCTGCTTCCGAGTAGACCCCCGTATAGAAGAAACTCATTCCTAACTTATACAAGGAATTTCTTTCAGCATGTTCCTCAGTTTCGCTGCGATAAGCTGACAGATAATCAATGGCAGCAGCATATTGCTTCAAGCCGTAACAAGCTTCTCCGCAAATGCGTCTCATCTCTATTGCCTTTTCCTGGCGTGGATAAGCTTCGAGATAAGTAGATGCTATCTGTCTGGCCTGCTGGTAGTTTCCTCTGACCAAATGAATATCGGCTATATAGTAAGGCGACAAAGCCGCATACTTAGAAGATTCGCCTGCCTCACGAAATCCCTGCAAAGCCTTATCGTACTGTTTTTTAGCACATAATCGATATAAGCCAGATGATAAACGGCATCTATATGATATTCACTGCTTACCTCTTTCAGAATACTGAACCAGACAGCAGCTTCCTGCAAGTTTCCCATTTTCAGATAAGCAGTTCCCATACGCAAGGTACAGGCATCCCGCTCAGAATCAGCCAGCAAATCGAATTGGCATCCTTTAAAACAAGCAATAGCCTCTGGATATTTTTCCTGGAAGAAATAGGCAGAAGCGATAAGAGATTGCACCCGATTGGCATAACGCGAATCCGGATATTGTTCCAGATACCCTTCCAGCTGCTTAATACAGTCAGGAGATTTCAGTTCATACGACGTGCAAGCAATCATATAAGCGGCTTCATCAGCCAATGAAGCCTGCGGTTTCTGCTGTACAAAGCGCGACAAGGTCTGTTGCGCCGCTGCATAGTCACGACGAAGAAATAACTCTTTTCCATCGTCAAACAGACGACGGGAATCTGTCAGTGGCTCAGTCTGCTGTGCCATTCCCATCAAAGGCAATACACACATGGCTCCTGCCACCCATACATGTTTCTTGTTCTTCATATCTGCAAGATATTATTATTCTTATTTCTTTTTATGCTCTTCTAAAAACCGAGCAACACCCTGACGGACCGAATCCAGTCCAAATTCTTCCGGACGAACCTGATCCAAAGGCATCCAAAACGAATCGGCCACATCATCCATTGCCAGCAATTTGCTATCATCTGCCACCCGGCATAGAAAAAAGCAAATCGAGGGTATGTACCAGAAAACCAGAATACAAATAGGTATTAGGAAGCGAAAACAAATAAGTTGCCTCTACAACCTGTAAACCGGTTTCTTCACGAACTTCACGTGCAACACCCTCCTCTCCAGTTTCTGCCATATCGATAAAACCTCCCGAAAGGTCGAGTGTTCCCTTTGCCGGCTCTTTTCCTCTCCGGCATACCAAAAGCTCATTTCCAGCATTCAAAAGTAAAAGGCAACCGTAGCGGCACTTGAATTAAATAATAAGTAAAACCGCAGTCGGCACATTTTTTTAGCTTTCTCATTTCTTATCTCGAAATGAGAGGATCCGCACTTGGGACAATATTTAAACAAATTCCAGCGGGTTGCATATCTTAAAATGATTTATAATATTTAA
>ENA-OQES01001133-OQES01001133.1-human-gut-metagenome-genome-assembly--contig:-NODE-1133-length-10336-cov-2.511216_pt1 | contig 10336 bp, 11 predicted proteins | sample MGYA00242798_ERZ504641 | MGnify/ENA primary metagenome ERZ504641 (study PRJEB26092, sample SAMD00036327) | human gut metagenome | host: Homo sapiens | study: EMG produced TPA metagenomics assembly of...
GCAATACGAGACATACTCAAACTTATTGATTGTTCGCCCCTTTGCTCCATCTCCATTACAGAGACTTCTTCACTACTATGGGCTCGGCTGACTTCTCACAGTTCGTTGTTACTAGGCTAATGAAACCTCTGTGAGACCTCCACGCTTAAGGTGCACGCTCTTTCCTCTCATATATCCGCCACATTTACTCGGTTCCTACAAACGGCAACTTTACGGCTTTGTCTTATTTAGCAGACTTACCAAGCGGAACCTAGCCTCATATGTGATTTCTGTCCGTCGGACCAAGAGTTTGCTTACAGCTTCCTTCAGATTCTACCTTACGATAGACACCCTTGCTGTTCAGCTATACACTTCCTTGTCGCCTAGGCGTGTTCGGGACTTTCACCCGTTAGAGCGCGCCCATGGCGCGCAAACTAAAATATCGCCAGCCATAGCATGGCTGACGATACAAAAATTTATTATTTTTATTGTCCTCTTGACGGGGAGCATACCATTATTATAGTGGTTTATTTTTTTATTCCAATGCAACAAACATGTAAAATGTCTGATGTATTTTTGCAAGTTTTGTTCCATAGCAGTGTTTATCTTATTTTCCGTCTTCTTCTGAAAAACAGAATCATGATAATACTTATGGCAAATAGTAACCATACATGCCTGCTTGTTCTCAGACGAACCCCTGTTTCCGGTATTAATTGTGTGTTTTCGTTTGTGATTTTTAACTCAATCACGTCTCCTCGTGCAGCCTCAATCCGCTGTTTCATGACAGCTGTATTTCCATTCGATGTTGCCTGCACTGGATTTGAATACTTATCATTCTCTTCATTTTTTAGAAATCGAAACAGCGTACTTTTGATGTATCAACAGTTTCTGTTATATGATATCCGAAGATATATCTACAATTTTTTAATGTAACTTTATCTCCATGTTTCAAAGAAGTTCTAATTGTCTTGCTACGCAGCTTTTGACCATCTTCCCAATAGAGAATTTCCATATCAAATGGCTTCTTGCGGTTTCCAAGTGGACCAGTGACTTCCTTTGTAATCTCAACCGTCACCCCGCCATTTTTGCGGATGATTGACGATATGTCTGTCCGAAACAGCTCTCCAGGTATTTGTCATCGGTGATTTCTCATATAGGAATAAAATATCGGATTCTACATCGACCATATATAAATTAAAATTATCCTGATACTGTGATTTTGGTTTTATCTGCTTTGTCCCTTTTTGTTTGGAGTAACAGATTCTACCATCCAGTATCGTCCGTTCTCAAAGTCCTCCGGTAATTGAAGCATTCCATTTTCATCTGTTTCTAAGGAACGATACGTCGTACACGCTTTTTCCATCCTTTTTCAGAACGATATCGTCCTTGCTCTGTGTATTGTCATAATCTACTGTATATCCTGTATCATCCGCATATTCTTTTTGTAACATCATCATACGGTACTTTGTAGAACTAGAAAACCTGCACCAGCAAGTCGGTTTCTTGGAAGATCATCCGTCTTTAAGAAACTTCGTTCAGCAAGATTGAAATGCAGATTCTGCACTTCCAGTTCCATCTTGGAAACATCCTTGAACTCATTCTCATCCTTCGGGAATATTTGTGTCCATTTGAATCGGAAATACTGAATCTCTGGATAAATAACTTCATAATATAGGAAACCATCCCCGTAGTCCGAAGAATAATGTGTCTTTCCTATCTCGATTTCTTCCACCTTATATTCCACCGGAATTTCTGTCCTGGAATAGTGGAACATTGTCGACTGTGTGTTCCCATCCGTTCTCTTCATTCAGCAGGAATTCCTGTCCTGTAGAAATTCCATTCTGATACAATCTGATTTTCACCTGTTTTTCCGTCAGTGCATCATTTGGATTTTCCCATGTCTTTTTGATATGCAGAGTGCCTGTTTTAGCAAAATTTCGGATATTAAGGCTGGTATCTCCTCGCTGAAGCAGAACAGATTTTCCGTCTATCTTACCATCAACTGGTGCCTTAACAGCCTCCTGATTTTCGTTAGCCTCCCTATCCACCAGTTTTGCATCAGTGATTTTGAATGCTCCATTGGCAATCTCAACTGTGATCTGTATATCTCCTGTGTCTACATATCCCGTCGGTAAGTTTGTCTCTCGCAACAAATACGTCTCAGTTGCTGTTCTGTTCTGTTTGTTTTCATCTTGTAACGGAATGTGAAGTTGTGCGATTCCGTATTTATCAGTTGTTACCGTTTCCTCCTCAACACCGTTCTTACTGACAGCAAAATTGATTTTCTCCATTCCCTGTCCGGTAGACTCATCAAATTTGTTCAGTGTGAGTATTCCCTCTTTCTGATAACGGTTCTCCAATTCAATCGTAAGAGTCTCACCACCGCGTCCAATTCCACGTCCTGTGAATTGAATTCCACTTTCTGGATATGCTTCCCATGAATTTACATTATCTCCTTGTTCATGAGAATTGTGAACATTGTACCAACCTGAAAATTTCACATTCGAATCTTTTGGCTTATAGTTGTACTCTTTTAATGTGTATTTCCAGAATGAGTCCGCCTTAACGATCCACGTACAGCTTGTATGTGTATCATCTGTCCATGTACCTACAACTTCTATTGGAGCATCCTCCGCTTGCGGAGCTTCTGCATCCGGTTTCTGGCTATCTTCTGAAGGAAGCACAAGTTTCATATGCTCATGAAATGCAGGTGGCTGAGGTTTTCCATCTAAAAGCTTTTCATCCATATCTACCTGGATATAATAATCTTTCTTGACTTTCTCTATTGCTTCCGGCATTCCGACAAAATCTTTCTTTACTGTCAGGTAACCATTTTTTGCTACAATACGTCCGTCAATATGCCACCCATCGGACATTTCACTTTTGAAAGAATACCAATAAATGGTGAAGAATTCGGTATCTAATTTCGATGGCGGAATCTCCCTGTCTCCGATACGAATCATACGTCCGCTTTCACGAATTGTCTGGAATACCTCTTCATCGGAAGGAATTCTATCTATCTTGTAGATATAGTCTCCATTTCCAATATATCCCTCATCTGGTTTTGTTCCCTGCAAAAGTTCTTGCACTCTCTTATTTCCATCCGCATACTGTTCCCACGTAGATGGATTCTTATTTCCAAGAACTGGAACATCATGCAATATACTTGCCTTCACATTACAGTTTGCCACGGCAACCGCACTTGTATAATCGTCTACATTCGTGGTTGGTAATGCTACCGAACCATCTTCCGGCATCGCTGACTTACAGATATAAAACTGTACCTGTTTTCGATTTTGGTTACTCACCTTACGCCACGCTGCATAGAGGGTGATTGGCTGTCTTGCATTATTATTTATAAGATCAGAAATAGAATCCCCTGCACCGCATTCCTGCCACTTTCCGTCTTTGTTTCTGTAATCCCAATGATCGAATTCATACTGTTCCAACTCTTTGCTGTCATTATCTTCATGATCATAAACCAGAGGATATGGTGACTTAACGTTATGTTTTCCAGCTTCTATTTCATTCTCATAATCATCTGTATGTCTTGTCTTATTCTCAACCTGAGGGGTCAACTTAGCTCCTTAGGAAAGTTTCTTCATATAACGAGTTGTATTATAGATAAACCCTGACTGTCCCCAAGACTCCAGCGGTTTGTCTGCGATCACCTCATAAGATGAGTTAACATTCGGAATTCAAATTTACCTTATCATCTCCGGACGGTTCCGGAAGAACCTCAATTTTCGTCCCTGTCATTAGATGTACAACTCCAGACAATCTCCTTGCCATAATACTCACCTTCTAAACTTGCCCTCTTTGGTACTTCCACAGTATATGCTTCCCCATGGCCTACATACTGTCTCTTAATCGCCTCTCTTTTGGTCAGGTTCAGTGGATCCAACACTTCAATCAGATGAAAACTTCCCTCTACACTGAAATGTCTTCCTGCCAGCCCAACCTGAGAAGAAAGTCCTGTCAAACGATCAAAATAATTTTCGATTCTGTCTGGATTCAGTGGGTTTGGCTGTGAGAAATAATAGACAGATACATCTTTCCCGTTTTTCAGGACAGGAATATACCATGTACCATCGTTGTCCTTATAAGGATGCTGTACAAATACTCGGCTGTCTGTCGCATAACCAAACAGGATTTTTCTTTGCCATCTGCTTCCGGTTCCAGTTTATCCGGGGTGAAACCAAACTCACTGTAAATTTTAGAAATCGTATCATCTGGTGTGGCTCGCAAATAATAACGACTGGATCGGCCACTGTTTGCTTTGATTATGTAATGCTGCTCAGCATTAATATTTTTTCATCAGCTTATAATGTCCATCGATAAATACATAAAAGCTAATATTTGCTTCTTTTGTTGCTGCCGGGTTTTTCTGTATTATCAGGAACGATCACATAGGGCCGTACTGCATCATCAGGCTGAATAGTAAAGCTCATGGTATGCTCTGCTTCATTTTTACTCCATGTAGCTGCTGAAAGAGTACCATCTTCCTTTCTGCATTCCCAGTTTATATCCTGCGTTTGTTCTTCTACACGCGGCTTTGTACTAACAGTTCTTGTAAGTGTTGACTTTCTTGCAACAAAATCAATTGCCGGAAGATCACGCAAAGCTGTTTGGCTATAAACCTGTCCATCTTCATCCTGTACTGTCACACTGTAAAAACCGTTATATCTATCATCGTCGTGTTCGAGTAAGGTCTTTGCACTCATGGTGCTTATATTCTGTCCGTCTGGCAGGTAATACACATCCATCGGCTCTCCGGACTTTCCTATATAAATACATTCATGACCTTCTATCGTGTATTTCCCTGCATTATGGATTGTATCGTAATCTCTCTTGGAATAATAAAAATCGCTCTTTTGCTTCATTTTGAATAGAACCATCGTAATGAAATTTTTCCAAAATGCTTTTTTAACTCATCATTAGAAATATAATAATAAACTGTTCCCGGCTTTGTTGTAGTATCTTTTATAACAGGAATTTCTTCGTTTAGAACATTATATCTCTCATTATTTACAAAATGTATAGAATTTAATGTTCAAGGTTGCTGGTGCAAAAGTGTTGCATGCAACCGTATATGGTTGCTCTATCTTCCCAATAGAAAAGGTTAGTTTATCGCCCTGTTTCACCGGAGAAATTGTTTTATTTTCATCCTCACTGGCACAAAGCCAGTCGCTTTCCTTCGTATCTCCTGGATCAACGGAAATTGTGACCGCAGAATCTTTCTTATAGTAACTCACAGTTCGATTTCCATCCGGATTGATCACTGTAACCGAATAGAAACTGTTCTTATTCTGCTTCATCTGGTCTGAATTATTATCCGGAATTTTTTCCGCCATCAGATGCTCCTTTTGGCATATAATAAACGTCTGTTGGTACAGTTGCTTCCTGCTTGTCCAGGTTATAAGATACATATTGCTGTCCTTTATAAGTTACCACTGTCGCCTGTGCTAATGTCTTCTCACCACGGACTGTATATGGAAAATAATTTCCGGACTGTGTTTCCTCTGCATTCAAGCCGAACTCTCTATAAATCTCAGCAAGATCACTGACAGATAAATAGCATCTGCCCTGACGGTTCCATTTATACACCTTTTTTCAGAGAATCAGCCGGCAGCTTTCGAACCTCATTGTCCACATATATATAAAACTGAATATCAAAGGCTGTCTGGCCCGCTCTCTGGATCACATAAGACTGTGTGATTTTTCCCAATTGCGAATCTCGTCTGGTTCCCCGATTCCCGTATACCATCTATCACCTTATCGTCTGTTCCCATACAGGTCCATTCGATCTGGTCTGTCTGGTCTGGCAATTGGGGATTAAAGTCAGCCACAGCTTCTTCCACTACAGTTCCTGTTAATGCATAACGGATCCGATCCTGCCCTTCGCCCTTTACCTCTACGGAATAAAACGAATTGTCCTTTTTTACAGAATCTTTTAAATTTAATGCAACGCCTTTTCCATTTGGAAGGTAGTAAACATCTATCGCTTCCCCTTGTTTATTCTCTCCATAATTGTAAGAAACATAGGTCTTTCCGGATTTTGTGTCTGTATAAACTTCTCCGTATTCTATCCTGCTTTTTCCCCGGTATGCAGATACAAACTTTTTTATCGCATCCGGATTCTGACTCTCGCTGTTTTCACAAATCCAAATTCTTCATATATCCGGAGCAGGTCCTCAATGGAAACACCATGGTAGGTAGTTCTTCCGTCTTTCCATGTTGCAATGCCGGTAATGTCATTATGCTGAAGCTTTACCTTGTTTCCATCAATAATGACATAGAAATCAATATCAATCCTTCGGAAATTTCCTGAAGTTTTGGTGATTCCTCTTGTGCAATCTGCTCCTCGAAGGCTTTTTCTTCTTCTCTAACCTCGCCTGTGGATGGAGTAAATTTTTTCCTCTGGAATCTCTTCTGATGGGGGAATGATTTCTTCTCCCGGGGTCTCTTCTGACGGCGGCGTAATTTCTTTTCCCGGACTCTCTTCTGACGGTGGCGTAAGTTCCTCTCCCGGGGTCTCTTCTGACGGTGGCGTAAGTTCTTCTCCCGAAGTTTCTTCTGATGGGGGAGTAAGTTCCTCTCCCGGAGTTTCTTCTGATGGGGGAGTAAGTTCCTCTCCCGGAGTTTCTTCCGACGGCGGTGTAATTTCTTCTTTCGGAGTCTCTTCCGCCGATGATGTGCTTTCCTCCTCTGAGATAAATTCTTCTGAAAGCATTTCTTCCTCCAGAGAACCATTTGTATTCAGAATACTCTCCTCATTTGCAGAAACTGCCAAAGCTGTCGTTCCTGCACTATTCATACACAAAACCAATAAAAGTATCCAGGCTATCCATCTTAGCCATATCTTTTTTCTCTTCACGCAAATTCCTCCTCAAAATATATCTTTTCCTATTTCTCAGCTATCTGCCTTTTTTATCCATTCCTTCTGCATTGCCGCTTCCAGAAAACAATGAAGCAGCGGTTGGGAGAATGAGCCACATTCCCCGTTCAGGATCATTTGCAACGCTTCTCCATGGCTCAGTTTTCTTTTATATGGACGAGGACTAACTAAGGCATCATATGCATCAGCCAGTCCCACAACCTGTGCACAAAGAGGAATTTCTTCTCCTTGCAAACCATCCGGATACCCTGCCCCGTCATATCATTCATGATGATGTCTGCAGATTTCATAACTAAGTGCATTTAACTTGTCTATAGTAAGACCTTTTGAATGCTTTTTCTTATCGCTCTCGTTCTTCTGGAGTTCTCGTTTCATTTCCATTACTGATCTATAGGTTCTTTTTACATTATGTAATGTGATCATTGCTATATTATCTTTTATATCCACATATTTTTTAGCCCTCATCTTTATATAAGATTTTCACTCTCTATTCTGCGGTATACAATATCCTGCTCTGCATAGCCATAAACCAGATTTTCGTCTTCTGCATCAACTACACGCAAAATTACGATTGGTGAAAAAATTTCATCACTCCTTCGACCCATGTTTCAACATAAAACTTGGCATATTGCGGCGGCATCTTTTCCATCTCGATAGCCAGACGCGACAACACCCATGTCTTATGCAAAGGGTTAAGGTATGTCATGCCAAAACCACGATGGGCTGCATGAAAATCTGCGGCATTAAGCATGTGATTGCCAAGATGTCCCATAAAGAGACGTTTTGAGAAATCACAATGAAACGGTTCTGCCAAAAATCTCGTATTTTCCTACTTTGTCTAACATTTTTTATTCCTATTTTTTTGCCTGTAATTCTAAAAAGTTCACTGACCTGCTCCACTTTACTGCGGGTTATGGCAATACGCCCGCTGCGGGTATACTGCAACAAGCATTTAAACTTGTCGAGAGCGTAATAGAGTCCTGTAATATCTTCCGTCATTCCGCTCAGCATTACGCAGCAGAACGTAGGGTTTACATCAATAATGCGGGCGTCAGCCTTTCTGATTACACGCGATATTTCGGGATTAGCAAGCACTTCGCCCGTTGAAAGTTTATAAAGCCCCACCTCACGTATAAAAAGGTCATCGTCCGTGTAATAATCTGCCTTTATCACATCTATTTTCTTCTCGATATGCTTTGTTATTGTTTTTATCAGGTCTTCGTCGCTCCATGCCGTTATGGTGTACTTGTGAACACCCTCGATGCTTGAGGCTGACACATTCAGACTTTCGATATTAACCTGACGCCGCGTAAACACGGCTGTTATCTGGTTAAGTATACCGGCAATGTTTTCTGAATAGACCAACATTGTATATAATTTTCTGTCTTTTGTTTCCATACCCGCCATTATCTGTTTACTTCAAGCAACATCTCGTTGACCGAACATCCCGGAGGAACCATCGGCATTACATTATCTTCCTCCTTAACAGCACACTCCAACACAAACGGTCCTTCTGTTGACAACATTTTATGAACTGCATTCTTCAACAATTCTCTTTCAGACACAAAAATATATGGTATGTGATACCCGTCACATATTCCACCGTAACATGGATTTGTCATCCTTGTAAACGCCTGACGGCTGTCGAAAAACAAATCCTGCCACTGACGCACATTGCCCAAATAGTTATTGTTCATCAGAATCACCTTAACCGGAATACGATGTTCCATTATCGTACCGAGTTCGTGTATGCTCATCTGAAAACTTCCGTCGCCGGTAAACATACAAATCTGACGATCAGGCACGGCATAGGCAGCTCCTATAGCAGCCGGAAGTCCGTAGCCCATGGTTCCCAAGCCGCCGCTGCTCACTACGGAGCGTTTCTTATTATATCTGAAGTAACGGCACGAAAACATCTGATTCTGTCCTACATCGTTAACGAGAACGGCATCGCCTCCTGTTGCATCAGCCACAGCCTTAACCACTTCACCCATAAGAAGCGGACCTGACGACGGGCAAGTTGCAGGCCTGATAACCTTCTCGTATTCCTCTTCATACAACGGTCTGAAACTCTCACACCATTCTTTGTGTGAACTAGGCCTTAACAGCTTTGTTATTGCCGGCAACGACTCCTTACAGTCAGCTACAACGGCAACGTCGGTCTTAACGTTTTTGTCAATCTCAGCCCCGTCAATATCGAGCTGTATTATTTTTGCCTGTTTGGCATAAGTAGCCAGATTACCGGTCACACGGTCGTCGAAGCGCATTCCTACAGCGATCAGACATCACATTTATTGGTGTTATATTCGGTCCCAAATTACCGTGCATCCCCAACATTCCTTTATTCAAAGGATGTTCCGTAGGTAAAGCCGAAAGTCCGAGTAACGTACATCCCGCAGGCATATCCGCCGTTTTCAATGAAATTCACGCAACTCATTCTGCGCATTCCCTAACTCAACGCCTTGCCCCACCAGTACAAGCGGACGTTCCGCATTATTAATCAGTTCGGCGGCAGCCTTTACAGAGTCTTCATCAGTATCGGGCACAGGTACATAGCTGCGGATGAAATCAACCTTAGTCGGCTCATATTTCGTCTTCTCTACCTGTGCATTCTTGGCAAAAATTCCCAGCACAACCGGACCGGGACGACCGCTACGGGCAATGTAGAATGCACGTGCTACTGCCCACGCTACATCTTCCGCACGGCGGATCTGATAACTCCACTTGGAGATAGGCTGGGTGATACCTACGAGATCGACTTCCTGAAATGCATCCGTTCCGAGAAAACCGGTTCCTACCTGTCCGGCAATAACAACAATAGGAGTACTATCGATCATCGCATCTGCAATACCGGTAATCGTGTTCGTAGCACCGGGACCGCTTGTCGCCAGGACCACGCCGGTCTTTCCGCTTGCTCTCGCATATCCGTCAGCGGCATGGGCAGCTCCCTGCTCATGGGCTGCTAAGACATGTCCGATACGGTCAGACGCAAGATAGAGTTCGTTATAGATATCAAGCACTGCGCCCCCCGGATATCCGAAGATCACTCTCACGCCCTGATGGATCAGCTCTTCCACCAGGATCCGCGCTCCGTTCATTTTCATAGCTGTTTTCCCCTCATCTTATTTCTCACAGGAATGTCCGGCTCTGTCAGACATTCCCGCCTTTTTCTTTTCTGGGCACGGACAAATGTCCGTATTAAAATTCAGGTATAAAAAAGGCCCTTACAGCGTTACACTGTAAGGCTTTGCTTTCTTTCGTAACTTGTTCTTTCAAGTTTCTATCAGGCAATCCCGGATTCAGTATAACGCAATAAGCATTCCCGTCCACGACGATAATGCTGACGATAATTCGAATCACGACTGCGAGTTAGAATAAGATTCGTCATATCTTTGCGTCTCCTTTCCAGTTGCCTTTCAGCAATGTTGCTATGTTTTATTATAAGCACTTTGTCAGAAA
>ENA-OQES01001134-OQES01001134.1-human-gut-metagenome-genome-assembly--contig:-NODE-1134-length-10335-cov-2.067202_pt1 | contig 10335 bp, 19 predicted proteins | sample MGYA00242798_ERZ504641 | MGnify/ENA primary metagenome ERZ504641 (study PRJEB26092, sample SAMD00036327) | human gut metagenome | host: Homo sapiens | study: EMG produced TPA metagenomics assembly of...
TTGCAGGATTAAGAGAGCTGGAACCCTATTTTGAGATCGGCGGTGAGTATGCAGGGATCCATGTTCTCCTTACCCATAAGAAAGGGATTTCAGAAAAGAAACTGACAGAGACTGCAGCACAGGCAGGTGTAAAAGTCTATGGAATGTCAGATTTTGTAATAGGACAAAATAAAGATCTTTTCCGTCTACCGTTATACTTGGATATGCAAGTTTAAAGGAAAGTGAGATCACAGAGGGCTGCAAACGCCTTGTAAATGCCTGGAAAGAATTAGAAGGTGAATAAATTGAAAATAAATGGAAAAACGCTTCCGGGACAGTGGCTGGCAGCATTGGTGGCTTATGGTCTGGCTCTTCCAACAGCTGGATTTTTGGGAATGAGCAGGGCTTTACCGGCAACAGAGCCGCCGGTTATGGAACAGACCGAAGCAACAGAAGAAACCATACCAGAATCGAGCGAAGTGCCGGAAAGTGATATGGAAACGGAAACAGCGCAGGAAATCGTAGAAGAAAATTCGTTCAGTGCCAGATATGAGGCACTTCCGCAAGATCAGAAACAGCTTTTGGAAGATATCCGTGTGGCAGTGGCAGCGGAAGATATGGTCCAGGCTGCCAAGCTTCTGGATAAAAAAGCAGGAGGTTCTTGCCCAGATCTTTACGGAACCTTTGAAGGAGAACGTTTCCTTTATGATGGCAGTACCATTTCAGAGGAAATAGAGGGAGAGGGACTGGTATTTACCATGCCGGAGATCCTGTTTTACGGAACCTTTTCAGGATGGCCAGCCTCAGGGAAACTGTCTGGCATTACAGTTTGTAAATGTGGACAGCCCCAGATATAATTTCTCAAACGGTGTATGGAGCAGTGGGAAAAATGAACGGACAGGGAGCAACTGGCTACTGTTATTATGAAATGTTCCCCAGGGGGAATATGCCTGGGTGGAAAAGCAGGGACAGTTTGTGGATGATGAAATGGAGGGCAGCATTTCCTATGAGATCCGTGGAACAGATGATACGCTGTCCCACTGGGATATGAATGTTTCCCAGGGAAAGATCCAGTTAGACGAACGTTGGACCCATCTGGATGATGCAGGCGAATACCAGCTTATGTCTGCGGACTCTGTCAGCCATGCCTATCTGATCGCAGATGATCAGGTAGATCAGGTATTGTGGATGAATCTTCTGGGCTGGGATTAAATGAAATATGGACAACAGAGGGGAAAATAGATATAATATCTAAAAGAAAAATCCGGTTAAATAGGATACGATACATGAATGGATAAAATGACGGAAACCAGACTGTAAAGGAGAAAGACATGAAATTCAGTGCCGTTTTGACAAAAGAACAGGCAAAGGAAATGTTTGCTTATTTAGAAGACATATTTACAGAAGTAAAGGTCCTGGATATAGAAGCAGTCAGGCGTCTGGAAAAAGATAAAAATTCTATTTCATTAAAGGCATTCAGGGAACGGTGCCAGGAAAAAAAGACTGGAATACGTTGAGTCCAGGGTATATCAGAGGATCGCGCGTTATGTGGAGATCGAAGGGGAACCTTACGTTGTAGAGATGTTGAATGTTCTGGGGGGATGCAGCAGACTCAGAGGCAAATGCAAGGGAAGCACTGGTGGCAAAAGTCCGGGGATATAATGAAGAACTGTATCTGGATGCGCTGACAGGAGCTTACAACCGCAGATATTATGAGGACAGGATCCGCAAAGTGAAAAGTCATGCAGGAGTTGCAATGATCGATCTGGATGATTTTAAACTGTACAATGATACCTGCGGACATAATGCAGGGGATATGGTGTTAAATACAGTTGTGGGGATCGTGCGCAAATGTATCCGAAAAACAGATATCCTGATCCGGTATGGGGGGCGATGAATTTCTGCTGATCCTTCCGGATGTGTCGGAAGATGTTTTTTCAAAGAAGTTAAAACAGATCCGGGATATGGTCTATGAGGCAGAAGTTCCCGGATATACACAGCTTCACCTGTCTGTAAGCATTGGAGGCGTTTTGGCTGATAATGAAACAGTGGAAAGCGCAGTAGGAAGAGCGGACAGCCTGATGTATCAGGCAAAGAACCGGAAAAACTATGACGGTAACAGAAAAGTCCGGTATTGACAGTGTGAAAGGCAGGGAAAAGCAGCAGGTCCTGATCGTAGATGATTCCCAGATGAACCGTGAGATCCTTGCTGTGATCCTGGAAGAGGAATACAAGATCTTAGAAGCTGCAAACGGGGAAGAATGTATTGATCTGTTAAAGCAGTATGGAACCGGTATCTCACTGATCCTTTTGGATATCAATATGCCGGTGATGGATGGTTTTGAAGTATTGGCGCTGATGAACCGAAACCACTGGATCGAAGACACGCCGGTGATCATGATCTCCAGCGAAGATGGCGCGGCTTATGTGAGAAGGGCTTATGAAATGGGGGCATCTGATTATATCAGCCGTCCTTTTGATGCCCAGGTAGTACATCAGAGAGTGTTTAATACCATTAAACTTTACGCAAAGCAGAGACATCTGATCAGTCTGGTTACAGACCAGATCCAGGGAAAAAGAGAAACACAACCGGATGATGGTCAGCATCTTAAGCCAGATCGTTGAGTTCAGAAATGGAGAAAGCGGCAGCCATGTATTACATATCAATACGATCACGGGCATGCTGCTGGAACGTCTGATGCAGAAAACAGACCAGTATCATCTGCTGTGGTCAGACCGTTTCATGATCACAAACAGCTTCCGCACATTCATGATATCGGGCAAAATAGGAATTGATGGAAAAAATATTAAACAAGCCGGGAAAACTGACAAAAGAAGAATTTGAGATCATGAAGACTCATACACTGATCGGTGCTTCTATGTTGGACAGTCTGGAAATGTTCCGGAATGAAAAACTGGTACAGGTTGCATACCAGATCTGCCGGTGGCACCATGAGCGGTATGATGGAAAAGGGTATCCGGACGGATTAAAGGGGAAGAGATCCCGATCGCAGCCCAGGTGGTTGCAATGGCAGATGTATATGACGCCCTTGTAAGTGAGCGTGTATACAAGAAGGCATTTTCCCACGAAAAAGCCATTGAAATGATCTTAAACGGGGAATGTGGAGTCTTTAATCCCATCCTGTTAGGATGTCTGGTGGATATCCAGGATCGGTTAAAAGAAGAACTGCAGTCCGGATTTCAAAAGAAGAAAAATGAGGATCTTTATCCGGTATTATCAGAGGAGATAAAAGAGGAGACAGAAAGTGAGAGAAAACAGAATATCTGTTTTTAGAAAACATACCTTAGGTATACTGGTTGCTTTGGGAATGGTTCTGTTTGGTTCTGTATTCATTTTATTTACAAATATTGGAAAAAACAAAGCGACTGTGGCAGCAGAAGAAACGTTACAGTTTATAAAGGAACAGAGCAGCCGGTCAGAGGCATTTGCAGAGTTTTATCAGGGCCTTCATCTGGAAATGAACGGGATCATAATGATCTGCAAAAATGGCCTTGTGACAGGATCAAAATTTTTGAGGAATATCAGGGAAAAAACGCAGGCAGAGGCACCTTTGATCCAGAATATAACAGAAGAGACAGAGCCGGATACTTTATTTTCCTTTCGCTACTACGGATCTGCTTATTTTGGGGTCTTTGAGTCTTATGGAGAGAATGATCTGTACGTATTTTATCCTGTGGCTTCTGTTTTTTTACCTGAGGACCCTGGCATTAGCTTATGTCATGATCCTTTATATCCTTTTATGCAGTGTTTTCTTATGGCTGCGTCAGAGAGAAGAAAAGGAGCAGGAAGAAAGGGAAATGGCCTGTCAGGAGGCAGTTTTGTTATCTGCCACAAAGGAAGAAAAGGCAAATGCAGCTAAATCAGACTTTCTTCGCAAGCTCAGTTATGACATCCGCACTCCTATCAATGGCATCCGGGAACTGGTAGAATTGGGCAATCGTTATGACCATGACCTTGAAAAGCAGAGAGAATGCAGGCAAAAAAATATGGGAGACCTCAGATGTGCTGTTAGATCTGATCTCAGACATGGTGGATATGGACAAGTTGGAGTCTGGCGCTGTGGATTTGGAACTGAGATCTTTTGATATGAGGGAGTTATATGAGGATGTCTGCCAGTGGGCAAAAGAGCTTGCTGCTGACAGAGGGATCCGTTACCACAGCAGACAGTTATCTGGGAAAAACTGGAAATTATATGGCAGTCCGTCTCACTTAAAGCAGATCCTGAAAAAATGTTGTGGGAAATGCTATTAAAGATAACCGTGGTGGTGACTGTGTAGAACTTTCCTGTGAAGAACGTCAGTCCGCGGGAGGGACAGCCTGGTTTGAATTTGTCTGTACAGATACCCGAAGTTCTTACAGAAGAGGGGAACCGGGATTTGGCAGTTGCCAAAGGCCTGATCCAGATGATGGGCGGGAGATCCATTTTTCAGATGAAGAAACAGGCGAAGCATTCTGCAGGATCCGTCTGCCGTCCCTTATTGATGAAGAACAGGCGCAGGAGAAAGACGCAAAGGTCCAGGAAGCTGTGAAACGTCCTGTATCCATCCGGGGAAAGAAGATCCTTTTAGTGGAGGATAATGAGCTGAATATGGAGATCGCAGAGTTCCTTTTGCGAAAAGAAGGAGCCCAGGTCATAAGAGCCTGGAATGGAAAAGAAGCGTTAGAATGTTTTGAGGCTTCTGCTCCGGGAGATATTTCCGTGATCCTTATGGATCTTGTAATGCCGGTGATGGATGGATTTCAGTCAGCAAAAGCGATCCGGAGCCTGGAACGGGAAGATGCCTCTAAAGTAGCGATCATCGCCCTTACAGCCAGCGATTATGAAGAAGATGCACAAAAATGCCGTCAGGCAGGAATGGATGAACATCTTCCAAAACCATTAGACGCAGGAAATTTGATCCGGGTGATCCAGAAATACTTAAGATGATTGGGTGAGTGCAAAGAACATAGCAATCCGGTATCAGAAAAATTAAGAAAAAAGAGCTGCACGGCTTTGGGGCTGTGCAGCTCTTTTAAAGTCTGGTTAAATCAGATTAGATGGTATCTTCCTCGATGGTAGCTGTTTCTTTTTCAGGTTCAGCTGCCTTGGCTGTCTCTTCTTTTTCTTCGCTTTCTTCTTCCAGATCATCAGCGGCTTCCGGATTAACAGAAACAGAGATGTTTTCTTCTTTTGCTGGTGAAGGAGAGTGATCCAGACGTTCGTAGTCGTAAAGATCGTCATCGTCTACATAGTCATCATCCAGATAATCTTCTTCTGTAAAAGAGTCTCCCCATTTTTTAGGATCATCCTCTTCTTCAAAGAGATCGTCCTTTTTTTGCTTTCATGGAGTGGATAGCGATATGTGCGGTATCTACAGCAGCGGAAACTGCTTCGTGGGCTGTATCGGAGAACAGATTTCCTGCATCTTTTAATACATTTTTAGTAGCAGATGCCATATCTTTTGCTGCCATTTTAAATTCATCCCTGCTGGAATTTAAGGAGATATAATTGCGGTTTATTTTACGGGGATCAAAGGAGTCACTCTGGGAAGCGTCCTCGTCTTCTTCGTCCTCTTCAAATTCACGGAAATCTTTATCAAGCTCTTTATGGTAGATCTTGTACTGGAGTACATAGGAAACGCCAGCTGCCACAGCACCGGAAATAGCGGCAAAGGCTACAAACTTTCCAAAACCTTTCATTAGCCATACAAATACCCCCTTCTTAAAATAGTGTCTGAATTTATAAATTAGTATGTCTGATTATTATATTGTAATACGAACAGCAAAAAAAAGAAACTAAAATTGCCAAAAAAATATCAAAAGATTTACAAAGTTAAGAGACTAAAATGGAAAAAATTAGCACTCAGAACTTGACAGTGCTAACAATAGGTGCTATAACTTACATTGTGAGCGAAAGAAGCAGCGAAGAGTAAAAGCTGCAGGTAGAAAAATAAGAATGACGATCAAGGAGGAATCTAGTTATGAAGTTAGTTCCATTATTTGACAAAGTTGTATTAAAGCAGTTAGTTGCAGAAGAGACCACAGCATCCGGTATTGTTCTTCCAGGTGCAGCAAAAGTAAAAACCACAGCAGGCAGAAGTTATCGCAGTAGGCCCAGGCGGTGTAGTTGACGGCAAGGAAGTTACCATGCAGGTTAAGGCTGGAGATAAAGTTATCTACTCCAAGTACTCAGGTACAGAAGTAGAGTTAGAGAAAAGAAAAAATACGTGATCGTAAAGCAAAGCGACATTTTAGCTGTTGTAGAGTAAAGAAAAATGCCAGAGGCATTTTTCGCTACGCAAACGCAGCGCAGCGGAGTTCGCGTTTCCCGTATAGTAGGTATAAATACGAAATAGTTTAGATTGTTCGGAGGTAAATAATCATGGCAAAGCAGATCAAATATGGTGTAGAAGCCCGCAAGGCACTGGAAGCAGGCGTAAATCAGTTAGCAGATACAGTTCGTGTAACCTTAGGACCGAAAGGACGTAACGTAGTTCTGGATAAGTCTTTCGGTGCTCCACTGATCACAAATGATGGTGTTACAATTGCAAAAGAGATCGAACTGGCAGATCCATTTGAGAACATGGGCGCACAGCTGATCAAGGAGGTTGCTTCCAAGACCAATGATGTAGCTGGTGATGGTACTACTACCGCAACTGTACTGGCACAGGCTATGGTAAATGAAGGTATGAAGAACCTGGCTGCAGGTGCTAACCCAATTATCTTAAGAAAAGGTATGAAGAAAGCAACTGATGCAGCTGTAGAAGCGATCAAGAAGATGAGCCAGCCAGTAGGCGGCAAGGCACAGATGCGCAAGAGTAGCAGCTATCTCTGCTTCTGATGATGAAGTAGGAACCATGGTAGCAGATGCTATGGAAAAAGTTTCCAAAGACGGCGTTATCACCATCGAGGAATCCAAGACAATGAAGACAGAGCTTGACCTTGTAGAAGGTATGCAGTTTGACAGAGGTTACCTGTCCGCATATATGTGCACCGATATGGATAAGATGGAAGCAAATCTGGATGATCCATACATCTTAATTACTGATAAGAAGATCTCCAACATCCAGGAGATCCTGCCAATTCTTGAGCAGATCGTAAAGATGGGCGCAAGACTGCTGATCATCGCTGAAGATGTAGAAGGCGAAGCTCTTACAACCCTGATCGTAAACAAGTTAAGAGGTACTTTCAATGTAGTTGCTGTTAAGGCTCCTGGCTACGGCGACAGAAGAAAAGAAATGCTGCAGGATATCGCTATCTTAACCGGTGGTACTGTTATCTCCGAAGAAGTTGGTCTGGAATTAAAGGATGCTACCATGGAGCAGTTAGGCCGTGCAAAATCCGTTAAGGTTCAGAAAGAGAACACAGTGATCGTTGATGGTAACGGCAGCAAGGAAATGATCGCAGCAAGAGTTGCCCAGATCCGTAAGCAGATCGGTGAGACCACTTCTGATTTCGACAGAGAGAAATTACAGGAGCGTCTGGCTAAGTTAGCTGGCGGTGTAGCTGTTATCCGTGTAGGTGCTGCTACTGAGACCGAGATGAAGGAAGCTAAGCTTCGTATGGAAGATGCTTTAAATGCAACCCGTGCAGCAGTTGAAGAGGGAATTATCGCAGGCGGCGGTTCTGCTTATGCACATGCTACCGTTGATGTTCAGAAGGTAGTTGATACTCTGGAAGGTGACGAGAAGACCGGTGCCAAGATCATCTTAAAGGCTCTGGAAGCTCCTCTGTTCCACATTGTAGCAAACGCAGGTCTGGAAGGCGCTGTTATCGTAAACAAGGTAAAAGAGTCCCCGGTTGGCGAAGGCTTTGATGCTTACAATGAGACTTTCGTAAACATGATCGAAGCAGGTATCCTGGATCCTGTTAAGGTTACAAGAAGTGCATTACAGAATGCAAACAGCGTTGCATCTACATTACTGACCACTGAGTCTGTAGTAGCAACCATCAAGGAGCCAGCTCCGGCTGCTCCGGCTGCACCTGATATGGGCGGAATGTATTAATCAGAAATATAAAAATAGGAATATACTGTTAGTAAAAAGAAGTCTGTGGCGGATAAAAACGTTGCAGACTTCCTTTTTTGTTAAAAATTTGTCTGACCTATTGCCATTTTTAATGAAAAAAAATGCTAATCTAAACTCATGAGATGTCAGACGGAAATTTTTTAAAAAATAATATGATGAATTAAAAGGAGAACGGTTATGAAGTTACACAGTCAGGAAGTTAGAAAACTTGCACCGGAAAATGACCCGTTAAAGATCGGAATGGGATGGAGCGTGGCAGACCTGGATAAAACCTCAGATTTTAGTAGAAAGCTCCTTTTGGTGACAGTCATCCGGGAAGTGCCCATCTGAACCAGTTTGTAGAAGAGGGCGTAAAAGCAGTCAACGATAACGGAGGCAAAAGCAGCCAGATATTATGTGACCGATATCTGCGACGGCATTGCCCAGGGACATGACGGCATCAATTATTCTCTTGCACACAGAGATATGATGACCAATATGATCGAAGTTCACGGAATGGCAAGCGGCTTTGACGGCGGCATGTTTATTGCCAGCTGCGACAAGTCCGTGCCTGCTATTTTAATGGGTATCGGCCGTTTAAAGGATATGAGTGCTATTGTAGTTACCGGCGGTGTTATGGAAGCCCATACTATTACACCAAAGTATGTGGAAAATGACCCGGCCTGCGCTATTAACGAACTGCTGACACTGGAGCAGATCGGTAAATTCGACGCACAGGAAAAGAGAGGGGAGATCCCGGAGGAACAGTTAAATTATTATAAGCACAATGCATGCCCAAGCTGCGGCGCATGTTCCTTTATGGGTACTGCTTCCACCATGCAGATCATGGCAGAGGCACTAGGCCTTATGCTTCCAGGCACTGCCCTGATGCCCGCAACTGCACCGGAATTAAAGCAGGCTGCTTATGATGCAGGAAACAGCTGATGAAGTTAGTAGAAAAGGTATCAAGGCAAAGGATATTGTTACCATGAAGAGCTTTGAGAACGCTATTATGGTACATGCTGCTATCAGCGGTTCTACCAATGCAACCATGCACATTCCTGCTATTGCCCATGAATTCGGCTTTGAAGTAGATGCAGAAACCTTTGACCGTATGCACAGAGGAGCCCACTATCTGCTTAATTATCCGTCCATCTGGTGACTGGCCAGCCCAGTATTTCTATTATGCAGGCGGTGTTCCGAGAGTTATGGAAGAGATCAAGGATATGCTGCATCTGGATGTAATGACAGTTACAGGCAAGACCTTAGGTGAGAACCTGGAAGAATTAAAGAAAAATGGTTTCTATGACCACTGCGATGAACTGTTAAGAGAAAAGGCAAGCTGTTAGACGCGAGATCAAGCGTACAGAGATCATCCATGCCTTTGATGATGCAAAGGGAACAGATGGAAGCATTGCTAATTTTAAAGGGCAACCTGGCTCCGGAAGGCTGTGTGATCAAGCACACTGCATGCCCGAAGGAAATGTTTGAGGCCACCCTTCTTGCAAGACCATTTAACAGTGAGGAAGAGTGTATTGACGCTGTTCTTAAGAGAAAGGTAAAACCAGGGGATGCTATCTTTATCCGCTATGAGGGACCAAAGGGAAGCGGTATGCCTGAAATGTTCTATACAGGTGAAGCTATATGTTCTGACCCGAAACTGGCTTCCAGCGTGGCACTGATCACTGACGGACGTTTCTCCGGTGCATCCAGAGGCCCGGTTATCGGTCATGTAAGCCCGGAAGCTGCTGCAGGCGGACCTATTGCTCTGGTAGAAGAAGATGACCTGATCTATATTAATGTAAAAGAGCGCAGACTGGAGATCGTAGGCGTAAAGGGTGAAAAGCGCACTCCAGAGGAAATGGAAGAGATATTAAAGGCCAGAAAAGCCAAATGGCAGCCAAAGCCTCCGAAATATACCAAGGGAACCCTTAAGCTGTTCTCTGAACATGCAGTATCACCTATTAAAGGCGGATATATGGTGTAGTCCTGAGTGGATCCAGCGCATGGAATAATCTTACCAAAACATCAGACAATAAAAGGCTGTCTGACCAATATAATACAAATTAATGCCTTTTGTACACCTGTACAAAAGGCATTTTTGATTATAGGCTTTAGCCGGTTGAGGACATTGGAGTTTTTCGTGTTCCGAAAATTGGAAATGTCCGAAACAAAAAATCCACCCGCTATGCGGGTGGAGCCAACAATGTTATACAAAAAATTCACCTTTCCGTTAGAATAGAGTTGTTCAGGCTACTATGCTAAATGAAAGGAAAGGTGATCTTTTGGCAAATAAAACAAATGATATGGCACATACAAAATGGCTATGTAAATACCATATAGTATTTA
>ENA-OQES01001135-OQES01001135.1-human-gut-metagenome-genome-assembly--contig:-NODE-1135-length-10304-cov-2.335462_pt1 | contig 10304 bp, 15 predicted proteins | sample MGYA00242798_ERZ504641 | MGnify/ENA primary metagenome ERZ504641 (study PRJEB26092, sample SAMD00036327) | human gut metagenome | host: Homo sapiens | study: EMG produced TPA metagenomics assembly of...
GTACTTTAAAAAACAATACCCCCCGGAGAAGTATTTACAACGGTTCAGTTCTACTACAGCGTTGATGCGGTCTTTCCAGAAGCTGTACTCCATACCGAGATTCACCTAATATTTTGCCCCGGCGGGATTGAAAGTCAAGTCTTCCCTCACATCCGTATAACCGGGAACAACCTCTGCCATCAGATTTACGCCATTCACTGCTTTATGTAACCATGAATTATCCTCTTTCAGATGAAAACGGAAGTTCGCACCCATAGCCGGATTGTTCAACTTGTTATCGAAACGGTTGCTGTATATCCAAGACACATGCACCCCCAGCGTACCCACATCTTCAAAGTCTATGTGCTTGGTTACTGCCAGATAATAACGGTTCCAGAAACCGTTACCGTAATCCTGGTTCTGCTGGTTGGAAAGCGAACCGCCGTTAGCCGAATCACTATCGCATCATTGGCACCCAACACCACTTGCGGAGTCCACGGTTTCCACCAACTCTCCTTCCATACACGCAGGTGAAAATGAAATGAACGGTCCTGGTTTGTAAAATTAGAATTTCTTGCCAAAGGCAATATTAAGGAAAGTCTTTACCAAAATCTTGAAATCAAAAAGCCAGGAACGGTGCTCCAGATAAGAACAAGTCATAACGAAGACGGCGGAGCATCTTCTCCATCGTATCCGTATAGCCATTGTAGAGCGTAGCATACGAAGTCACCCCCGGACGAATCTGATAAAGAAACCGATAACGCGAATCCTGTTCCATAATCCGATCGATGTAGAATTTGCGTTCGGAACGCGGACCGATAAAAGCCATATCGCCAATGAATACATTCCACAGTTGGGGAAGCTCATCCAAATGGTGCTCGCGAAGGAACTTTCCTATTCTGGTCAGTCGGGGATCCTCTCCACCCGCATACAAGGCCGGACCAAACTTCTCCGCATCCAGCCGCATGCACTGGAACTTGTAGATATAGAACGGACGTCCAAAACGACCAATCCGCTCTTGTTGAAAATAGCCGGACCACCATCCTCCCGCTTCACGGCCAGATAACAGAATAAAAACCAAGGGAGAAAAAAGCGATAAGCGCAACGAATGCTATCAAGCAGTCTCCTACCCGCTTGACAGTACGCTGAAAAGCGTTCATTCCTGACGGAATGAACGTGTCAGTTTGTTGTTCCATGTTGTTTCGATTTAAAAATAAAGATACGAAAGATATCTCATTACCGGAATTGGCAATGAGAAAAGTAAGTTGAGAATATGAAATGCGACAATTAAGGATTCATCAAATTGCAATGAATAGTGACAATTCTTATAGTAGATTTAGTTATTCTATAAATGATGCGATATCTAGGGTGTATCAGAAAACAGCGATATTCAAAACGGGCATTACTATTCTTTCTATCGATCATCCCAATAATAGGACAAATAGAAACTTGCTCCAGCACATGCATCATACTCAAAATAAAGGAATTGGAATCTTTTGCGTTCACGTTTTCTTTGTACCATGCCGCGATATGTACCATCTGTAAATAGGCTGTTCTATGCCCAAACGGGAGACAGGTTTCTTGTGCACCTTACGGACATCCAGAGCATCAAACAGACGCTTACGGAGCGAGATTATCAAAATACGGGGATGATCACGCGAGACAATATCACGGCTATAAAGAAGCCGGATAAGAGAATCAAGTGGTTTTGCATAATGTTATTGTTTTAAGATCTCATGCTTTTTATGAATTTCAGACAATGATTATTTCTTTTCGTTCTTTTTGAATCAAACCACCACCCCATTTATTGAAATATTTAATAACAGAACAGATATGATACTTCAGTAGTTTGCGATTCTTGTATGACCCTTTCCCATATTCGTGAAAGATAGAAACAACGGGATAGTAAATGGTTTTAGCCACTTCACCTATACGACGGCATAAATCCAAATCTTCTGCATACATGAAAAAGCGTTCGTCAAACCCACCTGTACGTTTCAGCACATCCACACGCATAAACATAAAGCACCCCGAAAGAGAAGGCACTTCTATTATTTTGTCGTAACCGAATGCATGAAGTTCGAAACGCTCATCCCGTTTCTGCTGAATACCTTTGAATGGCAAAAAACGTCTGCCAAACAAATCCATTGGGGTGGGTAATAGTTTACAGAGATATTGAATTTCTCCAGTGGGGTAAAGCACTTTGGGCATCACCAAGCCACAGTCGGGATGATGATTCATAAATTCCTGCAATTCCTCGATTACCTTTCCTTCCCAATACATATCCGGATTAATCACAATGTGATAATCTGCATTTACTGCTATTGATTTCTGTATAGCTATGTTATGCCCATGTCCAAAACCAAGGTTATCACTATAAATATAAACAATCTTGCGGGACATACTACTCAATTCACGCAAACTGTCATTAGAGGAGTTATCCACCAAATATAGTACATCAATATTTGAATGTACAATGCACTCCAACAAATGAGAAAGCTCATTTATTGGAGTATGATAGGCTACAATAGATGCTGTAATCATAATTTTATAAACACTCAATTTATAGCATACCCTCTTTCAAGGGGAATGCCAGTTTGACACAACCTCAATTTTTTTATTCTAACAGATTCATTTTCAAGATAGATCCAAGAAAGACCAAAAAGGAACACATAAATTACCTTTTCCGCACTCATTCAAAAGAACAAATGATAAAACGCAAAAGCGGCCACTTACGATGAAAAATCGAAAGTGACCGCTGAAAAAGAGATTTATTTCTCTAATATAAGGATCTAACAGTACGGAGTTACTTCACCACAAATCCTCTCTTATCCAGATAAGCTTTGAATTTATGCAAATATTCTTCATCCGGACCATCAAAGAAGGATACACCGGATGCCCCGTTATTGTACGCTTCATCCAGCGCCTCTTCAAAGTTGTCTTTAATGTCACCAAACATCAGTCCGGCATATATCTTGGCACGCCCATTCACCGTTTCAACGCTTTCCCTTACCGAACGCCCGATCCATTCAGGACCTTCATAATAGAATTTATTATAAATCATCGGATAATAAGCATCCAGCGTCCATTCTCCCCAATCTTGGCGCACCATCTTGCGAGCCATGGACGGCCCCGGGAACACTGCGGCAGAAATAGCTTTATGATCGGCTTTCACCGCTTTGGTAATGGCATCCACCACACGAGTGATGGCATCCAGACGGAAATTGATCCAACTCTGGTTTTCCATCGGATACTTTAACTCCAACGGATCCTGTCCTGTTTTAGCTTTAAACAATTCACGGCAGACATCACAATAACAATAGTCATATTCCGGCAACTCTTCTTTCTGCTCTATACCATAGTTTTTCCATAGGCTGACAGGCAAGATTACATCCGGCATACGGACATAATCCAGATGAACACCATCCACATAAGGCTTATGGGCTTCCTTTACATAGTCTTCTGCCAGATACTCTGCCACACCTTGGTGATTAGGGCACAAGAAGCGATAATAATCCACGTAGGCCGGTTTGTCGTGACAAGACTCGCCTTTACGGTTCACGGCATACCAGTCGGGATGCTTGTCCAGCAGTTCCCTGCGGTTCATCGTCCATTTCCAATAATGTGCCTCCAGTCCGGCTTCTTTGCAAAGACGATAAATATTTTCATTGTATCCCTCGAACATGACACCCGAAATACCACATTCTTTCAACAACGCAAACCACTTTTTTCCATTCGGCATCCGAACGGTTATTCAGACGCATCCACAACCAGTTTTTAACTTCACGGGCAGGTATCTTTTCTGTCCGGAAACGTCCTTCATTATTTATCACATAACGGACTCCTTCAGCAGGATTGGTTATAGCTATCTGATAGGTGTTCTGAGTCGCTTCCACCGCAATCCGGGCATCAGCCGGAAGATCTTTCAACTCTTTATCAGTCAAAAAGAATTGTTCTGTGGCACGCAAGTAGTTATGTTGTTTACTATAATTATCCTGCTGTGCGTAGAACATGGCCCACAGCAATTTATAAATAGCCTGATTGTACGGATAAACCAACTCATCCTGCGAGGTTCCCACTTTCTTGTCTACGAAATAAAGATATCCCCAACGGTCGGGCATGTGCATATCAATTCTTCCGGTAGGAGTCCATACCCAGTTTTTCCTCAGGTCCTTTCTCCTTCAGCCACTGTACACGCGAGAAGTTGATGCGCCAGGTGTTGCCGGCCTTCAACGGATTGTTAAAGTTCATGGTCAGCGCCTGATGAGGAATGGCCATTTCCACACTCCAATACTTATCTTTATCTTTTGATTTATTCAGTGTACCTTCACAATGGATGGCGGTCTTCAATCCGGGGCAGTCCCATTGCACCATGAAATTTCCACCCGAACGATAAGGTTTGTCCAGCATCAGGTCGAAAATCACGCCACGCGCATTGGTTTCTATTTCAAAATAATTGTGTCCGTCGCTATCCGGATCGATAAATACTTCAAAGTCATTGTCATAATAGATGATGGTATCACGCTGGGTAAGACGTGCCTTGATATCCTCTTCTTGAAGAACAGCTCCTACATATAAATATTCATCATCCCACAGCATCTTGGCGGTAGTTTCATATTTGGGAGTCGGGAATCCTTCACCGCTTATATCTACAAACGGAGCGGTAGGCGCCGCCTTCTTCCAGGAACTTTCATTCAGTTTACCATCTATTTTCAACTTTCCATCCGGACGATAACATACATAAGTACGCGGTTCGGTCAGAAAACGTTCATATTGTTCAAAAAGGCTTTGTGCCATTGCCGGAAAAGTAACCAGCAGAAGCAACAGGGTATAAATAAGTTTCTTCATCTATTTTTCTGATTCAGATTAGTTATTATCTTGCACTTGTCCCACTCCACGATAGAGTTTGATCGGTCCATCCAGCAACACGGCCAGCACGGTTATCTGCTCATCCTGTACCTGTTGGGGTACATCAATATAAAGATTGCCCGGTACTGAGTTCCAAATAATTTTTTCATTGTAGACCTTGTAATTCAACATAGCTCCGTTACCAACCACCCATATACGGTTCACTTTGTTCATCAGCCCTTTTACTTCCACCGGACCGTTAGGTTTGTAAGGGAGGTATAAATACAGAATATCCCCCTGCCTTATTCAGTGTGGTATATCCCTGGAAATGCTCGGTAGGAATCCCTGCGCGAGTTTCATAAATAGCTTCTTTATGCTTCTTGGTCCATCGGCCGAACTCCTTCAACACAGCGATCTGTTCTTCAGGAATGGAACCGTCTTCTTTCGGACCGATATCCAATAAAAGATTACCGCCCATGCTCAGGACAGTACTACAATGGTACGAAGCAAGATATAGGGGTGATTTATAGTTGCTGTCTGTATGCTGATATCCCCATGAATCATTCATGGTCATACAAAGCTCCCAATATTTATCCTCGGGACGCACCACCGGCACTCCCTGTTCGGGAGTAGCATAGTCGCCATATCCCTGTATGCGCGAATTGATAATCACATTCTTATTATCCGAACGGAGCAGATCTACAATACCTTTGGAATTCCAAGCTTCCGCACTTTGCTCCCAATCCCCGTCGAACCAATACAGATCCGGTTTCCAGGTTTTGTTCAGCTCCGCCAATTGTCCGAAATTGAACTTGTTGAATCTGGCCCAACGTTCAGGATCATTTTTATAACGTACTTCCGTACGGGTTTTGTTAGGGTAATCAGGATGAGACCAGTCCAATAAAGAATAATAGAAGCCAAGTTTCAATCCTTGTTTTCTTACTTCCTTTACAAAGGGAGCTATGAGATCACGTTTTGCCGGAGTGCTTTTCACGACGCTGATATCTCCTACTTTGGTATCCCATAACGCAACTCCGTCATGATGTTTGGTAGTTATCACTGTATATTTGGCTCCACTTTCTTTTATCAGATCCACCCAAGCCTTCGGATCATACTTGGAGGCTGTGAAACCTTTTTCCTGCTCCATGTATTCATCATAGGGCAGGTAGTTGTTAAAGAAGGACCAGCTTTCGGACACTCCTCTGACGGAATAAATTCCCCAATGGATAAAGATACCCAACTTGGCTTGTGAAAACCATTCCATTCTCTTGTCTTTCTGCTCGACTGTTTCATTCTGTAGCGTATCTTGTGCCCGTAAAGGAGAAGCTGCAATCAGCAGACTCAGGAACGCTAACGATAATCGGTTCTTTTTCATATATAATAGGTTTGATTAGTTAGGATAGCATATCAGTATTATTAAAATTTACAGCTATATAATGGACAAAGATAATGTATTTTTATATTTTATTCTATCTTTGCACCCCTAAAACAGAACAAATATGAGCGCAAAGAAAAAGAACAATCCAATAGTCCCCTGAGAGTCATCATTATTTTAGTATTACTGGGACTTTGGCATATAAACATCAATTGTTTGACGGGAAACTGCTTGAAAATATCCCCACTATCGAAAGCAATGAAGAAAAGCCAGAAATACTGACCTCGCCCCAACATGGCGGTGCATTGGAAATTCCGATGATACAATCAAGTACAGGCGGCCAGATTCTGAAACGTAAAGGATATACCCTGTCTTATAATGCCGATTACAAAACTCCACAATGGGTGGCGTGGGAACTTACTAAAAAACGAAACAAAAGGAAAAGAAGGGCGAACAAATAAATTCTTGCCCGACCCGGACGTACGTGGAGCCAAAGCATATACGGGAGATTATACAAAATCAGGATACGACCGGGGACACATGGCCCCTGCCGCCGATATGAAATGGAGCAAACAAGCCATGGAAGAATCTTTTTATATGAGCAACATTTGTCCGCAAAATCCGAATCTGAACCGCGGCGACTGGAATGACCTGGAGGAAAAGTCACGCCAATGGGCAAAAAAATTATGGAGCCGTGTATATTGCCTGCGGACCTATATATGATACTAAACGCCCCAAACGAATTGGCAACAATAAAGTGGCAGTCCCCCATGCTTTCTATAAAGTCATATTGATAAATGATAAGAAAAATCCGCAAGCCATAGGATTTATTTTCCCCAACAGCGCCGGACATAAGCCGCTGAAGAAATATATGGTAACAGTAGACAGCGTAGAGAAAAGAACGGATATCGATTTCTTCCCTGCCCTGCCGGATGAAATAGAAAACAGAATCGAAGCGGAGTTGGTACAAGAATTACCGTAGTCTGTCACACATACGCAGGCATGAAACGATACATACGTACGTATCCCCCCACACATACGTATGTGTGGGGGTACACGAACGTACGGGTTTTATTTCACTTCCAGCACTACGATAGACTTGGCAGGAAGAGTCACTTTCAAGCTCCCTTTATTGACCTTTGCTCCGGTAAATTCTTTCGGGGCAACCACATTCGGTTTCTCGAAACTATTGTAATCACCTATATTGTTAGCAGTCAGAATACGGCCGGTAACACTCTTGGCCTTTACCTCACCCAAGTTCAACTCTATTTCCTGCGATTCCTGCAAATCCACATTAGACAAGGAAATATGAATCAAACCGTTCGCATCCCGTGAAGCGGTAGCACTTACCATCGGGACAATACGGTCGTCGCGTACAATCTTGCGTTCACAGTTCAGTTCCAAAGGAAGATAAGTAGCATCCTGATGCACTTTATACATTTCAAAGACATGGTAAGTCGGTGTCAGAACCATCTTGTCGTCCTTTGTCAAAATCATAGACTGAAGCACATTGGCAATCTGGGCAATGTTTGTCATCTTGATGCGATCCGTATATTTATGGAAAACATCCAGTGTCAAAGAGGCCACGAAAGCATCGCGCAACGTGTTTTGCTGATACAGATGTCCACGGACAGTTCCCGGCTCTTCATCCCACCAGGTTCCCCACTCGTCCACCATCAAACCGATTTGCTTCTTCGGATCATATTTATCCATAATTGCCATATGCTTCTTCAGCACCGGTTCTATTTCCAGACACTTGCCCATAGTCCAATAATAATCATCATCAGTGAACTGTGTAGCCGATCCTTTGCTTCCACTCCATCCCATCACTGTATAATAATGTAAAGACACACCGGCCATACGGTGACCTACATTCTTCATCAGTACTTCTGTCCAGTTATAGTCATAATCACTGGCACCACTTGCAATCTTGAACAAGTGATTGCCATCATAGTCACGACAATAAGTGGAATAACGGCGGTACAAGTCTGCATAATATTCAGGACGCATACTGCCTCCGCATCCCCAACTTTCATTACCTACCCCAAAGAATTTCACTTTCCATGGTTTTTCACGACCGTTCTCCTTACGCAGTTTCGCCATCGGGCTACCTTGTTCGGAAGTCATGTATTCCACCCATTTCGCCATTTCTTCCACACTCCCACTTCCTACATTACCGCTGATATAAGGCTCACAACCTATCAGCTCACACAAGTTCAGAAATTCATGTGTTCCGAAACTATTATCTTCCACTGTACCTCCCCAATTGTTATTGACCATTCGGGGACGGTTCTCTTTCGGACCGATACCATCCATCCAATGATATTCATCGGCAAAACATCCGCCCGGCCAACGAAGCACCGGCACTTTCAAATCTTTCAATGCCTGAAGCACATCATTACGATAGCCTTGGGTATTGGGAATTTTAGAATCCTCACCTACCCACAAGCCTCCATAGATACAGGTTCCCAAATTGCTCTGCAAATTGCCCGTAAATATGTTTACTGATGATTTCTTTCCCTTGCTCGGGATGTACATTGATAGTCGCTTTCTGTTGGGCAAATACCGGCATTGCAGCGAACAATGCCAAGCCCATAAGTGCATTTTTCATGATTAAAAATAAAATAATTAATTATACTATATTTGCGTTCTCGTTTTTCGTTTGGTCAAATTTACACATTTTACATCAACCGGATAGTGGACAAAATTTGTATTTTTAGGGGTACAAAATTCGTCAAAAGTAGAAAAGAAACGGATATTTGCCTATATTTGCATACAAAAAAGGCCCGATAGACTAAAATGAATAAAAAGAAGCGTACTATTGTATGGATTGTTATCCTTATCATTATCCTGATAGGAGCAGGCGGTGCAGGAAGTATATATTACTATTTCTTTGCCAAACAATTCCAACTTACAAAAAATCCACCTATATTTATATAGACAGAGATGATAACCTGGATTCTGTATACCATAAAATAATCCGGAACGGACATCCTAAAAGTATGTTCGGTTTTCAATATCTGGCAGAAAAAGAGAAGTATGGCGACAATATACGGACAGGACGTTACGCTCTCAATCCATCGGACAATATGCGCTACCTCTTCCGACGTCTTTCCATGGGATACCAGACTCCCATTAATCTGACTGTACCCAGTGTACGCACCGTGGACAGATTAGTGCGGGCCGTTTCGCGCCAGCTCATGATTGATTCTCTGGATATTGCCAAATTAATTTCCGACAGTGCTTACTGTGCACAAATGGGATATACCCAAGAGACACTACCCTACCCCTTTTTATTCCTAACACTTACGAGGTTTATTGGAATATGAGTGCTGACGCTTTCATGAAACGAATGCAAAAAGAACATGCTGCCTTTTGGAATAATGACAGGCTGAAAAAGGCTCAACATATCGGACTTACTCCTGAAGAAGTGTCCACCCTGGCCTCTATCGTGGAAGAAGAAACGGCCAATGGTCCCGAAAAGCCCATGGTCGCAGGACTTTATATTAACAGATTGAATAAAGGGATGTTGTTGCAAGCAGACCCGACGGTAAAATTTGGTTTGCAGGAATTCGGACTGAAACGCATTCTTTTCAAACATCTGGAAGTGGATTCTCCTTATAATACCTACAAACATGCAGGTTTACCTCCGGGACCTATCCGAATCCCATCCATCCAAGGATTGGAAAGCGTACTGAACTATACACAGCATCATTATATTTATATGTGTGCAAAAGAAGATTTCTCAGGCACTCATAATTTCGCTGTCACAGCAGCCCAGCATCAAGCTAATGCAAGACGCTATCAACAAGCGTTAAACCGGCGAAAATAAAATAAAAGGAGCGGACTATAGGTCCGCCCTCCCAATGGATTATTTAATGTGTATCTATAGAATCTTTCAGCAACCTTCCTTTGTATTGTCCTTTTTCCCGGTCATCTTTCCATATTCCACTGCATGTACCGGACAAACATGGTAACAAGCCAGACATTGAGTACAGTTACCTCCCCAAACGGGACGATCCGTCACTGTGATATTGCCCACAGGACAAACCTTCTCACACTTCTTACAACCAATGCAGGCTTCCGTTGCATGAAAAGGCTT
>ENA-OQES01001136-OQES01001136.1-human-gut-metagenome-genome-assembly--contig:-NODE-1136-length-10301-cov-2.638490_pt1 | contig 10301 bp, 13 predicted proteins | sample MGYA00242798_ERZ504641 | MGnify/ENA primary metagenome ERZ504641 (study PRJEB26092, sample SAMD00036327) | human gut metagenome | host: Homo sapiens | study: EMG produced TPA metagenomics assembly of...
GCATACGTAAACTAAACGGTGGACAGGCTGTTGTGAAAAGCTTGGTGGCAGAGTTCCGGATAAAATACAAACGTCGTCCGGCAATGATGGAAGTGTTGGGGGACGTTTTAAAAAAGTAGTTTATCAGAATCTTTTTTGAAAAATTTAGAAAGCCGCCTCCTCCGAAGCGGCTTTCCGTTTTTGCTATCAGAACAAACTCCAAGCAACTGTCAGTCCGGCCATTACAATGGCGACCATACTCATCAGTTTAATCAGAATGTTCAAACTGGGTCCGGATGTATCTTTAAACGGATCACCTACTGTGTCACCGGTAACCGTTGCTTTGTGTACTTCGCTTCCTTTACCTCCGAAATTACCTTCTTCTATAAATTTTTTCCGCATTATCCCATGCGCCTCCCGCATTGGCCATAAAAATGGCAAGAACGAAGCCCGAGGACAAACCACCTATCAGCAGACCGATAACACCGGGAACACCAAAAATTCAGTCCGGTAGCGATAGGGGCAATGATAGCCAGTAGAGAGGGGAATACCATTTCACGTTGTGCTCCTTTGGTGGATATTTGTACGCAACGGGCATAGTCGGGTTCTGCCTCTCCTGTCAGAATCCCTTTTATTTCACGGAACTGGCGACGCACCTCCTCTACCATGTGAGCGGCTGCTCGGCCTACGGCGTTCATGGTCAGACCGCAGAACAGGAATGCCATCATACTGCCCAAAAACATGCCGCTTAGCACTTTGGGGTTCATCAGGGTTACATCGTAATAAAGCATATAGTCAGTGAAACTGGCGTTATGAACATCTACGGTAATGCCGTTTGGTAATTCCAGAATGGTTTGCCCCAACCGGGTTAATCCGATACGGATTTCTTCTACATAGGATGCCAGCAGGGCCAGTCCGGTCAGAGCTGCGGAGCCGATGGCAAAACCTTTGCCTGTAGCGGCAGTCGTGTTACCTAACGAGTCGAGGGCGTCAGTACGTTTGCGTACTTCTTTGCCCAGTCCGCTCATTTCAGCGTTACCGCCGGCATTGTCTGCAATCGGTCCGTAAGCATCGGTAGCCAAGGTGATTCCTAATGTCGAAAGCATACCTACGGCAGCGATACCGATGCCATACAATCCCATGGAAATATTGGCAAAATCAAATCCTGAAGCGAGCCAGTAGGACAAGATGATACCGGTTACTACTGCCAGTACAGGGATGGTGGTGGAAACCATACCTAGTCCGATACCGGAAATGATAACGGTGGCCGGACCGGTCTTTCCACTTTCGGCCAACCGTTGTGTGGGTTTATACGATTGAGAAGTATAATATTCGGTGGAACGGCCGATAACGATACCTACTATTAATCCCACTACCACAGCAAAGGAAATGTTTACCCAATTTTCCAAACCTAATGCCCAAAGGATAAGGAAAGTGGCAACGACAATCAGTACCGAACTTAAATTGGTTCCTGTGGCCAATGATCCGAGTAATTCCTTCATTCCTGCATTTTCTTTAGTACGGACGGCAAAAATACCGATGATAGAGAGAACGATACCCACTGCCGCAATCAGCATAGGTGCGATAACCGCTTTAAACTGCATCACGGTATCATCCGAGCCAATAAAAGCGGCAGCACCTAAAGCGGCGGTAGCCAGAATAGAGCCGCAATAGGATTCGTACAGGTCGGCGCCCATTCCGGCTACGTCACCTACATTGTCTCCCACATTATCGGCAATGGTTGCGGGATTGCGGGGGCTCATCTTCCGGAATACCGGCTTCCACTTTACCTACCAGGTCGGCACCTACATCGGCTGCCTTGGTATAGATTCCACCTCCTACACGGGCGAAAAGTGCTTGTGTGCTGGCTCCCATACCAAAGGTAAGCATGGTGGTTGTGATGACACATAATTTAGCAGAAGGGTTCAAGGCGTCTGTGGGAATGCAATAGTCCAATAATATGTACCAGAAAGAAATATCGAGTAGTCCCAAGCCGACAACGACCAACCCCATAACAGCTCCGCTACGGAAAGCTACACGCAGTCCTTTGTTCAGGGAGTGCTGGGCGGCATTGGCGGTACGTGCAGAAGCGTATGTAGCCGTTTTCATTCCTAAAAAGCCGGACAGTCCGGAGAAGAAACCGCCGGTAAGAAAAGCAATGGGCACCCACGGATTTTGTAAGTTGAAGCCGTATGCCATGATAGAAAACAGAATAACTAATCCCAGAAATACCAGCCCTACCACCTTGTATTGTTGTTTCAGATAGGACATGGCGCCCTGGCGCACATAAGAAGCGATTTTCTCCATCGTCGGAGTTCCTTCGCTTTCAAGCATCATTTGTTTGTAGAAATACCATGCAAGTACCAATGCCAAGAGGGAGGCAATGGGCACAATCCAGAATAGATACGTTTCCATACGCAGTATTGATTTAAAAGTTGGTTTTGCCCAAAGATAGCAAAAATAATGATATTCAATAGGATAGGTCGTATTTTTATCAATTAATATTTGCGGTGCTTTTCTAATTAAGTTTAGGGGGAATAAATATCAATATCTGTAACTTGGAACACATGTACCTGTTCCTGTGTTTCGTCAAAACACGATGAAAGGTAAACAAGACGTTAAAAAACAGTTTCACCACAGATCAAATCTGTATAATCTGTGGTGAATTTAAAACTCAGGCTTTGTATTTACCATACAGCTTATCTATCAGATCAGCGCGTCCTATTTTGCGCAATTCATTGATGATAGCACGTCGTTCTTCGGGTTTATACCAGAAAAAGAACATCCGTTGAGCCAGTTTTTCTTTTGGTGTTTTAGCGGAAAATACCGGTTGCAACGTATATGGATGATAACCTGTGTACCAGGTTTCAGTGGCTACAGTCATCGGAGTAGGAGTAAAGTCCTGTACTTGTTCTAGATGGAAATCCAATTTCTTGGTGATCACTGCCAGTTCTGCCATATCTTCTTCCGTACATCCGGGATGGCTGCTTATAAAATAAGGTATAATCTGCTGCCGCATATTCAACTCCTTATTTATTTTGTCGAAAGTCTTTTTGAAGTCATAAAATTGTGAAAACGAAAGGTTTCCTCATGATTTGCAGCACTTGGTCGCTGGTATGTTCCGGAGCCACTTTCAAGCGCCCGCTGACATGATGGGCTATCAGTTCTCGGGTATATTCAGCCGTACTTCGGTTTACTGCCGGATCTTTTGCTTTGATATTGTAACAAGTCATAGCGTACACCGCTTCCGATAAAGCTTTTCTTGATACCGGGAAGTGCGTCTACCGAATGATAAATATCCAATAAGGGGCGATGGTCCGTGTTCAAATTGGGACATACTTTGGGATGGATACATGACGGCCGTTTGCATCGCCGGCAAATTTTCTCATCTTTACCACGCATGGCATACATGTTGGCGCTAGGTCCTCCCAAGTCACTCAGATAGCCTTTGAAATCAGGCATTTCAGTTATGGCTCTCACTTCTCTTAAGATACTCTCTTTACTTCGGCTTACAATAAATTTCCCTTGATGGGCGGAAATGGTACAAAAGGCGCATCCGCCAAAACAACCACGGTGCAGATTGACCGAGAATTTAATCATGTCGAATGCGGGAATGCGTTTTCCTTTATATTTAGGATGAGGCATACGCGTATAGGGCAAATCAAAAGAATGATCCAGTTCGCCTTGGCTCATTGGAGGATAAGGCGGATTGACTACTACTGTTTCATTGCCTGTATCTTGCAAGATGCGGGAGGCTTCGTACTTGTTGCTTTCCTCTTCAATGAAGCGGAAGTCTCGGCTTGTTTCTTTTTATCTTTCAGGCATGCTTCATGAGAGTGTAGGATGATATCTGGCTTTTCGTTCACACACTCAATTACAGAGGGCTCGGACGGAACTGATCCTTTCTTACGGATAAGGTAAGCCGTTTGTGGTATATCGTGGGGAATATCCTTTTGTAAGGGTAGATGGGCTCCGTCCTGACTGTCTTTGCTTTCTTTCATTCTCTTGCAAAGTTCCGTAATCGGTTTCTCGCCCATTCCATAGATCAATAAATCGGCTCCGGAATCTATCAGAATTGATTTACGCAGGCAGTCCTGCCAGTAGTCATAATGGGTGACACGGCGCAAAGATGCCTCTATACCTCCCAGAATGACAGGTACGTCGGGATAGATTTTCTTTAAAATCTGTGTATAAACGATGCTGGGATATTCGGGACGCATGTCGTGGCGGCCGTCGGGAGTATAAGCATCCTCGCTGCGCAAACGCTTGTTGGCAGTGTATTTGTTTACCATGCTGTCCATACATCCGGCGGACACACCGAAAAAGAGGCGTGGACGTCCCAGCTTCTTAAAATCGCGCAGGTCATCACGCCAGTTGGGTTGAGGCACAATGGCCACTTTCAAACCTTGCGCCTCTAATAATCTTCCAATTACTGCCGGACCAAATGAAGGATGATCTACGTAGGCGTCACCGCTGAACAAGATTACGTCCAGTTCATTCCATCCGCGCATCTCTACTTCTTTCTTGGTTGTCGGCAACCAGTCTGTAAGTTTGTATTCTTTCAATGATAAATACTGATTTTTTTTGATTTTGCTACAGAGAACACAGAGATTGTTTATTATATCTCTTCTTCATCTTTAGTTTTTCTCTTTCTCCCATTGGATATAAAGCAGAATGAGTTGATGAAGTCCGAAAGCTTTCATGTTATTATGATAAATTACATCGATACAAAGGTCGAGCAGCTCTTTATTGTTTCCTTCCTCGCTGGTTATCAGTGAACGGATATTCAACTTCAGTTTCTCCAGCACCGACTCGTCCACGATACCGTTGCTGTCTATCAGATGCTGGAATAAAGCATATTTCTCAATAGTTTGCAGGTTCTCTTCTGAGATTTCCATGCTGCGTGTGCCGGAGGCATTAGTCTGTATAGTGTACATAGTCGTTTTATTTTAATGGTTTATACGGACAAAGTTAGGCGTTTTTATGAAATAACCTCTTATTTGCCCTTTTATTTTCGTTTAAAAATATCACTTGCTGCCAAAGAAGCCCAGGATGGCACTCATTACCCGTGCTCTTTCCTTCACTCCCTGAATGCTTTCAAAGGGGAAACCCAGGACAAAAGTCCGATATTTGCCTTTATAGGCGATACCGGCACTGTAACTGCCCGGATTATATACAAAAGCGGAGTAAGCAGGGGCTATCGGGGTCAGACAGTCGGGAGCGGGTACGGCGTATGTTTGCTCGTTGATAGTGGCAGGGAATACTGAAACGGGTGTTGGCTCCATATATTTCTCCCGAAGTGGAATTTATCATGCTGCCTCCGAAACTATATTTTAATATGTTTTCGGTGAAGTTCAGTGCTGTGGGACTGTTCATGTTGCTTCCTATATACGAGCCGCTGAGCATCAGGTTGCCGCCTCCTTGACAATAGGTTGTGAGCAACTGTTGCAATGTGTGGGAGAAAGGACGCCTGTCGGCTCCGAATATCAGGTCTGTAATGGGGTAATCTGCCAGCCGGACAAAACCATTTTCAACGGCTTCATCACTACACGATACAAAAGAGTATCCTCCGGCTGCCTGGATGGCTTTTCCATGAATGAACGGATAATCGAAAGTATTTCCGGCTATCAACATTCCTTCCAGTTCGCTGCCGCTATATCCCAGCCCGTCTTTAGTCTCCCGTCCTATGCGGCTGCGGTCGAAGCTTTGTTGCGTTCCGCAGAAGGCGGGTGTATTTATATAAGGTATTCCCGGATCCGTATTCAAGTCAAAGCCTTGCAAGAAAGGAGATTCTACGGTAGCAGGTCTGCTTAAACGGTCGAATCCGTTGACTATCAAGATTGTTCCTTTACTTTTCTTTGCCTGATAGGCTGACAGGATTTCGGAAGGAAAACTTTCTCCGCCCTTGTTGACTGCGGTTACTTTGAAACTATATACCAGTCCCGGTTCGGCTTCGAAGGTATATTCAGTACCGCGTACTAACGTTCCATTGTCAAATCCACCATGTCCCAGACGGGTATAGACTATGTATTGTTGAGCTTTGGCAGTCGGTTCCAACGGGTCGTCTACCGCTTGCCAAGTTAGTTGGAAGGTGTTTTTCCTACTTCCGGAGTGAATGGCAAAGTTATTTACCGGTAAAGGTTGGACTACGTAATCCGTCCCATGCATGGTACTCAGGTATTTTAGTATGGATTTGTAAACAGAACGTCCTACGGTAAACTTGAAACGCGGATCGTGTCCCAATTTCAAATCGGCGAAGTTCTGGTGGGAGAGGAGTTCCAGAATCATCGAGGGAACGGCAGGCAGACGGGTTTCGCTGTAATTGCGGTTCCACAGGCTGCGGCGTTGCCACCGGATACCGAATTGGGCGGAGATATCCTGTTGCAGACCGGTCAGTACCATGTCCGCCAAGTCGCGGGAAGCATAACGGGAGATACCGGCGTTCAGTTCACCATTATTATAATCGGTGGTATAGATACCCAGCGTGCCTATTAAATCATCTTCTTTGGAAAAAACCTGCATCGCTGTGCACTCCCAAGGTCATTTCAAAAGGAACGCCCAATCCCTTCTCCTTTGGATTGTACACAGAATTTCCGCTGAGATAGTTTATTATCCGGCTGCGGGCGTTTATATCATCGGTATAGTCATTCTTACCTTCGCTGGGACTGTAAACCGAATAAGGAAAACCCGACCATTGTGCGGCATAGCGTGCCCCTTCCAGATAACGGGGCAGGCCGCTGGTTTTTCCACCGCGCGATATGTTTCCCATTCCTCCGCCAAAACGAACGGCATCGGCGCATACCACTCCTTTTTGTCTGCTCTCATTACTTAGTACCACCATACCGTAATCGTTGGTTCCTTTGTCGAATTCAAAAGTGCCCAGATAAACCCAGGTTCCTCCCCCTATTTGTTGGTTGACCAGAAATTCGGTGACACCCCCTTTTATGGAAAACCAGATATTTAGCGTCACTCACACTTCCGGGTAAAGTCTGATAAGTCACATAGACGGCATATTTTCCTGTTTCGGGAATATGGGGAATCCATTGTGCAAAGGCTTTTCCGGTTTTTTCTCGGTGGAGGCAAAGCGGGCTGTACCTTCTTCAAAAGGATTTTGTCCGTCCCGGTAAACCAATCGTTTTTGAGCGAATGCCGGGGTGGGGGCCGGTTTTCCATTTACCTTTCCGGCTTTTTATCTCCTGATAGATGCAACCTTGGGGATGGGTATCATTATCCACAATCACCTCATTGCGTTGCCAGTCACGTTCACGAGGGGGTATAAACTATGGCTCCCGCATTTTCCAGCATGGGTATAATATAAGGTATGACGAATGATTGGGTGAACAAGTCTTCTGTGGTACAGAACAGGCGGGGACGTTGCCATTCCCAACATCCCTTGTCCTTTTTATTAATATTTTCCGTGGCTTTGCCAAAGGGCGATGTGTCTGCCTTCCAGTCCTTTTGCCGGAAGTTAAAAGGGGCGGGAAATATTTTTTTACCCATGGATCACCTTTATAATCTGTCCGTTGCCATAAGCGGCTTTTTGTCCTGTTTCTTCCTCAGATAGTTGGGAATCAGGTCTTCGATTGATTTGCCATCGGCATAGATGGTTATATCGTAATAATTTACAGGACCGGGTAGGCTTTGTCTAAGTAACCGGTAGATAGCTTCTGTCTTTTTCGGGGGTAAACGGTTGGTAGCCGAAGCTGGGGCTGGCATATACATTCAGTCTTTTTTTGTCATGATTTACTTCATAACGGTCTAATTTACATTTACCTATGTTGGCATAAGATGTTTCGTACCGGGTGAAAAAATCTTTTTAGACGTTGTTCCACATTACCATCTAACCCTTGTGCCAAAGTGTGTGATATTCCTGCCATTACCAGCAGGAAGGACAAAAATATCTTTTTCATGTTGTTTTCTTCTTTATTTATGGTTGCGAAGTTAGGAATTTTTGTTAGTTTTGTCATTCTAACTAATCTATAATGAACCTAAATGAAACGAATTATCTTTAATTTCTGCTTCGTATGGCTGGCTGTTTCCGCTTTTGCCGGAAGTAAGGTAGTCGAAATGCGAAATTATGGTCTGGTACCGGACACACACGAGAATCTTTCACCCAAATTGCAGAAGGCGTTACAAGACATCAAGTCTCAAGTTGCTTTGGGTGATAAGGTCACCCTGCTTTTTGAATCCGGACGTTACGATTTCCATCCTGAAGGGGCGGCTGTCCGTGAGTATTATATTTCCAATCATGATCAGGACAATCCGAAAACGGTAGGTTTCCCTTTGGAGGATTGGAAGGGGCTGACGGTGGACGGACAGGGCGCCGATTTTATCTTTCATGGACGTATGCTTCCACTTTCTCTGCTTCGTTCAGAGAATTGTACTTTGCGTAATTTCAGCATAGATTTTGAGACTCCTCATATTGCTCAGGTCAAGATATTGGAAAGCGGAGAGGAGGGAATTACTTTTGAACCTGCCGCATGGGTGAAATGCCGTATCAATGAGAAAGGTTTTTTGCGAAGCATACGGTGAAGGCTGGTCCAGTGCTCCCCAGGGAGGAATTGCTTTTGAAGAAAAGACAAAGCGTCTGGTATACCGCACCAGTGACTTATGGTGTCCTATGGAAGGGGTGAAAGAAGTTTCTCCACGTGTCTACCATGCTCCTCAATGGAAAGACGCCCGGTTTGAAACCCGGGGACAGTGGTGGCTCTTCGTACTTATTATCGTCCTGCTCCGGGTATATTCTTGTCCAATGATAAAGACACCCGTTTGCAGAATGTGAAAGTGCATTATGCCGAAGGTATGGGACTGCTGGCCCAGTTATGTGGAAAATATCACGTTGGATGAATTCAGCGTTTGTCTTCGTGGCGATAAGGATCCGCGTTACTTTACCACGCAGGCGGATGCTACCCATTTCTCCAGTTGCCCGGGGGAAGATTGATTCTCGCAACGGGTTGTATGAAGGAATGATGGATGATGCGATTAATGTACATGGTACTTATTTGAAAATCAAGCAACGCCTTGATGACCATACGGTGATTGCCCGATACATGCATCCGCAAGCATACGGATTCGAATGGGGTGTGAATGGCGATGAAGTACAATTTGTACGTTCCGCCACCATGGAACTGACCGGTGGAAAGAACCGGGTGAAGGAAATCCTGCCCAATGACAAAGATACGGTGAAAGGTGCAAAAGAATATCGTATCACTTTTGCCGAGCCTTTGGATGCGGAGATTACGGATAAAGAAGGTTTCGGTATTGAAAACCTGTCCTGGTGCCCGGAAGTTTATTTTGCGGATAATGTCATTCGTAATAATCGAGCACGCGGTACGCTGTTCAGCACTCCCCTGAAAACGGTGGTAGAGCGTAACCTGTTTGATCATACATCAGGAACAGCCATATTGCTGTGCGGTGATTGTAACGGCTGGTTTGAAACGGGGCTTGCCGGAATGTGCTGATTCGTAACAATCGTTTTATCAACGCATTGACTAATATGTTCCAGTTTACGGAAGCTGTTATCTCTATTTATCCGGAGATTCCCGATTTGGAGCATCAGAAAAAATATTTCCATGGTGGAAAAGGAGAAAAAGGAGTAGTGATTGAAGATAACTATTTTGAAACCTTTGACCGCCCTGTCCTTTTGCAAAATCCATTGACGGATTGATCTTTAAAAACAATGTGATCCGCCAGAATACGGATTATCCGGCTTTTCATCATAACAAGTCCCGTTTCCGCTTGCTTCACACCCGGAATGTGAAGATAGAGAAGAATAATTTTGAGGATGGGGATGAGAGTATAGCAAGAGAATAGATACAAATAACACTGATTATGCGGGTGAAAATACAATCCGCATAATCAGTGTTTTCATATCTGAAGAACTACAACGGAAGGGTTATTCTACTTTTCCGATGCTGAAGTTTTCAGGATATTTGCCTTTGAAATTCTTATAATACAATTTGATTTCACGCATATCCTTGTCCAAATCACCGCTGGGATGTATTACCTTTTCGGCTGTGATGCATTTCTTCTCGTAGTCGATAGCTACCAGAATAATAGGCAGACCGGCCCCTTGCGCAATATAGTAAAACCCTTTCTTCCAATTGGGATTGGCTTTGCGTGTTCCTTCCGGAGTGATAGCCAGATGGAATTTTTGACTCGATTTGGCAATTTTAATCATCTGGTCCACCAATGAAGTCTTGCGGCTACGGTCTACGGGAATCCCTCCCATCCAGCGGAAAATAGGGCCTAGAGGCCAGAAGAACCAGTCATTTTTTCATCATAAAACCGGTTTCGCGACCTATAGCTCCCATAAACAGTTT
>ENA-OQES01001137-OQES01001137.1-human-gut-metagenome-genome-assembly--contig:-NODE-1137-length-10297-cov-4.974631_pt1 | contig 10297 bp, 11 predicted proteins | sample MGYA00242798_ERZ504641 | MGnify/ENA primary metagenome ERZ504641 (study PRJEB26092, sample SAMD00036327) | human gut metagenome | host: Homo sapiens | study: EMG produced TPA metagenomics assembly of...
ATATGAATGTTGGTCAGCAGCGTTGCAGCTGCCTGGATCCATCCGCGGAAGCGGACCAAAGGGTTTTTGCTTGATTTCATTTTCTTATCCAATTCCGACACACTCCATACATAATTTTATTGCCTTACTAAGTACAACCGCTGCTTCTCCGCGGAAAATCCCGAACAAGGAAAAACACCAGACCGGCTGCAAGTAAAAGAATCTGTGTTGCTTTTCAGATTTCATTTAGATACTCCTTTCAATGTTCAAAGTCCGTTTGTTGTTACTGTTCACTCCCGTGTCAATCACTCCGCTGATTGACACGGAGGATGCATGTTTTGGCTTGAATGCATCTCGCCCCATCGCCAAAGGCGATTTAAAATGGCGAGATGCGTTGCTGATCGCACATCGTGTGAACAGTAACCGTTTATTGACCTTTCGATGTTTGCATTATACAATAGAGGGTGTAAAATTCCTGTTAAGAAAATGGAGAAAAATAAATTGAGATTATTAGTTGTTGAAGATGAGAAGAAATTATGTGATATGATTGCGAAAAGTCTGCATCAGGCAGGTTATGAGGTAGACACGTGTAATGACGGAGAGGAAGCACTGGATATGATTTATGCGGAAATGTATGATCTGATCGTGCTGGATCTTAACCTTCCGGGGATGGATGGAATGGATATTCTTCGGGAGCTTCGCAAGGAAAATGAAGAGACAAAAGTATTGATCTTATCTGCGAGAAGTCAGATTGCAGATAAGGTTGACGGTCTTGATGCGGGGGCGAATGATTATATGGAAAAACCATTTCATCTGCAAGAGCTGGAAGCCCGTGTGCGAAGCCTGACAAGAAGAAAGTTTGTACAGAAAAATGTCTGTCTTGAATGTGGCAGTCTTCGTTTTGATACAAAAGAAAGGACTGCATATGCAAAAGACAAGCCAGTCGCATTGACAAGAAAAGAGAATGGAATTCTGGAGTATCTTCTTTTGAATCAGGGAAGACCGGTCAGTCAGGAAGAGTTGATCGAGCATGTCTGGGATTCTTCTGTAGATAGTTTCAGCGGTTCGATCCGAGTGCATATGTCTTCTCTGAGAAAGAAACTGAAAGCAGGACTTGGTTATGATCCCATCGTGAATAAGATTGGTGAGGGGTATAAGATAGGAGATGGAAAAGCATGAGAAAAATATCGCTCCAGTGGAGACTGACGATTCTTACAACCGTGCTGATCACAGTATTGTGTGGATGTCTGACATTTTTCTTATATAAGAATGGTGTCTATTATATCGATACGCTTCAGGAGACCGTCACAGATCAGGGCACTACGCCGGAGGCAGTCTACATTGATATTCCGGATAATGAGTGGGATGATTTTGCAGCGCAGTTTGCCACGAAGGTTTATAATTCGAAATCAGATTATAGAAATAGAAGTTTGTTGATCACTGGTGTTGTAGCGCTGATTGGCGGAGCAGTAACTTATTTTGTCAGTGGCCGCGCATTGAAACCACTCAGAGAATTCTCAGAAACGGTAGAAAAGGTTCAGGCGCAGAATCTGACAGAGTATACGATTGAGGAAAATAAAATCGCAGAGTTGGACCGACTTCGTACATCTTATAATAAGATGCTCCTGCGACTTTCGGAATCATTCGAGACACAGCGTCAGTTTACAGGGAATGCAGCACATGAACTCCGAACCCCTTTGGCATTAATGCAGGCACAACTAGATCTCTATCATGCGGCGGAGAATTCAGAGAACGAAGCAGCTGCACAAGAGACGATCCAAATGGTAACAGAGCAAAATGAACGCCTTAGCAAGCTTGTCAGAACGCTTTTAGATATGAGTGAGCTGCAGACGGTAGCACGTAATGAAAAGATTGAAATGCAGGGGCTGATAGAGGAGGTGCTGGCAGATTTGGAACCGCTGGCGCAGGAAAAGAATATTGAACTGATACAGAAGACACAGAATTCATCGGATGGAAGAACAGATGGAACAGAAGAGTCGTTGCTGGTCGCATGTAGTGTGAACAGTAACGAAAAGCCAGAGGATGAACTGATATTGACAGGAAGTGATATTCTGATTTATCGGATGATTTATAATCTCGTTGAAAATGCAATTAAATATAATCGGGTAGATGGAACCGTTACAGTATCGGCGAAGAGAGAGAAGAATGAAGTTGTCCTGACAGTTGCGGATACTGGGAATGGAATTGATGAGACATTTCGAGAGCAGATTTTTGAACCATTCTTCCGGGTAGATAAGTCAAGAAGCCGTGAGCTTGGCGGTGTGGGACTTGGACTTGCGTTAGTGCGTGAAATTGTGCGGGTGCATGATGGGAAGATTGAGGTTCGCGGAAATGAGCAGGGCGGAACGACATTTGAAGTGAGAATGGGGATGGGATGGAATAGAAGAATAAAATAGGTAATTGCGAAACAAGTTCGCAATCTCGATAAAAAATGCGGTAAGAATCCTGCATCGCAGGATTCTTAAGATGAAAAGTAGGTGTTTCTAAATTTGGACATGATCAAAAGACTTCCCAGATAAACTGCGAAGAAAAGATCGTATGGATCTGAAAGCAACGAGAAGAGTGACTATCGCAGGAGTCCTGATGAACATAAGCCTATTGGATCACATCATCATAGGTGCGGATGGAAGATAGTGCTGAATTTATCATCACTCTGATTCGTATAAGTAATATTTTGGTCACCGTCTAACATGAAAAAATATGCCTTTTCATCATATCCTTTAAGGTTTAACATTGAATCTAATTTCGCATTGTCATACACAGCTCCAATTTCATACTAAATACACACTCCGTTTCTAACTCAAGTCCATCCATTGCCTGTTGAAATCCAAGCCTAATACCGTCTAAACCAACGAATAAATCATTCGTGGCATGAGTAATCCTCATTCGTTTTGGTTCCACTAAACTATGAGATTGGGGGAGACCCCCTTTTTCAAGGAAACTAAATTTTGTGACTATTTCACAATTGAAATGTAAACGGTTTTCCCGTATGATAAATGTATAGAATTCTTCCGGAGGGAGGAATTTTAAATATGGAAAATATAGACATTAAATTTATCGCGTAAAAAAAAGCGAGTGTTCGATTGCTACGGTTTCTCGTGTGATCAATCGTTCCAAACCAGTCAGCGAGGAGTTACAGAAAAGAGTAATAGATACGATCAGAAAGTACAATTATAATCCAAGCATTTACGCGCAGAATCTGGCGGGTAAAAAGTCAAGACTACTTGGTTTTATAATGACAAACTACATCAATCAATATCAGCTGCTACTGTTTCGTTATCTGAATGAGTTTGCATGCAAGATGGGGTATGGTTGTATTATTCGTTATTGTAATTCTGGATTTGAGGAAAAACTAGAGGTATTAAGAGAACTGGAAATCAGGGGAATCGAAGTCTGCTTTAGCCTTTTTTCTGCATTTCGCAGGAAGAGGAAGCGTACATAAAAGAACATTTCAGAATTAAAGTCTGCCATATGCAGTCACCGGAAATGCGATTGAACATCATAGAAAAAAACGAAAGTTCTGTTTATGAGGCTGTGTGCTATCTTGCTCAGCTTGGTCACAAACGAATTGGAGGCACTTTTTTGTATTGACGAAATAGATGATAGTTTCCTCATGGCAAGGAAAAGAGGCTTTTTAAAAGCTATAAGTCAGATAAATCTCGATCAAGATGAATCTCTGATCGGCCAGCTTCATGGAGAATGTGAAAAAGACAGTGTGATTTCTGTGATAGAAAAGATATTTGTACCTCAAAAGCCGCCAACGGCATTGTTTTGTTATAGCGATGAAGTTGCGATCGAGGTAATGTCCTGGATCATGAAGCAGGGTTATAGAATTCCAGAGGATATATCTGTGCTTTCATTTGACGGTATTCCGTTTGCGGGACGCGTAACGCCATCTTTGTCTACAATTAGCCAGCCAGTAGAATATCAGGCAAAATGTATTATAAACGGCATGTTGTATCTACAGGATGGAATAGAAAGACCATGCGATGAAAAGGGAAATGAATATCTTCTGCAGATTCGGGACAGTGTGGGGTTTCCTAGTCATTAAAAAGATTGGAGGAAAAATATGAAAGCGAAAAAATTAATTGCTACTGGTATTGCAACATCAATGTTACTGCTGGCGCTTACCGGATGCGGAGCAGGTGGAAATAGTGGTAAATCCGCAAAAGATACAGATAAAGGATCAGTATATTTTCTGAACTTTAAATCTGAACTTTCTTCTGAATGGGAAGAAGTAGCCGGAACCTTTACTAAGGAAACCGGAATTGATATGAAAGTAGTTACTGCGGGAAGCGGAACCTATGAACAGACATTAAAATCTGAGCTTTCCAAAAAAGAAATGCCGACACTTTTTAACGTTAACGGTCCGATTGGATATCAGACATGGAAAGACTATTGTGCTGATCTGAAAGATTCAAAACTTTATGAATGGCTTACTGACAAAGATATGGCAATTACCGATGGCGATGGTGTGTATGGTATTCCGTATGCAGTAGAAGGATATGGAATCATCTATAATGATGCTATTATGAAGAAATACTTTGCGCTTCCGGATAAAGCAGTTGATATTTCAGATACAAAAGAGATTAAAAATTTCGACACGCTTAAAACAGTGGTGGAAGATATGACAAAACATAAAGATGATCTTGGAATTCAGGGAGTTTTCGGTTCAACTTCATTTGCTCCCGGCGAAGATTGGCGTTGGCAGACTCATCTTATGAATATCCCTGTGTACTATGAATACGAGGCTGACGGAGTGGATAATCTGGATGAGATCAAATTCACATATAATAAAAACTTTAAAAATATTTTTGATCTCTATCTGAATAATTCATGTACAGAACCGTCTATGGTTGGATCTAAAAATGTCGAGGAATCCATGGCAGAATTTGCAACTGGAAATGTAGCTATGATCCAAAACGGAAACTGGGGCTGGGCAATGATCTATGACCTGGATGGAAACGTGGTAAAAAAGGAAGATATTAAGTTCCTTCCAATCTATACAGGAGTAGAAGGCGAAGAAAAACAGGGACTTTGTGTCGGAACAGAAAACTATATCTGTATCAACAGTAAGGTTTCTGAAGCTGACCAGAAAGCATCTGAGAAGTTCTTGGAATGGCTGTTTAACAGCGAGAGTGGAAAAGCTTACTGCAATGGAATCCTTGGAATGATCCCGCCATTCTCCACCTTTGGTGAGGATGAAAGACCCGATAATCCGCTCGTACAGGATATGCTTAGTTATATGAACGATGATTCTTTATATTCTATTCCTTGGGACTTTTCAACCTTCCCGAGCCAGGAATTTAAAAACCAGCTTGGAAGCTATCTCCTTGAATATGCGCAAGGAAATATGACATGGGATGATGTAGTTAAGCAGACAACTGATTGCTGGGCATCAGAAAAAGCTCTGCTTGCACAATAGTAGAGTTTATAGGCTGGCGTTTTCCGAACGGAAAATGCCGCATGATACAGTGAATGTAGCAGATTTCGCTGCTTTGGAATGCAAAGCAGCGGTAAAATCCGTTGCTGTTTGTGCAATGCGTGAAAAGCAACAAAATTTATGGGGCAGAGACAAAAATGTTTCTGCCCTATGTACGAAAAGGGAGGCTGTATAGAAGATGGAAAAAGCTTTTAAAAAGAGATTTGTGATATTAATGTTACCAACGCTGATCGCATTTATTATTGCATTTATTATTCCATTTGTACTGGGAATTTATCTTTCATTCACTAAATTTACAACAGTTACAGATGCCCAGTGGATTGGGCTGAGCAATTATATTGTGGCATTCCGGGATAAAGATTTCCTTGCATCTCTCCTGTTTACTGTTAAATTTGTACTTGTTAATCTTGTGACGATTAACTTAATTGCCTTTATGCTGGCATATGTGTTGTCCAGAAAGCTCCGTGGAACAAATATTTTCCGAACAGTTATATTTATGCCGAACCTTCTGGGCGGAATTGTGCTTGGTTATATCTGGCAGCTAATTATTAATGGATTTCTTTCTTTTTTCAAAACAACGCTTACTGCAGATGCGGCATATGGATTCTGGGGAATGGTGCTTGCTATGAACTGGCAGATGATCGGATATATGATGGTTATTTACATTGCAGCTATCCAGAATATTTCAGAGGAAGTAAAAGAAGCAGCACTTATTGATGGTGTAACGCGAGGACAGATGATTAGAAAGATTATTCTGCCTCTGATCATGCCTGCAATTACAATCTGCTTATTTATGACAACAACAAATGCATTTAAAATGTTTGACTTAAACCTTGCTCTGACCGCGGGACTTCCGGGAAAATCGACTTCTCTGGTTGCACTGGATATCTATAATTCATTCTACAACAGAATGGGTTATGAGGGAGTCGGACAGGCCAAAGCAGTGATGTTTTTACTGATTGTTGCTACAATTTCAGTGACGCAGCTTATTATTACTCGGCGTAAGGAGGTTGAAAACTAATGAAAAATAAGAAGAGTAAAATCATACTGATCTTAATTCTTACTGTAATCTCGGTTTTATTTATCGCTCCGATTGTGATTGTATTTATGAATTCGTTTAAGAGCAAACTGTTTATTAACAGTACGCCGTTTGCGTTTCCTAATGCCGACTCTTTTGTAGGTTTGGCGAATTATGGAGAAGGAATGATCAAGACCGGATTTTTGCAGGCATTTTTTATTACTTTATTTATAACTGTAGCCTCTGTGTTTCTTATTGTTGTCCTGACTTCAATGACAGCATGGTATCTGGTACGTGTAAAAAAGTCGTTTTACTAAAGTAATGTACTATCTGTTTGCTTTTGCTATGATCGTACCATTCCAGATGGTAATGTTTACGCTTGTTAAAGTATCAAATATGTTTCATTTGGACAATCTGATTGGTATCATATTTATTTATGTCGGATTTGGTGCTGGATTGTCTGTATTTATGTTTACCGGTTTCATTAAATCAATTCCAGTTTCTCTGGAAGAGGCAGCGATGATTGATGGATGTTCTATTATGCAAATTTACTTTAAAATTGTGTTTCCTGTGATACGCCCGATCATTATGACAGTCGCAATTCTGAATGCCATGTGGATCTGGAACGATTATCTGCTTCCATATCTTGTAATTGGTTCTGAATATAAAACAATTTCTGTGGCAATCCAATATCTCAGAGGTGGATATGGATCAATTGACCTTGGACTTATGATGTCCATGCTAGTACTGGCAATCATACCAATTGTAATTTTCTATATGATCTGCCAGAAATGGATCATACAGGGAGTAATCGCCGGAGCAGTGAAAGGATAAGGAGACTAGAATGGAAAAAAGTATTATATGAGGAATTACTTCCGGAAGAATGCGTGCAGAGAATACAGGAGATGCCGGTTGCTTATCTCCCGCTTGGCACATTGGAATGGCATGGTCCACATATGCCTCTTGGGGCTGACGGAATCCAGTCAAAAGAGTTGTTTGTCCGAGTGGCAGAAAAAGTAGGCGGCGTAGTACTTCCGATGTTGTTTATGGGACCTGATCGTGTGTTTTATGACAGGGGGACTGCGTTTTATGGAATGGATATTAATACCGAAGGCGCACTGAATACATATTGCGTCCAGCAGATGAAAGGCAGTGCCTATTGGATGGAAAAAGGTCAGTTTCAGGACAATCTGCGCAGTATCTTTGCCCAACTGTCCAGAGCAGGTATACGTATCGTAGTCGGACATGGACATGGTCCATCAACAAATGCATTTCAGGAACTAAAGGAAGAAGCAGCAGAAAAATATGGCCTGCGCATTTTGACTGCTTGGACATTTGCAGATGATGATCGGTTGAAATATCAGAATGACCATGCCGGAGCGAATGAAACATCTATCGTAATGGCTGTACGTCCGGAGTTGGTAGACTTTGGACAGGTGAAAGAAAATGAAAGTAATCTGATCGGAATCGCAGGACGTCATCCAGTCAGAGAATCATCCGTAGCATACGGAAATGAAATCCTTGAGTATACAATGAAAACACTTATTTCAGGTATTGAAAAGGAGTACAAAATACTCAAAGAAAGCTAGATGCAAATGAGTTTGAACTGTTTTATGAAAAAAGAATCCTGCTCGCAGGATTCTTTTTTCAGCATTTGTTGACTTTTTTTACAAATTCAAATTTCTTCTCGTAGCAAAGCTACGATATCTGAGTCATTATCCATTGCCGATTTGTCGGTAATTTCTGTTTTCTCCAATTCTTCAACTGAAATTTGAGATTCAGTAATATTGTCTATTATTTTCAAATGAAACACTTCGTTTTTTCTCTGCAGCCTACACGTACATTCTATTGTGTTTGTCAACCCTTGAAAAAATGGTTAGACCACTTATTGAAAATCTAACCATTTAAGATACGCAATGCTAATCAAATGACATTGGGCTCTGAACAGTTACGCATAAAAAAGGCTGCGCACCTATAGTTCAATATTATTGTTTCATCAACCGATTCCGCCCAGCACTGCGCCGGCAATCAGTGCAACAAGTGCGAGTGGAACAAGGACATATTTTCCAAGTGGCAAGAACCAAGTTCCGATTTTTTTCTCACGTCCAGTATTTACAGCTTTCAGTGCGAATTCTTTATCTGCGATCCAGAAGAACATGATCGCTGCAAGCATTGCTCCAAGTGGGCAGATATAGATAGAAACTGCGTCCATCCATCCGGAGACGATGCCCTGGATGAGAAGTGCGATACAGCAGCCGAATGCTGCAATGATTCCAACAGCTGAGACACGCTTTAATCCGAAACGTTCCTGTAATGTAGCAACCGGAGCTTCGTACAGATTTACAAGTGAACTCATTCCGGCAAAAAGTACGCAGATGTAGAAAATGATTCCTACAATCTTGCCGCCGGGCATTCCGTTGAATACATTGACCAGATAGATAAACATCAGTCCTGGTCCACCGGAAGACAATTCAGCACCGCCGACTGCCATTCCTGGAATGATCACGAAAGCAGCGAGTAAGGCAGCGATTGTATCGAAGATGGCAACATTTTTTGCAGAACTTACCAGGTCTTCAGAATCCTTTAAGTAGGAACCATAGATGACAGTTCCATTTCCGGCAATGGACAGAGAGAAGAATGCCTGCCCAAAAGCATAGATCCAAAGTCTTGGGTCTAAAAGTCCCTTTGGATTGATCGTGAAGATGTAACGATATCCGGTAGATGAACCAGGAAGGGAGAAAATATATACCCCGAGTCCAAGAAACAGTACGAACAATAACGGCATCATTACGCCGTTGGCACGCTCGATTCCACCGGCAATCCCCATTGCCATGATCACAGCAGTTACAAGGACTGCAATTACAAGCCAAAGGTTATTACCAAAAGCAGAAGCAGTACTGTCGAACATGCCTCCAATTTGATTCATATCTTGTTTCATGCCGGCAATCTGTCCGGTCAGCGCAAGGAAGGTATACTTGAAAATCCATCCGACAACAACTGTGTATCCGATCGCAAGTGCGAGAGAGCCAAGAACCGGAAGCAGTCCGATCAGTTCACCTGTTTTCTTATTGTCAGTTCGCATTTCTGTGCAGACACCGAAGGCTTTGATTGGTCCACCTTTGGCAGCGCGTCCGAGTGCCATCTCTTCGATCACTCCGGTAGAAGCAATCAATATTACAAATAAAATATAAGGAATCAGAAAGGTCATACCACCCCAGTCTGATACCATGTAAGGAAATCGCCAGATATTCCCCATACCAACGGCAGATCCGATGCAGGCAAGGATAAATCCTGTCCGGCTTTTGAATCCGTCACGTTCTTTCTCATGTTTTCCCATGTGTAGTCCTCCTGTAAAAGTGCGTATACTTTTGTACACGAACGTATTGATGTATTATAGCATATTTACATAAAGAAAAGAAGCACCGAGATGATGCTTCTTTTGATGTGTGCGCCTAGCGGTGCACATTACGAATCATGCAATATGACAGAAAGAAGAGTCCATCCCTTTCTCAAGCAATCCACTTTCAGTAATTGTTTTATAAACAGCATCTGCAAGTGCTGCATGACCGGATTCATCCAGATGCTCCCGGTCAATTTCACTTGGAAGAGCAATTTTTTGAAGCGTCCAGAAAACCGGCGTGATAATGAGTAGCAACTTTCCGATATTCCTGTGCAAGCTGTCTGGAAACCTGTTCAGACGCAAGATCGAATTCAGAATCAAAGCCGTCATCTCCGACTCCATTGCCAAGATGGATCGGAGAGATGATCAAGAGTTCAAAGGGCTGAGAACTATATTTCTTCGCTTTTTCAATAACCTGAATCAATCCTTTGGCAAT
>ENA-OQES01001138-OQES01001138.1-human-gut-metagenome-genome-assembly--contig:-NODE-1138-length-10291-cov-2.759543_pt1 | contig 10291 bp, 13 predicted proteins | sample MGYA00242798_ERZ504641 | MGnify/ENA primary metagenome ERZ504641 (study PRJEB26092, sample SAMD00036327) | human gut metagenome | host: Homo sapiens | study: EMG produced TPA metagenomics assembly of...
TGACTTATTATCTATAAAATATTGAGTAATAATCGGTTGTAAATACTACATTTGAATTTTACAAGACCAGTATAATATTCCTCTCCCCAAAAGAAGTTCTCCGTACCAACCGCATTCATGATAGGAATAGAATTAGCTTGATAAAGAATTACTGGATAAGAAAAGAATACTGCAAATTTGGGATGCTATAAGAGTTAAGTCTCCACCTCTAATGCCTTGTAATGTACCGGCTGCTAATGGCATAGCTAAATAATATAAGACATATTCATACCACTTAAAACCTCTTTTCTTCAAATGCAAAAAACAGTAAAAATAATGTAAACCCCAACAAGAACCCCTCCTTTATTTCCTGTTGTCAAAAATAAGAAAACGCTCAAACAAAAAGAATAAAAAGCAACGACTTTATAATAAAAGATCAAGAGCTTTTCAGAAAAGATAACGGCCTTTTTAGGGAAAGAACAGGAGCTTTTTTTTAGTAGGGAGTAACAAAGAAGTTTTTCTATAAAAGTCTGTCACATCTGTCACAGCAAGCTTAAACTTATTAATAAACAGGAACTTACAGGTGTGACGGATAGTGTGACAGATAGGTGACGGACTTTTTATCTGTCACAACATACAGATAAAAAGGTACTCTGCCAATCATCCTTAGAAGTAAGGTTAAAGAGTAGTCAACAGACAGTGTCAAACTACATCCCGAAGTCTCAGGCTTACAGTGGAATAGAAAGTTCCACCGGTTGGAACAGCTTGTTTCATCAATATGGAATAATTTATTCCACAGTGAGGAACTATTTATTCCAACCGGACAAAACCATTTGTTCCGCCCTTATGGAACAAGTTATTCCACTGCGGAAAGCCATTTGTTCCTAATGGTGGAACACACTATTCCACAGTGAATTATGCAGCAAAGTCCAATGACTGTATAGCTTTGAAGACCGGACATACTACTGATGATTCCATACACATTGACATGATTCAGACATCGTGTGACAGATAAAAGGTCCGTCACACATCTGTCACACTATCCGTCACACTAGTAAGCATCTGTTTATCAACAAGTTGAAAACAACTGTGACGGATGTGACGGACTTTTATGTAAAAAACATTTTTTTGTCGCTCCCAACTTTGTTGTGGATCTTGGCTGATAACGATGACTCAAAATAAAATTACCTCACCTCTTTCCACTCGGAAATGGTTCGCGTCTGTGAAGAAAATACCACTCCTATACAAACTATTTTTCGCTTATCCGCCAGATAAGGTTGGGCATATCCTTTTTCTTCTATCTGACGCAAGGCTTCATCGGCGCTGCCGTCCAGTTTGAATTCAAAAAGTATAAATATATTGCGGAGTCTCGAGTATGCAGTCCACCCGTCCCCGGCTTTGTGTCTGTTCAATGCGGAGGCAATATACCCCTATAAGACGGAGAATGAGATAGAATGTGTACTGGAAATGCTTCTCGGTCAGTTCCGGAGTCTTGGTACTGTCATGCGAATCGTATGGGATACCGGACAAGAAAGCTGTGAGGGAATCGCGGAAAGCAGCTGTCTTGCCCGCATTCAGCAGACGGACAGAACTGATCAGCCAGCTGGAAACGGAAACTCCCTGTACTTTGAAATAATCACTGGCCAACAAGCTAAGGAAACCTCTGCGTACTTCATCATTGGGGAAATCCAGCAGATAGGAATGGGTATATTTATCGTAATCCTTGATAGTAAGATATCCACTCTGGTAAATCATGGGAAGAGGGCGTTCCACATCAGCTTTGTAATCGGCAAACAAGGATGCGTCATAATATTGCCCCACCAATTCATTGATCTGCTCGTTGCTATGCTGCAACAGCCGGACCAGATAGGTAGGCGTGCCCGAGGCGAACCAGTAGTCACGGATTTGTAAAGAATCAAAAGCGTTCAGAATACTGAAAGGGTTATAAATATCAAGCATATTTTCACTGAAGTGATAACCGTCATATTGTGCTTTCAGACGTTCTTTCATTTCCTCATACGTGCATTCGTCTTTTTCGGCCAACTCGGAAATAGGTTCATGGAAATAACGCTCCATTTCCTCCTGGGTGATTCCGCACAGTGATTCATAACGCGGGTCCATACTGATATCTTTAGGCTGGTTGAAACCGCTGAAGACACTGACTTGCGAAAATTTGGTGACTCCCGTCAGCATCACGAACTGCAAATATTTATCAGCTCCCTTGAAGGTAGAATAAAAAGCTTTCAGCGTATTCCGGTTCTCTTCTTCCAAGGGGGTATCAAGCACATCGAGAATGGGTTTGTCATATTCGTCAACGAGCACCACGGCACGCCGTCCTGTCTTTTCGCTGGCGCGACGCAGTAATTCGATAAAACGGGTTCCCGGTGTTGTGTAATTGGGATTCTTGCCATACATATCTTCCCAATTTCCCAAATAGCCTTCAATAGCAGCTTCCAGCACTCCTTCTTTGGCAAAGTTATCACCGTTGAAATCTATATGAAATACCGGATATTGAAACCAGTCTTTTTCCAGTCCGGCAATGGCAAGTCCTTCAAACAACTCTTTCCGCCCTTCATAGTAGGCTTCAAGGGTACTGATCATCAAACTTTTGCCGAAACGGCGCGGACGGCTGAGAAAATAGATACTTCCTCTGCTCACTAACTGATGGATGAGGGCAGTCTTGTCTATATAAACATATCCGTTTTCGCGGATGCGGCTGAAAGTTTGTATGCCGATAGGGTATTTCATATTTTGATGTATTTAGTGCATGATATTGCAAAGATAACCAAAACCAACCGATTTCACCCAATCTTGGTTGAACATTTTCATTTTTCCCCGCTAATTGAGAATAAATTTCTCATTTCAGCTATTTATGTTCCTGTAAAAAAACAGCAGAATGCAATATACTCGAAAGGTAACCGGTGAAATACATACAGATTCATCGTCATCCGGTTGAATTTGCTAATACCGGTTAGAAACAGGAACGTCATACTTTTCAGAAACGGATACGGAAACGGGTCAGTTTGTCGGGATAGGTACGAAGAGAGAAAGTACACCCATGTTTTATCAAAACTTCACGAATAAAAATAAGACCGATACCCTGTCCGTTAGGCTTGGTGGAGAAGAAAGGACTGAACAGCTTGGTTTCCACCTCTTTACTGATACCGGCACCGGTATCAGCAATTTCCAACATCGTAGGTGATACGGAAGTACGGATAAAGATATCTCCTGTTTCCCCGATACTTTCAGCCGCATTCTTGATAATGTTGACCAATACTTGCTCAAACAGGGAAGTATCCATCATCACTTCGGGATTCTCTTTACATAAATTAAGATGCAGCGTAATCTTGCGGTTACGGCAAACCGTTTCCATAAATGTCTTGCAAGCGGCCACGCGGTCATTCAAGTCCACTGATTGTAATTGAGGCTCGGGAATCTTCACCACATTGGCGAAATTCGTGATAAAACGGCTCATGCTGTAGCAACGCTCTATGCAGACTTTCATCACTTCGCGCAAGTCTTCCGTATCCTCCATACATTCCAAGGCACCATCCACCGTATCAAGAGTAGAGGTAATGCCCGCAGTCGTATTATTCACCTCATGTGCTATCATACGGATCACTTTTTCGTATGCCTTTTTCTCTGCTTTCACCACCTCGGAAGTCAGACTTTCCACCAGAATAAACGGATGAGAAAAGCCTCTGTCAACAAAAGAAAGCCGGGAACAGCGGTAAATCATGGAGTCACTCAGACGAATTGTTTCCGTAGTATCTTTGGGAATACGTTCTATTTCTTCGGCCAAAGGGGAAGCCAACTCGCACAGCAATCGGCCTCTGACTTCCTCTGACGAAGAATAATCCAAAAAACGAAGAGCTGCCGCATTCAGCATGGAAATATGTCCGTCCAGAGTCAGTATGACAACTCCCATAGGAGAAGCACTGACCAGCAAGTCAAGAAAATGATTCTGCTCACGCAACCGGAGACGCTCGTCTTTCAACTGCTCCATCATGCGGTTGAAAACCAACACAATGCGGTCGGCTTCCTTTGTCCGACAGGAGTCAGCCTACTGCTGAAATCCTGCTCACGAAGAAGTTCCATACCGTTGCCGATGATATCAAGCGGTTTCACGACTTTGCGATAGAAATAAACCAGAAACACAAGACTGAATGTAATGACTCCCTCTCCTATATAAAACAGCGCACCGCGTTCCTTCAATGTAAGAACGAGCAGGATAGTCCATACTGCTGTCAACAGTAATGCTAAAAAGAAGAACAAGAATTTCAGTTTCATATTTTATCCGGTTCCGTTTTTGCTAATCATTCACTTGTATATTGTATTTCTCCAAACGGCGATAAAGAGCGGCCCGGCTGATTCCTAAGGCTATGGCAACCTGTGACATATTATTGTTATACTTTTCAAGCGTTTGCAGAATAGTCTGCTTTTCTATCTCCTCCAAGGTCATGCCTTGCAGATTCGTTGTCATCTTCTGTTCTATAGGATGCTGGTATTGTGATTTAAAATTCATCCGCAGTCAATATTTCCTTTCCACTGACCAGCAAGGTACGTTCCACCAAATTCTTTAATTCACGGATATTACCCGGATAAGGCAAACGGCTCAAATAATCCATCGCTTCAGAAGTAAATTCCACTTTGGGAAGACCGTTCGATTCACATTGTTTGTCGGCGAAATGACGGACCAATAACGGAATATCCTCACGGCGTTCGCGTAATGCCGGAAGATGCACCGTAATTAAATTTAATACGATAGAACAAATCCTCGCGGAAGGTGTGTTCCTGCACCATCTGCCGTAAATCGGCATTCGTCGCACTGACCACACGGATATCGACTTTACGGGGACGGCTGTCGCCCAAAACTTCAAAAGTCTGCTCTTGTAACACGCGAAGCAGTTTCACCTGACAGCTTAAATCCAAATCGCCAATCTCATCCAAGAAAATCGTACCCTTATCAGCCAGTTCAAAAACGTCCTACCCTGTCGGATGTGGCATCCGTAAACGCACCTTTCTTATGACCGAACATTTCACTCTCGAACAAAGTATGAGAAATACCTCCCAAATTTCACTTTCACAAAAGGTTTCTTGCTACGGGGACTGTTCAAATGTACCGCTTCGGCTATCAACTCCTTACCTGTACCACTTTCACCGGTAATCAAGACCGATGCGTTGGTACGCGCTATCCGCTTGATCGTGGCCAGCACATCCATCAGTGCCTTACTCTTTCCAATGATATGGCTACGGTTGAAGCCGTCATTATCTTCCACCGGAACCGCTGCTTTCTTATCTTGTGAAGTCAGTTCCAAAGCAGTTTCTATCCTTTGCATCAACGCTACGTTGTTCCAAGGTTTGGTAATAAAGTCGAATGCACCTGCCTGCATCCCTTGCACGGCAAGCTGGATACTTCCCCATGCCGTCATCAATATAACGGGAACATCGGGCCGGAACACTTTGACCTGTTTCAAAAGCGTCAATCCTTCTTCACCACTGGTGGACAGGGTGAAGTTCATATCCATCAAGATTAACTGGGGTGCAACCGAACGGACTATTTCAATAGCCTCTTTGGGACCCGGTACGGCCTGCACATCATATTTCGCCCTTTTTTAGCATAAAGCTCAGAGAAGAACGAATGGCACTGTCATCGTCTATAATTAATATCATACTGCTGCAAATGTAGAAATTATTATTTTAATAAGTACAAAGACAACCCCATTTTATATTCAAACAGAATTGAATAGTAAAAATCCTATTGTTTGATAATCTTTTCGAAATCGGCATCAATATTAGTATTGGTATTGAAATCCCACAATGTCAAGCTGCGCAACTGGTAATAATAGTACCAATAATAGAACAACTCATTGATATGCTTCTGACGAGCCTCATCTTTCTTTGTCTGGGGAGTCATTCAAATCCAATGTCGAGATTTTACCAACCATGAAGGTTTCCACATTGGTACTGTAACGTTTCTGGGCAATCTTGTCCGCATCGTCTGCTATCTGCAACTGGGCCTGCTGATTATTGAACTGTTCTACAAGGATAAACAGATTCTGATTAAAATTCATGGTTTCCTGACGTAACTTGCTTTCGGTCACATCGCGGTTACTTTGAGCAATCTTTACCTGACCACGACGTTTTCCCCAGTCAAGAATAGGAATCTTAAAACCGACTTCCACAATCTGGTTGTCTTTCAAAACGGCGGTATGCACTATTAAATTCATTGTCTGTTCCTGTAAAACCTACCTGTGCATAGAGCTTGATTTCACGTAAATTACCTTTCGCCTTAGCCACTTCAAAATCTGCTTCCAACTGGCGGCGACGAATATTATGTGCAAATGAATTATTGGCAAGTGCTTTGTCCAAAACATCCGGATAGTTCAGCAAAACAGTCGGAATCGTTTCGGGAACAACCGGCTCCAGTTCCTCATCCTCTCCTAATGCCAGAAATGAACGGAGTTTGAACATATTACTTTTCAAGTTGCTTTCATTTTCAGTCAACGTAGAACGGGCATTCAATACATTCAGTTCCAATTGCAACAAATCATTTTCACTGATCTGCCCCATGCTACGCTTTGCCTTAGCCACTTCATACAGTTTATCTGCATTCTTCAGATTCTGTCGGGCAATGCCTACATTTTCCTTGGCCAGCAACAAATTGAAAAAAGTAATTGATAGTAGTCATGGTTACCTCTTCGGTTGCAGTAAGAAATGCGGCTTTAGCTTCAGCGTATCTCACCGGTTCGATGCGGCGGTTCCATTTAATCGTATTCACTCCGAAAATAGGTTGTTCCAAAGTCAATGCCACAGGAACAGACATATATCGTTTTGATTTATCTCCATCCAGTTGTTTCAAGAAATCAAGAGAGGTATTCAATGAGAGTTTACCACCGGTCAACCAAATATTCTGATCGATAGAAACTTCACCATTCATTTCCATATAATTATTACGTACAAATGTATAAGCACCGTTATCCTGCTGATAAGAATTATACTTCTTATTATAGCTGGGAATAGTGGCTTCAAAATTCATTTCCGGAAGCAAATCCGCACGGAAAGTACGATATTCCCAATAAGCGGTTTTCAGCTCGTTTAAAGCTACGGCCGCATCTACACTTTGCACACGGGCAATAGTAATGGCTTCCTCCAAAGTGATGGCACGTCGCTTTTCTTGTGGCTGCGCTCCGGCAACCAACGATATGCCAAAGGCTAAAAATAGAGATATTACTTGTTTTTTCATTGCGTTATTATTCTTTTATCAAAGGTAAGGCAAATGGTATGCCAAAAAACTATTTCACTGTTTTATAACACCTTACAACAAAAATGGAGTGTCCGAAATCGGACACTCCATTCATATACGAACACTGCTGATCATGTGACAATGAAATAACATTATTCATTATGCAACGCGTCTGCAGGCTCAATCCTCATCGCTTTCCGGGCGGGGAAATAAATGCCGAGCAAAATTATTATCCCCAACAACAGCATGGCCGACACAAAACAAAGCAAAAAACGTCCCCAAGCAGGTTCCATTAATGTATGCACAGTAAGATCCGCCATCTGCATATTCGCACAAACAAAAACAGCGGGAATGGCAGCCGAAACCAAGAGAAGGATGCCCTCAAGTACATAATAACCAAATACATTCATCCTACTGCAACCTAGTGCCATACGCAAAGCTATCTCACTTCGGTTTTTACGAGTCCGAAACCAGAAAGTACCCAGCATCCCTAAAAATATATTGAAAACAAAGAAAAGGATAACGGCATAGGTAGTATTCAGATAATTCACCGTTCCTTGCTCTATATCGAAAGCTTCCTTCATATCGCCATACGAATTTATATCGTATAAGTAATAAGGGCCGATAGATAATTTCCCTTGCATATCCTGCATAAAACGTTCGGTAAATCCCGGTATGGAATTAGAAGCCACACGCACCGCAATGTGATGCCAATAAGTCAGCGGCGAACTGGGAAGATAAATAAAAGGTTCGTAACGCTCGTACTCATCGGTCTTATGAGCAGGAAGTACCGCCATTACCTTATAATTAGTTTCCGGCTGCACACTATTCAGGAAATAAGGATTGAAACAAGTTTCCCCTACTCCATTGCGTCCGCTAAACAAGGAATCACTTAACGTTTCACTCATCAACACCGGCATGGGGTATTCATTCTTGTCCCAACGCTCCGCCTCAAATGAACCTGATAATGGCTGCAAGCGAAATACCTTGAAATAAGTAGGGCTTACATAACGGATGAAACAGCCTACCACATGAGTCGAATCCGAATGCGGAGCATATCCCTCATACATATTATTTCCCGTATAAGGTATTGTCCCATAATAAAAACAAGCTTCCTCCACCCCTTGATATTGTTGGATCAAATGATAGATTTGCTCCAAATATTCAGCAGAATGACTCATTAATACAGAATCATTTTGCAAAGCCGGCTTAATATTCAGTTGAATATCAAAAACATTCTCCGTGTCATATCCTTTAGACTGACGGGCAGCAACCTCATAATTATAAACCAGATCGATGCTGTACCATAGCAAGACAAGAACAACAACCAATTCAACCCACACCCATATATTAGCGTGCCTTTGGTTCCACATTTGTCTGAATAAACTCTTTATCATTTTTCCTTTCCTCCTATTCTCCTTTAATGGTAGTTGCAATATTACGATGTGTGACCATCCATACCGGAATCAATACCGACAATAAATTAAAAACAACACATACGCCGAAAACCAACACAAATAAAGCAGGATGCAACAACAAACCTCCATCCAGACTGATACCTGATAATTCTACCTCGCCGCTACCAAACAACCATACACGTCCCAGCCAAACCAAAACACACGAAAACAGATATCCTAAAATTCCACCCAAAAAGACCGTAAGCAGATTCTCTAAAAACAACCTCACCATAATGGAAATACGTGATGCGCCATACGCCTTGCGAACTGCAATTTCTGTCACACGCTCCTGCATTCGGGCATTGGTCATACCTGAGATATTAATAGCAGGAACAATCAGCAAGACCATCAATAACATACTGTAAACCAACGGTGCACTAATATCTTTTCCACGAAAAAAAGGTGTATTCCGTATGAGTATAGAGTTCGTTCATCTCGAAAGCATATTCTGCCGTTGAACTATTCAAACGATCCTGCCGATGCTGTACTTCAGTCCGTACCTCTGCAGGACGAGTATCCGGCAGCAGTTTGAGCAATCCCAGACGGATTCCTCCCAAGCCCCCTGTCCAAGTAGCATAATAGTCTTCATTTTCCAATGAGAAAGGAACAAAAGCATCAGCGTATGCTGTCTGGAAAAATAGCATTGACATCTTTCACCACGCCTACCACTTTAGTAGGAAAAAAATTACTTTGTCTTTTTCTCGGAATCTTTATTGTAATAATCATCTCGATAAAGGAACATTACAACGTCGGCATCCTGCTCGATCGCACCGGACTCTCGCAGGTCGGAAAGCATCGGTCTGTGATCCGGTCTCTGCTCTACCGCACGGCTCAGCTGAGAAAGTGCAAGCACCGGAACCTGAAGCTCTCTGGCAATCTCTTTTAAGGATCTCGAAATATCGGAAATCTCCTGCTGTCTGGAATCTGCACGTTTGCTTCCTGTCATCAGCTGCAGGTAGTCGATCATGATGACATCCAGACCGTTTTTCTGCTTTGTATTTGCGGCATTTGGAGCGAAGCTCCGCAACGGAAATACCAGGCGTGTCATCGATGATCAGGTTGGAACGTCCGACGATCCCGGCTCCTTCGATCAGCTTTGCCCAGTCATCATCGCTCAGATTTCCGGTACGAAGCTGCTGTGAATCTACCTGTGATTCGAGTGCGAACAGTCGGTTGACCAGCTGTTCTTTTGACATTTCCAAACTGAAGATCGCTGCCGTATAATTTTTCTTAAATGCCATATACTGGGCTATGTTCAGTACAAATGCGGTCTTTCCCATGGAAGGACGAGCTGCGATCAGTACCAGGTCGGAAGGCTGCATACCGGTTGTCTTGTAATCCAGATCAATAAATCCGGTCGGGATTCCGGTCACGCTTCCTTTGTTTCTCGATGCCGCTTCAATCCGGTCGAGTGCCCGCAACACGACATCTTTGATCGGCACAAAGTCTCCGGAATTTCGTTTTTGAACAATATCAAAAATCCGCTTTTCTGCTGATTCCAGAATATCTTCTAGTTTTTCTTTTTCGCTGTAGCAGTCATTTGCGATCTGTTCATTGACTTTGATCAGTTTTCGCAGAACTGCCTTTTCATGTACAATCTGTGCATAGG
>ENA-OQES01001139-OQES01001139.1-human-gut-metagenome-genome-assembly--contig:-NODE-1139-length-10284-cov-5.467559_pt1 | contig 10284 bp, 9 predicted proteins | sample MGYA00242798_ERZ504641 | MGnify/ENA primary metagenome ERZ504641 (study PRJEB26092, sample SAMD00036327) | human gut metagenome | host: Homo sapiens | study: EMG produced TPA metagenomics assembly of...
CAGTGGCCGTCCTCATCGTGGTGATGATGCTCATGCTCATCATGGTCATCGTCATCCTCATGGTCGTGGTCGTGATGGTGGTGGCAGCAGTGCTCCTCGTGGTCATCATCCTCGTGGTCGTGGTGATGCTCGTGCTCGTCCTCATCATCGTCGTCATCGTCATCGTGATCATGGTGGTGATGGCCGCAGCTGCACACACCGTTCTCATCGTAATGATGGTGATGATGCTCGTGCTCTTCTTCCTCGTCCTCCTCGGCATGCTTCTCATTGGCCTTGGCAGCCATGGCGATCAGCTCCGCCTTGAAATCGTCCTTGGAGGACATGGCCTTCAGGATCTGCTCGCCGGTCAGGGAATCCCATGCGGTGGTCACGATGGTAGCGGTGGGGTTCTTCTCGCGCAGCATGGCGACCGCAGCAGCAATCTTCTCCTCGCTGGCGGTCTGGGTGCGGCTCAGAATGATGCAGCTTGCGTGGCTGATCTGATCATCATAGAACTCACCGAAGTTCTTCATATACATCTTGACCTTGTTGACATCGGCCACGGTGACAAAGCTGTTCAGCTTCACATCCAGATGCTCAGCCACACCCTCCACAGCGCGGGTGACATCGCTCAGCTTGCCCACACCGGAGGGCTCGATGACGATGCGGTCGGGGTGGTACTGCTCCACCACCTGCTGCAGAGCGGCACGGAAATCGCCCACCAGAGAGCAGCAGATGCAGCCTGCGTTCAGCTCGTTGATCTGGATGCCGGACTCCTTCAGGAAGCCGCCGTCGATGCCGATCTCACCAAACTCGTTTTCGATCAGAACCACCTTCTGGCCCGCAAAGGATTCCTTGATGAGCTTCTTGATCAGAGTCGTCTTGCCGGCACCAAGGAAGCCGGAGAAAATATCGATATTCGTCATAATGCTGTATGCCTCTTTCTTTTTCCAAAAGCCCGCAAGGGCCGTTCAGCAATCAGAGCCGCAGAGTGCTGGCTCAAAAATCTTACACTCCTATTTATAACAAGGCTGTCAATGGGGAAACCGCCCTTTTTTTGATGAACGGAAAAATTGTAACATTTTTTTGCAGTTGGCTGCGGTTTTCAGAAAACGCTGCCTCCCGGACACCAAAAAAGGCCCCCGGAACGGGGCAGAAAGCCCGCACCCGGCAGCCGTTTCAGCCGCCGGGCACGGGCTTTCTGTGCAAAAGGTTTGGAATAGGAAGGAAAGGGGAGATAAAGGAGAACTTCAGTTTTATGCGGCCTTTGCCGGGGCAAAGACCAGTGCTTTCTTCCGCCGGGCCTGCATCGAGCGGACGATGCAGCTCAGGGTGAAGTTGATGACAAAATAGATGACGCAGGCCGCACCGAACAGCACCATCACGTCCGAAACGTTCACGGTGCCAAGGCCGTTGTAGGTACCTGCGGCACTCAGCAGCTGGCGGATCCGGGCCATCAGCTCAATGGTCGCCACGTTGGCAAGGTAGGAGGAATCCTTGATGGTGGTGATGACCTGGCTGAGCAGGGTGGGCACGATGTTGCGGTAGGCCTGCGGCAGGATGATGTACAGCAGCACCTCCGCAGTGTTGAAGCCCTGTGCATACCCGGCTTCAAACTGGCCCTTTGCCACGCCGTTCAGGCCGCCGCGGACGATCTCCGCAATGACCGAAGAGTTGAACAGGATCAGAGCCAGCGCGGCCTTGAACAGCAGCTTCATCTCCACGCTGGTCAGGCCGAACATTTTCCGGGCAAAGAATGCCGGGCAGGGACAGAATACCACGCACACGAAGATCCAGAGCAGATAGGGCGTGTTGCGGAAAAGCTCGATATACGCCGCCGAGAACCACCCCAGAATGCGGGCCGGGCCCTTTTTGCAGTAGGTGCGGGCCAGCGCCAGCAGAGAGCCCAGGATCAGGCCCAGAATAACACCCAGCACCGAGAGGATGCAGGTAAAGGCCACGCCGCGCAGCAGGTACAGGAACACACCCGGCTGCGTCAGGATCGAAAAGCTGGAAGCCAGAGTGCTCATATCATGCCGCCTCCTTCAGAGCCGTGCGCTTGACCGCACGCAGAGCCGGATCTGCCTTGCCCTTGCGCTCCTTGAGCGAGGCCTCCCAGCGGGTGGCCAGCGTGGACAGCGGGAAGCACACCACAAAGAAGATCAGGCCGCAGACGATATAGGCCGGTGCATACGCGCCGCCGGTGGAAGCACCGGTGACAAAGCTGTAAGTCACGCTGATGAGGTCGGCACCGCCCACGATGTACAGGCAGGAGGTGTTCTTGAACAGGTTGACCACCTGATTCACCATGGGAGGCAGCATCACCGGAATGCTCTGGGGCAGGATGATATAGCCCATCCGCTGCAGATAGTTGAAGCCCTGTGCCTGTGCGGCCTCGAACTGACCCTTGGGCACCGCCTCAATGGCGGCACGGACGACCTCGCCCATATACGCACCGGTGTAAACGCCCAGCGCGATGATGCCGGTGCGAATCACGCCCAGGCTCAGGCCGGCAAAGGCCAGTGCGTAGTACAAAAAGCACAATTGCAGCAGCAGCGGCGTGTTCTGGATGAACTCCACATACACGCGCGCAATGAACTTGAGCGGCTTTTTGCCGCTGGTGGCCATCAGGCCGATGGCTGCGCCGATTGCAAAGGCCAGCGCCAGCGCAAAAAATGCTGTCATCAGGGTGTTGCCCAGCCCAAGCAGAAAACTTTCCCGGTGATTCCACACCGTTGCCCATGCGTCCATTGAAAACAGACCGGACATAACGAACACTCCTTTCTCTCAAACCCTCTGAACTCCGGATTTATGCCAGACCGTTGTCCTTGATCAGACCGTCAATGGTGCCATCGGCCAGCCAGCCGGTGATCAGGTCATCGCACACGGCAGAGAAGCCGCTGTCCTTCTTGGTGGCCACGCCGTACTCCTGCGGGCTGAACTCCGCATCGATGTAGCTGCGGCCCTCGGTCTTGTAGATGGCCAGAATGGACTTATCCACGCAGAAGCCGTCCACCTCACCGGCGCTCAGTGCGGTGCTGATGGCGGGATAATCGTCGTACTGACGGAAGGAGATGCCGTCCTTCCAGGTGTCAGCGTTGAAGGTCTCGGCATCAAAGCCCTCGCCGGTGAGGATGCCCTCGTCGATCATCTCCTGCACCAGAGCACGGGCGGAAGTAGAGCCGGAGGAAACGCCCACCACCTTGTCCTTCAGGTCCGCCAGCGCCTTGATGCCGGAGGAATCCTCTACCAGCACGCTGACGTAGTCGGTGTAATAGGGGGTGGAGAAATCCCAGCTCTTCCGGCGTTCATCGGTGATGGTAAAGGTAGCCAGCACGCAGTCGATATCGCCGGAGTCCAGCAGCTCGCCGCGGGTGGCGGCGGTGACAGTGGTGAACTCCACGTCCACACCCAGATGCTCGGCGATCATCTCTGCCAGGCTGTCCTCCAGGCCGGAATATTCACCGGTGATGGTATCCTGGAAGCTGAAGCCCTTGACGGCGTTCTTGACACCTACCTTCAGCACACCGCGGTCCACGATGGCCTGCACATCGGCAGACAGCGCTTCGGAGGAAGCGGCTGTGCTGCCGGAGGCGGCAGAGGATGCCGTGCCGGAAGCAGCTGTGGAGCTGGACGAACCGCCGCAGGCGGTCAGTGCGGTCAGTGCAAGGGCCGTGCCAGCGGCCTTGACGAAACTACGACGTGAGATCTTTTTCATAAGAATTCACTCCTCTATAAATTTTTTGCAGCCGGGCGGCTTTCCCTTCCGCCCCTCCTATGCTGCGCTATCAACAGCGGTGTGCCGCTTCCTTTGCGGCATCCCCCGCGATGACCGTTTGAACTCACCGGATGATCTTGCCCAGAAACTGACGCACCCGCTCGATTTTTGGGATTGGTGAAAAAGTGTTCCGGTGTCCCCTCCTCAATGATCTGGCCATCTGCCATGAACACGATCCGGTCGGCCACCTGACGGGCAAAGCCCATCTCGTGGGTAACGACCACCATCGTAATGTTCTTCTCGTGGGCCAGATTCACCATGACATCCAGAACCTCCTGAATGGTCTCCGGGTCCAGCGCACTGGTGGGCTCATCGAAAAGGATGATCTTGGTCTGCGCGCACAGCGCCCGAGCAATGGCAATGCGCTGCTGCTGGCCGCCGGAAAGCTGGGCGGGGTAGACATTCGCCTTGTCCCGCAGACCCACGACCTCGAGATAATGGTACGCCAGCTCCTCGGCCTCCTGCTTTGTCTTGTGGTGCAGCTTCATGGGTGCGAGAGTCAGGTTTTTCAGCACCGTCATGTGCGGGTACAGGTTGAACTGCTGGAACACCATGCTGGTGGTCTCGCGCACGAGCCGGGTCTTGTTCTTCCCTGTCAGCTCCTGCCCGTCAATGTAAACATGGCCGCTGGTGGGCTCCTCCAGAAAGCTCATGCAGCGCACCGTGGTGGACTTGCCCGAGCCGGACGGCCCGATGATGACCAGCTTTTCACCCTCGGCCACTTCCAGGTTGACATCCTTCAAAACGTGAAGATCTCCGAAGTATTTCTCCACATGTTCCAGCTTGATCACTTTGCATTCTCCTTTTCCCATTTCATCTCCCTCAAAGCCTCCTTGCCTTGCAGGGCAAACAAAAAATGCGCCCGGTGATCCCTCACCAAGCGCCTTTGCTTTTGATGTTTAAAGTATAGTCTTTTTCATCATCACTTTCAATCCAAAAATTGCAACAACTTTTTGCCTCTGCATTTTCATGTTTTGTAAAGTTACACAAAGTCACACCTTTATTTTTGTCGAATTCCATGATCCACCGCCGGAAGCAGCGCCTCAGAATCCTGTTCTCATACAGAATACACTCTGTGTGAAATTCGCCCAAAATGCACGCACTTCAAGGACACTTCTTTCTGGTCATCTGCCGAAATTTTAAGAAAACCACAAGTTTTTCTGGACAAGTGCGCTCTGCTGTGCTAAAACAGTGTCATAGACCCGCAACGATGCAGGAACGTGAGATTTCTGCGCCGCTGCGGGCTTTTCTTTTATAAAAAAGGAAAACAGGCGGCCCACACGGCCGCATTGAGGAGGAATTTGTGATGAAGGCTTTTATTTCCCGCCGCGATTTTCTGAAAGTATCCGGTGCTGCCGCCGCAGCGGCTGCACTGGCAGGCTGTTCTTCCGGCAGCTCTGGCAGCGCCGGTGGCAAGACCGTAAAGATCGGCGTGTTTGAACCGGCCTCCGGCGACAACGGTGCCGGCGGAAAGCAGGAGGTACTGGGCATCGAGTACGCCAACAGCGTGGCTCCCACCGTGGACATCGGCGGCGAGACCTATAACGTGGAGCTGGTGGAGGTGGACAACCAGTCCAGCACCGATAAGGCCGTTACCGCAGCACAGGAGCTGGTCTCCAAAAAATGGTGTCTGTGGTGCTGGGCAGCTACGGCTCCGGCGTTTCCATTGCCGCAGCACCCACCTTCCAGTCTGCTTCCATCCCCGCCATCGGCTGCTCCTGCACCAACCCCGCCGTCACCGAGGCGAACCCCTATTATTTCCGTGTCTGCTTCCTGGACCCGTTCCAGGGCTCGGTCATGGCAAACTTTGCAAAGGATGAGTTCGGTGCAGCCAATGCCTATGTGCTGAGCATGCTGGGCGAGGACTACGGCTCCGGCCTTGCCACCTATTTTGTCAACGCCTTTGAGGACCTGGGCGGCACCGTGACCAGCGAGCAGTTCCCGGAGGGCACCTCCGACTTCTCCGCTTACATCCAGAACGCCATCAACGCCGGTGCGGATCTCATCTTTGCCCCCTGCGCCACCACCTATGCGGCACAGATCATTACCCAGGCCGCCTCCGCCGGGTTTGACAAGCCCATCACCGCAGGCGACACCTGGGAGTCCAGCGTGATCCTGGATGCACAGAAGGGCACCAGCGTGCAGGTCTACTGCTCCACCTTCTTCGATGAAAACGATGACTCCGGTGCCGCCAAGGAGTTCGTTGCCGGTTTCAAGGAATGGCTCAATGCCGACAGCCAGAAGCTGACCAACAACGGCGGCAACGACATCGTGGCAGCCGTCTCGGCCCTGGGCTACGATGCCTACATGACCGCGCTGGAAGCCATCAAGGCCGCCGGCAGCACCGACGGCACCGCCATCAAGGATGCCCTGTTCGGCGTGGATTATGACGGCGTGACCGGCAGCATCACCTTTGACCAGACCACCGGCGATGCCAACAAGGATATGGCCTACATCAAGAAGGCCGACAACGGCGCTTTCGCGTTCGTCAAGACCCAGAGCGTGGAAGGCTGAACAAAACTTCAAACTCCCTCAGTCAACGCCTGACGGCGTTGCCAGCTCCCTCAATGAGGGAGCCTTTTTGTAGCTTTCCGGCAGGTTTGGCCCCCTCTGGGAGGGGGCTGTCACCGGAGGTGACTGGAGGAGTTTATTTTATTAAAAGTTGTAAGAAATGGAGGGTTTCCCTTATGGCTGCAAAGTTTTGCCCTACCTGCTGGCGGGCATTTCCGTGGGCGGTCAGTATGCGCTGATCGCCATCGGCTACACCATGGTGTACGGCATCCTGCGCCTGATCAACTTTGCCCACGGCGATATCTTTACGGTGGCGGGCTTTATGATGGTCTATGCCACGGCATCCCTGCCGCTGGCGGTCTCCATCCCGCTGGTGGTGGCATCCACCGTGCTGCTGGGCATCGCGGTGGAAAAGATCGCCTACAAGCCCCTGCGCACCGCGCCCCGGATGTCGGTGATGATCTCCGCCATCGGCATGTCGTACCTGCTGCAGAACATGATGTGGTACGCCACCGGCGGTCTGGCCAAGCAATACCCTGCCCTGCCCTGGATCAGCGATACCGTCACGGTGCTGGGCTGCCAGACCAAGCGTGTCACTGTGATCACGCCGTTTCTTGTTGTGATCTTGGTTGCCGCACTGGTCACCCTGATCCAGAAGACCCGGATCGGCATGGCCATGCGCGCCGCTTCCCGCGATTTTGAAACAGCACAGCTCATGGGCATCAAGATCAACAATGTCATCAGCTTTACCTTTGCCGTGGGCAGCTTTCTGGCCGCCATCGGCTCCATGATGTACTTTTCCAACTACACGGCCGTCACCCCCACCGTGGGTGCCATACCCGGCCTGAAAGCCTTTGTTGCGGCGGTGTTCGGCGGCATCGGTTCCATCCCGGGTGCCGTGATCGGCGGTTTTCTCATCGGCATCTGCGAGAGCCTGATCAAGGGCGCAGGCGCTACCACCTTCAGTGATGCCTTTACGTTTGCGCTGCTCATCGTGGTGCTGGCGGTCAAGCCCACCGGCCTGTTCAGCGAGAACCTGACCGAGAAAGTGTGATGACCATGAAACAAGAGAAAAAAACGCATCTGCCTCCGGGCGGCGCTGGCACTCATCGCCCTGCTGGCTGTGCTGCTGGCACTGGATAACCTGAGCTTTGTGCCCTCCATGCTGCTGACTGTCCTGCGCAAGGGTGCCATCTATGCACTGGTGGCTGTCTCCATGAACCTGCTGAACGGCTTCACCGGCCTGTTCAGCCTGGGTCAGGCCGGTTTCATGCTGCTGGGCGCTTACGCCTACGCCATCCTGACCATTCCTGCTGCTTCGCAGAAGTCCATCTATCAGCGCTATTCCAATGGCGGCATCGGTTTTTCCATCCCGGAGCTGCTCTCAAAGCCTCTGGGCGGGCTGGGCTTTTTGCCGGGCGTTGTCTTTTGCCTGCTGCTGGCCGGTTTCGTCGCCGCGCTGTTCGCCTTCCTCATCGGCCTGCCGGTGCTGAAGCTGAAGAGTGACTACCTTGCCATTGCCACGCTGGGCTTTGCGGAGATCATCCGCGCCGCCGTGGTGTACGAGGGCTTTGGCCCCCTGACCAACGGCTCCAACCTGCTGTATGGCTTTACCAGCTTTTCCAGCTTCTCCATTCCGCTGGGCGGCATCACTCTGCATCTGGAAACGGTCATGCCTTTCCTCTTCTCAGGCATCTGCATCGCTGTCATCCTGCTGCTCATCAGCTCCACCTATGGCCGCGCTTTCAAGGCCATCCGTGATGACGAGATCGCCGCGGAGGCAATGGGCATCAACCTTGCCAGCCACAAACGGATGAGCTTCATCATCAGCAGCTTCTTTGCAGGCATCTCCGGTGCCATGCTGGCCATGTATCAGGCCAGCGTACAGGCCACCACCTTCAAATCCAGCATGACCTATGAGATTCTGCTCATCGTGGTCATCGGCGGCATCGGCTCCGTGTCCGGCTCCATCATCGCATCCTTCCTGTTCATTGCAAGCTCCGAGTGGCTGCTCCGCTTCCTTGACAACGAGACCTACATCGGCGGGTTCCGTCTGCCGCTGCTGCGCTCCGGCTTCCGCATGGTGGTGTTCAGCATCATCATCATGGCTGTGGTGCTGTTCTTCCGCAAGGGCATCATGGGTGACCGCGAGCTCTTCCAGAAAAAGCCCGCATCCACTGCAAAAGCTGCCAAAGAGGAGGTGCGCTTCAAATGAGTGAAAATGTATTGACCATTGAAAACGCCACCATGCAGTTTGGCGGCGTGGTGGCTGTGGACAACCTGAACCTAAAGGTAGACAAGAATCAGATCGTCTCCCTGATCGGCCCCAACGGTGCAGGCAAGACCACCGCCTTCAACGTTGTGACCGGTGTGTATGCGCCCACCAACGGCGCGGTGTGGTTCGAGGGGCGAAAGATCATTGAGAACACGCCCCACGGCAAGATGAAAAAGCTCTACAAGGGGCAGAACGCGGGAACGTATTCCCACATCATTGCACCGACTCCGGATAAGATCACCCGGATGGGCATTGCCCGCACATTCCAGAACATCCGTCTGTGGAAAAGCCAGACCGTATTTGAAAACGTGCTCATCGCCAAGCACTGCCGCTGTTCCGCCAACCTGCTGAGCGCCACCTTCCGCCTGAATGCCGACGAAGAAAAGCGCCAGCGCGAGGAATGCGAGCACCCTTTTGCAGGTGCTTGGTCTGCAGGAGGTTCGCAACGAGCTGGCCACCGGTCTGTCCTACGGCTTACAGCGCCGGATAGAGATCGCCCGCGCGCTGGCAACCGAACCAAAACTGCTGCTTCTGGATGAGCCTGCCGCCGGTATGAACCCGCAGGAGACCGAAGAGCTGACCGCTTTTATTGACCGCATCCGCACCGATTTCAACCTGACGGTGTTTATGATCGAGCATCACATGGATCTGGTCATGGACATTTCTGACCGCGTATATGTGCTGGACTTTGGGCCGCCTGATCGCCGAGGGCACACCCGCCGAAGTACAGAACGACCCGCGCGTGATCGACGCTTATCTGGGGGCTGGACGAAGATGCTTGAGATCAAAGATTTACACGTTTCTTACGGCGGCATTCAGGCGCTGCGCGGCGTATCGCTGACGGTTCCGGAGGGGAAGATCGTTACCTTGATCGGTGCCAACGGTGCCGGCAAGTCCACCCTGATGCGCACCATCTCCGGCCTTGTCAAGGCACAGAGCGGCTCCAGTTTGTGGAACGGTCAGGAAGTGCTGGGCAGGCCCATCGACCAGATCGTGGCCAGCGGCATCGCCATGTCGCCGGAGGGCCGCAGAGTATTCGCCGATCTGACGGTCGTCGAAAACCTGAAGATCGGTGCCTATCTGCGCAGGGACAAGGCCGAAATGGAACAGGACCTCGAGTGGGTGTACAGCCTGTTCCCCCGCCTGAAGGAGCGCAGCTGGCAGAGCGCAGGCACCCTCTCCGGCGGCGAGCAGCAGATGCTGGCCGTAGGCCGTGCCCTGATGAGCAAGCCCAGGCTGCTGATGCTGGACGAGCCGAGCCTTGGTCTTGCCCCCATTGTGGTGCGGGAGATCTTCGACATCATCCGCACGGTCAACCAGCAGGGCATCACGGTGCTGCTGAACGAGCAGAACGCCAACATGGCGCTGAAGGTAGCGGACTACGCCTATGTACTGGAGACCGGCAACCTGACGCTCTCCGGCACCGGCGCCGAGCTGCTGGCAAACGAGCAGGTCAAGGCAGCGTATCTGGGCAGAAAGCGCACCGAATGAGGTACCTTTATCCATATGTGGCAGGGGCTGTTGCATAAGGATATAAGCCAGTACAGCAGCGTTTTTTTACTTGCTTTCACGGCGCAAAGATGTGGAAAACCAGTGTCAAACAAGCAAAATGTTGAAACTCAGTCAGCAAAGCAGACCCTTCCGACTTTGGCTAAACAACTCTGGTCTTTTTGTTGGAACTTGTGCAACAACCCCTTCTTTTTGTTTACTTATGCTTTTTTAAGTGTCACACCATACCGGC
>ENA-OQES01001140-OQES01001140.1-human-gut-metagenome-genome-assembly--contig:-NODE-1140-length-10275-cov-3.016949_pt1 | contig 10275 bp, 15 predicted proteins | sample MGYA00242798_ERZ504641 | MGnify/ENA primary metagenome ERZ504641 (study PRJEB26092, sample SAMD00036327) | human gut metagenome | host: Homo sapiens | study: EMG produced TPA metagenomics assembly of...
TGGCGTGCACTTTTTTGTCAGGATGGCTTCCTCAGAGGGAAAAGCCGTCAGCGGCCCCGCCCGCTGACTGATGAGGGGCAAACTTACCGGGAATTTCCCACTGACGGGCAATAGGGCAAACCCGCCCCTCATCCGCCCTCGGTCGGGGCCTCGAGCACCTTCCCCACGGGGGAAGGCAATCAACTCATTTCAGATTCCGCAAATCCCCGCTCTCGCGGAAATCCTCATAATCCAGCGACAGCGACGGGCTGTAATAGGGGTCGTGCAGAATATTCTCCCGCCCGTGCACGGCGTAGAGACGTTCATGCTCGGCGTCAAAGCGTGCATTTTTTGGCGGGATCGTTCTCGTCGGAGCCGCGGGACTTGCTTTCGTAGTGGTAGAGCTCGGCGTAGGGCGTCCAGACAATGCGCCAGCCCGCGTCGCGCGCACGCAGGCAGAAGTCCACATCGTTGTAGGCAACCGTGAACTCCTCATCCAGGCCGTGCAGTTCGTCGTAAACGGCGGTGCGCACCAGCAGGCAGGCCGCTGTCACGGCGGAGAAATCCTGCACCGTGGCCAGCCGGAACATATACCCGCTGCCGCCGCGCTTGTGGTACTTGTGGCTGTGCCCGGCGTAGCCGCCCAGCCCCGTGATGATGCCGGCGTGCTGGATCGTGTCGTCGGGATAGTAGAGCATTGCCCCGCAGAGGCCGACGCCGGGCTGGCTGCACTCGCCCACCATCTGGGTGAGCCAGTCGCCGTTGATGACCTCGACGTCATTGTTGAGCAGCAGCAGGTACTTGCCCGCCGCGTACCTGCGGCCAAAATTGTTGATGCGGCTGAAGTTGAAGCCGCCCTTGTAAGTCACGACCCGCGTGCGGTCATACCGCTCCGGCAGTTTTTTGTAGTAGGCCGCTGTGGCCGGGTCGGTGGAATTGTTCTCAATGACGATGACCTCGAAATTTTCGTAGGTCGTTTTGGTGTAGATGCTGTGCAGGCATTTTTCCAAATCGTCGGTGTGGTCCTTGTTGGGAATCAAAATTGACACGAGCGGCTGCGGCTCGGGAATGTCCCACACCACATGGCAGGTGCCCGGGAATTTGCCCGGCTCCACCCTGCCCTGACGCCCTGTGGCGGCCAGATGGTCGGCCACGGCCTTTTGCGCAGCCTTTTCCACATAGGGTTTGGCCGCCGTGCCGCCGCTGGTGGACGCCGCGTGCACGCGCCAGTAATACAGCACCTGCGGGATGTGCAGCGGCTTGGCTGCGGGGTCACCGCGCTGCATTTCGTCGATGAGACGCAGGAATAAGTCGTGATCCTGCGCGCCGTCACAGGCCGGGCGCTCACCGCCGACGGCGTCGAACAGCGACTTTTTTGAACACGGCCAGATGGCAGATGTAGTTGACGGCCATCAGGTACTCGGGCGCATAATCGGGCTTGAAGTGGCCGACGCGCGGGTGCTCGGGCGGTTTTCTCAAACAGGGCCTCGTCGCTGTAGGCAAACGCCGCGCCGCTCTCGGCCAGCGCTTTGCTCATGCAATAGACGGCATGAGGCGCGAGCATGTCGTCGTGGTCGGCAAGGGCCAGATACTCACCCGCTGCGAGCTTCGCGGCCTCGTTCGTATTGGCGGCAATGCCCTTGTTCTCGATTTTGGCGTAGACGATGCGCTTGTCCTGCGCGGCGCGGGTGCGGACGGCCTCGCCCACGTCGGGGTGGGCACCGTCGCTGGCGTCCACCAGAACCAGCTGCCAATTCGGCGCGGTCTGGGCCTGCACACTGTCCAAAAATTGCTGCAAAAACTGCGGCGGAGTGTTGTACAGCGGCGTTAGAATGCTGATGGTCGGCCAGCCGTCGGCGCGGGCGGCTGCGTCGGCACGCTGGGTCTCCAGCGTCTGCTTCGACGGCAGATACCGCGCTTTTTTGGCCGAAGAACCGCCGCTTAAAAAAGGCCGACGGCCCGCCCGGCCATGACGCCGACGCCCTGTTCTTTCGTCAGCGTCCGCGCATAGCCGAACAGTTCTTTGATGCGTTTCGTTTCAAGGCTCATGGGATGGCTCCTCATAAAAGCAGTCTTTGTGCCAAAGGCGGGGGTTGGTATCGATGTATTGCCAAATTTGCGAGTACCCTTGCTCCGTGCGCACAATATGGTCATGGAAGGATTTTTGCCAGATAGGGTGGGAAAGCCGTTTGGAAACTACACCTTTAAACTGCTGTATAACGGTAGAGACTGTAGGGGCGACCATTGGTCGCCCGCCCTGCCCGTTTTGGACTAGCAGCAACAAATGAACGTGGTTCGGCATGACCGCATATTTCTCTACCGAAATGTGCGGATAATGGGTCGGAATTTCAAAAAATTACACTGCTCTACGATTTTTCCCGCTTCGGATAAGGCGGGCGGGTGCTGCGGGCGAGCAATGCTCGCCCCTACATCCTCGACTTCCATGAACGTATTGCTATCCCACAAAATCTTCTGCCGTCCATGCGTGCAGATTGTGATGAAAATACGCGCCGCTTTGGGCGTAATCATACTCCGTCAGGCGGTTGATTTTTTCGCTTCGGCTTCATCACTTCAACCCGAAATTCTCAAACAGATTGTTGAAATGGGGGATTGTAATAAGGGTCGTAATTGTCGATATACTGCTGATATTTCGCGTAGAAATTCGCCTTTTGCGCGCTCATACCGCTTGGCGTTCTCGCTTAAGGTATCCAGGCCGCGGCTCTTGCTCTCGTAGTGGTAGGCTTCGGCGCGCGGGGTGTAAACGTTCAACAGCCCCTTCTGCCACAGCTTTAAGCAATAATCCACATCGTTGTAGGCGACGGCAAACTTTTCCTCGTCCAGCCCGCCAAATGCGCGGTAGAGCGACGCCTTTGTCATCAGGCAGGCACCCGTCACGGCCATATAATTCTGCGTCGTGACCAAGCGGTACATGTCCCCCCACAGCGGTGCGAGGGTAGCTCTTGTGGCTGTGGCCCGCGCTGCCGTTGATGCCCATCAGCACGCCCGCGTGCTGGATCGTGTCGTCGGGGTAGTAGAGCTTCGCGCCCACCGCACCCACGTCGGGGCGCTGGCTGTAGCTGAGCAATTCCCGCAGAAAGTCGTGGGACAACACCTCAATGTCGTTGTTGAGCAGCAGCAGGTGCTCGCCCTCGGCGAACGTCGCGCCGAAGTTGTTGATGGCCGAGAAGTTGAACACGCCCTTGTAGTAGACGACGCGGCAGTCGGCAAAGCGGCTGGGCAGTGTCTCGTAATAGGCAAACGTCGCCGGGTCGGTGGAGTTGTTCTCGATGACGATGACCTCAAAATTGTCGTAGCCCGCGTTTTTGTACAGGCTCGTCAGGCAGCGGTCCAGGTCGTCAATGTGGTCTTTACTGGGGATCAGTACGCTGATCTTCGGGTGGCCGGTCAGCTCGTACCGCACCTGAAATGCGCCGGGCGCGTCGGGCACGGCCATGGCGTGGCCCGGCAGACCGAGACGCTTGAGCTGCGCGTCGATGGCGCGCTCCCCCGCCGCGACGGCGTAGGGCTTGGCCTCCATGCCCGCGGCGGTGGAGCCGGCCGCGGCACGCCAGATGTAGAGCACCTTCTTGATATGCTCGATGCGCTGTGCTTTTTCTGTCAGGCGCAGGATCAAATCATGGTCCTGTGCACCGTCAAACTCCTTCGACTCATACGCGCCCGCCGCGTCCAGCAGCGGACGGCTGAACACCGCCAGATGCGTGATAAAGTTGACCCCGCGCAGGTAGTCGGGTGCAAAGTCGGGCTTGAAGTGGTAGCCGCCCAGCTCCTTCAAATCGGCGGAGAGAACGATTTCATCACTATAGACAAAAGTCTGCTCCGGTGTTTTGTGTCGTCTGCACAACCTCGAACAGCGCGTTCGGGTAGAGCAAGTCGTCGTGGTCCAGCAGTGTGATGTACTCGCCGTGCGCCAGCGCAAATCCGCGGGTCGTGTTGAGGGCAATGCCGCCGTTTTCAATCGGCTCATACACAATCGTGCCGGGCACAGTCTTGGGCAGACGGCGCTCCAGCCGCTTATCGGCGTCGGATGCGTCCACCAGCACCAATTCCCAGTTTGTGTAGGTCTGCCTGACGACGCTTTGCAGCATCTCGTCAAACAGCTTGGCGGGCGTGTTGTACAGCGGCACGATGATGCTGATCTTCGGCCCCTGCAGGTGCGCGGCGCGCTGGGCCTTCAGCTCCCGGCGCAGCGGAATGTCGGCGCGGTGCCGCCAGTCGTCGTGGTGCATCGCCAGCCCGACGCGGAATTTCACATCGCGCCAGAGCTGCTCGGCCCCCTGCTCCCGCAGGGTCTTGACGCTGCGCCCCGCGAGGTCCCGCAGGTGGGCGGGGTTCAAAAGCCGCCGCGCCATGCCGCCGACGCTGTCCTGTACGGCCAGGTCGGCAGGGCGCTCGTTGTTCGGTTTCGTGTTCTCGGACATAGCTTATTCCTCGGTGACTTTGGCCGGCATGGCGTCCTTTTTCTCGAACCTTCGGTACTCGGCGGTAATTTCCTTCGTCGCGCCGATGCGGCGCAGATGACCGTGGTCGAGCCAGGCTACCTTGTTGCACATACGCTCGATCTGGTCAATGGAGTGGCTGACCAGAATGACCGTCGTGCCGCCGGACAGCAGCTCGGCCATGCGCTTCTCACACTTCTCCTGAAACAGGAAGTCACCGACGGACAGGATCTCGTCGGCAATCAGGATGTCGGGCTTCGTTATCGTTGCCACGGCGAACGCCAGACGCGCGACCATGCCGGAGGAGTAGTTTTTCAGCGGCACGTCGAGAAAATCCTGCAATTCGCTGAATTCGACGATGTCGTCGAACTTTGAGTCGATGTACTTGGGCGTGTAGCCCAGCACGGTGCCGTTTAAATAAATGTTTTCCCGTGCGGTCAGGTCCATGTCAAAGCCCGCGCCCAATTCGATCAGCGGCGCAATCGTACCGTTGACCGTGACCTTGCCGGCGCTGGGTTTGTAGACGCCGGAAATCACTTTCAGCAGCGTAGACTTGCCGCTGCCGTTCAGGCCGATGAGGCCGTAGGAAATCACCGGGCATAATATCAAACGATACATCGTCCAGTGCGAAGAACTCGTCAAAACGCACACCGCCGTGCAGCAGCGCGACAAAGTACTCTTTCAGGCTTTCGTGCTTTTCCTTGGAGAGGTTGAAGCGCATCGAAACATGGTCGATGGAGATGATGGGTTTCTGCTCTGCCATTTCGATGCCCCCTTACATGTACAGGACGAACTTGTCCTGATTCTTTTGAACACCCAGATGCCGAGGCCCAGGCTCAGCGCGGCGCAGAGGAACGGAATCAGCACCATGTTGGGGTCAGCCCCTCGCCCCACATGACGCAGGAACGCACGGCGGTGATGTACCAGTAGATGGGGTTCAGGTTGATGACGTACTGCATCCAGCTTTCCATCTGGCGCGGGTCGTAGAAGATGGCGCTGCCGTAGACAAGCAGTGTGCAAAAGACCTCCCAGATGTGCATGATGTCACGCACAAAAACGTAGAGCGTGGACAAAATCAGCCCGATGCCCAGGCTGAAAATAAACAGCATCACAAGGGGATAAATGGCCAGCAGCACAGTCCCGATCGAGATGTGCGACCAGGTCAGCAGCGCGACGATAAACAGTGCCACGAGACTGAAAAAGAAGTTGACGAGCGCAAAGCAGCACTTTTCCAGCGGAAAGATGTATTTGGGAATATAGACCTTGCGCAGCAGCGGGCCGTTCTTCAGCACGCTCTCCATGGCCATGGTCGTGCTCTCGCGGAAGAAGTTGAACATCAGCTGGCCGATGATAAGGAACAGCGGAAAGTCCTCGATGCCCTGACCGCGCTGGTTGAACAGCGCACCGAACACGGCCCACATGACCAGACAGGTCAGCAGCGGGTTCAGCACGCTCCACGCCACGCCCAGCACGCTGCGGCGGTATTTCAGCTTGAAATCACGGGAAATCAGGTTTTGCAGCAGGTAACGGTATTTCCAGAAGCCTGCGAAGGTGTCTTTCAGTTTCTGCACGGTTTACCCTCAATATTTCTCAAAATATTCGAACTTCTGGGCGGCAAACGGGGTGTGCTCCTTGTCCTTGGCGCTGGTCTTGTGCTCGCAGCCGCAGTCGGGCCACTGCACGTTGACCGTCGGGTCATCGTAGGGAATGCCGCCCTCGGCGGTGGGGTCGTAGACGTCGGTGCACTTGTAGCAGAACTCGGCCACATCGGACAGCACGACAAAGCCGTGGGCGAAGCCCTCGGGGATCCAGAGCATCTTCTTGTTGTCGGCGGACAGCGTTGCGCCCACCCACTTGCCGAAGGTCTTGCTGTTGGGGCGGCAGTCGACGGCGACATCGAACACCTCGCCCAGGGTCACGCGGACGAGCTTGCCCTGAGTGTGCTTGGTCTGAAAGTGCAGGCCGCGCAGCACGCCCTTGGTGGAGCGGCTCTGGTTATCCTGCACGAAGGGTTTGTCGATGCCCGCTGCGGCGAACTCGTCGATCTGGTAGGTCTCCATAAAAGTAGCCGCGGTCATCGCCAAAAATCAGTCGGCTCGATGATCTGCACGTCAGGAATATCGGTCTTGATGAAATTGAACTTGCTCATAGTTTGGAATCTCCTTTTTATATTTCATAAGTCTAATACATAGCGATACAGGATATATTATACTCTATTTCGCTGCGCCGGGCAAGATGGCGGAAAAATTTTTGTCGCTGCTGTAACAACAGGACGGCTTTTCCGTCTTGTTAAGTGGAGGGCAGATATGGTATGATAGCCCGGAAGGTGGTGTGCAGAATGACAAAACGCGAAGCCCGCGCATGGGCCAAGGCCCGGCGCGCGGAACTGGATATGGCGGCTGTGGGCCGCGGCATGGCGCAGGCGCTGTTCAGCCTGCCGCAATGGCAGAGTGCCGGGGCAGTGCTGGCCTTTGCGGCCATGCCGGATGAGCCGGACACGGCGGAAATACTAAGACGCGCGCTGGCCGACGGCAAGCGCCTGCTGCTGCCCCGCGTGCGGAGCAAAACCGAGATGGACCTGGGTGGAGATACCGGCATTGCGCCTGCTGCGGCCCCGGGGCGTTCGGCATTCAGGAGCCGCCCGCCGCCCTGCCCGCCGCCGACCCGGCGGGATACGCCGCGGCGCTGGCCCTTGTCCCCTGTCTGGCCGCCAGCCGCGACGGGGTCCGCTGGGGCGCGGCGGCGGGTATTATGACCGATTTCTGGCACACTATAAGGGAGCGGGGCTGCTGCTCTGCCCCGAGGCCCTGCTGCTGGACGAGCTGCCCTGCGACGACTGGGACGCACGCTTTGCGCCCGAGAATATTCTGACCGAGAAAGGAATTTTACGATGAAAAAGCTGCTTTTTGCAACAGCCCTGCTGACCGCCCTGTTCCTGTCTGCCTGCGGCAGCCAAAAGGCTGACAGCAACGATCTTGCGAACCAACCTGCCACAAGACCCGAGGAAGGCGCGGAGCTGGACCCGGAGTTCAGCGTTGACGGCGAGGATACCGGTGAGACCGCCGAGCCGCAGCCGGACGCGGAGCTGAGCGAGATGGTGGATGCTATTTATAACGTCCAGCCGGTTGACCTGATGGGCATGGAGACGGTGGCCATCGACCTGACCGACGAGAGCTGGTACGGTTATCTGGCGGGGCTGACCGCGGACAATGTGGACAAGGTGGATGCCGCAGTAGTCAGCGAGCCGATGACCGGAAGCCAGGCGTACAGCCTGGTGCTGCTGCGCCTCAAGGACAAGGCCGATGCCCGCGAGATCGCCGATTCGATGGAGGAAAACATCAGTATGCGCAAGTGGGTCTGCGTGGAGGCAGATAAGGCCCGCGTGGTCAGCTTTGATGATAAGCTGCTGTATGTCATGGCAGACAGTGAGCTGGTCGATGCCGATCTGGTGGCGGATGCTGCCGCAAAGGCCTTTGGTGCGACATTTGATGTCGATGATTCCCTCGTCAATGAGGACGAGAGTGAGCTGCCGCCGGAGCTGCTGACCGCCCCGGCTGTGGCAGACTGAGCAATACAAAAAAAGCAAAAGAGCCGTGCCCTTTGCGGGGCGCGGCTCTTGTTGATTACGGGCGGAATCAAGCCTTGGCGGCCTTGATCTCCTTGATCAGCTCGGGAACGACCTTGTACAGATCGCCGACGATGCCGTAGGTGGCAACATCGAAGATGGGGGCGTTCTCGTTCTTGTTGATGGCGATGATGTTCTCGGAATCCTGCATACCGGCAACGTGCTGGATGGCACCGGAGATGCCCAGAGCAACATAGATGCGGGGATGCACGGTCTTGCCGGTCTGGCCGACCTGATGGTCAGCAGACAGCCAGCCCGCATCGGTGACGCGCGGGAGGCACCGACAACGCCGCCCAGAACACCGGCCAGCTCCTCAGCCAGCTTGATGCTCCTTCGCGGGTCGGCGGAGATGCCGCGGCCCACGGCAACAACAACATCGGCACCGATCAGGTCAACGAGCTTCTCGGCGCTCTTCTTGATGTCCAGAACCTCAACATGGATGTCCTCAGCGGTCAGAGCGGGGGTGACCTTCTCAACTACGACCTTGGCAGCACCGGCCTCGTCAAACGGCTGGGTCTGCATAACGCCGGGGCGGACGGTGGACATCTGCGGACGGAAGCGGGGGCAGATGATGGTAGCCATCAGGTGGCCGCCGAAAGCCGGGCGGGTCATCTTCAGGTTGGTGTTCTCCTCAAACTTGGTGTTGTCCACATCAATGTTGGAGGTGGTGCGCAGGAAGTTCTTGTACTTCTCGACATCCACGTCCAGGTGGGTGCAGTCGGCGGTCAGACCGGTGTGCAGACGGGCTGCGCAGCGGGGGCCGAGGTCGCGGCCCAGGTTGGTCGCACCGATCAGCATGATCTCGGGCTTCTTGTCCATGATGAGGTCGCACAGCGCCTTGGCATAGCCATCGGTGGTGTAGTCCTTCAGCAGGGGGCTGTCGATGTTGTAAACGCGGTCAGCACCGTAGCCGCCCAGCGCCTTGACATAGTCCTCGTTCAGCTCGCTGCCCATAACAACGCCGCAAAGCTCAACGCCCAGGTCGTTGGCCAGTTTGCGGCCTTCGCTCAGCAGCTGATAGCTGATGGTCTGGATCTGACCTTCGCGCTGCTCGCAGAATACCCACACGCCCTTGAAGGCGGCGGTGTCCATTGCATTGAATTCAGCCATTGTTCGTTTCTCCTTCCTCAAATCAGGTGCTTGTCGTTCAGGATGCCGACCAGCTGGGCAGCGTCCTCGACCTTCATGCCGGCGCCCTTGACCGGAGGAGCAAAGGACTTGTAAACGTTCGTCGGGGAGCCCTTCAGACCGATGGTGTCGGTCTCGATGAGCGGATCGTCCTTCAGAGCGTTGTAATCAAAGACCTCAAGCGGCTTGTCGTAGCACTCGAAGATACCGGAAACGCTCATGTAACGCGGGGTGTTCAGCTCCTTGATGCAGGTCAGCAGGCAGGGAGTCTGGACCTTCAGCTCCATGTAGCCGTCCTCAAGCTGACGCTTTACGGTCAGGGCGTTGCCGTCCTTCTTGATTTCGGTGACATAGGTGACCTGAGGCAGATGCAGCTTCTCGGCGATCTGGGGGTCCGACCTGAGCGGTATCACCGTCGATGGCCTGACGGCCACAGAAAACGATGTCCTCGGGGCCGACGCCGATCTTGTTGACGGCAGCGGCCAGGATCTGGGAGGTAGCGAAGGTATCGGAACCGCCGAACTCGCGGCCGGAGACCAGCACGCCGCGGTCAGCGCCGCGGGCCATCAGCTCACGCAGCATACCCTCTGCCGGCGGCGGGCCCATGGTGACGACGACGACCTCGCAGCCGGTCTCGTCCTTCAGCTGCAGGGCGGCCTCGACGGCGTTCAGGTCGTCGGGGTTGGTGATGGTAGCCATGGCAGAGCGATCCATGGTGCCGTCAGCCTTGACAGCGACCTTGCCCTGCGTATCGGGAACCTGTTTGACACAAACGATTGCTTTCATTACGTCTGTCCTCCTTACTTCAGCAGCGCGCCGCCGATGACCATCATCTGGACTTCGCTGGTGCCCTCGTAGATCTCGGTGATCTTGGCATCACGCATCATGCGCTCGATGGGGTAGTCACGGGTGTAGCCGTAACCGCCGAACAGCTGCAGGCAGCGGCGGGTCACGTCGCTGGCGGTGCGGGCGGCAATGAGCTTGGCCTCGGCAGCCTCAACGCTGTAGCGGACCTCTGGCCGTCCATGGCAGCCTGCTTCTTCTGGGCAGCTGCGTAGACCAGATACTTGGCGGCGTCAACGCGGG
>ENA-OQES01001141-OQES01001141.1-human-gut-metagenome-genome-assembly--contig:-NODE-1141-length-10274-cov-2.615748_pt1 | contig 10274 bp, 13 predicted proteins | sample MGYA00242798_ERZ504641 | MGnify/ENA primary metagenome ERZ504641 (study PRJEB26092, sample SAMD00036327) | human gut metagenome | host: Homo sapiens | study: EMG produced TPA metagenomics assembly of...
CATCGATCCTGGTGATCGCACTGTTCCAGTTTCAGGGAATGACCTCTGCAAAAGAGATTACCTATAATAAATTTCTGAAAATGGTAGATGACGGAGAGGTCAGAAAAGTACAGATCCAGAGTGACAAAATCATGATTGTTACAAAAAAGGGACAAGGACAGCGGGGTTGCACAGGAATATTACACAGGAGTGGTGAATGACGATGACCTGACAAAGCGTCTGGAGAAGGCAGGCGTGGAGTTTAAGCAGGAGATTCCGGATACTACATCGGCAGTAGCGATGAACGTGATCTTAACATTCCTGCCAATTGCATTCTTTGTCGGAATGATCATCTGGATGACAAAGCGTATGTCAAAGGGCGGCGGCATGATGGGAATTGGCAAGAGCAATGCCAAGATGTATATGGAGAAGCAGACAGGTGTGACATTCTTAGATGTTGCAGGTGAAGATGAAGCGAAAGAATCTTTACAGGAAGTGGTAGATTTTCTCCATAATCCGGGAAAATATACGAGTGTCGGTGCAAAGCTTCCGAAGGGAGCACTGTTGGTCGGCCCTCCGGGAACAGGTAAGACGCTTTTGGCGAAAGCAGTAGCAGGAGAAGCAAAGGTGCCGTTCTTTTCATTGAGTGGTTCGGCATTTGTGGAAATGTATGTCGGTGTCGGAGCATCCAGAGTGCGTGATCTGTTCAAGCAGGCACAGCAGATGGCACCATGTATCATTTTCATCGACGAGATTGATGCGATCGGTAAAAGCCGAGACAATCAGATGGGTGGCAATGATGAGCGTGAGCAGACACTGAATCAGCTGCTTGCAGAGATGGATGGATTTGAAAGCAATAAAGGACTGGTACTTTTGGCTGCAACTAACAGACCGGAGATTTGGATCCTGCATTATTAAGACCGGGACGTTTTGACAGACGTATCATTGTTGAAAAACCAGATCTGAAAGGACGTGTAGAAGTCCTGAAGGTTCATTCTAAAGATGTGAAGATGGATGAGACAGTCAATCTGGAGGAAATCGCACTTGCGACATCCGGAGCAGTAGGTTCTGATCTTGCAAATATGATCAATGAAGCGGCAATTAATGCTGTAAAGCATGGAAGAAATGCAGTATGTCAGTCTGATTTATTTGAAGCGGTAGAAGTGGTACTTGTAGGTAAGGAAAAGAAAGACCGTATCATGAGCCAGGAAGAACGAAGGATTGTTTCTTACCATGAAGTCGGACATGCACTTGTAAGTGCATTGCAGAAAGATGCGGAGCCGGTACAGAAGATTACAATCGTTCCACGTACAATGGGAGCACTTGGTTATGTAATGCAGACTCCGGAAGAAGGAAAAATTCCTGAATACCGAAAAAAGAACTTCAGGCAATGTTAGTCGGACTGCTTGCAGGACGTGCGGCAGAAGAAGTAGTGTTTGATACGGTTACAACAGGAGCCTCTAATGATATTGAGAAAGCAACAAGCGTAGCAAGAGCGATGATCACACAGTATGGTATGAGCGAGAAATTCGGATTGATCGGTCTGGAATCTATTCAGAACCGTTATCTGGACGGACGCCCGGTCAGCAACTGTGGACAGCAGACAGCATCAGAGATTGACGAAGAAGTTATGAAGATGTTGAAAGATGCTTACGAAGAGGCAAAACAGCTTCTGAGAAATCACAGACAGGCGCTGGATAAAATTGCTGCATTCCTGATTGAAAAAGAGACAATTACCGGAAAAGAATTTATGGAGATTTTCCATGAAGTAGAAGGAATTGATCCGGATGCACCGAAGAAGGAAGAAGCAAGAATCGGTATGAATCCGGTAGAGGGTGAAGGATTTGTGATGAAGCCGGCAGATGATATAGATGATGCGCATAACGCAGATGTACAGGAAAAATCAGAAAAGACAGAAGAAAAACTGTCGGAACAGCAACTGAATCTGTTCATGAAGAATAGAATTCTATAAAAAGAACAAAAGATATGAAGTATGGCAAGAGCCGGCTTCATATCTTTTTTCTTTTCAATTATATTTGTCTGGTATATAATAGGCAGGATAAGATTATTCTGGAGGAGATATAACATGAAAGGAAGATTGTTCGGAGTCGGAGTTGGTCCAGGTGATCCGGAACTTATGACGTATAAGGCTGTTCGTACGATAGAAAAATGTCCGGTAATAGCAGTGCCTGCGAAGGGCAGGGAACATGCGGTCAGTTACAGAATTGCGGCAGGAATGGTAGATAATATGGAAGAAAAAGAATATCTGGATCTGGATACGCCGATGACAAAGGACAGACAGATTCTGAATCAGAATTATGAGAAAGCTGCCAAAAGGATCATAGAGGAACTGGAAAAGGAAAAAGATGTAGCATATCTGACATTGGGAGATCCAACGATTTATTCGACTTATATGTATATTCAACGTATTATAAAGGAAAAATGGATATGAAACATCAATTATAAACGGGAATTCCATCATTTTGCGCAGCTGCATCAAAACTGAATGAAAGTCTGGCAGACAGAGCAGATGAGCTTCATGTGATTCCATCCAGCTATGATATAAGGAACGCATTGAGATATCCGGGAACGAAGGTCCTGATGAAGTCTGCTTCCAGATTAGCGGAGGTAAGGGAAATCCTGGAAGAAAAAATTGTGGATGTAAAGATGATAGAAAATTGTGGGATGGCAGACGAACAGATATATGAACGGTTGGAAGATATACCAGAGCATGCCAGCTATTATTCGCTTCTGATTGTAAAAGAATCTGTGTAACATTCATAAGCAACGGGTAAGAAAATAGTAAAAGAAAATGTACAGGTGACATATATGGAAAATTTTAATATACAGGAAGAACTGAAGAAGCTGCCAGGAAAACCAGGTGTATATCTTATGCACGATGAAAAAGATGCGATCATTTATGTCGGAAAAGCAATCAGTCTTAAAAACCGTGTCCGACAGTATTTTCAGAGCAGCAGGAATAAGGGAGCCAAGATAGAACAGATGGTGACACATATTTCCAGGTTCGAATATATTGTGACGGATTCCGAGCTGGAAGCGCTTGTTCTGGAATGTAATCTGATTAAAGAACACAGACCAAAATACAATACGATGCTGATGGATGATAAAACGTATCCATTTATAAAAGTAACTGTAAATGAAACCTTTCCCGCGTGTAATGATGGCAAGGCGGATGAAGAAAGATAAGGCAAAATATTTTGGTCCGTATACCAGTGCCGGTGCAGTAAAAGATACTATTGAACTGATACGAAAGCTTTATCATATTCGAAGCTGCAATCGTTCACTCCCAAAAGATATCGGAAAAGAACGTCCGTGTCTCAATTATCATATCCATCAGTGTTATGCGCCGTGTCAGGGCTACATTTCCAGAGAAGAGTACAGGAAATCTATTGATGAAGTAGTAAGATTCCTGAATGGAAATTATGATCCGATATTAAAAGGAACTGGAAGAAAAGATGCTGGATGCATCCGAAAATCTGGAATTCGAGAAAGCAATAGAATACAGGGAACTTCTTGCAAGCGTTCAGAAGATCGCTCAGAAACAGAAGATTACAGATACAGCAGGGGACGACAGGGATATTATTGCAATGGCTTCGGAAGGTGAGGACGCGGTTGTACAAGTCTTCTTTATCCGGGGAGGAAGGTTGATCGGACGGGATCATTTTTATCTGAAGATTGCGGAAAATGATACAAAAAGCGAAATCCTGTCAAGCTTTATCAAGCAATTTTATGCAGGAACACCGTATATCCCGGCCGAGTTAATGTTGCCGGAAGAGATTGAAGACCAGGAGATTATAGAGGAGTGGCTGACGACCAGAAGGGAACATAAAGTACGGCTTCGTATACCGAAGAAAGGGACAAAAGAAAAGCTGGTAGAGCTGGCGCAGAAGAATGCACAGATGGTATTAAAGAATGACAAAGAACGTCTGAAGCGTGAAGAAGGAAGAACGATCGGAGCGGTGAAGGAACTGGAAAAAATACTGGGACTTACCGGAATTATACGTATGGAGGCTTATGATATCTCTAATACAAACGGATTTGATTCGGTTGGTTCTATGGTCGTTTATGAGCATGGGAAGCCAAAGCGTAATGATTATCGCAAATTTAAGATAAAAAGTGTACAGGGACCGGATGACTACGCAAGTATGAATGAGGTGTTGACCCGAAGATTCGAGCATGGATTAAGGGAACGACAGGATGAAAGTGAGACAGGCGGATTTCAGGCATTCCCGGATCTGATCATGATGGACGGAGGCCGGGGACAGGTGAATATTGCATTGGAGGTCCTGGAGAAGCTGAATTTGCACATTCCTGTGTGTGGAATGGTAAAAGACGATAATCACAGAACCAGAGGATTGTATTTCAATAATGTAGAATTACCGATTGACCGTAATTCGGAATGTTTTCGCCTGATCACCAGAATACAGGATGAGGCGCATCGGTTCGCAATCACATTCCACAGACAGTTAAGAAGTAAAGGGCAGGTGCATTCGATACTGGATGATATTCCGGGAGTGGGACCTGCAAGAAGAAAATGACCTGATGCGGAGCTTTGAAAATATTGAAGCAATCCGGAATGCAACAGTGGATGATCTGAAAGAGCTGCCGTCCATGAATGAAAAATCTGCGCAGGAAGTGTATAAATTTTTCACCAGGATACTTAAGTATGGTATAATAGGGCTATCAGATTTTTAATACGTGTGAGGTAAAAGAATATGGCGAATAAAGTAAAATTAAAAACACTCGTTGAAAAAATTGAATCTCAAAAATCTTACACCGGATGTAGATCTTTCCGAAAAAGAAGTTGAGATACCAGACATTAACAGACCGGCTTTGCAGCTTACCGGATTCTTTGAACATTTTGATTCCGAACGTGTGCAGATCATAGGATATGTGGAGTACACATTCCTGGAGAAGATGACAGATAAAGTTAAGCAAAAAAAAGATTTATGAAACACTGCTTTCTTACAAGATTCCATGTCTGATCTTCTGCAGAAACCTTCCGCCGGAGGCAATGCTTCTTGAAATGGCAGAAAAGGCTAATATTCCAGTGTTCCAGACAGAGAAGAAGACATCAGAATTTACAGCAGAGATTATCCGCTGGCTGAATGTAGAACTTGCGCCATGCATTTCTATCCATGGTGTGCTGGTTGATGTATATGGTGTCGGAGTACTGATCATGGGAGAAAGCGGAATCGGTAAAAGTGAGGCGGCTCTGGAGCTGATCAAACGTGGACACCGTCTTGTCAGTGATGATGTAGTTGAAATCCGCAGAGTCAGTGATGAGACACTTGTAGGAACGGCACCGGATATTACGAGACATTTTATCGAACTGCGAGGTATCGGTATCGTAGACGTCAAGGCTCTGTTTGGTGTATTAAGTGTCAGAGAGACACAGAATATCGATCTTGTTATCACTCTGGAAGAGTGGAATAAGAATAAAGAATACGACCGCCTCGGTCTCGAAGAAGAATATACAGAATTCCTTGGTAACAAAGTGGTTTGCCATCATCTGCCAATTCGTCCTGGACGTAATCTTGCAATCATTGTTGAGACGGCAGCAGTTAACCACAGACAGAAACAGATGGGATATAATGCAGCTCAGGAAACTGTACAAAACGTGTTCAGCAGAAAGTTTAAATAAAAGAAAATAGGAGAAATACAGAAAATGAAATATTGCTTTTGGAGTAGATATCGGGGGAACAACTGTAAAATTAGGTTTGTTTACAACCGAAGGAGAGATTGTAGATAAATGGGAGATTAAGACGCGCACAGAGAATCAGGGTGAAGCCGTTCTTCCGGATATTGCCGCTGCTTTGAATGAAAAGTTAGAGGAAAAGCAGATTCCGAAAGATGAAGTGGAAGGAATCGGAGTCGGAGTTCCTGCACCGGTAGATTCGGAAGGAGTTGTTCAGAATACAGCGAACCTTGGCTGGGGATATAAAGAAGTAAAAAGAGAGATGGAAGAACTTTCCGGTATGAAAGCAGAGATAGGGAATGATGCCAATGTAGCTGCACTTGGAGAGATGTGGCTGGGTGCAGGAAAGGGCCGCAAAAATATTATTATGGTCACACTTGGAACCGGAGTCGGCGGTGGAATTATTATTGATGGTAAACCATTGGTAGGAGCACATGGTGCAGGTGGTGAGATTGGACATCTTTGTGTGAATTATGAAGAGACAGATCACTGCGGCTGCGGCAACACAGGATGCCTGGAGCAGTATGCATCTGCAACAGGTATTACAAGACTTGCCAATATTCGTCTGGCTAAGGATGATAAAGCGTCTGTATTAAGAGGACAGGAAGTCAGCGCCAAGACCGTATTTGATGCTGTTAAGGCAGACGATGAAGTGGCAAAAGAGATTGCAGAGGAATTTGGAAAATATCTTGGACATGCGATGGCTAATCTTGCAGCTGTTGCAGATCCTTCAGCAATTGTAATTGGAGGAGGCGTTTCGAAAGCAGGAGAAGTACTTCTTCAGTATGTTGAAAAGAATTTTAAGGAAAAAGCATTCTTTGCGAACAAAGATACGGAATTTGTTCTTGCTACATTAGGAAATGATGCCGGTATCTGTGGAGCTGCGAAACTGATTCTTTAGAGCCTTTTAGAGAGTTATATATCCTTTTGGATGTCAGGTATAATAAAACTGCGGAAACATTTTGTTCCCGCAGATTTTTTTATTGTCATGCATTTGGAAGGAGCTGCCAGTGGCAGGTCCTGTAGATACCTTTCTGTAGATATCATAGGCTTGTACAGTATGGTTACTGAGAAGTATCTCCGTCGGTAGAGCCACCTGTATTACCACCGGTAGAACCACCACCTGTATTACCACCGGTAGAACCACCACCTGTATTACCGCCGGTAGAGCCACCTGTATTACCGCCGGTAGAGCCACCTGTATTACCGCCGGTAGAGCCACCTGTGTTACCGCCGGTAGAACCACCTGTGTTACCACCGGTATTATCACTGGTAGTGCCTGTATTATTGTTATAACTGTTTCCTGTATTGTTTGAATAAGAAGAAGCATCTTTAGTTGTATCATTGTCTTCTGTAGAAGACTTATACTTTCTTCCGGAAGAGTAGCCGTGACCGGAACATGTTTCGGATGGAAGCGTGTCTTTGGCAAAATATTCTGTAATAGAAGGGCATCCGTTGGTTGCAAGCTTTCCGGTAATAGTACATATACTCCTTTTTCTCAACAGAGGTCGGAACCTTAAAATCTTTACTTTCCAGATTCTCGTGAATACGACTCATAATACCTTTCCAGAGTCTGAAGCGGAAACTTGTGTCATAATCACATTCTTTATTGTCGTCATAACCGCCCCATACAGCACATGTATAATATGGTGTAAATCCACAGAACCATAAGTCTTTATTGGATGTTGTGGTACCTGTCTTTCCGGCTACCGGCATATTCGGAAGCTGGCATGCTGTACCTGTTCCGGAATTGACAACATCTTCCATTGCACTGGTAAGAAGATAAGCTGTGCTGTCTTTGATAACTGTATGAGATTCGCCTGTTCCGTCAAGAAGAACGTTGCCATCGTGGTCTACAACTTTACTATATAAAGTTGGTTTGTTATAGACGCCGCCGTTAGCGATAGAGGCATAAGCGGCACACATTTCATAGTTATAGACACCTTCTGTGATTCCACCAAGTGCGAGCGTCTGTGAAGTGCTGTCATCAAAGACCTTGCCGTTGATTGTTTTGTCTTTTACCAGAGTACTGATACCGAATTTTTCACAGTATTCATAGCCTAATTCCTGAGTGATTTCATCGCTTAACTTTACGGCAACTACGTTGATGGATTTTTTCGATACCATTTCTGAGCGTTGTTGTACCGCCGTACTGTTTGTTGGCATTCCGCAAAACATTTCCATTCTTTAAGGTATATGGTTCATCATCAATTGTTGTTGCGAGTGTCTTATCACAGGAATCTAATGCCGGTGCATAAGCTGCAAGGATCTTAAAAGTAGAACCAGGCTGTCTCTTGGAACCCTGATAAGCTCTGTTCAGTCCAAGACTGGAAGCTTTTTCTCCACGGCCGCCGACCATTGCTTTGATCTGTCCGGTCTTCTGATCCATGATTGTGATAGAAGACTGTGGCTGAGGGGTAATGGTAATACGTTCATCATAGGTATCACCCTCCTGGGCAATCGTGGATTTCCATTCTGCCACCATTGCTTTTGCGGCATCTTCACTGGAGTAGAGAAGTCCCTGATCATTTCCGTAAGTTTTTTCTACATAATTTTTAATATTATTACTTCCATAGTTTTCAACCGATCCATTCAGCACGGGTTTACCGTCAGCGCATAATTCAAGACCATACTCTTTCAGACCAGGATAGTTGGCATCATTATTAGCTTCTTCATCACAGATTTTCTGCATTTCCTGATTTTGTGTAGAGTAGATACTGAGACCGCCGCTGTAAACGGCATTGTAAGCCTGTGTATCAGTGTAGCCAAGCTGATCTTTCAGATCCTGGATTACCTGCTGTGCAAGTGCGTCAACAAAGTAACTGTATGCATTATCAGCTTGGGAAGAAGCGCTGGTTGCCTGGATTCTTGCATAGACATCATCGGACATCGCTTTATCATATTGCTTCTGGCTGATATAGCCTTGCTCCAGCATATTCTTTAATACTTTATTACGTCTGATCTTGTTATTCTCGGGACGTGTAACTGGATCATAATCTGTCGGATTCTGTGTGATTCCGGCAATTACCGCACATTCAGATAATGTCAGATCGGAAACATCTTTACCAAAATAACGTTGAGAAGCAGACTGTACACCCAGACAATTCTGTCCAAGGTTGATTGTGTTGAGATAACTTTCCATAATCTCATTTTTACTCATCTGCTTTTCAATCTGTACTGCAAGATACTGTTCCTGAATTTTACGTTGTAATTTATCATAGAAATTTTTCTCTTTTGTAAAGTTCGGGAATACATTGTTCTTGATCAGCTGCTGAGTCAGAGTACTGGCACCTTCAGGAAAAAACCGCCCCGGGCAATACCCACTACCGCAGCACGGGCAATACCCTGAAGATCTATACCGTTATGCTTATAAAAACGCTCATCCTCGATTGCAACAAAAGCATGTTGAAGATTTTTCGGTATCTCATCAATAGACTTGTATACTCGATTGGAACCAGAAGATACAAAACGTTCAATCTCAGTGCTTCCGTCATCAGCATAAACGAAAGTAGTAAATCCTTTCGGTTTAACGTCAGAAGTGGAAACATGCGGAGTGTCATCAATAATCTTTTTTATAAAAAGACCGCCGCCGGCCATTCCGACTACTGCAGCAAGTACGATACAGATCAGCAGTGCCTTGAACAAATCGGACAACGATGCGTTTCCCCTGCATTGTAGATTTGGACGTTATTTTTTCCTGCCTTTTCGCAGCTTTTTTCTTTCCATAGTTCATGCGTTTAAGCCTCCTTTATACCAAGTTATTATTAGCAAATTGTACACTCTTTTATAAAGAAAAAAAGTGAAAACTTCATATTTGAGTAGGAAAATCTTAAGAAATTAGGTATTATATTATGTATAAAGTTGTAAATTATACGAAAGGATGACAATATGTTACCAGAATACAGAACTATTTATCGGGGTGGAGAAGATGAGATTGTAGAAAAAAATGTCACGGTTTATTGCGACTGTGGTACCGGTAAATACAGAGGAAGAAGCACTTGAATTTGTAGAGAAGACAAGAAAAAAATTACTGGGATGCAAGACATAACTGTTTTGCATATATAATAGGGGAGAGAGGACAGCTTCAAAGATGCAGTGATGACGGCGAACCAAACGGTACAGCCGGCAAACCGATGCTAGATGTATTGCTTGGAAATGAACTGAGGAATGTGGCTGTTGTGGTGACCCGGTATTTCGGAGGAACCCTTCTTGGAACCGGTGGACTGGTCAGAGCATATTCGGGAGCCGTGAAAGCGGGACTTGATGCCTCGATGGTCATTACGAAAATTTTAGGAGTGAAACTTCATATAGAAACAGACTATACGACATTTGGAAAGATTCAGTATATTCTGGCGCAGAGAGAGCTGAAGATATTAGATACTGTCTATACGGATAAAGTAGAACTGGAAGTACTGATTCCAAAAACGGATGTGGATCAGGTTATGCATGCAATTACTGAGGGGACAAATGCGCAGGCAGAGATGACAGCAGGTGAAGAATGTTATTATGCAGAGATTGATGGGGTGCCGACAATTTTGGGAAGAAAATATAATATAAAAATTAATATACAAAATGC
>ENA-OQES01001142-OQES01001142.1-human-gut-metagenome-genome-assembly--contig:-NODE-1142-length-10269-cov-2.410176_pt1 | contig 10269 bp, 16 predicted proteins | sample MGYA00242798_ERZ504641 | MGnify/ENA primary metagenome ERZ504641 (study PRJEB26092, sample SAMD00036327) | human gut metagenome | host: Homo sapiens | study: EMG produced TPA metagenomics assembly of...
CGAAGACCCGCAAGGTGACTCGGAAGTAGCACGGTTATTCGAACAGTTGGGAGTAGAAACAGTTTACGGGGAACGTGAAGTGACTCTTCGAAAAACAGGAAAATTACAGCACGTATGGAATACGATTTCGTCAATCAGCCTGACTTAGCCCAGACATTTGTAGTGACTTGTGCTGTAATGGGTATTCCTTTCCGTTTCTCCGGACTTCAGAGCCTGAAAATTAAAGAAACCGACCGCATAGCCGCTTTAATAGCCGAAATGAAAAAGCTGGGATACTTCATTACGGAAAGCGAAGGTTCCGTACTGTCGTGGAACGGTGAACGTTGCACTCCTGACACCAGCCCTTGCATAGACACTTACGAAGACCATCGCATGGCTATGGCTTTTGCTCCCGCCTGCATCCGATTGGGAGATATATACATCAATCATCCGCAAGTAGTTACCAAATCATATCCGCATTACTGGGAAAATCTGATACATGCGGGATTCAACATCACGGAGGAATAAATCATCATGTGGATACTTATTGTCATACTGATAGGAGTAGCATTATTCGGACTGGTAGCCGGATATTTCTATAACCGGAACATACAAAAGAAAATCGATCGTGAGAGCTGGAAGAAGCTCCTCCTGTAGTAACCGTAGACAGTGAATGCTGCGGTCAGCATCAGACTTTGTGAAAAAGAAAGTCTGCTGGCAGCTGTAAGCAAGCAAATAGAATATTACGACGACGAAGAACTGGACCGCTTCAAAGGACGTCCTTCTGACGGATATTCGGAAGAGGAAATCGAAGAGTTCCGCGACATTCTGTACTCCATGCAGGAAGTGGATGTGGCAGGATGGAGCCGGAGTCTGCAACTTCGCGGCATTGAATTGCCCGACGAACTGAAAGATGAACTTTTCCTTATCGTAGGAGAACGAAGATTTCATTAATCTTCCTGCCGCTCTGTCTCATTACCGAATACAACTATCATGGATATATTAGAACTGTTACAATATACTTTTTTTGCCAACATGCCCTGCTGGGTAGTCTGTTTGCCAGTATCACCTGCGGAATTATCGGAACCTACATTGTCACCCGTCGGCTTGGTTTTTATCAGCGGAGGAATCACACATGCTTCTTTCGGAGGTATCGGAATCGGACTCTATACGGGTATTTCTCCCCTGCTCACGGCAGCCATCTTTTCGGTGCTGTCAGCTTTCGGAGTAGAATGGCTCAGCAAACGGAGTGATATGCGTGAAGATTCTGCCATTGCTGTATTCTGGACATTCGGAATGGCTATCGGAATCATTTTCAGTTTCCTTGCTCCGGGATTCACTCCCGACCTTTCTTCATTTCTTTTCGGAAATATACTTACCATCACACAAAGTGACATACTGCTGCTTGGTATACTGAGTATAGTGCTTATCGTATTCTTTTCACTGTTTCTACGCCCAATCGTAGCTATCGCTTTCGACCGTGAGTTCGCGCGTTCACAACATCTTCCCGTAGCCACTTTCGAGTATCTGCTGATGATGTTTATCGCTCTGACTATCGTATCATGCCTGCGCATGGTAGGCATCGTGCTTGCCATCTCGCTACTCACTCTCCCACAGATGACGGCAAACTTGTTTACCAGCCGATTCAAGAATATCATCTGGCTGTCTATCGGCATCGGCTATATCAGTTGTCTGGGCGGACTGCTGTTCTCATACAAATATCAGATTCCTTCAGGAGCAGCCATCATCTTTATATCCATACTGATATATGTCGCAGCAAAAATCTGCCGGCAGTTCCGTAAACAGGAATAAATATCCGCGATTTTTACTTACTTTTGCAAGAACAATAAAAACAGATACTTATGGAAATAAAAATTACTTCACTCGATCATATCCACGAAGCTGCCAAAGAGTTTATTGCAGCCATGGGCGATAACACAGTATTTGCCTTCTACGGCAAAATGGGAGCAGGAAAGACGACTTTTACCAAAGCTGTATGCGAAGAACTGGGAGTAACAGATGTCATCAACTCACCTACATTCGCTATCGTAAATGAGTATCGTTCGGAAACTACTGGAGAACTGATTTATCATTTCGACTTCTACCGTATCAAAAAACTGGAAGAAGTATACGACATGGGGTATGAAGATTATTTTTACAGTGGAGCTCTATGCTTTATCGAATGGCCTGAACTGATAGAAGACTTGCTTCCGGGCAATGCAGTAAAGGTATATATCGAAGAAAACGAAGACGGCACTCGTACCGTCCGCTTCGATGCCGAAGAATAATGCATTATGGTGACACACTATATCATACAGGGCATATTTGTCCTGGTGGGGCTGCTGGCGTTGCTGGCTGCCCTATTCAACTGGGACTGGTTTTTTACGGCCCATAACACACAATTCATCGTAGCCAATGCCGGCAGAAACCGTGCACGTCTGTTTTATGCCGCCATCGGTCTGCTGATGATAGCTACGGGAGTATTCTCCTTCCTCTCCATTCAGGGATGCATCTAAGTAACAACTAATCTATGAAAAACACCAACCTCAAAAAATGCTTCACAGCAAGCTTACTCGGAATCATTGCACTAGGAGGCTATGCACAAGTCAATTACGTAGAACCACCCATTATGGGATGGAGTTCATGGAACACTTACCGCGTCAATATCAACGAAGAGCTGATCAAGAAACAGGCAGATGCCATGATTTCACAGTGACTTGACAAGGTTGGCTATCATTTCATAAACATCGATGACGGATTCTTCGGATTCCGCGATGAGAAAGGTATCCTGCATACCCATCCACAACGTTTTCCAAACGGAATGAAAGGAATAGCCGACTACATCCATTCGCTGGGACTGAAAGCAGGTATTTATTCGGAAGCGGGAGCCAACACATGCGGTTCGCTTTGGGATGGAGATAAAAACGGAATTGGGGTTGGTCTTTATGGATTTGAACATCAGGACGCCAACCTTTTCTTCAACGAATGGGGATTCGATTTTATCAAGATTGACTACTGCGGAGCCGGACAGCAGCTCGACCTTGAAGAACAAGAAAGATATACGGAAATTGTTAATGCCATCCGCGAAGTTTGCCCACGAAATATTTCTCTGAATATCTGCCGATGGGCTTATCCGGGTACATGGGTAAGCAGTCTGGCACGTTCCTGGAGAATCAGCGGAGATATCAATCCGTCGTGGGAATCTGTCAAATATATAATCGACAAAAAATCTGTATCTCTCAGCCTTTGCCGGTAACGGACATTACAATGATATGGACATGCTGGAAATAGGACGAGGATTAAAGCCGGAAGAGGAGGAAACTCACTTTGGCATGTGGTGCATAATGAGTTCACCACTGCTGATCGGCTGCGATCTGACTGCCATCCCGGCATCTTCACTGCAACTGCTGAAAAATAAGGAACTCATCGCACTGAACCAAGATCCGCTGGGACTTCAGGCGTATGTAGTGCAACACGAGCATGGAGGATATGTACTGGTAAAAGACATCGAAGGAAAAAAGAGGAACAGTACGAGCAGTAGCTCTATATAACCCGACCGAAGAAACCTGTTCCTTCCGGGTTCCCTTATCAGTACTCGAACTGGAGGGTACAACACGTATACGCGACCTTGTGAAACAAAAAGATGAACGTTCGGTAACAGACTTCATACAGTTTGACGTACTCCCCCACGGAACCAAAATTCTGAAAGTAGAAGGTGAAAGACGTATGGCACCTACTCGCTACGAGGCAGAACAAGCTTATCTGAATCAGTTTGACGACTTGGCAAAACGTAAACGGGGAATAGCCTTCATGCCTTTTGAAACAGCATCCGGAGGCATGACAATAACCAATCTTGGCGGACATAAAGATAACTACGCACAATGGAATGAAGTTTTCAGTGAACAAGGTGGTCCGTACCAGATGACTGTTCAATACATACCTGCCGAAAAGAAAGAACGTGAAATAAGTGACCGCCGCCTGGAAGTTACTGTCAACGGAAACATGACAGTGGTCGACAAACTGGAAACAGACCGTTCTAAAGGTGTCGCTCAAACGACATTCACCGTAAATTTGCAAAAAGGATATAATGTGATAAGAATAGGAAGCCGATTCAGCTGGTCTCCCGATTTAGACTGTTTTACCCTCACTCCTGTAAAATAAATTCGCAGTAGCTTATTACACAAGAAAACTGCATAGCACAAATATAAAATTCTTAAAAAAAATCATCAAAAAAAGGAGGCTTCCTCATTTTGTACTGCACCCCAAAAGTTAGACACAAAAACTTTTGGGGTGTTTTTTATGAAGTACAGTTATGAACAACGGCTTATTATCGTTAGCCGGGTAAAACAAGGAGAGTTAATAGCTCATTTGTCAAAGGAGTATCATATCAATAAGACTCAGATATTGGCATGGGTGAGAATGTGGGACAAATATGGTCCTTCTGGACTAGAGCAACAACCACATTGTCGCCCTACGGTTAAATTAAAGGAAGAAGTAGTACGTTTAATATTGGAAAAAGGTGTACCTTTATCCCATGTAAGAATAGAATACAGAATTGGTAAGACGGCTCTACAACGCTGGGTCAGTACAGTACGCAAGTATGGTTACGAAGCTCTTGCGCCGTCCAAACGCCAAGGAAGAGCATTAAAAGAACCTATGGGACGTCCAAAGAAGAAAGAACCGCAAACGGAACTTGAGAGGCTTCAGGCTGAAAATCTCCGCCTGAGGGCAGAGAACGCGCTGCTAAAAAAAGCGAAGGCCTTAGTCGAGGCAAAGAAGGCCCAAGCACTTCTGAATGGGCGCGAACCATCGACGAACTAAGGTCGGATTATCCTCTTGACTTGTTATTGAAGTTAAGAAAGATGGCTCGTTCTGTGTTCTATTATCATCTGAAACGCCTTAAAACGATTGATAAGTATTCCAATGAAAAGGAATCAATCAAACTAATTTTTCATGAGCATAAGGGACGATATGGCTATCGGCGTGTAACAGCGGAGATGCATAACCGTGGCTTTATGCTAAACCATAAAACCATCCAGAGGCTTATGTGTGACTTAGGGCTTAAAAGCAAAATACGCATGGTACGATACCGCTCATACAAAGGTGAGGTTGGCAAGATAGCCCCGAACATAATAGACAGGGATTTTACGGCAGAAGCCCCAACCGCAAATGGGCGACAGATGTAACACAGATAAAAATCGGTTCTGTCAAACTTTATCTTTCCCCGATATTGGATATGTTCAACGGTGAGATCATATCATACAACATCTCCCGAAAACCGGATATGGAACAGATATACGATATGTTGGATAAAGCGTTCACAAGGTTTGACAGTCTTGACGGACTTATACTCCATTCTGATCAAGGATGGCAATACCAACACTACGGTTACCGTAAACGTCTTGAAGAACATCATATAGTACAAAGCATGTCTCGTAAGGGTAACTGCCTTGACAACGCTATGGCGGAAAATTTCTTTGGAATTATGAAGTCTGAATTACTGTATACCGAGAATTTTGAATCTCCTGAAGCCTTTATAAAGGCTTTGGATAAATATATTGAATATTATAACAATAAAAGAATCAAAGCCCGGTTAAATGGAAAGAGTCCGGTACAATACCGAACTCTTTCTATTACGGGATAGTGTTTAACTTGTCCAACTTTTTGGGGTCACTTCATTTTTGAAGAAAGCCTCTTTTTCCCTATTTCTTGCTGACAAATCAATCGACTTGTCCCAATGAATTTCCGTATTCCATTTCGCCCTGAACTACAAAGAACACATCGTCGGGTTCGAAAGGTCCCATACCGTCTTTTGCAGCCTCTTTGACTATGTAGTTTACAATTTCATCCTGGTCGATGTTGATGTAACCTTCTTCGTCAGGTTGAGCGTCCAGACATCCGCTGGTTGTATAATAGTCTACTATCAAGTCGAGAATGTAATACAAATCGTCGTCTGTAAACTTCTCTTTCAAATCCTGAGGCAAATAGTTCTTAATAAACTCGATGGTCTTTTCATCGTCCTCATCTTCCAACAAGAAATCGTCTTCCATTCCCATAGTCTTAGCGCGTTTTAAGTTATTTTATTTCAATAAAGCTTCAACTTTTTCTTTCAAAGCAGCCTTTTGTAGTAGCACCAACCTGTTTGTCTACCACTTCACCGTTCTTGATGAACAATACGGTAGGAATATTACGTACACCAAACTGTGCAGGAAGATCAGCGTTATCGTCTACATCACATTTACCGATGTTTACAGTATCTTTATACTCTTCTGCCAATTCTTCGATGTAAGGAGCAATCTGCTTACAAGGTCCACACCAAGTAGCCCAGAAATCCAATACTACAGGTTTTGCCTTCTGCTACAATAGCTTCAAAATTGTCATCTTTAATGTTCAATGCCATAATTCTAGTTGTTTAGGTTATTCAATTATATACGCAAATATATACTAATTTATTTTATAGTCCAACAATGGCTGACTTTTTAAATTAATTTACAATGTCTTTTCGTACTGATATTTTCATTTGTACGTGACATCAGATTATGACATACATCTGTCCGTCTTTCATCTCGGATATAGAAGTACAGTTCGGCATTTCCAGGATTTTCTTTTACCAGCGAACTCAGCTCCATAATCATCTCGTCGTTGACAGCAGACAAAGGAGCGGTAACCGTCAGCTTTTCTATCAGCCGGTCTTTTACTTCCGACAGCAGTTCGATGTTATTGATCTTCACTTCCCATTCTTCCTGCTTCCACTGGCGAGGCTGACACTTACCGTGCATAAATAAAACATTCCTTCGGCGAAAAAGATTTTTCTTTTCTACCCATTCATTAGCCGAAAAATGCAAATTCGGCCGTACCGGAATAGTCTTCCACATTTTGCCACGCCTAAAAGGCTTTTCCTGCTTTTGGTATATCCTTCGCGTACACCGGTTACGATACCTCCCAGTGTCAGGTCATGATTCTGCAACGGAGTCAGATCAGACAGTTGTGCCATATGGGTATTGCATACATTTTCAAGTATTACAGAAAACTCATCCAGCGGATGTGCAGACAGATAAATACCTACTAGTTCACGCTCTTTGTTCAAGCGTTCCAGATCGCTCCATGCCGATGCACGGACAATTTCGGGAGTAGCTATTTCCACCTCATGCTCACCACCAAACAACGAATTGGCGGCAGCTGCCTTATCCATCTGATATTTGTTTCCATAACGCACCAGTACTTCGACAAATGTTTCGTCTTTGGCATTCTTTACAAAGAAGTCTTCGCGATGAATGTTCGGGAAGCTGTCGAATGCTCCGGCCAAAGCCAGATTTTCGATATTCTTACGGTTACATGCCGAAAGATTCACACGCTGCACAAAGTCGAAGATATCTTTAAACGGTCCGTTTTTCTGCCGTTCGGTCAAGATGCTTTGTACAGCAGATTCTCCCACTCCCTTAATAGCTCCCAGTCCGAAACGGATATCTCCATGACGGTTTACAGAGAATTTCAGGCTACTTTCGTTTACATCAGGACCCAGTACGTTCACCCCGGTAGCCTTACTTTCGTCCATCAGTTTGGTAATTTCGGTAATGTTCGAAATGTTACGGCTCATGGTAGCCGCCATATATTCCGACGGATAGTTGGCTTTCAGATAAGCAGTCTGATAGGCAACCCACGAATAGCAGGTAGCATGCGACTTATTGAAGGCGTAGGAAGCAAATTTTTCCCAGTCTGCCCAGATCTTTTCCAGAATCTTCGGATCATGACCGTTTTTCTTACCTCCCTCGATAAACTTAGGCTTCATATGATCCAGCTTGTCGCGCAACTTCTTACCCATCGCCTTACGCAAGGCATCCGATTCACCACGGGTAAAGTCGGCAAGCAGACGCGACAGCAACATCACCTGCTCCTGATAGACAGTAATACCGTATGTATCTTTCAGATACTTCTCCATGACGGGAATATCGTACTCGATAGGCTTACGTCCTTGCTTACGGTCGATAAAGTCGGGGATATAATCCATCGGTCCCGGACGGTAAAGGGCATTCATGGCAATCAAATCCTCGAACGTAGTCGGCTGAAGTTCACGAAGATATTTCTGCATACCAGCCGATTCGAACTGGAACGTACCGATGGTTCTACCCTCACTATAAAGGCGGTAAGTAGCAGGGTCGTCGATAGGTATCTCGTCTATATTCAGGATAATTCCTTTACTCTGCTTAATATTTTCGAGAGCTTCCTTGATGATGGAGAGTGTCTTCAGCCCCAGGAAGTCCATCTTGATCAGTCCCGTATCTTCAATAACCGAACTTCATACTGGGTAACGAGCATCTTCTCGCCGGTTTCTTTATCGTCGGCCGTACTGACAGGAACCCAGTCAGTAATATCGTCACGGCAGATAATAGTACCACAGGCATGTACACCCGTATTGCGGACGTTTCCTTCCAACATCTTGGCGTACTTAATGGTATCACGAAGCACAGGGTCCGACGATACTTCGGCTGCCTGAAGCTCGGGCACATAGGCTATTGCATTGGGCAAGTTAAGTTTCTTATCAGGAATCTTATCGGGTACAAGCTTACACAAACGGTCGGACTCCGAAAGAGGCAATTTCTGTACACGTGCTACATCCTTAATGGCAAGCTTGGTAGCCATCGTACCGTATGTAATAATATGAGCAACCTTTTCCTGTCCGTACTTCTCAGTTACCCAATTCAACACGCGTCCTCGTCCGTCATCATCGAAGTCGACATCGATATCAGGCAAAGAAATACGGTCAGGGTTCAGGGAAACGCTCGAACAGCAAATCGTATTTGATAGGGTCGATCTGCGTAATACCCAGACAGTAGGCTACAGCCGAACCGGCTGCTGATCCACGTCCCGGACCGACAGATACATCAAGTTGATTGCGGGCCGCAGAAATAAAGTCCTGTACAATAAGGAAGTAACCCGGGAAACCCATGGTTTTCATGATATGAAGTTCGAACTTGATACGTTCTTTTACTTCATCTTCCAGATGCTCACCGTAACGGCGGCGTGCTCCGTCGTATGCCAGCTTTGCCAGATAATCGGCTTCCAGCTTGATACGATACAGCTTTTCGTAACCTCCCAGTCGCTCAATCTTGGCCTTTGCCGACGCTTCATCCATGACCACATTGCCATTTTCATCTTGGGTAAATTCATCGAACAAATCTTTTTCGGTGAATTTCTTACGATATTCCTCTTCTGTTCCGAAATCTTCGGGAATGGCAAAAGTAGGCATGATAGGCGCATTATCGATCGAATAAAACTCTACCTGATCACATATATCGCAAGTATTCGCCAGTGCTTCGGGCACATCGGCAAACACTTCGTTCATTTCTTCACGGGTTTTCATCCACTCCTGTTTGGTATAAAGCATACGGTTAGGATCGTCCAGATCCTTACCCGTACTCAAACAGATTAGACGGTCGTGTGCTTCAGCATTTTCTTCATCGACAAAGTGTACATCGTTTGTACACACCAGTTTGATATTATACTTTTTTTGAATACTCTACCAATTTTTGATTTACAACTTCCTGAAGCTTGTAAGTTTCATGATTTGCACGAGGTACAGTAGCCTTGTGACGCTGAAGTTCAAGATAAAAATCATCGCCAAACAGATTCTTATACCACTGGATAGCTTCTTCTGCCTCTGCAAACTGACCTGCCGTAATGCGGCGTGGAATCTCTCCACCCAAACATGCCGAACAGACAATCAGTCCTTCGTGATATTTTTCCAGTTCCACACGGTCGGTACGCGGACGCATATAGAATCCCTCGGTCCATGCTTTCGATACCAGTTTGATAAGGTTGTGATAACCCTTCAGGTTTTTAGCAAGTACCACCAGGTGGTATCCACTCTGGTCAGCCTTTCCTTCCTTATCAGTCAGACGACGGCGTGCGACATACATTTCACAACCGATAATCGGCTTGAAGAGCTTCTTCTTGGCAGCTTCCAACTGTTCACGGCAAGCAGCAAGGTAGCTTTACTGAGCTGGTTGGCATGCATTCCGTCACGCACGTGGCGGATGGGGCTGACGGTGAACAATACTTTCAACCGGGGGAATCCGCGCCAGCAAGCCGGAAAGCAAAGAGGTGTAGTCAGATACTATTTCACTGACAGAAAGCATACGGCGGGTAAAGCAGGACTCAGGTTGCTTATGACAGTTGGCAACTACAGTTCCCGTCTTTTCATTTTCATAAAACCCAGGCAGAGCCGAAAGTCAGCAACAGACAATCCAACCGGTCCAGCCTTTCATGGGCGCTTTTCAAACGCCCGTTAAT
>ENA-OQES01001145-OQES01001145.1-human-gut-metagenome-genome-assembly--contig:-NODE-1145-length-10267-cov-1.860256_pt1 | contig 10267 bp, 13 predicted proteins | sample MGYA00242798_ERZ504641 | MGnify/ENA primary metagenome ERZ504641 (study PRJEB26092, sample SAMD00036327) | human gut metagenome | host: Homo sapiens | study: EMG produced TPA metagenomics assembly of...
GCTGCTTTTGAATATATGCTGAAGAAGGCAAAACAGATGGGACTGGAGCCTGTCAATTTATAACTTGTTATGCTCCCTGCTTTTACTCTTTTAACGCAGGGAGCGTAGCCGGTAAAAAGGAAAAATATTCTTCTCTAAAGGCAATAAGAAATTAATTTAATTATCCAAATAGAAAAGTTGGTATAAATAATAGTTTGCCATTTATATATCCTGTAGGTGCTTCTGGGTTATTTTTCTTCTTAAAAGTTGTCCAATTTAGAAAATTATCAAGATTCTGATTTTTGTTTATTTCTTTAAAGCCATATCTTTGTATGGCTTTTTGCTAGGTAACAAAAGTGTTTCAAAAGGGAATGCCGTGAAAATCGGCAACAGTACCCGCTGCTGTGATTCTTAATGAACCGAAGGCAATGCATAAGCAAACCACTATTGCTTTTTTTACAATGGGAAGGTGGCTGTCGGGGAGAGATCAGTCAGAAGACCTGCCGCAAAGAGCAAAGCCAACTTTTATATTAACTTATTCGTTACAAGCCAGTATGAATTTAACTGGAAATCTGTATTATCAAGCGTGACGGGAAGCGGGAAAACTTTTCGCCTTCAAAGATTACAAATGCTATCAGTAAAGCGTTCAACGCAACGGGGATTGCTCATCAGGAAGAACTGATTGACGAGATTACACAGCGTGTTATCAATCATTTTGAGAATCCTACTATCGGAGTCGAAGAAATTCAGGACCTCGTAGAAACGGAATTGATGAAGGTACAGCCTGAAGTGGCTAAAAAATATATCATTTATCGCCAGTGGAGAAATACGGAACGCGATCGGAAAACTCAGATAAAGCATATCATGGATGGTATTGTTGCCATAGATAAAAATTGATGTGAATCTGAGTAACGCCAATATGTCGAGCCATACTCCGGCCGGACAGATGATGACCTTTGCTTCGGAAATAACAAAGGATTATACCTATAAATATTTGTTGCCGAAACAATATGCTGAGGCACATCAGTTGGGAGATATACATATTCATGATCTGGACTATTATCCTACCAAGACTACGACGTGTATTCAGTACGATCTTGACGATCTGTTTGAACGCGGTTTTCATACTAAGAACGGAAGTATCCGTACACCTCAGTCTATTCAAAGCTACGCAACACTAGCTACAATTATATTCCAGACCAACCAGAATGAGCAGCACGGAGGACAGGCTATTCCGGCTTTCGATTTCTTCATGGCAAAAGGCGTATTGAAAAGTTTCCAGAAAGTCGTTGTTTCTTCTATTTCTTTTTATTTCGATATGAAAGGCATGGAAGTAGATGAGGCGAAGTTGCAGGCGTTGGTAAAACAGCATGTTGCTTCAATAGCTCCTTCTGAAGATGCAAAAAAAGATTCTTCTTGCAGCATTTGCTGACCAGCAGATCAATCTTACAGCCGATGAACTGGAACATATTTTGAAAAAGGCTTATAGTCAGGTACGTAAAGATACTCATCAGGCAATGGAAGGGTTTATTCATAACCTGAATACGATGCATTCACGCGGAGGAAATCAGGTTGTGTTCAGTTCTATCAATTATGGAACAGATACTTCTGCCGAAGGACGAATGGTGATAGAAGAACTGCTGAAAGCTACTATTGAAGGTTTGGGTACGCGGGGAGAAGTACCTGTATTCCCCATTCAGATATTCAAGATAAAGGATGGTGTGTCTTATTCGGAAGCCGACTACAAACGGGCAATGGAAGACTTTGATGCGGCAATGGAAGGTAAGGTAGAGTTTGAAGCTCCTAATTTCGACTTGTTCCTGAAAGCTTGCCGTACTACGGCAAAAGCTTTATTCCCGAATTTTATGTTCCTTGATACTCCTTTCAACCAGCATGAAAAATGGGATGCCAGCGATCCAAAACGTTATCGCTATGAACTGGCAACAATGGGATGCCGTACGCGTGTCTTCGAAAACTTGAATGGAGAAAAGACTTCCTTGGGACGTGGTAACCTTTCGTTTACTACGATGAATCTTCCCCGACTGGCTATCGAAGCCCGCATCAAAGCAGAAAGCATGTCAGATTGCCAGAGTCAGGATGCAATAGAACGTCTGGCAAAAGAAATATTTATCAGTTCTGTGCATGATATGGCAGTCTTTATTGCAGAACAGCTGTATACTCGCTATCAATATCAGCGTACGGCACTGGCACGTCAGTTCCCTTTCATGATGAGTAACAATGTATGGAAGGGAGGAGGTAACCTGAATCCGAACGATGAAGTAGGTGATGTACTGAATCAGGGTACATTAGGTATCGGGTTTATAGGTGGCCACAATGCAATGGTTGCTTTATATGGTCAAGGACATGGTCATTGTCAGAAAGCCTGGGATACGCTTTACGAAGCAGTAGAAGAGATGAATCACGTTGCAGATGAATTTAAGCAGAAGTATCATTTAAATTATTCTGTACTGGCAACCCCGGCAGAAGGACTTTCGGGACGTTTTACACGCATGGACCGTCGTAAATATGGAGTAATACCAGGAGTGACCGACCGTGATTACTATGTAAACTCTTTCCATGTAGACGTAAAAGAACCTATCACTATAGTAGAAAAAATAAAATGTGAAGCTCCTTTTCATGCTCTGACCCGTGGAGGCCATATTACTTATGTGGAGCTTGACGGAGAAGCACAGAAAAACGTCAAGGCAATTGCCAAGATTGTAAAAGTGATGCATGATGAAGGCATTGGTTATGGTTCTATCAATCACCCTGTTGATACATGTCATAATTGTGGCTATAAAGGAGTGATTTATGATAAATGTCCTATCTGTAACAGTGAGAATATTCTCCGGATGCGTCGTATAACCGGATATTTGACTGGTGATTTGAACAGTTGGAATTCTGCGAAACGTGCAGAGGAGCGTGACAGAGTAAAACACTGTTGATTAATTCGTTGTTATTAAGGATAGAAGGCGTTTTTAGATGCGGATTATCTGCCTGTAAGCAGGTTGTAGGTATATAAAAAGCCTTCTTTTTATTTCACTGGCAATTGGGAATAACTTATTCTTTATGCTACATTATTTATATACATATCCTGGAAAACAATTGTTGATGGTGATGGTATACGCTTTTCTATTTATCTATCGGGATGCAGACACCATTGCCGGGGATGTCATAACCCTGAATCCTGGAATCCTGCGTCAGGTCATCCTTTGACTCGTGAGAAGATAGAAGAATTTATTGAGGCTATTAATTCCAATCCTTTATTAGATGGAATTACCTTTTCGGGAGGGGATCCGTTTTATTCGCCGGAAGACTTTCTTCCTCTTATCAAGGAATTCAGTGAGCGTACCGGACAAAATATCTGGTGCTATACCGGATATACTTATGAAGAACTTTTGGAAGATCCTGTACGCAGACCTATATTGTCTTATATAAATGTATTGGTAGACGGCCGTTTTGAGCAATCCCTCTATTCTCCGAAGCTGGAATTCAGGGGAAGCAGTAACCAGAGAATCCTTAAATTGAAGTAAAAAAATGTTGCATGTTGTCTAATTTCGTTATCGCACACAAAAGAAAACTGTCGTTCCCATGATATAAATCAAGAAAACAAATACTTTGTGAAGAAAATAATTATATCTTATTGCTAATTAAACAGAAACATCTACCTTTGCGATGTGGTTGTGAAACCAGAATTAATTAAGATATAAAAGAAGGTATTAGAATAGATTTTTAAGGTATTAGAAGTTAAGGTAAAAAAGCAATTTTAAGAAAAGGTATTAGAGATTTAAGGTATTAAGTTTAGGTTTTATTTTAAGGTATTAGGATAAAGGTAATTGTTTCAGGTATAGTTGAAATAGGATTAGGAAATTGCTTAAGGTAAAAAGAAGAGAAAAGGATAACGTAGACAACAACAACTAGACGAGTAAAAGATGCAAGAACCTTAAATGGGGGTTCTTTAGGAAATCGGCGGTGTTCAAAATGTGAACAATCGCCTTTTTTATTGTTAAACGGTATAAATTTCGTACAATTGCTCTTACAATACTGTTTCTCCTTCCAAGAGCAATATTCATTTCTGAAAAACTTAGTGCATGTTGATAAGAGGTATCTGTGATTTTTTAAAGTATTTTATTTTAAATAACCGATAACTTCGTGTATCTTTGCGTCCGGATGAAAGTAAAAGCGCGCTATATACGCATTGGGGCAGTAGCTCTTTTAACCTTGTTTGTTGCTTATTATGCCATTTTGACATTATATGCGCACGTACATGAGGTGAACGGGACTTTTATTGTCCACTCGCATCCTTTTACTGAACATCATTCTCACTCAAGCGGGCAGGCACTGACATTGCATTTCTTATCAACATTTACTTCTGTAGGTTCAGACTCTATTGAATCGGCGTGTCCTGACTTGCCTTTACTCTGTTTATTAACTGGCAGCTTGTCTGCATTTCATTCCCTGTCTTCATTTGGGAGATGGGATTTATCTACGTGCACCTCCCGTATATCTTTTGCATTTGATTAAGCGAGAAACAGGAAACCAATTAAAACTGCCTGTTCAAATAAATACTGCCTGACTTCTGTTGGACAGTTATCCTTCGTCTGCTTCTGTAAACTAGATGTGGAAAGGGGAAGATATGGAAAAATCTGAATCAGTCAGACCTGCTTCTGTGGTATTTATCTTGAATATTTAGAATGGGCTTTATTAAGTTAACGAACGAAAAGATTATACATGAAATATATTTTATTCATAATGGGATTGCTATGTTCTTATGTAAGCATGGCAATAGAGCCGGTTAAGGAAGGAAATGTTATAGCCGGACACGTGATAGAAAAAGGCTCGGAAAATAGTTTGCCTTATGCCACAGTGTTAATCGTAGAAACGGGAAAGGGTACAGTGACCGATGCGGAAGGATATTTCCGCTTTAAGGAAATTCCCGCCGGAGAATATACGCTGAAAGTACAGAGCATGGGGTATAATACTCAGACTAAAAAAAATAACAGTCAGTAAGGATTTTACGGTAGATGTACATTTTGTAATGGAAGAAGAAACTATTATGACAGATGAAGTCGTAGTTTCGGCAAACAGAAATGAAACAAGCCGTAAAGTAGCTCCGGTGGTCGTGAATGTAATGAGTAACAAGTTATTTGAGGCTGTAAATTCTACAGATTTAGCAAAGTCATTGAATTATCAGTCAGGACTTCGTGTAGAAAATAACTGTCAGAACTGCGGATTCCCACAAGTGCGTATTAATGGACTGGAAGGACCATATTCCCAAATTCTGATAAATAGCCGTCCTGTAATGAGCGCCCTCTCGGGTGTATATGGCTTAGAGCAAATTCCCACTAACATGATTGAGCGTGTGGAAGTGGTTCGTGGAGGTGGTTCTGCTTTATTTGGAGCCAATGCGGTAGGAGGAACAATTAATATTATAACAAGAGATCCGGTTAGTAATTCTTTTCAGGTTTCTTCTACAATGTCGAATCTAAACGGGAAAGTATGGGAGCAATATGTAGGCGCTAATGCCTCTTTGGTTTCATCGGACAATTCATATGGAATAGCCCTTTATCAGTCTTACCGTAACCGTAATCCTTATGATGCCGATAATGATGGTTTCTCGGAGCTTGGAAAACTGAATATGAATACGTTTTGGTTTTACGTTCGTATTATCGTCCTACTCAGTTTAGCCGTATCAGTCTGGAGTATCATACTACGAATGAGTTTCGCCGTGGGGGAAATAAACTCGACCTTCAGCCTCATGAAACAGATATAACAGAGCAGACTAAGCATATTATCAACAGCGGGGGACTGACGTATGATGTGTTTTTCAATGAATATCGCCATAAACTATCCGTTTATGGTTCTGCACAACATACAGATCGTAACAGTTATTATGGAGCAGATAAAAATGCCAATGCTTATGGAAAGACAAAAGACCTGACAGCTGTGGGAGGAGCAATGTATGTAGGGAATATGGATGATTGTCATTTTTTCGCCTGCCACGTTTACTGGAGGAGTTGAATACAGTTATAATTCGCTGCATGATGTAATGACCGGATATAACCGTGACTTGCGTCAATATGTAAGAATATTCAGCGGATTTGCTCAGAATGAGTGGAAGATGACGTATTTTACACTTCTCGCAGGATTTCGTCTGGATAAGCATAATCTGATAGACAACATCATTTTCAGTCCACGCGTAAATTTGTTGTGGAAACCAACAGACAAGATACAGGGACGTTTAACCTGGTCTACTGGCTTCCGTGCACCCCAGGCTTATGATGAAGATTTACACGTAGCAGCCGTTGGCGGCGAAGCCATGATAATTCGTCTGGCAGATGGATTAAAGCCAGAACGTTCCAACAGTTTCAGTGGCTCTGTAGACTGGGGATTTAATTTTGGACATTTCCAGTCGAACTTGCTGGTCGAAGGGTTTTACACATCCTTGGATAATGTCTTTTATCTGACAAAGGTTGGAGCGGATGCTGATACGGGTGCCGAAATACAGGAAAGACGAAATGGATATGGTGCACGCGTGTATGGTGCAAATATTGATTATAAAATAGCTCACGGACGTGAAGCTCAGTTACAATTAGGATTTACAGTACAGCGCAGCCGGTATACAGAAGCTGTAAGCTGGAGTGAAGATCAGGATGTAGATCCTATAAAACGTATGCCTCGTACTCCAGATTACTATGGCTATTTTACGTTTACTTCTGCTCCGTTGAAGAATTTTGATTTTTCTCTTTCTGGTGTGTACACGGGAAAGATGGTGGTTCCTCATTTTGCTGGTTATATTGAAAAAGACCGTCTGGAGCATACACCCAATTTCATGGAACTGAACCTGAAGCTGAATTATACGTTTGTACTGAATGATCACTTGAAGCTTCAGCTGAATGGGGGAGTGCAGAATATGTTCAACGCATTCCAAAAAGATTTGGATAGAGGAGCTTTACGAGATTCAAAGTATTTCTATGGACCTACTCAACCGAGAACTTACTTTATTGGAGTTAAAGGTTTTTTAATTGATCCATTGCTAAACTGTTGATTTTTTGACATGGCATTAAACAAATAAATGAGACTCCAAATAAAAAACAGAGATAAGTTTACTTACAATCTATAAGTCACAACATAAAAATCTCCTGCTTCTAGTCCTATAATTGTAATAAATAAGGGCTAAAGCAGGAGCTTTTTTGTTACAAAGTTTCAATCTATAAGATTTTTACTTTTGTATTTCTATTTTGAGACAGCCTCTCTGTTTATTATATTAATTTACTCTTTCACGTAGTCTTTTAATGCATCAGTAACGACAAGCACCCGGTCTTCTCCCCTCATATACGGTGCATCATATTGAAAATCAGCAACCTTATTCTCAAATTCACCGATATACGTCATACTTCCATTCTGTGGATTGAACCACCAAGCTTTCTTTTTTTCCACCACTGATTTTGGTCAAGTCTATCTGCATGGGACGTGCACTGTAGTTATACACCAGCAGATAGTCATTGCCTCGTGTGGCAATTGCCCGATCGTAACGTTCGCCATTAGTTCCAGCTATCACACTCTGGTCTGGAATACGTTCAAAGAAAGGGAAACGAAGCATCAGCTCCTTTAAATATTTCATTTGGTTAAAACCTTTGTCCTTCAATGCTTCCTGCCATGTTTCCTGGGCTCCATATGCTGGTGCATATCCTTCACGATAAAACTGCATAATAGAATTATTTCCATAAGTATGTCCGAAAGAACCAGCAAAAACCGACCAATATGCATAACGTCGTACATCATCTGCTGTCCAGCGACATTCTTTCGGATTGTGCAGTCCGTGCGGAATCCCTTCATAACTGGGTTCAGCATCCAGCACCGGCTTCAAGGGCTTCTTGGAAAGGGCTTGCTTCCACATAGCGCCAGTTGTCTTCTGCTACATTACTATCGGCCAGATTATCTCCATCACCTTTGGTTTGCCCGTAACGGCGATGTCCACTCTGGAACATATTAAAGTCGAGCCAGTCGGCATCATTGAACCAGGTTGCAGACATGGTTCTACCAAATGGGTGGAAAGTCATCAAATGGTTCTTATCGATGGAACGAATTGTACGTGCCAGGGTTTCCCAAACTTCTGTTTTCACATCGCCTCGTGTATCTCCTCCGATTATCCACACTATATTCGGATTGTCCTTATATCTTTCGGCAAGGAAGGTTCCGTATGCTTTCGCTTCTTCTACATCCATCTGCCCACTTCTTACCAGTCCTCCCCAGATACATACCATACCTATATATATACCTTTGCTTTCAGCCGTACGGATGATATAATCCATATGGTCCCAATAACCATATACTCCTTTTTTGATCAATATGGCTGAAATCGAATCCGTCCGTCATGGAATACTGTCCATAGACATTCATAGAGGGAACTCCATTTAATGTCTGCACCTGTACTACATTAAATCCGGCACGGCTACAGTTGTCCAGATAAAAAGCCACCTCCTCACGGTTCAGTCGTTGTGGCATCAGCCATCCGGTATCTCCCAGCCAGAAAAACGGCTGTCCATTCTGATGTTTCAGGTAACGCCCTTCGGCAGACACCTCCAACTTGCCGTTTTTTCCCACGGCAACTGTGCATTCATAGTTGATGCTACGGCAAGACAAGATAATACAATTCCTGCCAGTTTTGTCAAATATTTCATTTTGCTGCAATTAAAAAAGTTATACATTTAAGATTAAAACAAATAATCCATGCAAATATACATGATGGTTTTCAATAATGTACCGTTACTTCCTGATTGGTATCTATCCAAAGACGATATTTTCCCTCAGCGACTTTCTGAAACTCTCCTACAGATGCCTTGGGTAGCTTCTTGGCTGCAACATACAGATAACCTTTACCTTTGTCGGCTTTCAGGCGAATCGTCTTGCGGTCCATATAAACGGTTATTTCTCCTCCCGGGACAGGGACACTGCCTTTCATCCATTTCAATCCGCCTAATGCGGGAGTCACTGCATATTCTTCATATCCAGGTTTTACCGGCTTCACTCCTAAATAATATTTTCCTAACAAATATATAGGACTGGCTCCCCATGCGTGGCAAAGACTCTTTCCATACGGACGCCCATACATGGCAAGATGTTCTGCTCCTTTCTCATCCGGATTATAGTTTTTCCCAAAAATGATGTTGCTCCTTCTTTTAACATACCTCCCCAGTAAGCCAGCATTTCTTCCATAACTTGCTCTTGCTCGCCCATGGCACAGAGAGCTTCCAGTTCGTAAAAACGCATATACGGAGTTGTAATTTTCAGGATACTATCATTCAGCAACACACTTTGCTTGATAAGTTGCTGCTTTTCTTCTGAAAGATAATCATAAAATACAGCAAACATATTGGCATAACGTGTCACACTAGTACTCTGCTTTCCTCCAATCCGATTGTGCACCAAGGCCCTTGCATCCTCACTCCAGAATGCAGGTTCCAGTTTCTTTCGTAAAGAAGAGGACAGTTTTTCATACCCCCTGGCATCTTGCATCTCACCGGCAAGGCGAGCACAGAGCACCATCGTTTCCAAACTCTTGCAGAAAAGTACTTGCTCGAATGCCAAACTGTCCTTTTTTGTCGAGATAACCATCTGCCCAGTCAACAAAATACCCAGTCGCCTGTCATGCCCTGCACCATGCCATCACTGTCAGTCCGTCCCAATACATACTCCATAAGCGATTTCATCCGCGGATACAGTTGCTTGACAAAACTTCTCATCTCCCGTATACATATAATAGTCGTACACACTCAGGAACCAGTAAAAAAGTATAATCCATGATGGTGTTAATATGAGAAGTTACCGGATCCTTTCCTCTCAGTTGCCAGATGGTACGCTTTACAGTCTCCGAATCAAAGAACAGATAATAGTTCATCAGATAACTTTGAATAGCGTCTCCACTCCACACCCAGCGATCACGTTTGATACCATCAATGAAAAATTCCCGAGTGGTAAGATGCATCGTATAAGCACCTATCTCCCAAATTCTATTTAACAGATCATTGTCACACTGAAAACTTCCACGGTAGGTTTCAGGCATATATTCGTATTGCATCGAAACTTTTCCAAACAGAAATCTGTTCATCGCATACCACATATACATAACGGAAAGCCTTACTGCTCTCCATCATATAACAATCATTTGTCAGAGGATGAACAGTACGCAGCGCAAGATCGGTCACTTTTTCCATCCTGGACAGACAAGATATCCATAGTTTCACAATGCTCGGTGCCCAAAGCTTCTTCTTTACTTTCACCATAA
>ENA-OQES01001147-OQES01001147.1-human-gut-metagenome-genome-assembly--contig:-NODE-1147-length-10260-cov-2.406099_pt1 | contig 10260 bp, 16 predicted proteins | sample MGYA00242798_ERZ504641 | MGnify/ENA primary metagenome ERZ504641 (study PRJEB26092, sample SAMD00036327) | human gut metagenome | host: Homo sapiens | study: EMG produced TPA metagenomics assembly of...
ACCAGTTTTTTAACTTTACCTTTTTACATCCCGTCAGTTTTGAAACAGCATACTCATTTCGTTTTCCATTATCGGGAACGGATATAGCATGGTCTACTATCTGCCCCCCCACTTCCTGCATTATTGCAGTATTAAAATACGGCAGATGATATTTGTCCAGCCAAAGCCAAAGAAGCGTCATATCACAGATGCCGCCTTTATCGTGTGTAGCTTTATACTTAGTAAAAACATCTTCCAAATATTCAATGTCTGAACAGTAATAGTCAATCAAAAAGTCAACAGGCTGTTCCAGATCCTCTAACGATCAAAGTGAACAATGTGGAGATATTGCCCTTTCCTCTGGTTCCGAAAGAGTATGAGAAAATGCACGTATCTTTCCAGCAAAATATTGCGTAAAGTTTTTATAAATCAGCAAATCTGAATCCCACAATATAATTCGATCTAACTTCATTCGCTTGCAATACTCTAACACATAGAAATATCTTTCATCAGGCAATTCGTCCATGTTGTAATAATTATCCCATGTACTTGCATTCTTCTCGTCTCCAAGTAGCACAATATTATCATTATATTTTGCCGCCTGTTCAAGGGCCACTTTCAAGTACCAACTATTTCCTCTATGCCAAAATATAATTGTATCTTCTCTCATTATTAGCAGTCCTTTCCCAAAACTATACACAACAGATATTTAATATATGGCATATAGAAATTTCTTTGCTTACCATGCTGATAATAATGATATACAAAGTATCGCCATGATTTGATTGGTAAACCATTTTCTGCAAACAGCTTCTTAACTCGCTTCATCCTCGGAATATTGCGATCCTTAAACGTGATTTTTTATGCCATTGTTTTCACAGTATCCAATATATTCCTTTGCCAATACCAAACTGTAACCTTTATCCTTCATTCTAAACGAATAGTCAAAGTCACCCATCGCATGTTCGTACCTATTATCTATAATTCCTACATCTGCAACTGTTTTCGAATCCAATAAGATGCAATTCCAGTTCGCAAGGTCGCAGGAAATATACTCGTCTTTACTTGGCTCGAGCATTGGGCCAATATAATCGCCCTTTTTGTCTACAATAAAGTTGGATCCACCATAACTTTGTTTTCCTGTCATCCTTGATAAGGTACATCCAACTACACCAGACCTCGGATTTTCCTTGTATGCACAATACATACTTTCCCACATTGTCGGCAGAAAGTCCACATCATCATTAATCATCAGATAGAACTGATGCCCATCCTCTACCGCCGCTTTCATAGCAACATACATTCCGCGACTCCAAAATAAATCTCCAGCACCATGTAATACTGTTGCATTCGGACACAGATTTTTTATGCATTCTTCTGTACCGTCCGTAGAGCCATCGTCGCAAACATACAAATCGAAATTCGGGATATCCTTTTGCTTTTGGATACTCTTTATACAATTACAAGTTTTTTGTTTTCTATTGTGGCAAGTAAATATAATAGCCAGTGAAGATTTCATACTCACCTTTCCTCTCTTCGAATATCTATATGGCAAATATTCTCATCATCTATTTTAAAATATTCTTTATTTTTCTTAGCACTGACCTATTAACTATCTTTCTGTATTTTTTCATCACTTCTCGGTCTGCAGGCAGATTGTGTTCAAATTCATATTTGAAGCTTGTTGCCAGTGTTTGTCTAAATCGCACAGATGTAGGATCACAGTGCGTCCCTCGTCCATCCGTTCCAATGTTATTTACCAGAGATTTTACCGGATAAATGGTATATTTATCTTGCTTACATTGGTTATAGCACCATCTGATAGCCCACGAATCAATTTTCCCCTGCATTTGGTAGCGAAGCATTTTATCCAGATCGGTACCGCCTTTACAAAACTTTGCTATTCTTAACGGATTATATTTATAGCTACTATAATCCTTGACTTCCCAGTCTATCGTCTCCCAGCGATCTTTCCAAGTTGCCCATCCCCAACTAGATGAACGATATGCTACATATACTGATTTCGTATACGTTTCAGGAAGTTCAAAGGGAAACTGGTATCCGCTTATTGACCATATTTTCTTTTCGTCTTCATAAAAGTCCAATGCGTCATTCATAAATGTTAAAAATTGAGGTGATGTAATCAAATCATCTTCAACAACAATAACTTTCCCCTTTTCATTTATGATTTCAGTTACACCAGTAATCACTGATTTTGCCAAGCCCTTGTTCTTTTCTGCTTCTATAATATGTACACTCTTAAAGCCATCAATTTTGTGGATATAGTTTCTAACAAGGCTTACATTTTCCACTTGGCTCTCTTTCTTTGCCGCATCAGAAAAATAAACAACTCTGCTTGTTCTGCCAATTCATTTCTTTTCAGATTTTCTATAGTTTGCTCTACAGAATCAAGTCTGTTATACACAAACATTATTACTGGTGCTAATTCTCGTTTCATTCGTTTATCCTCTGAATCTCTTTTATACGAATATCTTGTTTATTGATAACTACTGTATTCTTTTCGACTTTTCCGCGAATAACGCATCCTGCACCAATCACTGCACCATCTTCAATTTGAGTTCCACGAAGAATGGTAACGTTTGCTCCAATCCATACATTATTTCCAATGCTTATTGGATCTTTTCTATAGTGATTCCCTCTTCTTTCATCAGTATATCCATACTCATGGTCATGATCCACCACAACAACATTAGGTCCAAAAAGGACAATTATCGCCAATTTGGATATTATCCATACAAGTTATCGAGCAGCCCTGATTAAAGAAACTTGTACCAATGGTCAATTCGCCACCTTCAACTCTAAACGAAACATTCCTTCTGGTAAACACACTGTGCTTTAAGGTTAGTTTCGATACCCCCCTGACTGCTATTTCAGATTTTGGGATTAATATTTTGCACCAATGATGCATTCACGTTTCCCATATGTACAATATTAAGAACTGTCATTCTTATAAAGTTTACAAGCATGATTAACAGCTTTTGGGATTTTGATTTTTTCAGTCTCTCTATCATCTCAATATGTCCTCATATATTTTCAGCAACACTTTTATATTTTGCTCTCGGTCGTGTGTTTCTATCGCATGCTCTTTTGCCTTTGCTCCTATCCGTTCTGCTCTCTTTTCCATAGCAAACATCGTTTTTTACATAGTAAGCTAACATATATGGCGCATCCGTTTGATACACATAGCCCTCTTCTTCATGCTTCACCAAATTCTTAACTCCGCCAACATCTGAAGAAACGCAAGGAACACCAAGCAACATTGCTTCCCCTAAAGAATTGGGAGAATTTTCAATTGTTGATGGCGAAATAAATACATTGCTCTTTAAAAAGCGTTCTTTCATTTTCTGTTCTGTTAATGATCCGGTAAAAGTCACATTTTCCTCTAAACCATATTCAGAAATCAATCGCTTAATATATTTTGCAAAAGAAGATATTTTCAACTTTTCCATAAAGGCTATCTGTCCTTGTCAAATCGTTTCCAGCGACATACAAATGTGCATCCGGATAATTTTTCAATATTTCAGGCATTGCTCTAAGCATAAAATGAAGCCCCTTAATCGGAGTTGCTGCCTGGCTCATAAAAATGGAATGCTTTTCGCAATTCTGATATTCCCAACTTCCATAATAGAACGAATCTCTTAAAGATTCATTGCAGAAGTGGTATTGAATCTTTGGATTGATTTCTTTCGTACAGGCTTCATCCCAATCTGTTCGGCCAATCACATGTCCCACTGCTTTTATAGTAGAAATTTCCGTCATGCCACGTCGCTTCATTTTTTCAGCCTGTTGAAGGAGATTTCCTCTTGCAATATTACTCAATGTGAATCTTTTCAATTCCTTATATGGAATGCCATTATTGAAATGCATCCAATAAAAAGAGGGCAGTCCCTGTATATTAACTACTGTTTTTTCTGGTTTGTTAAACTCTTCAGCTGCTACTAAACTGTGTGGATACTCTGTTCCAAAAATATGCAATAAATCAGGTGATATCTTAGAAATAATTGTCCTAAGATGTTCTCTCATATATTTAGACTCATGTACTTGATCCTCTACTGGAAGAAATCCCAACAATTTGGGCTGTGAAAAAGCATAGTAGTGTATTCTTCCAACTGTGCCCTCTTTAATCTCTTTAATTCCCAATTGAGGGAATGTAATATAAAGTTCAATGTTATCTATTTTTTCAATTGAATTTGCAAATCCTGTAAGCCATCCGCAAATATTAGGGGCACTCACATTCATGTCCGCAGCGATTCTTGGAATTGGCACATTGCAAATCCAAAGTATTTTCATCTTATCCATCTTTTCCACCTTAATCTGTTACAAACTTCCACATTTTTGAGCACTGGGTTTTAGTATTCTTTTTCATTTATTACAAATTCCCGCGCTTCGTTTCCTTGTTTCTGCAAGTCCACCTCATCCAAACTCAATGTTTCTTCTATGGATTTAGCTAATGCATTTGCGTTTTCCTTGTTTAACAACATATAAATGCTGCAAGTACTCTCTCGGAATACCCGCAATATCGAAGCTCAACACTGGTGTTCCCGTTGCCATATATTCAAATAATTTAGAAGGGAAACAATATCCCGATGCTGGCTCAGATGGAAGTCTCATGTTTACCAGTAAAGATGCCTCTGCCTGTTTTTGTAATACATCTTGTCTGCTTGGCAAGAAGCCATAAAACTTAATTCTATTGTCCTTCTTTGCGCACTCTTTAATATAGGCTTCGGTATTACCTCCACCAGTTATCCAAAGTTCTATATCCGAGTCTTGAATGCTCATAAACGCATCTACAAGCATTTTTATGCCATACTGTTCATCTAGTTTTCCAGAATACATAACAGCTTTCTTTTTATCCTTGACAGCTGTAATTTGTTCTGAAGTGTCATAGCTTCCTTCCATCAGCATCCACTTTTCAGTTGGAATAGCCAAGTATTCAGCCATCTTCTCCGCATAAAGAATAAAGCCATCAAATTTTTGCTGCAACTTCTTTATACTTTTCCAGTCAATCTTCTTTAATGCAGCCTTTATGCGGCTCTGGCCAAGATCCATAAACTGTGGCAAGTCCGTAATAATGAGATATATCTTGGCCTGCGGAATTCTTTCTTTAATATGACATGCAGTTGCCATCGGTGCAGAACGCATTGAATATACAAAAGCAATTACATCATTACCTTCATATCTTGTTTTGCACCATTCATCAGCGGCTCTAACCATTGCTTTTTTGCAATTCACGCGATTAATGTACTTGTCATTCTTATATCCAACGCTTATGTCCTTCGCACCTTGTTTATGTTCCCACTCCACGGGTTCAATTATCCTATCTTCATATACAGGATATGGCGGAAGAACACTTCCGTTTATGGAATCACACACAATACCGCTTACGTCCTCAATTCCATAAAGTAAGTTTTTCTGGGATACCTGCGCAGAAGCTAAATCATAGCCCCCTTTTTTGCCTTAATCTTAAATTCCTCATCGCTTTCCAAACAGCCAATCCATAATATCTGGGGCATGATAATAACTCCTTCCTCACAACCTCTTAATAACTCTCGCCGGATTACCAGCAATCACACAGTTATCCTCAAACTTTCCGCACACTACAGCACCGGCACCAACGACGCAGCCATCCCCCAGCACTGTACCTTTCAGGATTATGCTATTGCACCCAATGAAGCAGTTCTTACCGATTTTGATTTCTCTGCTCGGCACCAAATCACTGTCGCCACCATTTTCATCCCGAAGTAGTTTGTTTCTAGTTTCTGCCTCGATCGGATGGAAGTCATTGTCCAGAAATTTTGCAGTTGCCGCCGATGCAGGTATTCTCACCAATCCTGATCTTCTTGCGGGCGTAGATTGTTGCTCCGCTTATTCCCACGTTATCTCCGATTTCAAATTTCTGCTCCCGGAGCGCGGGTAACAATAATCGTCCGGCTGTAAAGACCGACCAGATTGCTGAGAAAGCTACTCTTAATCGTGACGTTCTCACCAATCTTCAGCTTGGCACCACCCTTGTTGAAAATAATGGGCACACCCTTCAGCAAGAGGTTCTTTCCATATTCCACTTTTGTCATCTTCATAACCAGCTTGAACCAGTTACTGTTCATTCCCTCTCGCCTCCTTTACAGCTTCAGAATTTCTTCTGCATACTTCTGTACGCTTACATTTCTGGTCAGATTTTTCTCAAGGTTTTCCCGACTTCTGGCTCCCATGGTCTTCAGCTCTTCACTGCCAGCATTGTCAATGAACCAGCGGATGTTTTCTTCGACCTTGTCATACTCGCCCGGTTCGCAGCACAAGCCGCCTTTTGTATCCTCGATAATGCAGCAAATCTCAGATCCAGATTCCAAGACCCCAATTACTGGCCTTGCCGCAGAGGCCAGTCCGTAATATTTCGAGGGGCAGCTCACCCCTTTAATGCCTCTGGCATTCACACACCAGTGGACATCACCAGCGTTCAAGGAATATATCAAGTCAGCCTTGTCTTGGTACGGGATGAAGACCACATTCTCCATTTGATGCTCTGCCACATAATCTTCCAGTGTTTTCAGGACAAAACCAGCACCGACAAAAGCAAACACAACCTCTCGTCCATCTGCCGTCTTGGTACCTGCACCGAACTTCTCAACGACTTTGATCAAATTCTCAAGGTCATAGTACAAACCGATATTTCCAGAGTACATGATGACAAACTTGCTATCCAGACCGTACTTCTTCTTGAAAGCAGCTACTCTCTCGTTACCTGTCTCCAGCGGATAGATTTCATTCTCATCGATCCAGTTGTTGATCATGACAGTCTTCGGGACTTTCTTTCCCTTGAACCGACCCTCTACCGTCTCAACCAGATCCCGTCCAACGGTGATAATCAGGTCAGACCGTTTACAACTGAACTTGTCGAACCACATCATGGCATCGGTGATAAATTTGCTCTTGGTATAGCCAACAGCCAGCACCTGCTCCGGGTTGAAGTCCTGAATGTTATAGATGTACTTAGCGTGTTTTACCCATTTGCCCCACACACCCAGCAGGCCACCAAGAATCGGCGGCTGGGAAATAGAGAACACATAGTCCTGCTTTCCGACCTTGAAGGTCGCTCCCATTGCCCCAAAGAAATAGGAAACAATGTTCTTCACACGGCTTTTTTTATTTGTCTTGCTGAATTCCGGCACCCGGATTCGCAGTACTTTCACGCCGTTGATTTCTTCTTTGTAATACTTCTGCGTCTTGTATTTATCTTCAATAGTTCCAAGGTAACTCGGAACTACACAAATTACCGTAATATCAAACTTATCCAGCATTCCCTCTGCTAACTCACGGAGGATCTGACCCGTGGATGCAGTATCAGGTATGTAATAATGCGCATAGATCAGCAGTTTCTTTTTTGCCATCCTGCATCTCCTCTCTGTGTATTTCCACGTCCTTAGTCACTTAGTCACGCTGGAAAATATCTCTCGTATAAACCTTTTCTTTCACATCATCAAGGCACTTGTCATACCGATTAGCAATGATGGCATGGCTCATTTCCTTGAACTTCGCCAGATCGTTGACCACTACAGAACCGAAGAAAGTATCGCCATCTTTCAGGGTCGGCTCGTAAATCACCACTGTTGCACCCTTGGCCTTGATGCGCTTCATAACACCCTGAATGGAGCTCTGGCGGAAGTTGTCGGAATTGGACTTCATGGTCAGACGATATACGCCGATAGTCACAGACTTTTCCTGCTGTGCATTGTACTCGTTGTCCTCGTCATAGCCGTAGTAGCCAGCCAGCTTCAAAACGCGGTCAGCGATAAAATCTTTTCTTGTCCGGTTGCTCTCCACAATTGCTTCGATCAGGTTTTCCGGCACATCTGCGTAGTTTGCCAGCAGCTGCTTGGTGTCTTTCGGCAGGCAGTAGCCGCCGTAGCCAAAGGAAGGATTGTTGTAGTGACTACCAATACGAGGATCAAGACAAACACCATCAATAATCTGCTGGGTGTTCAGCCCCTTGCTCTCTGCGTAGGTATCCAGTTCATTGAAGTAAGCAACGCGCAGAGCCAAATAGGTATTTGCGAACAGCTTAACCGCTTCGGCCTCAGTGAAGCCCATGAAGAGCGTTTCAATATTCTCTTTGATTGCACCTTCCTGCAGCAGACCGGCAAACTCATGAGCAGCTTCTACCAGACGCTCATCGTTCAGGTCAGTACCAACGATGATACGGGAAGGATACAGGTTATCATAGAGAGCCTTGGATTCACGCAGGAATTCCGGGCTAAAGATAATATTCTTGCTGTTGAACTTCTCACGTACAGAAGCAGTGTAGCCCACAGGAATTGTAGACTTGATGACCATGATTGCGTTCGGGTTATATTCCATGACTAGCTTGATCACAGCCTCGACAGCAGATGTGTCGAAGTGCTGCGTGTGGCTGTCGTAGTTGGTCGGGGCTGCAATAACAACAAAGTCCGCATCAGAGTATGCAGCCTTTGCATCCAGAGTTGCGGTCAGGTTCAATTCTTTTTCTGCGAGATACTTCTCGATATAGTCATCCTGAATCGGGGACTTACGATTGTTGATCATGTCCACCTTCTCCGGGATAATATCCACAGCAGTCACCTGATGGTGCTGAGAAAGTAATGTCGCAATCGACAAACCAACATAACCGGTACCAGCAACCGCAATTTTATAGTCCTTTTTCATAATCCTATATCCTCCTGAAATTCATCTTACTTATATGGAAAGCTCATATTGAGCCGAGCAATCTATATCAAACAGTGTTTTTATCATCCATATCGGATGAACTATTGCACTGTAGTTATTATTTTTCTCACAGTGGTCATCTGTTTTTCCTACCACCACTGAATCTTTTATCTAGACCTGTCATGAGCCACTCACTTATTTTTCCTCAACTGAAACTTTATGATAGACACCTTCATACCAGCTCACCAACAAAGTGTTAACTCTTATTGTCATAACTCGCTGTCGCACTTCTCCATTTTTCAAAGTGCTGACCTTTATTGTCATAACCTGCAAGCCAACTCACTTTGTTAAAACTGTACAAGTTCATATCTCACTCTTGTTGCAACATGAACAATCATCTACCCTTCACTACCTCTAATTCTTCGGAAAAATTGAAGGTATCATGTCACTACCTTCCTTACAACTTCCAACCCCACCGTAACCTTTGTCTTCTGTCCCAGAAACTCCAGTTCCAACACAGCTGTCCGTTTATGCCGGTCAATCTTCATGATTTTCCCCTGATAATCTTTCAAAGGTCCGTCTGTAACAACCAGCTCAGATCCAATCAGATATCCTTCGGACATCTTCAGAATCCGCTCTTCACCCGTATATCTCTGAAGGAATTCTACTTCCTCCTGATACAGCGGAATTGCTCCGTCATCATCACCTAGTGTTTTTGCGAACTCCGGAATTCTTTTCAGAAGTTTCTGGAGTTCCTGAGGATGGTCACTGACAAAGAAGAGGTATCCGGGCAATAAATGAGCCAGCTGTTTTGTCGGCTGGCCTTTTACTTTTCTATATTTTTCATACGTCGGAATAAAGCATTCCTCGTATGCGTCCGGATAATAATGACGGAATGTCTTACATAATTCCAGAACTCTGTCTTCCTGTCCACTTCGTACCCATACTGCATACCACATAACTTTATTCACTCAACTTTCCCCGATTTTAAGTGTGCTTCGCCATATCACAGGGAATTCATTGAACATATCATTTCTTTCTCTGTGACTCTCTTCTTTCCCTATGACCATATACACTGGAAACGCGGCGACGCGACGATTTCTTCCTGTATAATCCTGCCTGCCGCTCATCTGATTCCGATAAACTGCAGGGAATCATTTCTGTCCATCTCAACTAGTCTTAATTTCCTGACATCCTGCTTCTACCTGTAATTCTCCGTTCACTTTCCGAACATTGAATACAAGCGGATGCTTCTTTCCCCACTGGGGATCTTCCTGATCTTTCTGATTCCATTCCTTCCATATATTAATGAAACTGTTATGGATCAGATTTTCTGCTTCCAAAACGTGCCTGAACTGCTTCGTCATAATCTTCAAAAGAGTCCGACATAATACCTCTTCCCTTTGAATCCGATATCCACACGGTAACGGTTGCTGTTCTTCAGATAAAAGACACCTCGGAAACCACTTTCGTTGTCTCTTCGCTTCTTTCTCTTCTCCAGAACTTCCACACAAGTTCCATACGACAAGATGTCTTCTCTGTGCGATCTGCTTCTGGTTTCTTGTCTTTTCAGGCAACCACAGC
>ENA-OQES01001148-OQES01001148.1-human-gut-metagenome-genome-assembly--contig:-NODE-1148-length-10256-cov-3.195182_pt1 | contig 10256 bp, 12 predicted proteins | sample MGYA00242798_ERZ504641 | MGnify/ENA primary metagenome ERZ504641 (study PRJEB26092, sample SAMD00036327) | human gut metagenome | host: Homo sapiens | study: EMG produced TPA metagenomics assembly of...
GGCCCTCATCAGTCCGCTGCGGCGGACAGCTTCACCCCGACGGGGGGAAGCCTTCAGGCGGCGGGCCGATGCTTGGCATCGGTCCCTGCAACGCAATATTCTATAGAGCATGAAAAAGTATATAAGAAAGAGGCTCCCATGATTATTTCCACTGAAAAAGGTACGCCCCAGGTCGAGCTGGACCGCATTGTCGATAACTTCGAGAAGCAGGGGCCTGTCCGTCACGCTGATCCGCGGTACCGACTACAACGTCTTTGGACTTGTCGGTGATACGACGAAAATTGCCGAGAAGGACGTGCTGGCAAACCCCTGGGTCGAGAATGTGACCCGTGTGTCCGCCCCTTACAAGCGCGCCAACCGCCTGTTCCACCCGGAGGATACCGTCGTGGACATCAACGGCGTCAGGGTCGGCGGCAATGCGCCCATCGCCGTTATGGCAGGTCCGTGCAGCATTGAGGGCGAGGAGCACACCATCAAGATGGCCAAGGCTGTCAAGGCGGGCGGTGCCAACTTCCTGCGCGGCGGCGCGTACAAGCCCCCGCACGAGCCCCTACTCCTTCCAGGGTCTGGGCACCGAGGGCATCCTGGATATGGTCAAGGCCCGCGAGATCACCGGCCTGCCTATCGTCAGTGAGCTGATGGACGAGGTCCACATCCCCGAGTTCGAGGAGTATGTGGACGTTGTGCAGATCGGCGCACGCAATATGCAGAACTTCCAGCTGCTCAAGGCCGTCGGCAAGATGCACAAGCCCGTTCTGCTCAAGCGCGGCCTGGCGAATACCATTGAGGAGTGGATCATGTCCGCCGAGTACATCATGGCCGGCGGCAATGAGAACGTTATCCTCTGTGAGCGCGGCATCCGCACGTTTGAGCGCGCGACCCGCAACACGCTGGACCTGTCCGCCGTGCCGGTCATCAAGGAAAAAAGCGCACCTGCCCATTATCGTTGACCCCAGCCACGCCACCGGTGATTATAAGTACATCGAGAGCATGGCTTTGGCTGCTGTGGCCGCCGGAGCCGACGGTCTGGAGATCGAGGTCCACAACGACCCGCCGCACGCCTGGAGCGACGGCGCCCAGTGCCTGAAGCCGGATAAGTTCGCCGATGTGATTGCCAAGTGCCGCAAGGTCGCTGCCGCCATCGGCCGGGAGATGTAAATTGGACGCGAAAATTCATGTCAGCCGCTTAGGCGGAACGGCCACGGTGCCCCCCAAGTAAAAGCGCAGCGCACCGTGCGGTGCTGTGCGCCGCATTGGCGGAGGGCACCAGCCATATCACGAATATCGAGTACAGCAAGGACATCCGCGCCACGCTTGGCGCGGCGGCCCAGCTGGGCGCAAAAATCACCGAGGAGGCCCACTCCGTGACCATCAAGGGCACGGGACGGCGGGCGGCTTTGTGACGGTGACACGCCCGGGTTTTCTGCAACGAGAGCGGCTCCACACTGCGGTTCATGATCCCGCTGTTCAGCCTGACGGCCCAGAAGGTGCGCTTTACCGGCGCGGGGCGGCTGTTTGACCGCCCGCAGGCCATCTACCAGATGCTGTTTGAGCGCCAGGGCCTGCAATTTGAGCAGACGCCCGAGGGCATCACGATCTTTGGACGGCTGCGTCCCGGCGGGTTTACCCTGCCCGGCGACGTGTCCAGCCAGTTCATCAGCGGTCTGCTGTTTGCCGCGCCGCTGATGGAGTCCGAGAGCAGCATCGAGGTACTGGCCCCCTACGAGAGCCGCTCCTACGTGGATATGACGGTTGACGCCTTGCAGCAGTTCGGCGTCAAGGTCACGAGCCGCGCACGCAAAAACGGCAGTGTGATGTACCGCGTGGCCGCGCCGCAGCGGTATACGGCCAGCGATTTTGCCGTCGAGGGCGACTACAGCCAGGCCGCGTTCCTGGCCGTGCTGGGCTGCGTCATCGGCGGCATCACAATCACGGGGCTGAACCCCGACAGCCAGCAGGGCGACAAGGTCATTCTGGACATTTTAAAGCGCTGCGGCGGCAAATTCAAGCCCGTCGAGGGCGGGCTGCACTTTGACCGCAGCCTGCTGAAGGCGACGGAGATCGACCTGGCGGACTGCCCTGATTTAGGGCCGATTTTGTTCACGCTCGGCTGCTTTTGCAGCGGTGAGACGGTCATCCGCAATGCGGGCCGCCTGCGCCTGAAGGAATCGGACCGCATCGAGGCCATGCAGACCGAGCTGCGGAAGATGGGCGCGCGCATCGAGGTGGACGGCGACACCGTGCACATCCAGGGCGTGGCGCTCCACGCGCCGAACGCACCGCTGTCCGGCCACAACGACCACCGCATCGTCATGGCGCTGGCTGTGGCGGCGATTGCCAGCGGCCTGCCCGCCCTGCTCTGCGGGGCCGAGGCCGTGGACAAGAGCTGGCCCGCGTTCTGGAGCGTGCTGCGCGGTCTTGGCGCCAAGGTGGAGCTGAACACCGACAAACAAGAAGAATTTGACATAAAGGCGTGATTTCCTATGCTGGATAAAAGCAAAACCTACCTGATCGTCGGTCTGGGCCTGCTGGGCGGCAAGTACGCGCAGGTGCTGAGCCAGAAGGGCTACCATGTGACCGGCATCACCCACAGCCAGTCAACGCTGGACTATGCCTTGCAGCATGGCTACATCCGCGCCGGTAAAAATGCGGATTTTGAGGATCTGGTAAGGGAGGCCGACTGCATCATCTTCGGCCTCTACCCCACCGTGCTGCTGGACTGGGTCAAACAGTACGGCCAACTCATCCGCCCCGGCACGATGGTCACGGATGTGTCCGGTGTCAAGCGCGGTGTGGTCGAGCCGGTGCAGGCCGCCCTGCCGGAGGGTGTGGAATTTATCGCCAGCCACCCGATGGCGGGCCGCGAGACGAGCGGCATCGCCCACAGCGCCGAGGTCAACTTTGCCCCCGCAAACTTCATCATCACCCCGACGGAAAAGAACAGCCAGGCGGGCATCGACTGGTGCCGCGACCTGGCCGCGGAGCTGGGCTTCAAGCGCATCAGCGTGCTGACCCCCGCCGAGCACGACCACATGATCGGCTACGTCAGCCAGCTCTGCCATGCCATTGCCGTCAGCCTGATGTGCGCGTCCGATAACTCGGAGCTGGCGAACTACACGGGCGACTCCTTCCGCGATTTGACGAGGATTGCCCATATCAACGACAAAATGTGGGCGGAGCTGTTCCTGTGGAACAAGGACAACCTGATTTCCGAAATCGATATGTTTGAGAGCGCCCTGCAGGATATGCGGGAAAAGCTCGTCCGCGATGACCGCGAGGGGCTGGAGGAAATGTTCCGCCTGTCCACAAAGCGCCGGGAAGCGTTTGACAAGAAATAAAAAATGCTGCTGTCTCAAGCGGACAGCAGCCTTTTTATTTGGCTCGTGCAGGAGCGGAGGCTTGCATCTGCCTGCGTCAGCCGGTGTGAACTGTGCCGACGCGGAGTATGGTTACATGTGCAGACGCTTTACGATTTCGTTTTTTAGGGCTCTGCCGCGGAAGATGACAAGGCCCAGAAACGTGATGACGCTTATGATCAGGCAGATGACCCACGGCAGACTGTGGGCGTCCAGCCTGCCGGAATAGTCAATGCGGAAGAACAGCAGAATGTACGGCAGAACGCCGATGCCGATGTTCATGAGCAGATACACGAGCGCGTTTGCTGTAAAGCGGCTGCGCAGGAAGGCAAAAATAAAGTTGCAGACCAGCGCTACACAGCACAAAATCGGCACGACGAGGTCCAAGCTGTACCCCGTGTAGCCGTTGAACCAGTCGGTAAAGACGAGCAGCGCCGAGACGAGCAGCAGCAGATTGAAGATCTGCCGCGGGCCATTGAAGCGGCGGCGCAGCACGGCGCGCAGCACCCGCAGGACCGCCACGGCCCAGACGGCCATCAAAATGCTGAAATGACGGTGGGGCGTGTCTTCCATCAGCAGGAAATCAAAGGCACCGGCTACGACGATGAGCGCTGACAGCACGAACGCCACGATCTTATACAGCAGGGATGCGCGGTGGATGCGCGGGGCCGTTGCCGGAAAATACGGCTCTCCGGCGGGGCCGGACAGGCGGTTCTGGCACAGCGGGCAGTAGGCAGTGTCCCCGCCGACCCTGATATGGCAATGCGGGCAGGTATTCATCTTTCCACCTCCGTAGCGTACAGGGTAACATCCAGCCCATCCTTGGCAAACTCCCGGTAAAGGCGCTGCAAAATGGCGGTGCTGCGCAGGGCAGAAGCAGTGCCCAGCACAAGGTCGTCCCCGTAGGAGCAGACCACAGTGAACAGCGTCTTACAGCTGGAAAACGCTGCAAAATCGTGGATATAGGGCTTCATACCCTCCGGGATGCTGACCCGGCCCATGTTGGAGACAACGGCGGAGACATGCCGGTCTTCCAGCTCGGTGAAAAACTTGACCGCCGCGTTTTTGATGACCAGCGGAACCGGGCGGATGCCGGGGATGTGTTCCAGCTTTTCATACGCATCCATCTGGGCGCGAATGTTCTCGGGCTTTAAAACCTCTTTCAGCTTGGCATTAAAGACCGGGGCAACGGTTTCCAGCGTGTCCTCGGGCGTCAGCGTATGAGCGATGCAGACCGAGTTGAAGAAGTTGCGCGCGGTCTCGCTGGGATAGTAGTTGCGCAGGTTGACGGGCAGGCTGATGCAGATCGGCTTTTTGCGTTCCAGTGCGGGCATATCGTGGTAGATGGCCAGCATGAAAGACGCGCCCAGGTAGCTTGTCATCGAAACGCCCAGCGCGTGGGAGCGTTCCAGCACCTGTTTAGAGCTTAAATGTCCTTCGAAAAAAACTGCAGCTGGCTGTAGGGCAGAAAACCGTGCGGGTGGTACACTTTGGGCTTTTCAGCGGGTTTCTTCCGCTTGGTGCCCTCATAAAAATTGCGGAAGCTGTCCTGTGCCATATCCCCGGCGGAGGCGCTGTTTGGGCGAGGGAACGTTCTCCATTTCACCGGGATGGCGCAGCGCCAGATAGTTGCGCACGATGGACTTTAAGTAGAGCAGGCCGCCGTTGCCGTCCGTAATGGCGTGGAACATTTCCAGGTTGATCCGCGCCCCGAAATACGTTACGCGGTAGATCAGCTTATTGCGGCGCTCCGGCGTGTACAGAGGTGCGCAGGGGGCTTTGGCTTCCGGCTGGGCGGTGGGCAGCTGGTCGGTGGACTCAAAATAATGCCAGAACAGACCGCGGTGCAGCGTGACCTGAAACTGCGGCCATTCCTGTGCGGTGCTGCGCAGGGCCTCATTCAGCGTATCGGGGTCGATCTCCTCGTTCAGCGTGCAGGAGATACGAAAGACCCGCGGGTCGCGCTGGGACGCCGTAGCCAGAAACACCTTGGCGACGTTATCGACTTTATACCAGGAATCGGACATGAGCATGGTCCTTTCTTTTGTGGCTGTACGGGAGCGGCTGCCTTCCGGGAACTGCTACTTTCTTTACGGGTTATAGCCCGCTCAAATGATCCTCTGCACAAATCGCCCCGCGCTCTCCATTGCGACGGCGGCTCTGCGGATCGGCATCTGCTGGAATACATGCCAGCACTCGGGGTAGACCTCCAGCTGGGCGTACACCCCGGCCTTCTGCAGGTTCTCCACAAGGCGCTCACTGTCGGACTTCAGAATTTCGTTTGTGCCTACCTGTACCAGCGTCGGGGGGCAGACCGCGCAGGTCGGCAAAGAGCGGGCTGTAGCACGGGCGCGACCAGTCGGCATCGGGGGCCGGTGTAGGCCTCGCGCACGGCGGCGATGTACTCCATCGTCAGCATCGGGTCCAGTGTCTTGCAGGTGCGGTAGCTCTTTCCGCTGGCCGTCATATCGGTCCATGGGCTGAACAGCACCAGCCCGCGCGGCTGGGCACGGCCCTGCTCCTTCAGCTTTAAAGCCAGCTCCAGCGCCAGGTTGCCCCCGGCGGAGTCGCCCGCGACGATAACGTCCCGCGCACCGTAGCCCATATACATTAAATAATCCCACATCGCCACGGCATCCTCAATGGCCGCAGGGAACGGGTGCTCCGGCGCAAGACGGTACTCAAACGAGAGCACGTCAAACCCGGTAGCCAGCGCCAGCTTGCTGGCCAGAATGCGGGCGTACCCCAGCTGGCCGCAGGTGTAGCCGCCGCCGTGGCAGTACAAAACGGCGTGGCGGCGGTCATGGCCGTGCTCCAGGCTGACCCACTCGGCGGGGATGCTCCCCACGGTCAGGCTGTCGCTGCGGATGCCGATGCCCGGCGTGACGAGCCGCGCAAACAGCTCCTCCGCGGCGCGCTGGCGCTCCAGATCCTCGGGCGTCGTCGAGGTGTGGTCGCTGATGCTGTGCACGGCCTTGATGGCCCGCATCATCGGGCCGAGGTCGTCGGGGTTCTGCTCCTGCTGGGGCACCAGCGTTTTGATGACAGCCTCGAGCCGCTGGCTCAAATCGTTTTTTCTTCTGGACATGGCAGCTCCTTACAGCTTGGCCAGCAGCCGCGTCCATACGGTGCGCAGCAGCGGCGGATGTGCGGCGGGCAGGCCGCACAGGCGGTAGATTTTTGTTCAGCGGCGGGTAAAACCCCACGCCTGGCATAGCCATTGTAAATCAGTTTCAGCTGGCGGTCCTTCGCCGCACCCGGCAGATGCAGGATGCAGACGGGGTCGAGTGTATAATTTGTCGATACATAGTAGAAATGCCCGCCAAGCCAGTAGCGGAAGATATAGGCATTTGCAGCGCGCACGGGTTTACCGGCCAGCAGACTGCGGTAGGCGGCACCGCACCAGACGGCCTCGTCACCCTCCTTCGGGGTGATGCCCTTTGCCTGCAGCTCTTTAAAAATAGTCACGGCACAGCGACATAAAATCGGTCAGCCGCGCCCTGCTGCCCGCGACCAGCTCGCCGCCAAAGTGCGTCAGCGCGTGCGGTGCGCCGTCCGGCTCCACCGCATCAAAGCAGCGGCTGATGGCGGCGGTCATCGTCTGGCTGGCGGCGTGGGGGGACCTGATACAGCAGCACGGCCTCGTCGCATTCCCGCCACAGATCGTCCAGCGGGCGCTGGGTGAAGGTGTCGAGGTCGAGCATCGCCGCGCGGGCAAAGTTGCGGTTTTCCAGCACCCACGCCATGGCGCAGAGCTTGTAGTAGGCCAGTGCCCAATTGGTGTCGGCGGGCACGCGGTAGGTGGTAAACGGGCAGTCCCAGATCTCGACGCCGCCCTGCGTCAGCTGGCTGCGGAACGGCTCCGGCACGGGAGCATTCGTCAGCAGGGCCACTGTGCAGGCAGGGTTCTGCGCCTTGGCGCTGCACAGCGCCACGACGGTGCAGCGGTCATAGACCGTGCGGCCCAGATTGGCGGCGTCCCCCTCGCGGTAGCCGTCCAGCGTGGCGAATGCGCCGAAAATCAGATTTTCCATGGGCAGACCCCTCCGTTACACACAGATACATCTTTATTATAGTCATTTTGGGGGTAGATGTCTATGGCCATCCCCTGCAAAATGCGCGGGAGCGACGGAAAAATAACTTTTTTGTGTGCAGACCTTGCCGAATTTTGTCATACCCTTTATAATGTTTACAGATGTCAAAAATTTTTATGAAGCGGCATCGCCACAGGCTGTGCCGCGCGGAGCAGTGGTTTTTTATGGCGTTTTCTTCGGTGCAATTTCTGTTCGTTTTTCTGCCGCTGTCGCTGGCGGTCTACTGGCTGTGCCCCAAGTGGCTGCGCAATGCCGTGCTGGCTGCGTTCAGTCTGCTGTTTTTTGCATGGGCGGGCTTAAAGGGCGCGGCCATCCTGGTGCTGCTGGCCGGTATCAACTGGCTGGGCGGGCTTTCGCTGGGGCGGCTGGCCCACAAAAGGCCGCTGCTGATTTTGTTGATCTTGCTGGATCTGGCGGTGCTGGGCGGCTTTAAATATGCGGGCTTTGCGGCGGAGACGGTCAACGCCCTTGTGCCGGGTCTGCTGCCGGTGCTCTCCCCCGCCCTGCCGCTGGGGCTGAGCTTTTACGTGTTCACGGCCATCGGCTACTGTGCCGATGTGGCCGCGGGCAAGGTGGAATCGGAAAAGAACCCTATCCGTTTTGCGGTGTTCCTCGCGTTCTTCGGCCACGGGCCGTCCGGGCCCATCGTGCGGTACGGCCAGCAGGCCCCGCAGCTGGACCCCGGCAGCGAGACGCGCCGCGTCTCGGCAGACCGCTTCTGCTACGGCATCAAGCGGCTCGTGCTGGGCCTGGCAAAAAAGGCCATCATCGCCGACCAGCTCGCTTTGATTTACGCCAAAGTCGCGTCGGTCCCGGCGGCCACGCTGCCCGCGCCGATCCTCGTGCTGGGCTACACGGCCTACATGATGCAGCTGTATTTTGACTTTTCCGGATACAGCGATATGGCCATCGGCATCGGTGAGTTCTTCGGCATCACGCTGCCGGAAAATTTTGAGTATCCGTATCTTGCCTGCTCCGTCGGCGAATACTGGCGGCGCTGGCATATCTCGCTGTCGAGTTGGTTCCGCGACTACGTCTACATTCCGCTGGGCGGCAGCCGCAGCCGCCTGCGCCGCACCTGCCTGAACCTGCTCATCGTCTTTGCGCTGACCGGCCTGTGGCACGGCGCGGCGTGGCAGTATGTGGTGTTTGGTCTGCTGCACGGCATAATTTTGTGCATGGAGCGCCTGGGCCTGCGCCGGGCGCTGGAGCAGCTGCCGCGACTGTTCCGGCACCTGTACACGGTGGTGCTGATCTGGCTGACGCTGGTGATCTTCGGTGCGCCGGGCCTGTCCGAGGGGCTGGCCGTGCTCAGGGGCATTTTTACATGGCAGAGCGGGGCCCAGGGCTATACGCTGGCGGCCTTTGCGGACACCAAGCTGCTGCTGATTTTAGCGGCGTCCTTCCTGCTGTGCGGCCCCGTGCAGGCGCTGTGCCCCAAGCTGAAGGCGGCTTTGTACGCGAAAAAGGCGCCGTCCCCTGCCGGGATGGCGGGGCTGCTCGTGCTGCTGTTTCTGGGACTTATGCGCGTCACGGCAGGCACCTACAGCGCGTTTATTTATTTTCAATTTTAAGGGAGGTGCAGAGCCATGCGTAAAGCGGTCAAAATTGGCTTTATCGGCGTGTTCTGCGCCGTCATCGGGCTGGCGTTCCCGGTGTTCAATAGTTTTTTCCAAGCAACTGTCGATGGACAGTCACGAAAACCGCCTGATGACCGGCCTGCCGCAGGTGCTGCAAAGCCCGCTGCGGGAGCTGCCGCGCAATCTTGACAACTTTCTGGTCGATAACTCGCCGTTCCGCTATCAGTTTGTGCTGGTGAACGCCGGGCTGGACTACGCGCTGTTCGGCACGAGCCAGAGCGACCAGGTGCTGCCCGGCAAGGACGGCTGGCTGTTCTACAAGGACGGCCCCAACGCCGCGCAGCCGATGGCAAACTATCAGGGGCTGGCCGAGCTGAACGACAACGCCGACACACTGGCCGAGGCCAGCGCGGGCTTGCAGATCTTGAGTGATAAGCTGGCCGAAAACGGCTGCACGCTGGTGCTGGATCTGACGCCCAGCAAGGACCGCATCTACCGCGAGTACATGCCCGACGGCTACCCCATTGTGAACGAGGAAAACCGCACCGACCTGCTGGCGGCCTATCTGCAGAGCCACACGACAGTGCCGGTGGTCTGGCGGTATGACATGCTGCGCAGCCAGGCGCGGCAGAACGCCGACCGGCTGCTGTACTACAAAACGGACACCCACTGGAACGCCGTCGGCGCGCTCATCGGGCTGGACGGCATTTTTGAGGCGCTGGACATGCCGACGCGCCCGGCGGACAGCTACCCCGTCGAGGCCGGCGGCACGACCACCGGTGACATGGCAAACGTGGCGGCGCTCTACGCCAGTCTGCCCGCCGAGGAGACCTACGTAGTGCCGGGCTATGACCGGATGTTTGAGAAGGACAGCCGCGCCGTGCGGGTCATCGGGGATTCGTTCAGCGAGTACTACATGCCGTACCTGCAGGCGCGCTTCACGAACAGCTGGCGCGAGCATATCGACACCTTTACGATGGATGTGGCCGGGCACCCGGGGTGCGACATTCTGATTTTGGAGTTCAACGAGCGCAGCCTTGACAAGCTGCTGGCAATACTGGAGCAGTTTTAAGCGGATTTAAAGGAAACGGCCTGTCTGCGGGAATGACGAAGACAGGCCGTTTTTTCGTGATGTAAGCGAAAATGTACGCGATAGTTGATGGCGTAAAGCAGCGGGGTTTGGTATACTGGGAACAGAAAAAATTCCGTGAAGGAGGAAAGAAAAA
>ENA-OQES01001149-OQES01001149.1-human-gut-metagenome-genome-assembly--contig:-NODE-1149-length-10250-cov-2.462610_pt1 | contig 10250 bp, 12 predicted proteins | sample MGYA00242798_ERZ504641 | MGnify/ENA primary metagenome ERZ504641 (study PRJEB26092, sample SAMD00036327) | human gut metagenome | host: Homo sapiens | study: EMG produced TPA metagenomics assembly of...
GAACCGTAAGATCATGCAGATGGAGATTGAAGAGACGGCTCTTAAGAAAGAAGATGACCGGTTAAGTAAAAGAACGTCTGGAACACTTACAAGCAGGAAACTGGCAGAGCTTAGAGATGAATTGCCGGTAAGAAAGCACAGTGGGAACAATGGAAAAAGTCGGTGTCGAACGTGTACAGAAACTACGTGAAGAGATGAGCAGGTCAATAAAGACATCGAAAGAGCACAGCATTCCTATGATCTGGAGAAGGCAGCAGAACTTCAGTATGGCAAACTGCCACAGCTTCAGAAACAGTTAGAAGAGGAAGAAGCAAAGGTAAAAGACGAAGATCTGTCTCTCGTACACGAAAGTGTCAATGACGAAGAGATCGGAAGAATCGTATCCCGCTGGACAGGAATTCCGGTTGCCAAGTTAAATGAAAGCGAACGAAGCAAGACTTTACATTTAGGTGATGAACTGCATAAGAGAGTCATCGGACAGGATGAAGCGGTAGAACTGGTAACAGAAGCCATCATCCGTTCCAAAGCAGGTATCAAAGATCCGACAAAACCGATCGGTTCCTTCCTGTTCCTTGGTCCTACAGGTGTAGGTAAGACAGAGCTTGCCAAAGCACTGGCAGAGAATCTGTTCGACGATGAGAACAACATGGTACGTATTGATATGAGTGAGTACATGGAGAAATATTCTGTGTCACGTCTGATCGGAGCGCCTCCGGGATATGTCGGATACGATGAAGGCGGTCAGCTTACCGAGGCAGTCAGAAGAAGACCTTATTCGGTTGTACTGTTTGATGAGGTAGAAAAGGCACATCCGGATGTATTCAATATCTTGTTACAGGTATTAGATGACGGACGTATCACCGATTCACAGGGACGTACCGTGGACTTTAAGAATACGATCCTGATCATGACATCCAATATTGGATCTCAGTATCTGCTGGATGGTATGGACGAAAATGGCAACATCAGCCAGGAGAGCCAGAATGCGGTAATGGAAGACTTAAGAGCACACTTCAGACCAGAGTTCCTGAACCGTCTGGATGAGACGATCATGTTCAAACCATTGACGAAAGACAATATTTATGACATTATTGACTTATTAGTAGCTGATGTCAACAAACGTCTGGCTGATCGTGAGATTTCTATTTTCCTGACTGACGATGCGAAGAAATATGTCGTAGACGGAGGATATGATCCGAATTATGGTGCAAGACCACTGAAGCGATTCCTCCAGAAACACGTCGATACACTGGCAGCAAAACTGATGCTGCAGGGCGACGTAGGCGCACAGGATACGATCATCATAGATGTGGAAGACGGTAAGCTTGTGGCAAGGAGTCAGAGCGTGTGCGAATAATATTTCACATAGATGTCAATTCAGCTTATCTTAGCTGGACAGCAGTAGAACAATTGAAAAACGGAGCCGGGGTGGATATCCGGACGATACCTGCGATCATTGGCGGAGACCAGAAGTCCCGCCACGGTATCGTACTGGCCAAATCCATTTCGGCAAAAAAAGTATGGCATTCGTACGGGGGAAACCTGTTGCGAATGCCTTTCGTAAGTGTCCGAATCTTAAGACCTATCTGCCGGATCATCAGATGTACCGTGAATATAGCAGAAAGCTGATGGAATTTTTACGTACTTACACGACACATATAGAACAGGTCAGTGTGGATGAATGTTATATGGATTTTACAGAGATTGCGGATCGGTTCACATCTCCGGTGGAAGGTGCGTCTGAAATCAAAGATGAGGTGTATAAAAGGTTCGGATTCACGGTGAATGTGGGGATATCTTCCAGAAAAGTCCTGGCAAAGATGGCATCTGACTTTGAAAAACCAAATAAAGTGCATACCTTATTTCCAGAAGAAGTCCCGGCGAAAATGTGGCCGCTGCCGATCGGAGAATTATTCATGGCAGGCCGTTCAAGTGTAGAGACAATGAAGAAGCTTGAAATCTATACGATCGGAGATCTGGCGAATACAGATCCGGAAATTTTGGAACTGCATTTGAAAAGCCATGGAAGAAAGCTATGGGAATTTGCCAACGGGCTGGATGATTCGGAAGTGGAAAGTGTCCGTGCAGAGGCAAAAGGAGTCGGCAATTCCACGACACTTCCCAAAGATCTGATAACAGAAGCAGAGGCATTGCCGGTATTGAAAGATCTGGCTGTAAGTGTGGGACGACGGTTGAGAAAAGCCGGACAAAAAGCCGGAATGGTGAGCGTAGAAATTAAGTATCACACTTTTAATCAGGTGTCTCATCAGAAACAGATGGAGAGACAGACGAACCAGGATCAGGATATTTATCAGGCATCTATCGAACTGTTCCGCGAATTGTGGAGCGGGGAACCTATCAGACTTCTTGGAATCCGGACGTCCAAATTATCGGAAGAAAGCGAACCGGAGCAGCTGAGCCTTTTTGATATGAAGTTTGAATCTGAAGAGACGAGGAAGAAAAAGAAGAACTTAAAAGAGGCATTAAAGAAATTAGAAGGAAAATACGGGGATGGGATTGTGCAAAAAAGGATGGTAGCAATCCCATCCCCGTATTTATTTTAAAAACTACAGATAACAGTTTCGTTCTGAACAACATCCTGCCCGGTAAAGAATCTGACATCCGGGAAGTCTTCGCAATTCGTAAGAACAAAGACGCATGCCGTGTCAAATCCCTCTGATTCAATAAATGATTTATCAAATTTTAAAAGTTTTGTTCCTGGTTTTACTTTCTGTCCCTCTTTTACAAGGATTTTGAAGCCTTTACCATTCAGACTCACGGTATCTAATCCGACGTGGATCAGAATTTCAGCTCCGTTTGCTAATGTCATGCCGACCGCATGATTTGACCCTTCGGCAACCATAGAGATAGTTCCGGCGCAAGGTGCACAGATAAGTTCCCCGGAAGGAATGATTGCAAGTCCGTCACCTAATGTTTTTGCAGAAAATACAGGATCATTTACTTCTGTGATCGGAATTGTATTTCCTGATATAAATGCGTATACATCGTTTCCGGTGTCTTTTGATTTTCTTTTAAATAAACTCATGATTTTACCTCCATCTGATAAATAAGTGTGCTGTATTCTTTGATCGTTCCATCGTATTGCCCAAACAAGATCTGTGCATGCCCGGGCAGTGTGAATGGGATTGGTGAATCGGTATAGTTTTGGGCAAAGATGAATTCCTGGCGGCCGCTGCTTCTGCTGGATACCTCAATGCCTTCTGGAATGTGATCCATGATGACCGGGAGCTCCTGTTCCTGGATGATCTGTCTGTAAAAAATCATAATAAAACGTATCTTCGGCGTCTGCACAAAGATAAAAAGCAAGGCCATCTCCATATTTGTGAACAGTTAATGCAGGGTACCCGGCATAGAAATTATCGGCATACTGCATAAGAGGAACAGCGCCTTTTAATTGTACAAGATCACACAGATGTGTACAGAGATAGGTGGCAGGCAATGTCATAAAATTATTGCTGGCAGGAACCATATGGTTACATTGATTATCATATAATCCATCGATCTCTTCACTGCGGATACCAAGTACATCGATAAGATGATGCGGGGTTCCGCCAAGGTGGCAGAGATCGGTTTCATTTACGATGCCGCTCCAGTAAGTCATGATAAGAATGCCGCCGTTTTGTACAAATGTTCTTAATTTTTGTTCAATGCCAGAACGGAACATATAAAGCATGGGAGCAGCAATGATCTGATAGCCGGTCAAATCCTGATCCATGTTGATAATATCGGTGTTCAGGCCGTTCTTACGGAATGCCTGATAAGATTTCAGAGCAGCTTCATGATAAAAAAGTCCCTCATTTCTTGGCCCTTTGGCATCTTCCATAGCCCAGCGGCTTTCCATATCATAGAGAACGGCAGCAGGTGCATGCACGGAAGAGGCCGGGACGTCGGCAGCGGTTAAAGTTTGTAATGCGATACCGGTATCTGTTACCTCGCGGAAAATGCGGGTGTCATCTCCGCCGTAATGATCTATCACGGCACCGTGGAACTTTTCAAAACTTCCGCGGCTTGCGCGGATCTGAAAGAATTGTGCGCTGTCTGAACCATGTGCAATTGCCTGCAGGCTTGCATTCATAAGAAGCCCCGGATGTTTGGCTTTACTTACTTTCTGCCAGTTTGGACTTGCTGGGCAGGATTCCATAAGAAGGAATGGCTGCTGCTTCATACTTCGCATCAGATCATGCTGGAAGGCGGTATCGTATGCGGTATGGATATCGGAATCTTTATGCCAGGCCGGATAGCTGTCCCAGGAGATATAGTCTACGTGCTGGGCAAGCCGGTAATAATTCAGTCCTTTATAATCATCCATAAAAGTTCACGACCGTCGGCTGTATGGCACCGGCATCACGAAGAGCAGTGATTTCGTGACACATAAAATCTGTAGTCTGTTCTGTGACGAAACGTTTCCAGTCGAGATTCAGGCCATGAAGTCCTTTGTCGCCGATGGAAGACGGACTTTCTATCTGGTCAAATGAATTGTAAGTGTGACTCCAGAAGGTAGTCCACCAGGCGTGATTTAAAGCATCTATTGTATGATATTTCTTTTTTAACCAGACACGAAATGCCTTCTGACACAATGGACAGTGACACTCGTCGCGGTATTCATTGGAAATGTGCCACATGATAACGGCAGGGTGATTCCGAAACGTTTCCGCGAGTTTCCGGTTGATTTTCCGTACCTTTTCTCTGTAAACAGGAGAAGTATAACAATGGTTATGTCTTTCGCCGTAGTGGTAACGGACTCGGTCTTCGCGGACCCGGAGAACTTCTGGATATTTTTCGGCAAGCCAGCGTGGGCGTGCTCCGGACGGAGTTGCGAGAATGACTTGAATCCCGTTTTCGTATAGACGATTAATCGTATCAATCAGCCATTGAAAATGATAATGGTCTTCCTCTGGCTCCAGTACGGACCAGGAAAATACTCCCAAAGTTACCGTATTGATCCGGGCTTTTTTCATAAGTACAATATCTTTTTCTAATATATCCGGGCGGTCCAGCCATTGTTCCGGGTTGTAGTCACCGCCGTAGATAAATCCTTTTCTTAAAATGTTCATAAATTGTGTCCTTTCCGCTACTAAGAGTTTAAATGCTTTCCTGCGGAAGGACAAGAGGGGAAGCGTTCACATTTTTGCACAACCGCATGGCAAAAAAGCACGGCTTTTTTTCGAATGAAAAGTGGGGTAGTATAACGATATCAGATCGATGCAGATCAGAAAGGAGCAAGAATATGGGAATGAGACCAAATTATCATATCTCACCGAAACATGGATTTTGAATGATCCAAATGGTCTGGCACAGTTTCAGGGAAAGTATCATGTATTTTATCAATGGCTTCCGGATGTTGTACCGCAGGGAAATAAGATCTGGCGGCATTGCGTGTCAGAAGATCTGATTCACTGGTCGGATCAGGGATGTGGGCTGAAACCGGAAGAGTGGTATGAAAAGAATGGATGTTATTCTGGTTCTGGAATTACAGAAGGAGACAGCTATTATCTGTTTTACACAGGAAATGTGAGAGATTCCGAAGGCGGCAGGGAAACTTATCAGTGTCTGGCAAGTTCTTCGGATGGAGTGAACTTTCATAAGGAAGGGCCTGTGGTATATCTTCCGGAAGGCTATACACCACATTTCAGAGATCCAAAAGTATGGAAGAAGAATGGCCGCTGGTGGAATGGTTGTCGGAGCACAGACAAAAGAGCTGAAAGGAAATGTAGCTTTATTTGTTTCGGATGATTTGAAAAAATGGCAGTGGAAAGGCAATATGCTGGATTCTTCCATGGATTGGGGGGTATATGTGTGAATGCCCGGATCTGGCAGACATGGGAGAAAGACAATTCCTTATTGTGAGCCGTCAGAAAGAAGACGGATGCAAAGGGATGGTATTTGCCGGAATAATGGATTATGAACAGGGAAGATTCCATATAAGTGAAGACACAGGTGTACTTCTGGATGAGGGATTCGATTTCTATGCGCCACAGACATTTACTGATGAAAGTGGACGACGCCTTTTGATGGGATGGATCGGAGCAGGAGAGATTGAATATCAGATGAGTCAGCCGACCGTAAAAGAAGGATGGCTGCATGTGCTTACGATACCGCGGGAAGTATATGTGAAGAACGACCGGCTGTATCAGAAGCCGGCAGAAGAATTAAAACATCTGAGAAAGAACGAAGAAAGCATTTGTGGAACCGGAGAGATTGCAATCGACAGACACTCAAAGTGCATGGAGATATTGGCAGAGGGTCTGGAAAATCAGACGATCACATTTGATTTTGGTAAGGTGATCAAGTTCTTATATAAGAAAGAATCGGGAAATCTGCTTGTTTTCAGAAAGAAGTGGAATGGAGAAGGATATGATGAGAAATGAGATCCATCTGGATAAACTGGAAGATTTCAGAATCTATCTGGATCAGTCTACGGCAGAGATATTCCTGAATCAGGGTGAAAAAGTACTGACTATGAAGTCGTATTTCACAGAGGATACGTTGATCCATATGAATTCTGAACTGCAGATAAAATGTGAAAACATGGTTATTGGAGGAAGAATGATGGCAAAAAGAGACAGATTATAAAGCAGTTGCACAGCAGATCATCGAAGTTGTCGGTGGACCTGAGAATATCATTTCTGTTGCGCACTGTGCGACAAGATTACGCCTGATTGTAAAAAACAGGGAAATCATTGATGACAAACAGGTAGAAGCAATTGATATTGTAAAAGGATGCCTTTTTCACGGCTGGACAGTATCAGATTATTCTTGGAACAGGTATTGTAAATAAAGTATATGATGAAGTAATGAAACTTGGAATTGAAGGTTCCTCTAAGAATGAACAGGCAGCCGCTGCCGCAAAACGAGGAAATAAATTACAGCAGTTGGTCCGTGTGTTCGCAGATGTATTCGTTCCGATCATTCCGGTAATGGTTGCAACAGGACTTTTCATGGGACTGAGGGGATTCCTGACACAGGATGCACTGCTTGCATTCTTTGGAACTTCAGCAGATGCGATTCCAAAACAGTTCCTGGAATTTACACAGATTTTAACTGATACAGCGTTTAGTTTTCTGCCTGTACTGGTATGCTGGTCTGCATTCAAAAAGTTCGGTGGATCTCCGGTACTTGGTATTGTAATTGGATTGATGCTTGTAAGCAGTATTTTGCCAACTTCATGGGATGTGGCTCAGGGAAATGCAAAACCACTGATCTTCTTTGGATTTATTAAAGTCAATGGATATCAGAGTTCTGTATTACCGGCATTCATTGTTGGTTTCTTAGGCTCTAAGATTGAACAATGGCTGCATGATCATGTGATCAATGCACTGGATCTGATCGTGACACCATTTGTTACAGTGCTTGTATCACTTTGCCTGGGACTTTTTGTTGTCGGACCAATTTTCCATTCGGTTGAAGTAGGTCTGGTAAGTATCGTATCTGCATTGTTCAGCCTTCCGTTCGGAATTGGCGGATTTATCTGGGGAGCACTTTGCCAGGTAATTGTTGTAACCGGTGTACATCATGCGTTGAATCTTGTTGAGATTGAGATGCTTGCAAAACAAAATGGATCCGGTAAACCCGGTAGGTTCTTGCGGTATTGTAGCACAGGCAGGAGCAGCAATGGCAGTTGCAGTAAAAACAAAATCAACAAAAAATGAAATCCTTAGGTTATCCTTCTGCAATCTCTGCATTACTTGGAATTACAGAGCCTGCCGTATTTGGTGTAAACTTAAGACTGGTACAGCCTTTTGTATGTGCATGTATCGGTGGTGGCGTCGGAGGATGGATCGCAGCACTTCTCGGACTGAAAGGAACAGGAATGTCTATCACTGGTATTCCGGGAATGCTCTTATATCTGAATAAACAGATGCCGCTTTACATTCTGGTAAATGTAATTGCATTCGCCGTTGCATTTGTACTTACATATTTCTTCGGAATGAAACAGGATGTTGCAGAAGCAGAATCAAAAAATGAAGACAGAATTATAAGGAAGAGTAAAATGGACAGGAATCAAATAAAAGTTCTTATCCGGCAGATGACTCTTGAAGAAAAAGCCGGGCAGGTAACGCAATTACCTTCCCGGTATTTTGCAATTCAGGGAAGTCAGCTGACCGGAACAGAGACAAAGCTTGGGATCAGTGAAGAAAAGAAGTGGCTGTGTGGGAGCATCTTGGGAAAACTTGATGCGGTATCTATGAGAAATATCCAGAAGGAGAATCTGGAAAGAAGCAGATTACAGATTCCGCTGATGTTTATGACGGATATTGTACATGGGTATCAGACAATATTTCCGGTACCGTTGGCTATGGCAGGATCATTTGACCCGGGAATGGTCCGGGAATGTGCCAGAATATCTGCGAAAGAAGGAAGTGCCGCAGGATATCAAGTGACAATTTTCCCCGATGGTAGATGTCGTAAGAGATCCGAGATGGGGACGCGTGATGGAAAGCTTTGGGGAAGATAGTAAATTAAATTGTGACTTTGGAAAAGCGATGGTAGAAGGATACCAGGGGGAAAATCTGAAGGATCCGGACCATCTGGCAGCATGTGTGAAACATTTTGCAGCATATGGTGCGGCAGAAGGGGGTAAGAGATTATAATACTTCCGATGTATCAGAATTCCGTCTGAGAAATAAATATTTTCCTCCGTTCAAGGCCTGTATTGATGCAGGAGTTAAATTGGTAATGGCAGCATTTGAAGCATTGAATGGAATTCCGGCGACGGCAAATCCATGGCTTTTGCAGGATATACTAAGAAAAGATCTTGAATTTGAGGGAACCGTGATTTCAGACTGGGGGGCGGTACTGGAACTGATCAAGCATGGTGTAGCAGAAGAGGAAGCAGAGGCCGGAAGACTTGCTCTGGAATCCGGGGTACAGATTGAGATGGCGACAGCAGCCATAGTAAAACACATAGAAGTATATGTTAAGAAATTTCCACATCTGGAAGCTATATTAGATGAAGCGGTGGAAAAAAGTCCTGATCTTGAAAAATCGAACTGGGGTTATTTGAAGATCCATACCGCGGAGTTGATCCAGAGCGGGAAATGCGGGAACTTCGAAGTCCGGATAAAAAAATGGGCAGCATTCCATGCGGCCACAGAGTCGGCTGTACTATTGGAAAATAACGGAATTCTACCACTGACGAAAGAGACGCCGGTTATTCTGACCGGACCATATGCAGAAAGTAAAAATATTCTGGGTCCGTGGTCGGTTGACGGTATCGTAGAAGATGCCATAACAGTAAAAGACGGACTTATTTTAAAGGGCGGCCGGATAAAGGAAGTGATTCAGACTGCATATGAAGAAGTGACAGAACAAGATTCAGACCGTATCGTACAGACTGTAGCATCGGGAGATGTAGTAGTACTGGCACTTGGTGAACCAGAGCTATGGTCCGGTGAAGCAGGAAGCAGATCTGTGATCGAACTGCCGGAACATCAGATCAGCCTTTTGGAAAAAACTTCATGAACATCAGATTCCGGTAGTAGTATTACTGTTTAATGGACGTCCATTGGACTTAAGAAAGGTGAAAGAATATGCAGATGCAGTTCTGGAAATGTGGTTTCCCGGGAACGGAAGGCGGCAATGCAGCAGCAGCACTGCTGTATGGAGAAAAGAATCCTTCCGGAAAACTGGCGATGAGTTTTCCATATGGAAGCGGTCAGATCCCTGTGTCCTATGATATGGCTCCGACAGGACGCCCAAAAGCCGATCTGGTGCAGGAACCACGATATAAATCACAGTATCTGGATATACCGAATGAACCATTGTATTCATTTGGATATGGCTTGAGTTACACGGAATATGATGTACAGGTCAATGGAAAAATTGTCAGACAAGAACAGGAATACCTGGTACCTGTGAAGGTGACAAATCTTGGAAATATGACAGGCAAAAACGGTAGTCCAGATTTATATCGGAAGAAAAAATCTTTGGTCGCAAGGCCGGTGAAAGAACTTGTGGCTTATGAAAAAAATTGAATTACAGCCGGGAAAGAGTAAAGAAATCGTTATTCCGATAGAAGAAAAGACACTGGAACGCTGGATACCGGGAAAAGGCTGGACAAAAGAAAAAGGGGAATATACAATATTGGTTAGTAATGACGGCCGGAACTTTCAGAGAATGGAACTGACGGTCGGATAAAAAATCAAAGTATAAGAAACGAACCAGGGTGAGTAAATGTATAATAGAAAGATAAAGCTGATCAGGGCGTTGCTTGGACATGAAAGAATGTC
>ENA-OQES01001150-OQES01001150.1-human-gut-metagenome-genome-assembly--contig:-NODE-1150-length-10242-cov-2.116955_pt1 | contig 10242 bp, 17 predicted proteins | sample MGYA00242798_ERZ504641 | MGnify/ENA primary metagenome ERZ504641 (study PRJEB26092, sample SAMD00036327) | human gut metagenome | host: Homo sapiens | study: EMG produced TPA metagenomics assembly of...
AAAATATATTGGCGGACAGATAAATTCAAGAAAACGACCCATAGGAATTGTTGTTGGGGAAGGAAAGATACGGAAGCGGCAGCCAGTGCAGTCCGCGGGCTTACGGATGCACTGGAAGGTTCCGACTGTCAGATCCTATGGCATTATTATCAGGAAAAAGACCAGGATGTCTGCGAGAAAGTGAAAGAACAGCCAAAAGTAGATACGCTGGTAGTGTTAGATCCCGGTGCATTAGATCAACTGGGAGACCAGTTTGAAGAAACGCAGGAAGAAACGCAGGAGGAAGCACAGGAAGAAACACAAGAACAGGGAGCAGGAACGAAGATTTATGGGATCGGAAGCAGTATGAAAGCAATTGCACTTCAGGATTACGGAAAGACACAAGGGCTTGTCGTACTGGATGGATATGAGATAGGATATAAAAGTGTAGAAGAAATTGCAAAGAGAATAAAAACAGACTTTACAAAATGGAAAGCCACGAAACGGAAGTAAAGATTATGGATCAGGATACTAAGCTTTTAGATGACGAAATAGAAAGGTTTTTATATTCCTATGAATAAAAAGAAAAGAAAAAAATGTGTCTGTGCAGTTGTTGTAATGGTAGCGATGCTGTGTATTTCCGGCTGTGGATCAGGAAAAATAAAATCTGATAAAGTGTTGCGTGTAGGTGTTGTAACATATACACAGGATGATCCTTTTATCAATGCATTGGCAGATAAGCTAAAAGAAAATCTGAAATCTATGGAAAACAGAAGATATGAAGATTACCGTATCTGTAAAAAATTGGAAATGATGATCAGCAGGATCAGAATGATATAGTGGAAGAGATGATTGATGCCGGTTGTGATGTTTTGTGCGTCAATCTGGTAGACAGAACTGCTCCGTCCCGGATCATCAGGCTGGCAAAACAGAATGACATCCCGATTATTTTCTTTAACAGGGAACCGGTCTGGGAGGATTTGATGCAGTGGGAAGACCTGTATTATGTAGGTTGTGACGCAGAACAATCTGGAGTGATGCAGGGAGAGATAGCGGCAGATTATATTAAAAATCATCCGGAAGTAGACAAGAATCAGGATGGTGAAATACAATATGTATTGTTGGAAGGAGAAGCTGGGCATCAGGATGCAATCAGCAGAACGGATTTCTCTGTAAAAACATTGATCGAGAAAGAGGTAAATCTGGAAAAATTAAGTTATCAGTTCGCAGATTGGAACCGGGGACAGGCCGAAAACCGGATGAACCGCCTGATCAGTCAGTATAAAGATGGAATTGAACTTGTCATTTCTAACAATGATGAAATGGCACTTGGAGCTGTGGAGGCATATCGAAAAGCCGGATATGAACAGGCAGAGTGGCCGGTCATTTTCGGTATTGATGGATTAGATGATGCATTGGAAGCAATAAAAGCTGGTGAAATGCAGGGGACAGTGTATAATGATAAAGAAGATCAGGCGTTGCAGATAGCGAAGCTAGCTGTAGAGATTTTCCGAGGAGAAGATGTGAACCGAAACAAGTTAAAAGAAGGCAGGTATTATGTTTCTGAGTATCAGCCGGTATACAGCAGTAATGTGGAAGATTTTATAAAAAGACAGACGAGGTAAGAAGTGAATGGAAGCAGCATGGATCGAGACATTTTATCAGGAGACAGATGCGCCAAAAAGGCTGGAATTACTAAAACAGAATACAGAAAATGAATTAACGCAGGCGGATGTGTTCCGAAAAAAAGTTATGGGTCGCCAGATATGAAAGAGAAAACCGACAAAGATGCATTTGTAGGAAGCCTGATGGAACTGAAATGTCTGGACAGAAGGCAATCGTTAGATTTGGCGGACAAAGAAGAAACAGGCAGCAAAGATTATTAGTACATTATGTCTGGCAGATGCAGATTCTTTGGACGAAGAATTAAGAGAAATCTTCTACTGGAATTAAAAAATGTCTTTTTGAAATTTATGGAAGTCAGCAGAGACGGAAGAGGATTTACTTCACTTGTGTTTGGAATGGGACAGCTATCGGATGAAGGAGTTGTGAAAAAACTCGCGGAACAGATCAGCGCCATTGCATTTCAGGCACCCCATGCATGCACATGGATAAAGAATTTGCCCTTCTACAGGAGGCGGCACTTCAGGCATTTCGTCAGGAATACCCGAACCGGGAACATTTTCTGAAAAAATTAAGCATGTTAAATATATTAACATATAAATGATGCCAGGGTTGTGGGAGTGCAACGCGCGTAACAATCCGTAGGCATCATAGTTGGGCATTTGACCCCAACATCATATAAAATCATATAGGAAAGGCAGGAACTATAATTTTGAAAAAGTGGAATGAAGTATATCAGATGGTCAAAAAATGGAGATTTGGACGCGTCACTTCTGAAGACCGGGTGTGAGAATCTGAAAGCAGCAAGAGAAAGAGCCACACATGTGATGGAAGGATTTAAGGAGAGCTTTGGAGCAACAGAAGATACGATGGTCGCACTTTGTTCTGCGCCTGGGCGTACAGAAATCTGTGGGAATCATACCGATCATCAGCATGGACGAGTGCTGGCGGCAGCAGTGAATCTGGATTTTCTGGCATGTGTCGCATTAAACGGAACGAGTGTTGTGCAATTTTCAGTCAGAAGGCTGGCCAATGACAAGTGTTGATCTTGCTGATCTGGAAGTGAAGGAAGAAGAAAAAGAAACAACTGCTTCTCTGATAAGAGGCGTGCTGGCCAAGCTTCATAAAGCAGGATATCCGGTAGCAGGCTTTGATATGTATGTGACATCAACGGTATTGCCTGGATCCGGACTGTCTTCCTCCGCAGCGTGTGAGGTGCTGATTGGAACAACGGGAAATCATCTGTTTTGTCAGGACAAGTTTGATGCAGTAGAAATCGCGAAAAATCGGTCAGGCAGCAGAAAATGAATATTTTGGTAAGCCGTGTGGATTGATGGATCAGACTGCTTCTTCCGTGGGAGATGCAGTAGCCATTGATTTTAAAGATCCGGCAAACCCGATAGTAAGATCCATCAATGCGGATCTTACAGGACTGGGACTTGCACTTTGTATCATCGACTGTGGTGCGGATCATGCAGCACTTACCAATGAATATGCGTCTATTCCGGAAGAAATGAGCAAAGTGGCAGCGCATTTTGGTAAAAAAAGTACTTCGCGAAGTCAAAGAAGAAGATCTGCTGGCAGATCTGGCACAGGTCAGAAAAGAAGCAGGAGACAGGGCAGTTCTCAGGGCTTTACATTTCTATGCAGATGACAGAAGAGCAGCAGAGGAAGCAGATGCACTGGAGCGGAAAGATAAAGAGGCGATTTTTAAATCTTGTAAAAGAGTCCGGACGTTCTTCATGGGAACTTCTTCAGAATATTACACCGGCAGCAGCCATCACACATCAGGACATGGCAGTTGCATTGGCTGTGGCTGAGAAAGCGCTGAATGGAAAGGGCGCATGCCGCGTACATGGAGGTGGAATTTTGCCGGAACAATCCAGGCATTTGTCCCGGTGGAAGATGTGTGTGAATTTAAGAAAACGATGGAAACTATGTTGAGTGAAGGATGCTGTCATGTATTGAGTATCCGTCCGGCTGGTGGACTTATCCTTTAAAGAATGAGGGGGAAATGAGATGAATCGAAATGAAGCAATTACTGCGTTAGTGAATTATGCATTGGAGAAAGAGCTGATCGAGCAGGAAGAAAAAAGTATGGGCAGTAAACCGGATCTTGGAGGTTATGCAGGCAGATTCTTTCTCATGGGAAGAGTCAGCAAAGGGAAAAGAAGCTGGTCTGACAGAGATACTGGACACATTGATCGATGATGCATATGAGCGTGGCGTACTGGAAGAAAATTCAGTCGTATACCGCGATCTTTTTTGATACAAAAACTCATGGGCAGCCTGACACCGCGACCGGTACAGGTGATGAAGAAGTTTCAACAACTTCAGGAAGAATCTTCCCAGAGGGCAACGGACTGGTATTATCAGTTCAGTCAGGACACGAATTATATCCGAAAGGACAGAGTTGCGAAAGATATCCGTTGGAAGACCGAGACAGAATATGGTGAGATTGACATTTCCATCAACCAGTCAAAACCGGAAAAAGATCCAAAAGCAATCGCAGCAGCAAGAAACCAACCAGCTTCCGATTATCCACGCTGCATGCTCTGCGAGGAGAATGTGGGATATGCCGGACGGCTTAATTATCCGGCAAGACAGAATCACCGTATTGTACCAGTGACAATCAACAATACTGACTGGTATTTGCAGTATTCTCCATATGTATATTACAATGAACACTGCATCTGTTTTAATAAAGTGCATACACCGATGAAAATTGATAAAGCCTGCTTTGCGAAGTTATTAGATTTTGTAAGACAGTTCCCGCATTATTTTGTTGGTTCCAATGCAGATCTTCCGATTGTTGGAGGGTCCATTCTAGCGCACGATCATTTCCAGGGCGGACATTATACATTTGCAATGGCAAAAGCACCCATCGAGAAGTATTATAAGGCAGAAGGATACGAGGATGTAGAAGCAGGTATTGTTTACTGGCCAATGTCCGTACTGCGTCTGCGTTCTAAGTCCTGCGACTCCCTGATCGATCTGGGGGATAAGGTGTTAAAAGCATGGAGAGGCTATACGGATGAGGCAGCTTTCGTGTATGCAGAAACAGAGGGAGAAACCTCATAACACCATTAGCCCCGATCGCAAGGAAAAAACGGGGATATGTATGAACTGGATCTGGTGCTGCGAAATAACATTACTACAGAAGAGTTCCCACTGGGCGTTTACCATCCACATCAGGAACTGCACCACATTAAGAAAGAAAATATCGGTCTGATCGAAGTAATGGGACTGGCAGTGCTGCCATCCAGACTGGAAAAAAGAACTGGCCGAACTGGCGGAGTACATAGTAGAAGGCAAAGATATCCGCAGCAATCCGGATATTGAAAAACATGCGGACTGGGTGGACAGCTTCCTGCCTGTATACAAAGAAAAAGGCATTGAGATCACAAAAGACAATGCGGAAGATATCTTAAAAGAAGAAGTGGGTCAGGTATTTGCCAAAGTTCTGGAAGATGCCGGTGTTTATAAGTGTACAACCGAAGGAAGAGAGGCTTTTGAGCGTTTCCTGAATACAGTTGATTTTCATAAAGAGTAGAGATAAAGGGTCCCGCCTGGTGGCGGGACCTGTTGTTTTGAGAAATACCGGTGATACGTCCGGAGATTGCCTTTGGGTGCAGTGCTGTTTTTTCGGTGGTTAGTTTTCATCCTCTTCCAGCTTGTGAGGCAGCCGCCCGCGCAGGAACCGCTTCTTTAACTCATTTAAGTGAAATGGGATCAGAGGGTAAATATAACTTTTTACCTGCAATGGTCCTGTTAAAGATAATGGCGCAGAAAGAGAAGATAATACCGATCACAAAGCCCCAGATATTGAAAATGGCAGTGCAGATCAGTATGATGATGCGCATAAATTTCATGGCGTAGCCAAGTTCAAAGCTGGCCTGGGAATAGTTGGCAATGGTGACAAAGGCCATATACAGCATGGTTTCGGAGTTGAACCACCCGGACTCTACCGCATATTCTCCCAGCACGATACCTGCGATAACGCTGAGTGGCGTAGTAAGCATGTTGGGAGTGTTTACCGCTGCCAGGCGCAGACCGTCAATGGCAAATTCAAGGATGAGAAGCTGCCAGATGAGAGGAATATTACAGGGGTCAGACAGCCGTATAAACCGGAGCCAGTGGGGGATCAGCTCCGTATTTTGCATCAGCATTAGCCAGGTAGGTGTTAGGAGCATGGAGAGCAGGGAGATCAGCATGCGGCTTAAACGCAGATAGGTACCTGTAACCGGCGGAAAGTAATAATCGTCTGCTTCTTCAATAATATCGAATACAGAAGAGGGCAGGATCATGGCAGAAGGAGAATTGTCCACCAGGATCACGATATTTCCTTCTAAAATAGAGGCTGCAGAGGTATCCGGCCGTTCCGAAAACTTAAATTTGGGAAACGGATTAAACCATTTTCCCGGAAAAATACATTCTGCCAGACTTTCCTGGTTCATGGAAAGGGCGTCTACTTTTACATTCTGTATCCTCTTTTTGATCGTCTCGATCAGTTTTTTATCTGCCCGGCCTTCCATATAACACATGGCAATATCTGTGTGGGAGCTTTCTCCTGTAGTAAGGATCTCCATGGTCAGCTTGGGGTCCCGGATCCTGCGACGGATGAGAGCTGTATTAAATACCAGCGTTTCTACAAAACCATCTCTGGAACCACGCATGACCTTGTCTTTTTCCGGTTCACTGACTCCTCTGGCGGGATAAGTACGGCAGTCGATGGTAAGACACTTGTCATAGCCGTCAATAAAAAGACAGGAAACACCGGAAAGCAGCTGTATGATCATTTCACGGCTGTCAGATAAAAGACCGATCTCACCATAGGGCAGATAATTTTTTTGAAAAGCTGTGGGCATCTTCTGGCATATCATCAGCTTTGATAGAAGAAAAGCCCTGTAATATTTTTAAGAGAGAGTCATCTTTTGTAAAACCATCAATAAAATACAGGCAGGCTTTTTTATCTGCAATGGTAAGGACGCGGTAGACAACGTCAAAATTTTTATCCACATGAAGGGCCTGGTTCAGCCAGGTCATGTTTTCTTCCAGCTGGTCCGTAAAATACATGGAAAACTCCTTTCTGCTGACAAAACCACAAAAGGACAAATGTCTGTCATACAAAGACAAAATGTGAATTACTTGGCAATTATGTGAAATAACACACAAACATTTCCGCAATTGTCAGACTTGTAGAGTAGTATATCCGGAAGTCAGAAAACTATGTAAGGTCTTTAAGGGATATGTTACATCTGCCAGTGAGAAACCGGACCAAAATCGACAAAAACCGACGAATTTTATAGGATAATACCTAAAAAAACTAAAAGGTATTTGCTAAAATGCACAAAAAGATTGACAAAACTGTGAAACGATGCTATAGTAACATTCGTAAGCAGCACAAAGGAGTGCCTTACAGGTTTTTGTTTGGTATGGGGATGCCAGCAATATTTTATAGTGTGACGGTTTTTGATCGTGACTAAGAGCTGCCTTCTGTGGGGGAAGGGCAGCTCTTCTTGTATCTGTGAGAAATACAAACAGAGTGGCGGGAGGACGGGATAATATGGGAAAAACAAGCAGTTTGAAAACGATACTTGAACAGATAAAACTTCTGCAAAAAGATAAGAAAATACGCCTGGTGATCACTATGGCTGCAGTGCTTCTCTCTGCTTTTATCCAGGCCTGGGCCATCCAGGTGTTTGTAAGACCGGCAGAGATCATTTCCGGTGGTTTTTCCGGTGCGGCCATGCTGATCGAACGTGTGGGAAGTTTAAAAGGACTGACTATTCCCATGCAGGTGACAATGATCCTTTTAAATATCCCGGTAGCTCTTATGTGCTGTCGTGGGATCAGTGTCCGGTTTACAGTGGTGTCACTGCTTCAGGTCGTATTTGGAAGTATATTTTTGCAGATATTTTCATTTCAGCCTATTTTTGACAGATGAGATCTTAAATGTGATCTTCGGGGGCGTGATCTATGGTACATCCATTGTGATCGCACTGAGGGGCAATGCATCTACCGGTGGTACGGACTTTATCGCGCTGTATGTATCCAATAAAACAGGAAAGTCCATCTGGAGTTATGTATTCTTTGGAAATGCCTTAATGTACTGTGTATACGGTGTGATCTTTGGATGGAAATTTGCGGGATATTCCATTATTTTCCAGTTTATATCCACGCATATGATCTCAGCTTTCCACCACCGCTACGATCTGGTGACACTTCAGGCAACAACAGAAAAGGGACCGGAAGTGGTAGCGCTTTATATCAAACATTTTCGCCATGGTATTTCCTGTGTGGAAGCAGTAGGGGGATACAGCGGAAGAAAGATGTATCCTTTTAAATACGGTGATCTCCTCTTATGAAATAGCAGATGCCGTTCATGTGATAGCAGGAGGCAGATGAGCATGTGATCATCAATGTGTTGTAAAACAGAACAGTTTGTTGGACACTTTTTACAGGGCGCCTATGGAGTAGGCGTCCCTTTTTTGGACCCAAAATAACTGCAAAAGCAGGTGAAACAGGCGTTTAAGGCCAAAAAAATAAAGCCCTGGCAAGTGTGGTAGTAGTGGTGCAGGGCTTTATAAAATGTACAGAACAGGCGTTCTGAACACTCTGAGTATACAGCAGATTGAACAAATAGTCAAGAAGAATTTGTGCTGGCAGCGCCAGCGACTATGATTTTTTGTGGAGAATTGTGCTATAATGAGCGCAAAAGAAAAGCAAGCGCTGCATAATGCAGCATTTGCTTTTCTTGCGCCATTAACGAACGGATCGCCTGCGTCAGCAGGCAGTAGAGCACGTCAGTGCGGGATCCGTGAGTGACCCGGTAACGAAGGAATACACGGAGGACACAATGAAAGACGGATTTATAAGGGTAGCAGCGGCAACGCCAGACATCCATGTGGCAGACCCGCAGTATAACAGCGAACAGATCATAGAATTAATGGAACAGGGAAGCACCAGAGGTGTAAAGGTTATGGCGTTTCCGGAGCTGTGTTTAACAGCGTATACCTGTTCTGATTTATTTTTACAGGAGTCTCTGTTAAGAGAAGCTAAAAAATGAATTAAAGCGCATTTTACAGGCGTCTAAAAGCAAGGACATGATCCTTTTGTAGGAATGCCCTGGATGCATAAAGGAAAACTTTACAATGTGGCAGCTGTGTTAAACAGAGGCCGTATCTTAGGTATCGTTCCTAAAAAACATCTGCCAAATTATTCTGAATTTTACGAACTGCGCCAGTTTTAATCCGGGAATGGAAAAAGTGGAGATGACAGACTGGGAAGGCGTTCAGGTACCTATGGGCATGAACCTGCTGTTTGCCTGCCGCACCATGCCGGAACTAGTGCTGGCAGCAGAACTTTGCGAGGATGTATGGGTACCATGCCCGCCAAGTATTTCCCATGCTTTGGCAGGTGCAACAGTGATCGCCAACTGCTCTGCCAGTGATGAAACGACAGGAAAGGACCAGTATCGTTATAACCTGATCTGCGGACAGTCTGCAAGGCTGGTGTGCGGTTATATTTATGCAAATGCAGGAGAAGGGGAGTCATCCCAGGATCTGGTATTTGGCGGACAGAATATCATTGCGGAAAACGGCACCTGTCTGGTACAGTCTGACCGGTTTAAAAATGCCTGCATCTGTGCAGATCTGGACCTTGGAAGGATCATCAGCGAGCGCCGCCGTATGACTACATTTCAGGGATGAGGAAAACAGATCCGCATCCTACGAAACCGTATATTTTGAATTAAATACAGAAGACAGTGCAAAGAAAGACAGTCAAAAAAGCAGGACAGAAGAGGGACGAACTTCTCCGTTATATTGATCCGGCTCCATTTGTGCCTCATGATGCAGGCCAGAGAGAGCGCCGCTGCGAAGAGATCCTTTCGATCCAGGCAATGGGACTGAAAAAGCGTCTGGCACATACAAACTGCAAACATGCAGTGATCGGTCTTTCCGGCGGTCTGGACTCCACACTGGCACTTCTTGTAACAGTACGTGCTTTTGATATGCTGCAGATCCCAAGAGAGAATATCCACTGCATCACTATGCCATGTTTCGGAACAACAGACCGTACTTATACCAATGCCTGTACCATGGCAAAGAAAACAGGAGCATCTTTAACTGAGATCAATATCCGTGATGCGGTTACCGGCCATTTTAAGGATATTAACCATGATATTGAAAAGCACGACGTAACTTACGAAAACGGACAGGCAAGGGAGCGTACCCAGATCTTAATGGATATTGCAAACGAGGTAGGCGGTATGGTCATCGGTACCGGTGATATGTCGGAGCTGGCTCTTGGCTGGGCTACCTACAACGGGGATCATATGTCCATGTATGGCGTTAATGCATCTGTGCCGAAAACATTAGTCCGCCATCTGGTACGTTATTATGCAGATACCTGCGGCGAAAAGGAACTTTCCGATGTGCTTTTAGATGTCCTTGATACACCGGTAAGCCCGGAACTTCTGCCTCCGGAAGATGGGAAAAAATTTCTCAGAAAACAGAGGACCTGGTAGGCCCTTACGAGTTACATGATTTCTATCTGTATTATGTACTCCGATTTTGGCTACAGCCCTGCAAAGATCTTCCGTCTGGCGCTTCAGGCATTTGAGGGAAGTTATGACAG
>ENA-OQES01001151-OQES01001151.1-human-gut-metagenome-genome-assembly--contig:-NODE-1151-length-10237-cov-2.285559_pt1 | contig 10237 bp, 16 predicted proteins | sample MGYA00242798_ERZ504641 | MGnify/ENA primary metagenome ERZ504641 (study PRJEB26092, sample SAMD00036327) | human gut metagenome | host: Homo sapiens | study: EMG produced TPA metagenomics assembly of...
ATTTGCAAGAAAGAACCCGAAACCGTGCCCAATCCTGGAAGTCGTAGAGGGCACACCGGATATCCACGATATGGGCGAAGGCGCGAGCATCGTGACGGACATCCCGAAATATTTCATTTACCGTGACGGCGTGAAAGTCGATGAGGTGACAGATGTTTCTTCTTATTGGAAAGAAGATTCGGTTGCATTCCTGATTGGCTGCAGCTTCTCCTTTGAGGAGGCGCTTATGAAAGCCGGCATTGAAGTGCGCCATATCGCGCAGGGCTGCAATGTTTCCATGTACAAGACCAACATCCAGTGCGAGAGTGCCGGCGTGTTCAAGGGACCGATGGTTGTCAGCATGCGTCCGATGACACCGGAAAACGCACAGAAAGCCAAAGAGATCACAGACCGTTATCCAAACGTACACGGCGGTCCGGTCCAGATCGGCGATCCGGCAGCGATCGGTATCAAGGATATTTCCAAACCAGACTATGGCGATCCGGTCGAGATCCGCGAGGGTGAGATCCCGGTATTCTGGGCTTGCGGCGTTACCCCGCAGGCAGCGATTGAAAATTGCAAAACTTCCGTTAGTCATTACCCACGCACCGGGACATATGTTCATCACCAATGTCCTGAATACGGAGCTGAATGATTATCTGGAAGCGAAGAAGCAGAAATAGGCAGAATCGGTTCTGCCATTGCAGGAATGGTTTTATCGAAAAATAAGGTTTGACGGAGATTTCCCAGTCTCCTTCAAATAAATTCTCTTGAGAAAAGAGAAAAAGTTCATTACCAACCTAAAAAGCGGCGAAAAAGGAAGATGGAATCTGAGAGGAGGAAGTCTTCCTTTTTCATGTGTATATCGTGCGTATATCATGCGCATGGGATGAAACGCACTTACCTTGTAAATTCCTTGAGGAAATCGTTGAAAAAACCTTGTATTTTCAAGGAAAAACCGCTTGACACGTCCGGGACGGTGTAATATAATATGTCAGTATGACGTGAGTCGGGATATGCCGGCACCAAAGCCCCGGAGCAGGCATTTCATGATATAGTTAATCTCAATTATAGGAAGTAAAACAGGAGGTCAACCAATGAAGAGTTTTATGGCTAGTCCAGCAACAATCGAGAGAAAATGGTATGTAGTTGACGCTACAGGATATACATTAGGTCGTCTTGCATCTGAGGTAGCAAAAGTATTAAGAGGTAAGAACAAACCGATCTTCACCCCGCACATGGATTGCGGCGATTACGTAATCGTAGTAAACGCAGAGAAGATCAAAGTAACTGGTAAGAAACTGGATCAGAAGATCTACTACAATCACTCTGATTATGTAGGTGGTATGAGAGAGACAACCCTTCGTGAAATGATGGCTAAGAAGCCGGAGAAGGTTGTTGAGTTAGCAGTTAAGGGTATGCTTCCAAAGGGACCTTTAGGAAGAAGCATGATTACGAAACTTCATGTATACGCAGGTCCGGAGCACGAGCAGGCAGCTCAGAAGCCGGAAGTTTTAGAAATCAAGTTTTAATTAAAGGCACTGGAAGGAGGAAACAATAATGGCTAACAAATTTTACGGAACAGGCAGAAGGAAAAAAATCTATCGCTAGAGTATACCTTGTACCGGGAACCGGCAAGATTACAATCAATAAAAGAGACATCGACGAGTACTTTGGTCTTGAGACCCTGAAAGTAGTTGTACGTCAGCCGCTCGTAGCAACCGAGACTGTTGATAAGTTCGATGTACTTGTAAACGTACGTGGTGGTGGTTTTACAGGCCAGGCAGGTGCTGTAAGACACGGTATCTCCAGAGCACTTCTTCAGGCAGACGCTGATTACCGTCCGGTACTGAAGAAAGCTGGCTTCTTAACTCGTGACCCGAGAATGAAAGAGCGTAAGAAGTACGGTCTCAAAGCAGCTCGTCGCGCTCCGCAGTTCAGCAAGCGATAATCGACTGCTCAGACTATATCAAAATGGTTCAAACACCGCCCGGAAAATCAAGGCTTTTCCGGGCTTTTGCTATATCTAAACGGGCTGATATGGTTTGACCAAATTTGGCAAAACGAGAGCCGATTTCATCCGAAATTTTTAGTGGTCCGCAAGTGGTTAACTGGCCAAAAAGAGGGCGAAAAGATGGGGGAAGTGGTTCCCAAAGTGGTTAACCGAGAGCCGACTTTTTGGGGTGCTTTTCAGCCCTCCTTTCCCTCGCTTTTTTGGCTGTGGCAGTTTGGCATAGTTTGAGCTAATTTGAATAATTGAATATGAATTTGATGTAGCACACAGTATAAATGCTGGGTGCTTTTTTCATTTCAGGAACTCGTATTCCGGCGATAGAAAGAGCCGTCACTTCATTGTTAATTTTGAAGTGGCGGCTTTTTCTATTTCCAGAAGCAACAGCAATAATTAGAAATGAGGTGAAGTCAATGAACACGCAAATCATCGCCATTGCCAACCAGAAAGGCGGCGTTGGCAAGACAACGACCTGTGCCAACTTGGGAATCGGGCTGGCGCAGGCCGGAAAGAAAGTCCTTCTGATCGACGGGGACCCACAAGGGAGCCTGACAATCAGCCTGGGAAATCCGCAACCGGACAAGTTGCCATTTACATTGTCCGATGCAATGGGCAAAATTCTGATGGATCAGCCTATACGCACTGGAGAAGGTATTCTGCATCATGTGGAAGGCATTGACCTGATGCCTGCGGACATCCAGTTATCCGGTATGGAGGTATCCCTGGTAAATGCCATGAGCCGTGAGACTATCTTGCGGCAATATCTGGACACGCTGAAGGGGCAATACTCCCATATTCTCATCGACTGTCAGCCCTCCCTGGGGATGCTCACGGTCAATGCGCTGGCCGCTGCGAACAGGATCATCATTCCCGTTCAGGCGGAGTATCTGCCCGCCAAAGGGTTGGAACAGCTGCTCTCCACGGTAAACAAGGTAAAGCGGCAGATCAACCCCAAGCTCCAGATAGACGGTATCCTGCTGACGATGGTGGACAGCCGGACCAACTTTGCAAAAGAGATCTCAGCACTCCTGCGGGAGACCTACGGCAGCAAGATTAAGGTGTTCGGCACAGAGATTCCCCATTCTGTCCGGGCAAAGGAAATCAGCGCCGAGGGAAAAAGCATTTTTTGCCCATGATCCTGGTGGCAAGGTGGCAGAGGGCTACAAAAATCTGACGAAGGAGGTGTTGAAACTTGAAAAGCAGCGCGAAAAAAATAGAGCTGGCCTCGGTAGATGATCTGTTCTCCACCGAAGAAGGTCGCCAGGATGCAAAGCTGGAAAAGATTCAGGAAATTCCATTGTCTGAACTGCATCCGTTTAAGAATCACCCATTCAAAGTCAAGGATGACGAAGCCATGATGGAGACCGCTGACAGTATCAAGCAGTATGGTGTTCTGGTTCCGGCGATTGCCCGGCCGGACCCGGAGGGCGGTTATGAGCTGGTAGCCGGACACAGGCGGCACAGAGCCAGTGAACTGGCAGAAAAGGAGACTATGCCGGTCATTGTCCGTGATCTGGATGATGATGCCGCCACAATTATTATGGTTGACAGCAACTTGCAACGAGAAAGCCTTCTTCCAAGCGAAAGGGCCTTTGCCTATAAGATGAAGCTGGATGCCATGAAACATCAGGGGGAGCGAGTTGATTTAACTTGTTCCCAAGTTGGGAACAAGTTAGAGGGCAAGAAGTCCAGTGAGATTTTGGCAGAGCAAGTAGGTCAGAGTAAAAAGCCAGATTTTTCGCTATATCCGTCTGACAGAGCTGATTCCTGAATTGATGGATATGGTGGATGAAAAGAAGATTGCCCTGAAACCCTGCCTATGAGCTGTCCTTTCTCAAAAAGGAGGAACAGGTAGACCTGTTGGACGCGATGGACAGTGAACAGGCTACCCCTTCTCTTTCCCAAGCCCAGCGGCTCAAGAAGTTCAGTCAGGAGGGGCATCTCTCTATTGATGTGATGAGGGCTATTATGGGTGAGGAAAAGAAAAGCGATCTGGATCGTGTGACATTTACTTCTGATACTCTGCGGAAGTATTTCCCCAAAAGTTATACGCCAGCCCGGATGCAGGAAACCATTATCAAGCTGCTGGAACAATGGCAGAAAAAACGCCAGAGAGACCAGGAACGATGAAAGGAGCCGCCTATGAAGGATATTTCAGCCAGGGAGCTGAAAGGGCATAACATTCTCGCCGTAGAAAGATTTTGGGATAACACCCGCTGGATGATCGAGTTTTCCATCCTGCGTCCCGGCACTACTTACGGAAGGCACGGAGATGAAATGCGGCTGTTTTTGACAGAGGACGGGTATCAGGCCGCCCTGCAAAGTCAGCAGCGCAGGGAGATCAAAATCAAAAGGTGCGCCCGTGTAATTGAGGGTCATGTCCTGGATGTAAAGAAAAAACGGAGGAAATAAGATGTTTAGAGAAAAAGAAATCTGCAATGCTATCAGGACGGCGTATCTTTATCTTTTCCCCGACAAAAAGGAGCGGAAAAGGGCGCTTTCCAGATTGAACATGGAACTTGTGGTGCAGTCTGTCCGCTATCGTGGGGAAAGTGTTCTTGCCTACCAGACCGCAGGAAATCATGAGTGTTCCCTGAACTACTATGGGCCGGAGTTGCTTCCACAGCGGGGATTTTGCATTTACCAAAAAACTATCCAAAGTCATTCCACACAAGTGGAGGCTTCATGTATCCGGGAACTATGGCTCTTGGAGGACGGACGGTTTGTGGAGGTGTCCTGCGTGAATACGAAATACCGCTCAGCATATGAAAGGTTTTCCACCTGTTACCGCACTATCCATCATATCGTCAGGGAGCGGGACTGGCAGGACTATCCAGCGGAGGAGGTTGCCGACGCCTTTGAGGACATCAGCCGCTATCCCTTTGATGGGAGACCAGGAGTTTTCTATGAAGTTTGAGCCGCGTCTTTACTGACAGCGGCTTTTGTTATTCCCTGACCACAGGAAGGAGTGAAGTGAATGGCAGTCTACCGCGTACAACGGACACGCGATTACACCGTTATGTCAAATTATCATCTGAAGGATAAAGGGCTGACCTTAAAATCTAAGGGCCTGCTTTCCATGATCCTGTCGCTTCCAGAGGAGTGGAATTACACGACCAGAGGGCTGGCTTCCATCTGTAAGGAGGGTGTGGACGCTATTGGCTCTGCGCTCAAAGAGCTGGAAACAGCCGGCTACATTGTCCGCAGGCAGCTTCGCGGAGCAAATGGCCGTATTACTGATACTGAGTACATCATTTATGAGCAGCCTCAGCCAAAGAAGCCGGATATGCTGCCGCCGGATGTGGTTTCACCAGATACGGAAAACCCGGATATGGTAAGACCGGATATGGAAAAAGCCCGCAGAATTAAATATAGAGAAATCAAATACAGAAAAATCAATTACTTATGGATCAAGTACCGATTCCATTCCCTTCCGGGAAACAGCGGCGGCAAGACCGCCGGAACGGAAAGGAAGGGATGCGATGTCTGTCACAGAGATAGAAAATTATCGGGAATTGATTTTGGAAAATATCGAGTATGACTGCCTGAAGCAGCGTTATCCGCTCTACTTGGATGACCTGAATGAGATCGTAGAGCTGATGGTGGAAACGGTCTGTGCCAGAAGAAAGACCACCCGGATCTCTGGGGCAGACTTCCCTCACGAGATCGTGCGTTCCCGCTTTTTTGAAGCTGGGCAGCTCACATATCGAGTTTGTCATGGACTGCCTGCAAAAGAACACCACCCAGGTACGCAACATGAAGCAGTACCTGCTTGCGGTGCTGTTCAATGCGCCTACCACCATGAGCAATCATTACACTTCATTGGTCAACCACGATATGCACACAGGCGGCTGGTAAGGCCGTCTTTTATTATGCCAAAGGAGGCACGACATGAACCAGATGGAAATTTTCAAAAACCCGGAGTTTGGCAGTATCCGAGTCATTGAAGAAAACAGCAAATACTTGTTCAGCGGAACGGATGTGGCCGTTGCGCTGGGGTACAGCAATCCCCGCGATGCAATTATCCGCCACTGTAGGTATGTCGTGAAACGCGACGCACCTCACCCACAAAGCCCCGACCGCAAAATCAGTATGACTTTTATCCCCGAAGGAGATTTGTACCGCCTGATCGTTCACAGCAAATTGCCATCGGCAGAGCGGTTTGAACAGTGGGTATTCGATGAGGTCCTGCCTACTATTCGTAAGCACGGGGCCTATCTCACAAAAGAGAAGCTGTGGGAGGTTGCCACTTCCCCGGAGGCTCTGATGAAGCTCTGCTCAGACTTGTTGGCTGAGCGTGAAGCGAATATTTCTCTGCGTAAGGAAAATGCACAGCTGGAGGGTGAACGCATGGACAGCTGGCGGCTGTTCCTCACGGGATTTCTGCCGGTGTGCGGCGCAGTCCTGACGGCAGGTGGAGAGGGAAACGCCGGAGCGGTGGCCAGCGGATTTCTGCTGAGCGTGCTGGCTCTGCTGGCACAGGGGATCGCGCTGTGCATCCGGCCGCTGCTGCAAAGCTATCTGGCCATCAGCATGGCCTGCTGCATCCACACGCAGACGGGTCTCCCGGAAGCCTGCAGGATGAGCGGGCAGCTGCTGCGAAAAAGCATTTCGGCGGGCGGAAAACTGTTTGCGCTTCTGCTTGGCGTACAGCGAGTGATCACACTGCAATTGGACCACACGACATCCCGTCTGGGCCAGGTGCTGACGGGCAGTGTCCCGGTGATCGGGCAGGCGTTGAGCGGTGCGGCCGATACCGTATTGGCCGGGCTGCAGCTGCTCAAAAATCTCTCTTGGAATCGCGGCACTGGTGATCCTTGGCGCGGAATTTGTTCCGCTGTATCTGGGACTGCTGTTCCACCTGGCAGTTCTGTCCGGGTGCAGGCTTCTGTGCAGCTTTGCCGGTATCGACCGGTGCCGGGCGCTGTTTGACTGTCTGACGGAGGCGGTCCGGTGCATGGCGGCGGTCACGGCACTGTTCTTTTCGCTGACAATGGTCGGTGTCGCGTTGATGACAATGATGAACGGAGGGTGAAATGCGGGTCGTAACGGCATTCTGCCTTGCATGCGTCTGCGCGGAGCTGCTAGTGCAGCTGGTGGAAGCGGGCTGGGCGCGCCGATGCATAAAAGTGGTTGCGGGGCTATATATTCTAACAGTTCTGCTCCGTGCAATTTCTGCACTGCCTGCACGGACCGCACAGTGGCTTCAGCCGGTGCAGGCATCTGCCTCCATCGAGGGCGTGGAAACCACGATCCTCACGGAGGCGGCGAAGCGCTTGAATGAGATGTTGGCAGCGGAATGCGAGGCACAGACAGGCATCCCGGTCCGGGTGGAAACGGAATTGGAACAGACGCCGGACGGCATCCGCGCAGCTCGCGCGATCCTGTGGATGCCGCCGGACAGCCCGGCACAGGTGCAGACACAGCTTGTGCAGTTTCTGCAAAAAAGAACTTAGCACCGACGCTGTCACCGCAGCGGAAGAGGCGGAACCATGAAAAAAAGCAACGATCACAACGGTTCTTCAGGGATGCAAAGGCCCGCAGGGGCGCACAAGACTTGCGGTGCTCATTGGCGGGGTGGCCATGCTGCTGTTGCTGCTGTCGGAGTTGATGCCGACCGGGACGAAGTCTGCTGCCGCCAGCACAGCCCCACAGGAAATCGCCGCGTATCAGACCCAGCTGGAAAACCGGCTCGAAACACTGATCGCTCAGATGGACGGAGCGGGAAAGACGACGGTGATGCTCACACTAGAAACGGGGGAGGAAACGATCTATGCACTGGATACGCAGTCCGGGCAGATGCAGGAACAGCAGACGCATGTTCTGCTGGAAGATGGCTCCGCCCTGGCAGAGACGATCTATCAGCCGCAGATCCGCGGCGTAGCCGTGCTGTGCGACGGCGGGGGAGGATGTCCGCGTGGCAGCACGCATCACGGAGATGGTGGGAGCGCTGCTGATCTGCCATCCAACCGGATCTGTGCTGGAACAGCGCAAGCCATGATCTGACCCAGAACAAGGAGGATTCAAGATGAGAGCACTTTCCAGAAATACCCGGCGGGTGACCGCGCTTACGCTGGCCGCTGCCCTTGTCATTGCCGTTTATCTGAACTGGCAGTATGCCCGCACCGATACCGGCATTGCAGCGGACGAGGAAGCCCAGGTCGTTTCGGCCGAGCCTGTGCAGTCGGACACGGTCCTGGACGGCTTGCCCACGGAAGCCGAAACAGTGTCGGCCGCGAACAAAAACTACGGGGAAGCACAGCTGGTCAGCGTGGCAAGCGACAGCGGCGCAAAGTTCTTTGAAGAGGCACGCCTGAAACGGGAAAAGGCGCACGATGAAGCCATGGACACCCTGCCAAAAAACCATGAAGTCCTCTTCGCTCTCTGCGGAGGAAAAGAAGGACTGCACCGCCCAGCTGACAGCCGGGTTGGAAGATCTGCACGCCGAAAATGAGATCGAGACCCTCATCAAAGCCAAGGGCTTTGCGGACTGCCTGTGCTTTCTGCAGTCCGGCCGCGCCGATCTGACCGTCATGACATCCGGTGACCCGCTGACGGCGGCGCAGGTGGCGCAGATCCGGGACGTCGTGCTCAGCAAGAGCAGTGTGACGGCCCAGAACATCACGGTGGTGGAAGTAAAATAAAAAGTGTTTCCCTCCGACCGGAAGGAATCGGGCTGGAAAAAGAACCCGTTGTGTGGTCCGACAGAGTTTTCCAAACAAGTATTGAAATCAACCCCGCATTGATGGTATAATAACACCATCAGAAAACAGGAACGGCGTGCTGCCCGGCCATTCGGCGGCGGCAGCTGCAAAGCCGTTTTGAACCGAAAAAAAGCGGCAGTTCTGCTGCTTTTCAATGGAGGACAGCACAATGGATTTACAGAATATGGATCTTCAGGGCGGCAGCCTTCAGATTTCGACCGAAGTCATTGCAAAGATCGCACGGTGCGCTGCGCTGGAAGTGGAAGGCGTGGCAGAAGTTTCCTGCGGGACCCAGAACAAAAAGCTGAAGGATCTGCTGGAAGCCAGCATCCAGCCGCCGGTGGCCGTGGAAATGCGCGACGGCACGGCAGAGCTTACGCTGCATCTGATCATGGCGTCCGGCGCACGCATCCCTGCAGTGGCGGAAAAGGTGCAGGAAAATGTCAAGTCGGCCGTGCAGAACATGACCAGTGTCACGGTGAGCCGTGTGAATCTGGTGATCGCGGGTCTTGCTGCGGAGCAGTAAGAGCACTTGCAGCCGTACAAAAGAATGGATAGAACGCGTTCTCTCTGCCGGGGTTTCCCGACGGGGAGAGCTCCTGTTATGAAAGGAATATTATGGAAAACATTTTGCCCCGTAGAGAAGCTCGCGAGAATGCATTTTTGCTGGCATTTTCGCAGACCTTTGGCGACGTCCCGCTGGCAGAGGCTCTGACCAACCATGCAGAAAAGCGACGAAGAGCACCCGGTGGATGGCTTCAGCAAGCTGCTGCTGAATGCTTATTACGACCATTCCGCAGAGGTGGATGACGAGATCCGCGCTCATCTGCGCAACTGGACCATGGAGCGTCTGCCGCGCGTCAGCCTGACCGTGCTGCGTCTGGCCATTGCAGAGATGCTGTTCGGCGGCGAGAACAAGCCCGGCGTTGCCATCAACGAGGCAGTGGAGCTGACCCAAAAAGTATGGTGCCGATGAGGACTATCAGTTTGTGAACGGCCTGCTCGGCGCAGTGGCACGGGATCACGGCCTGAATGAAGAAGCCGCTGTGGAGCCGGCTGAACAGTGAGCCGTTATACGCTCGGGGTCGATACAAGCAACTATGCAACCTCTCTGGCAGCTTTTGATACAGCCGGGGAGGTTGTTGTGCTAAAAAAGCGCTTTTTGCCGGTAAAAGCCGGGCAGCTTGGTCTCCGGCAAAGCGATGCACTGTTCCATCACACAGCAGCTCTGCCGGAGATGCTGCAGGAGCTGGCGCAGGAATTCGACCTGACCAAAAATAGACGCCGTAGGTGTTTCGCTAAAAGCCGCGCCCGGTAGAGGGCAGCTATATGCCCTGTTTTCTGGCTGGTGTCAGTGCGGCGACCGCCTTTGCGGCGGCACGGGACATTCCGCTGATCCACACTACCCATCAGCAGGGTCACGCTGCTGCGGCGCTGTATGCCGCAAAGGGTGAGGCACTGTTCTCCCAGAAGGTGCTGCTGTTCCATATCTCCGGCGGCACAACGGATCATTTTACTGTGCGATCAGGTGCGTGCTATCACC
>ENA-OQES01001152-OQES01001152.1-human-gut-metagenome-genome-assembly--contig:-NODE-1152-length-10232-cov-4.221672_pt1 | contig 10232 bp, 16 predicted proteins | sample MGYA00242798_ERZ504641 | MGnify/ENA primary metagenome ERZ504641 (study PRJEB26092, sample SAMD00036327) | human gut metagenome | host: Homo sapiens | study: EMG produced TPA metagenomics assembly of...
ATCTGCAGATCTTTTCGTGCAATGATGAGTTGACGCATTTTCTCTCCTTCTTACGACAGCTTGATCTTCAAATCTGCCAACAGATTCACCGCTTCCGGCAGGGAAAATTTCGCATCCTTCAGGCGGCTGCCCAGAATGTCCACCTTATAACCGGCGGCATCCCGGAAATCCGCCTTGCGCAGGTCACACTGGTAGAATTCCGTTTCGTGAAGTTCCACTCCCTTGAAATTCGCCAGCTGCATCTCGCATTTGGCAAACATGGAGCCGACAATTTCGTTGCCATCCGAAAAGTCGAAGCGGTTAAAGTTCATTTCGGTGAAGGTGTTATATTTCAGACTGCACTCTTTCAGCGTGTGAATGGGGTCTGGGAAGGCACCGTTGGACATCAGCGGTGCCCACTCGATTTCCTGCAAACGGCAGTCCTCAAAATCCAGCGATTGCACCGAAGAATGGGTGCTGCGCAGACCTGTGATCTCACACCGCACGAATTTGCACTCGTTCAGCGTGGTATGATCCAGTTCGCATTTGGTAAAGGAGCAATCCACAAACACGCAGTCGGTAAAGTCGCAATCCTCAAAAGCCTCCTCGGTGAACGACAGGTCAGCAAACCGTTCACCCTCACAATAACGCTCTGTCATAAAATTCTCCTGTCAGCGCAGTTCTTCCAGCAGAGCCGTGCAGCCTTCCAGCACATCCTGCCAGGTAGCTTCAAAGTCCCCGGTATACCATGGGTCGGCCACATCGCCGGGGCGACGGGTATGATCCATCAGCAGAGACACTTTATGCTCCGGGTCGCCGCCCACAAAGCGCGCCATATTGCGCAGGTTGTTGTGATCCATGGCGATCAGGTAATCGTAGGTTTCGTAATCCCGCCGGGTCATCTGCCGGGCGGTTTTACCCTCGCAGGAGATGCCGTGCTCGGCCAGCTTCCGCCGGGCGGGCGGATAGACCGGGTTGCCGATCTCCTCGGTGCTGGTGGCCGCGGATGCGATTTCAAATTTATCAGAAAGCCCGGCTTTGGCCACCAAGTCTTTCATTACAAATTCGGCCATTGGGCTGCGGCAAATGTTGCCGTGGCAGATGAAAAGCACTTTTGTCATATCAGAATATTTCCTTATATCGTATCATTTTGAATTTTGCACACATGCGTGCAAAATTTCAGTTCTACTTCAAAAAGCTCCCGCAGCACATCCTCTGGGCGGGGTGTATGGTTCGGGTACTTTTCCCGCAGCGGTGCGGCGGCACCATCCATAATGTAGGGCACACCCACAATGTCCAGCATCGACACATCGTTATAATTGTCGCCAAAAGCCATCACATCGGCAAGGGCGATGTCCAGAGTCTTGCAGATGCTGCGCACACCGATGCCCTTGTTGGCAAAGGTGGTGTCGATCCAGTACGGCCCTGCCACAGCGCAGTTCGCCTCTTTCCATCGTGGGACAAACCGTTCCGTGTAAGATTCTACGCCTTCGTGCAGATACACCGATACTTTTGTGATCTCCTCCGGCACCTCGGAAGGGTCATGGATGATTTGATAATTGTTCCCGATGAACTGAATACGCTGGAGCATTCCCAGACCCCGCTCCATCAGGTATGCAGTATTCTGGCCGGAAAGCATCACTTCGCCCTGCCCGTCGCTGCAGGTCCACAGGTCGTTGGCGATTTCTTCGGCCAATGCACGCGGCATCGGATTCTTGGCGATGCACTGTTCGACCTTATAGATCACGCCGCCGTTTTCGCAGAGAAACACACAGCAGTCCGCCACCGGTGCAAAGAGCTTGCGCAGGCTGGTATACTGCCGGCCGGATGCCGGGCAAAACAGAATGCCGCGCCGATGCAGTTCCCGTATCTGTTCAAAGATCTCGCCTTCCAGCTCTTTCCTGCCGTATTGCAGCAGCGTACCGTCAATGTCGCTGCAGATCAGTCTGATTGACATTTTCCGTCCTCAATTTTTCAAGATAATTTTAGGCAATTCTCCGGCATCCAGAACACGGATGCCTTCGTCCATCAGCATTTTCGCAAAAACGCCCTGTCCGGGAATCTTTGTCCCGGAAAACGTTCCATCGTAAATTTCCTTCACGCCGCAGCTGGGACTGCGGGATTGCAGGATGGCAAGCTCCACCCCATTTTCTTTTGCAATGGCAAGGGCTTTCGCTGCACCTGCCCGGAACTCCCGGTCCACATTGATGCCCTCTTTGTTCGTGACAACGCCCTGCACGATTTCCGCCGGGCACCGCGGTGTGGGCAGGCCGCCCAGCACCTCCGGGCAGACCGGAACCACCTGATGCCCCCGCGCAAAATCACAGACCGCCTGATTGTAATTGTTTCCGCCGCTGTATTTGCAGTTTTCGCCCAGCAGGCAGGCGCTGACCAGAATCTTCATTGTTGCGCGCTCCGTTTTTCAGATACTGAATCTTTTACCTATTCTACCACGCTTTTGGGCATTGAAAAAGAGGATTCTGCTTTTTCCTATCCCCATACCGGGAGGTCCGCCGTAATCTTTTCTAATTCCTGTGCAAGAAACGTCAGTCTTTCCCTCAGATGGTTGTTATGCGGTGCATCTCCGTTCAGCAGATAGTCCGTTCTGACATTCAGGCAGGACGAAAGATCCTGCAGCAACTCAATCGAGCAGCAGCGGCTTCTCGTTTCAAAAACATCAATATGTCTTAGTTTGCAGCGCAACCATATCAAATTTTCTACGTTTTTCACAGGTCTCATTTTCACGATTCCACGCAAAAAATTGAACGCTGTCAGCGTTTAACAAACGCATATAGTGTGTCTGCCCATTTTATCCATCCCATTTATACACAGTTCCGAACCAAAAGAACCGCATAAAGTTCTCATCAAAAAACAGGGAGTGACATCAAATCACTCCCCGTTTGCATTGATTGTATCAGAGTTTCGTCATCCAAAGGCCATGCAGGTTGCAGTATGCGTAAACAGCCACCGGCTTTTCACTTCCCAGTTCAAACCCCACGTTGGGAGCCTGCCCCGGATTCAGATAGCGGATCTGCCCGCCGTTCTCAGTCTCCACAAAAATCCACTGAATATAGTGAACATCCGCCATGGGGTGCTCCACCGCGCCCACTGTGACCGTGAGACGACTGCCGGAAAGCTCTGCCACCGGCAGATGCTTCTCGCCGCTGGCTTCCACCGTATTGGGAACCAGCTCTTTCATTTTCTCCCCGCAGCAGACCAGCGGAACGCCTGCGTTATGGATGGTAGTGACGAGGTTGCCACAGTGATTGCAGATGTAAAACTTTGCCTTCATATCGAAATCCTCCATTGGAATGTTATCGGTGTGTTTCTTGTGTCTATATGATAACATTTCCTATTTATGATTTCTGTGACTGAATCACGCAAAGCGTTTTTGGGCTCACTTGCAATAAATCTCAATGGCTTTCTGCGCAAATTCTGCGGCACCGGCACCGCCGGCAGCATTGATGTTTTCCGTAAATGCTCCGCCTGCCCCATACATCTGCCCCAGCTGATTCAAGATCACCTTGGAACAGTTGTAGTAGTGCTCTGTGATAAACTCCTTCAGCTTCTTCACCTGTGCCTGCACTTCAGGGTCCGCTGGGTCTTTGCCCTGCATCCCGCCGAATGCCGCCACGATGTCCATCAGTTGACTGCTCATGTCCTTGACTTCTTTCTCGGTCTTATGGGCAGATTTTTTTCTCAAACTCTTTGTATTCCGGCGTTTCGCCCCATTCCTTTTTGGCCTGCTCGGTATACTTTTTGATCTTCTGCGTATCAAATGCGGTAAAGTCCATAACCTTTCCTCCTGTGGTTCGAATTTTCTGCGCAAGGCCGATTAGATCTTCAAGATGCTGCCTTTTTCAATGTCAGAAGTGTGATCTGCTGTTCCAGTGCTTTCTGCCGGTCAAAAGCAGGATTCTCCACGATTTTCTGGATGTCCTTCAGTGGAAATTCCAGTTCCCGGAACAATAAGATCTGCTGCAAACGTTCCAGCGCGGCATCGTCATACAGCCGATAGCCTGCTTCGGTACGGCCCGCCGCACGCAGCAGACCGATTTTATCGTAATATTGCAGGGTCCGGATGCTCACTCCGGTCCGCTTGCTCACTTCGTTCACTGTCATCATCTTGCTGTCCTCCCTTGCGACAGCCACAGTATACGCTATGACGCTGCGTCAGGGTCAAGAGGTTTTCTGAAAATTTTTTACAGCCTTCCCGCTGCTCCATGATTTCCAAGCTGTCACGCCCCACACGGCAGAGCAAAAATCAGCACTTGCACACCTGCAGCCTTTGCTTCGGCCAGTGCCGTGCCAAACTCCGGCTGTGTGCTGACATTTGGCCGCACCTCGGTGATGCCTTCCATCTGAATCACAAAGGCCACAGCGCATTGATATCCCTTCCGTTGTGCCTGTGCCAGCTCGTGCAGGTGCTTCACACCCCGCTCGGTGGGTGCATCCGGGAAATAGCCGATACCGTCCACTTCCAGTGTGCAGCCCTTGACTTCCATCAGATACTTTTGCTCACCCTTTTCCATGTAAAAGTCGATGCGGGACTTCCCATAGGTGAATTCCGGCTTGATATAGTCGTAGCCCTGTTTTGCAAGCCGACTCCCCTACCACCTTATTGGGTGCCTGACTGTCCATATTGATCCAGCCAAGACCTTGCTTGTGTACCGCCACAAGGTCGTATTTTGTTTTGCGTTTCGGGTTGTCCGACACTTCCAGCCGAACCGCCGTGCCGGGCAGCAGCAGTTCCCTGCACCGCCCGGTGTTCTTGACATGGACGGTTTCCACCGCTCCATTCACTTCCACATGGGCAATAAAGCGGTTGGGACGGTCAACAAAAATTGCCGTCTGCGATTTCTCTGTATTTCAATCTTTACTCCATTTTCAGTACAGGATTCGGGAGCCATGCTCATCCTGTTTACCAAGATACAGTTCCACGACCATCCTGCCGCTTTCACTGTTGCAGAGTTCTTCCTTGCAGTAGCCGCAGAGCTTTCCTTCCGCTTCCGATACATAGCGGTGCAGCGGTTCCTGCAATTCTTTCGGGATGCTGCTCCACGGAATGACATAGCTCATGCCGGTATCCCCCACATCCACGATGCAGGCCCGCTCACTGTCCTCATCGGACAAAATCAGGTTCACCAGAAACACATCCGCAAACGGTGCCCCCTGATACTCTGCCTTTTGCCGTCTGCGCTCCGTCCGAAGCTCATCCAGCGCTTGATTCAGGTCATTCTCAGGCAGTGTGGATTTATACAGCAGGATATGCAGTTTCTGCTCCGCCGCTTCACTGTCATTCTGACCGTTGGCCGGGAGTTCTACATCTGCATGGATGGTGCAAATCTGTTTTTGCATCGCAGTGCGCAGAGTTTCCAGTTTCTGCTGCCGCTCCGCTTCCAATTGCTGTGCGGACTTTTGATGTACTTCTTTGGCCTCTGACTGTTGCGCAGCATACTCCTGCTTGGGCTCTGGCTTAGGCTTCGACCATTCGCTGTGCTTTTCTGCGTCAGCCTCCGAAATGCTATGCCTTGCCATAGTCGGCACCGACACATTTTGGACGCTACTTTGTGCTGCCGATGCTTTCTTCTCCGCAGAAGAAGGACCGGTTTTCTTTGGTTTCACCGACCGCGTTGCACCTGTGTCCGTGTTTTTCGCTTCCGGCTTTGACGTTTTTCTCCGCAGGAGCAGTATTTTTAACGCTTTCCGGCCGGGCTTGTTTCTGAGTCTGCCAGAAATCGCTGCCGGTGCGCTGATAATAGGACGTCTCCGCTCGTTTCCGGCTGCTGCGCACACCTTCACAGATCCACGAAAAAATTCAGGTAGCGCTCCAATGTGTTCCAAAAGCTGCTGCGCCGATGGCAGGGTTTATGCCGTCCACGGGACGCATATAAAATCATCGATAAGCATCCGAAGAACAGAAATCCTGCCGCAAACCCGATCCCTGTAAACAGCTTTTTGAAAAAGCCCATCTCTCACACCTCTTCCGGTTACAGCCTTGCCTGATACACCCGCTCCGTCCGGGCATCGAAGCAGCAGAAAATCACCTGCATGGCGTAATCCGCATGTGCTTCCAGCCACTGCGCCACTGTTTTGACTGCAATCTCCGTGGCATCTTCCAGCGGGTAGCCATACACGCCGGTCGAAATTGCCGGGAAGGCAATGCTGTGGAGTTCATGCTCTTTGGCAAGGTTCAGCGAATTGCGGTAGCAGTCCGCCAGCTGCGCGGCATCCTCTGCTGTGCCGGAATAAATCGGCCCCACTGTATGAATGATATACTTTGCTTTCAACCGGTAGCCCTTAGTGATTTTTGCTTCTCCGGTGCGGCAGCCGTGCAGCGTGCGGCACTCCGCCAACAGTTCCGGCCCTGCTGCCCGGTGGATGGCACCATCCACACCGCCGCCACCCAGCAGACTCCGATTGGCCGCATTCACGATGCAGTCACAGTCCAGTTTGGTAATATCACCCTGCACCACTTGAATCTGATTTTTTACTTTTTCAGAAATCATTGTAAACTCCTCACTTTTTGAGCAGTTCCAACGCTTTCTCCATAGGCACGCAATCGGCATAACAATCTGGCCAGAGGAATTCATTGTAATAGTGGTAGCTCTGCTCCCCTGTCATATACTCGTTGTCCTGCGTGGAATTAGCATAGGCAGGAACGATCATGTGCAGGCCATGCTCAAAGCCCGCCTCCACCGTTGCATTGATGCAGAAGTCGGTCATGATGCCGCAGACCATCACATCTTTTTCGCCCTTTGCGGTCAGATATTCCAGCAATCCGCTCTCTTTCTTGAAAGCGTTGCATACAGTCTTGACGAACCGTTTTTCGGTCTGCAGTGGTGCAAACTCAGAATAGATATCAAACTCATCATCCCCGATGGAGAAACCGGTGCCGGGCCCATCGTCATGCTGGACATAGACGACCTCGATTCCCTGTTCGCGGGCAGTCCGGATCAATTCCCTGATGTTGCTGACAAACTTTTCAAACGCATACAGGCGTTCATCCACGATACCTTTCTGTGTATCCACAACCAATAAAACCATGTGTAAGCCCTCCTGTTTTTCTTTGATTTCATTCTACCATAGACCGTTTCTTTCTACAAGCGGATTCAAAAAATCCCCACAGGGAAAACCTGTGTTTCACCTGCAGGGATTGATTCAGCCACCCAAGATGATCAGGATCAGCACCACGACCACTGCAATAGCGATCAGGCAGCCGCACCCGCTGCCGTCCCCGCCGCCACCGCCATTGTTGTTGTGGTTTCCGCCACCACCACCGCCGCCGGATGAGCCGCCGAAGTTGCGGTTGAACGCCGTCATGTACTGGGCATAGCCCGTATCGCCTTTGCCGAAGTAACCATAATCACCGTTTGACATTGTTTTGTCTTCCTCAGAAATATATTTTTTCCCTTCTGAGGTTCATTTTATCGAAAGTGATGTCCAACAAGCATCTCTTTCAAAGCATTTTATGCAAAAAATCTTTGAAAGCCATGGAAATAACGATTTCTTAAAAGTGATACCAAAGAACTTCTGCGCCTCCTCCAGATTCATCATCAGGCAGTCTCTGGACTTACGTACTTCCAATGTCTCTGGCAATTCTTTCAAAATTCTGTCGGCCTCATATGTCGCACCCGCATTATAGCAGATTTCATTTGTTCGGGGATAAATTTCAAATGAATCCTTGCTGGTTTTCCATGCATGGGAGGAGTTTTCGTGGATACGATCAAGCGTGTTCAGGATTTGATACAAGCGCGTGATATGAATCTGTGTGTGTTTGCAAAGAAATGCGGAATATCGTACTCCACAATCCAAACCACTGCTCGTCGGGGAGGCCAGTTGAGCGTAGAGACGATTGAAAGAATCTGTCTGGGTTTGTTATGGTTCCCCATCGCCGCAGCAGTCCATAGGCGGTTTTGAAAGATAAATCTCCTTCATTTTCGTTTTCTGCTTAACGGCAGCAAGAAAAAAGACCCCCGCAGCGTATGATTGATATGTACCCGGTTTTCTGGACACCGGTTCAAAATTGAATAATTAAGCTTCCATCATGGATGCTTCCCTGAATTTAGAGGGAGGCATCCATTTTGTTTTCGCTTGGATCCTGCTGTTATTGTAATAGTCGATATAATCAGCAATAGCTTTGGAGAATGCTTCAAAGGAAGGATAATCTTTCTCAAAACCATAGAACATTTCATTTTTCAACCTGCCAAAGAAGGTCTCCATAATGCAATTGTCGTAGCAGTTGCCCTTTCGGGACATGGATTGAATGATTCCGTGTTTCTGAAGTTCACTGCGGTAGAATGCGTGCTGGTATTTATCCTTTGGTAAAGTACAGTTTACAAGGGACTACACAGAGTAGGTATCTGACGGGAGGGGTTCCGCCCGTCAGATTTTCCATGTGATGTTCAAGCTGTCGCTTGTGGCGGCTATGGTGGTAATCATCAAGTCCACCACCCGCCGCTTGTCGTCAAAGGATACATTCTCCCAAGTGTCGAGGTAGCCGGAAATCTGGCTGACCTGTTCCGGGCTGATGGCTTCCACCGTCAGCTCCGCTATCCTCGCCAGAAGTTCCTGCTTGCGCCCGTCCAGTTCCGCTATCTTCACATTCACATAGGAGAGCAGGACATTGTTTGCACCCGTCAGACTGTCCACCAGCTTTTCAATCTCGCTGTCCACATGGGCAAGCTCCACTTGCAGGGCGGCAATTTTCGGGTTTGCCTTTGCCGCTTTCTTTCTGCCTGTCAGCGTCTTGTAGCTTGCCAGTTTCTTTACCATCTGCTGATAAACAACCGTTTCCAGTTCCGAAGTAATGATTTTCCCGCACCCCGGACAACTCTTGTTATCCAGCCGTTTCGTACAGCGAAGGTATTGCTTGCCGGAGGGATTGAAGATACTCATAAGGGCATACCCGCAGTTTCCGCATTTGATTTTTCCCGCCAGCCATGTATGGGTAGCTTTTCGGGCAGACTGAATTTTCATGTTGTTCATCAGCTTCTTGCGGCAGGTCAGCCAGATGTCGGAGGGGACAATGCCCTCATGGGGAGCCAGTACCAGCATTTGGTCTTTCAAGTCGTTCTTTTTGCTGGGCTTCACATCCCGCCCTTGATACAGATAGCAGCCGTTCATGCCAGTAAAATCGGCAGCGTCATTGACAATGACCGTCCCTTGACTTTTGAAAAATTCGTACACATCAAGGTCTGCCTGCACATAGACAGGATTGCGTAACATCTGCGCCAGCGTGGGGCGTATCAGCTCTTTGCCATGGAACAAAATCCCCTGTTCGGCAAAGTACCGGGTAATGTCCCCGTAGGAAGTTGTGGGCTGGGCGTACATCTCAAACATCAGCCGGATATTGGCCGCTTCCTCCGGGTTTACCACCAGCTTCTTTGTGTTGATACCGTCCATCTTGATAGGCTCCGTATGGAAGCCGTAAGGGGCTTTCCCGCCCATCTTAAAGCCCCGCTGACTGCGGGAGTAGTAAGCGTCCGTTACCCGCTTCTGTATCGTTTCCCGTTCAAGCTGGGCGAACACGATACAGATATTCAGCATGGCCCGTCCCATCGGCGTGGAGGTATCAAACTTTTGCCGTAGAGGACACAAACTCCACATTGTACTGCTGGAACAGCTCCATCATGTTGGGCAAAGTCCAGAATGGAACGGCTGATACGGTCGAGCTTGTAAACCACGACCTTGCAATCAAGCCCCCGCTTGAGTCCGCACCAGTTCTTGAAACTTCCGGACGGTCTGTGTTCTTGCCGCTGTACCCTTTGTCTGTGTATTCCTTGCAGTTACCGCCTTTCAACTCGTATTTGCAAAATTCAATCTGGCTTTCAATGGAAATGCTGTCCTTTTTGTCTACCGATTGTCTTGCATAGATTGCGTCTATTCGATTGTTCATATTGTCGCTCCTTTTCTTCAAAAAAGAAACGGAGCTGCTGACAGTTTTATTATACCGCCAGCAGCCCCGCAAATCAACGATGGCTTCGGAAAACCTTATGCCCCGGCTTCCTCACTCTGCCGTTTGTCGGCATATTTGCGGAACACCTCATAAAGCTGCTGTTCCAGCTCCCGGCGTTTTGCCGCTTCCTGCTCCGGCGTGAATACCGGGGAGAGAATTTTCCAGCGTGATTTCCTTTCCCTGAAAAGTCACGACTTCGGTTTCTTTCTTGTATCTGATATGCTCCATAGTACCTCCGTATTTAATTTTCAAAGTGCAGTGCCGCCATGCTGCGGCGTGAAATGTTTTCTGTCAT
>ENA-OQES01001153-OQES01001153.1-human-gut-metagenome-genome-assembly--contig:-NODE-1153-length-10221-cov-1.798890_pt1 | contig 10221 bp, 12 predicted proteins | sample MGYA00242798_ERZ504641 | MGnify/ENA primary metagenome ERZ504641 (study PRJEB26092, sample SAMD00036327) | human gut metagenome | host: Homo sapiens | study: EMG produced TPA metagenomics assembly of...
CCCGGAGGAGTTCCGGGAAGAAATCCGGGGATATCTGGAAAGCAACCATATTTCCAGACTCTATGCACATCAGGTTGAGATGTTTGAGAAGGTCAGAGCCGGGGAAAAATGTGGTTATTACGACTTCGACGGCAAGTGGAAAGACGCTTGCCTTTCTGCTCCCGGTATTGCAGGGAATTCTGGAAGACCCGCTGACACGTGCGATTTTTATTTACCCGACCAAGGCACTGGCAAGTGACCAGTACCGCGCGATGCAGTCGATTTTGAAATTTTTCGGAGAAGGAAGAGTTTCAGCAGGCGTGTACGATGGAGATACCAAACCTGCCGAGCGGACAAGGATCCGCAAGAGTGCAAATATTATCCTGACCAATCCGGAGATGCTGAACTCGGCATTCCTTCCGAATCACAGCAATTACGGGTTTGACGCGATTTTTGCAAATTTACGATATGTAGTGATCGATGAGCTTCATTCTTACCGCGGTGCTTTCGGAGCACATCTGGCAAATATTTTCCGGAGAATGCACCGGATTTGCCGGTATTACCATTCGAATCCGCATTTTCTGTGCAGCTCCGCGACGATCGCTAATCCGGTAGAGCTTGCCGAAAAAATCTGTGGAAGCGGATTTACGCTGATTGACCGGGATGGATCGCCGGCACCGGAGAAGGAATACTGTATTATCCAGCCGCCGGAGATCAAGGGGAATAATGACAAAGTATATGGAAGGATTGCGGCGTCAACCGTGGCAGCCGGACTGATACCGGAGCTGGTGGAAGAGGATCATCATTTATCACCTTTGGACGATCCAGAAGAAATGTAGAAGTTATTCTAAAAGAAGCAAAGGATAAATTAGATGCTGCCGGATTTCTTGGAATGGCGCGGGTGGGCGGCAAGAATCCGGCAGATCTGATCGCAGGATACCGTGGCGGTTATACCCCGCTGGAGCGAAAAGAGATTGAGCGGAAGATGACGGAGGGAGAACTGACCGGGCTGGTATCGACGAATGCACTGGAGCTTGGGATCGACATCGGAAAGCTGGATGCAACTGTGATCGTCGGTTATCCGGGGACAAGGGCGTCCTTCTGGCAACAGAGTGGACGTGCCGGACGAAGTGGCAGTGCCTGTGTAAATTATCTGATCCTGGAAAATGAACCGTTTGACCAGTACATTGCCATCGATCCGGAATGGCTGTTCTCAAGAGAAAGTGAAAATGCGATCGTGGATCCGGACAATCTTCTGATCGAGCTTGCACATCTGCGCGCAGCGGCTGCTGAGATGCCACTTTCACTGGATGATATTGCGCTTTTTCCGGATCTTGGAGAAATGATCCCGGTGCTTTTAAGCGCCGGAGAAGTAAAAGCCTCGCCGGAAGATTTGCCTGGGCGGGGACCTGCATTTCCGGCAGGGGATTACAGCCTGCGTAATATGGACAAGACCAGGTTCAAGCTGCTCGCGCAAGAGGACGGACATGAGATCACGGAGATGGACGAATCCCAGGCATACCATGAGATCCATCCGGGTGCTGTATATATGCATGATGGTGCATCCTATGAGATCACGAAGATGGATCTGGTCAGCCGGACAGCTTACGCCATTCCGTTTACAGGGGATTATTATACGGTACCGGCAGGACAGGAAGAGACGCGTATCCTGCATGTATTTCAGGAGGATGCGTATCAGAGGACGGAAATCTGTTTTGGAGATATCAATGTAAACGAAATCATTGCTATGTACAAGAAACTGCAGTTCCATAACCATCAGAATCTGGGCTATGTGACGCTGACACAGCCGCTTCAGAAGGATTATGGAACGGAAAGCACCTGGCTTACGATGCCGGAGAATGTTGTCAGAGTCTACCGGAGTCTTCTTTTGCCAAATCGGATGGGAGAGCTGGTGCTGAACAATCATTTTGATGGAATGCAGTATGCGATCAAGAATGCGGTAATGATGGTGACGATGACGGAACGGGATGATATCGATGTGACCATGTCCAACAATGCGACCATTCCGGATGAGTTCCGGGAGGAAAAGGTGTCCCTCTTCATTTATGACAAATATGAGGGCGGACTTGGTTATTCGGAGAAGATCTATGATCTGATTCCGGAAATTCTGGAAAGTGCGATTAAAATGGTCAGCGGCTGTCCGTGTGAGGATGGCTGTCCGGCATGCGTAGGTGACTACAATCTGGATAAGAAGACGGTTCTGTGGGGACTTGATAATCTTCTGGAAGAGAGCGAACCGCCGGTTTATCTGAAGAAAAATATCAAAGAGCCACAGCCTGTGATCCGGAAAGAATTTTCTTTCTTCAATCTGCCGGATGAGTGGGAGAAGGTCTGTTATGCCGTGGTCAAAAAGTGGCGAGGCAGGCGGGCAGTTCCTGAAGACCATTAAAAAATGTCAGTACAGAAGGGACACAAGCTGATCCTGACGATGGAAAATGAATTTTATGCAAAATGGCTGATGGAGCAGGATAACCTCCAAAGTCTGACCAATACCTTGCGGTATCATGTGATCTGTCCGGCGGATATGCAGATCCGGGTACGGTATGAAGCGAAAATGGATGAGCAGGAGAAAAAAGAACGACAGAAGAAGAGAGACCGTTTGCAAAGGCGATATGATGAACAGCTTGGAAATGAATAATATAGAAGAAATAAAAACTTAAATCTTACAGCAGGAGCGGTGCTGGATGAAAGCCCGGCATGTCTGGTAAATGCAAATGTAGGGAGCGGAAAGACAACAGTGCTGATCGAGAAAGTGCGGCATCTGCATGAGAAAAAGCAGGTTTCGTATGAGAAAATGGCAGTGCTTACCTTTACCAACAAGGCGGCAGATGAGATCGCAGAACGTCTATCCAGAAAGGAAGCAGAACTTACGGAAGAAGAACTGTGGGGATTTGGAACCTTTCACAGTGTTGCCTTAAGGATTCTGCGAAGATTTCTTCCGGAAAAGGCAGAAGACGGAACAAAATTTGGAAGAATGGAACCGGGAATTTACCGTTATCACACCGGAAGATGAAATGGAAATGGTGCTTGCCATCGCAAAAGAAGGCAGTTATAAGATCAAATACCAGAACCGTCTGAAAAAAGCGGATGGAAGAGGATTACGCGGCATATCGGAAAGGAAGAACACAGGGAAAATACAAAGATGATCTGTTTCAGATCTTTCCGCTTCTTGAGAAGGCAAAAAGACAGCAGAATAAAAATGTCATTTTTGCAGATCTTCTGGAAGAAGGAACGCAGGTGGCAAAAGAGCAGGAAGAGGTGCTGGATCTTAAGTGGATCATTGTCGATGAGGTACAGGACAGTGACGAAAAACAGCTGGAATTTCTGGAGGCGTTAAAAGGCACACGGACTCACATTTTTTGCGGTGGGGGACCGAATCAGGTGATCTACAGCTGGAGAGGAACCGGACCGAATATGTTCTTCCTGATCAAGCACAGATTTGGCGCAAAAGAACTGACTCTGCCGGATTAACTACCGGTCCGATGAAGTGATCCTGGAAGCGGCGAACCGTTTTCTTCAGTTTGGAGGAAAGATTGAGGGAAGTGGCGAAAGAGGGGGAGAAGATTCTGGTAAGGAATCATTATGATCCATTTATCGAGGCAGAGTATCTGACAGAGCGGATCCGTGAGCTTCATGAGCAGGGACTTCCTTACCGGGAGATTGCGGTTTTCTACCGGGTGCAGAAGCAGGCAGAGATTCTGGAAAAAGTATTTGAAAGAGCAGAACTTCCTTATGTTCTTCCGGCAAACAGAAAGAGGATGAGGATCCGGTTCCGGAAAGACCTCATATGATCCGGGAGTATGTTGCAGAAGGGAAGCTGAATGCGGTTTCAGGCGAACATATGATGGAAAAAGCGGCAGATACAGAACGACAGACGGAGGAAGAAGACGCAGTTCATCTTATGACACTGCACGCCTCAAAAGGTCTGGAATTTGACTATGTATTCATCATCGGAATGAATCAGGGACTGATCCCGCTTCGCTGCAAAAGCATAGAACAGGAAGAAGAGGAGCGCCGTCTGTTCTTCGTAGGACTGACCCGTGCAAGGAAGAATCTGGAACTTTCCTATTATACAAATCCGACGATCCCGGGGACATTTGAGACACCAAGCAATTATCTGCGGATGCTGCCGGAGGAGCTGCTCGAATGGGAAGAAAAGCCGGGAAGTGAGTCGCGGAAAGCGAATCTGCAGAAACTGCGGAAAGAGACGCGGGAGCTGATCAGGGAGAAAAAGCAGGAGGAAGAAGAACAGAAAGAAACACGGAAGCCAGAGCGAAAAGGCAGACATCCGAAGTACGGGGAAGGGGAGATTATTTCTGAGGACGAGATGATGATCGAACTGGAATTTCCGGGATATGGGAAAAAAACAATTTCTGAAAGCATTTGGCGAAGTGGAAGTTTTGAAAGGCTTATAGAAAATGGCAATACAAATTGTTTGCTGAAAAAAATTTATCAATAAAATATTTTTTCATGAAAGGGCATATGGAAGTGAATTTTTTTTCACCTCTATATGCCTTTTAAAAGAAAAGTGAATATTTATTCATAGAATTATCGCGATAATTTTATTATAATTTCAATAAATTTTATGAATATTTTATTTATTTCTAAGGAGGTAGCAATATGGATGCTATGAAAATCGCCAACAGTATACCGATGTGGATCGCCTGTGGAATCCCGGTAATACTCGATTATCGCACAGGCCCTGATCTTTGCAAAAAAATCTTATTCGGCAGGAAAGAAGATCGGACTTACAGAAAAACAGATGAAGAACGCAATCAAGAGCAGCGCGATCACTTCCATTGGACCATCTATTGTAATCTTAAGTGGAATGCTTTCCCTTCTGATCACTGTTGGAGGACCGATGGCGTGGATGAGACTTTCCCTGATCGGTTCCGTTATGTTTGAATCTATCGCAGCAGGTTTTGGTACTGCATCAGTTGGTGTACAGCTTGGAGCAGATACACTGACACCACTGGCACTTGATATGGCAGTATGGACCATGATCCTTGGATCGATCGGATGGATCATCTTTGCAACTATTTCTGCAAGCCGTATGGACAAGGTACAGCACAAAATTTCAGGTGGAGATCCGGCAAAACTGATGGCAATTTCAAGTGCGGCTATCATTGGTGCATTTAGTTCAATGTCATCTTCTCATCTGATCAAGCTGAATAAAAACTCAGTTGCCTGCGTACTTGGAGCTGTATTTATGGCAATACTTTTAACCATTTCAGAAAAAAGAATATCAAGTGGCTGAAAGAATGGAATCTTACGATTTCAATTCTGGCAGCAATTGATCATCACAGCCGTGATTTAAAGGAGGAGCGAACATGGAAAAAAACGATTTTTATGAAGGCGAATATATGCCGCAGATGCATAAGATTGTAAACTTACCGGATTGCTTGGAGCTGTATTATCTTTCCTGCCGGCACTTGTACTGGCAGTTGTGTACGGACTTCTTCCAAAACCTGCTGCACTTGCCACCGCATTTATTTCTGCAGCAAGTGCATTCGGATTTCTCTGGGTTGTAGAACCGATTTCTTACTTTACCGTACTTGGTCCGGTAGGTACATACATGGCATTTTTGGTCAGGAAATATTTCCAATATGCGAGTTCCTTGTGCCGGTATGGCTCAGGTCGCAGCTGACGTTGACCAGGAACAGAAAATGGTTCGATCGTTTCAGTAATCGGTATGGCGACATCCATCGTCATCAACGTATCTGTGCTGACGATCGGAGTTATCCTCGGAAGCTCTGTACTTTCAGCAATGCCGGCAAGTGTGATAGAGGCATTGAATTATCTGCTTCCGGCACTGTTTGGTGCCCTGCTTATGCAGTTTGGACTGAAAAGAATCAAATTTGCAGGTGGTATGCTTGCATTTGCAATTCTCATTGGTATTGCAATTAACGCAGGTCTTTTCAACTGGCTTCCGGGAGCAGCAAACTATCTGACAACTCTTGCAAGTGTATTTGTAGCAATCGGTGTAACACTTGCAACTTATGGAAAGCAAAAAAGAAGCCGGAAAGTAAGAATAGTGTATAATTGGATGGAAAAGGAGAGGTAGATATGACGGAAAAAAGAGATGCTTTGGGCAGATGGAGGAACTTAGGTCTACCTGCGTGGACATCTGCACTAATTTATGGAATAATCCTGAGAGTGGCGGGAATGAGCAGAAGTCAGCGGATATGATCCGTGAGCTTCTTCATCATGAAGGATTTGTGATTGTAAATGAAGAACATCTTCCACATGCGTTTTATGCAGAATATGGAAGTGGCAAACCGGTGATCGCTGTTCTTGGAGAATATGATGCGCTTCCGGGACTTTCACAGAAATGCCAGATCACGAAAGAGCCGGTAACACCGGGAGCAGCAGGACATGGATGTGGACATAACCTTCTGGGCGCAGGGGGCTGTGACAGGAGCGATCATGATCAAACGGGTTTCTTGAGCAGGAAGGAATTCGGGAACCTTAAGATTCTATGGATGCCCGGAAGAAGAATTGCTAAGTGGAAAGTAAAAATGGCATATTATCATATGTTTGACGGATGCGATATGGCACTGAGCTGGCACCCGATGTCTGCAAACATGATTTATGATGAAGGATATCTGGCGAGTGCATCTGCGAAGTTTTAGTTTCAAAGGCAAAAACTTCACATGCAGCATTTGCACCGGAAAGAGGGCGGAGTGCGCTTGACGCAGTGGAACTTATGAGTGTAGGCGCCAACTATTTAAGAGAGCATGTAGTTGACAAGGCAAGAATCCACTATACTACAGACAGTGGCGGATTTTCACCGAATATCGTGCCGGATAAAGCAAGTGCATGGTATTTTACAAGGGCTCCGCACATCAGCGATGTAAAAGACATTCTCCGCAGACTGACACTTGTGGCAAAAGGTGCTGCAATGATGACAGAGACGGAGGTTGAGACCAAAATTGAATATGGCTGCTGCGATATGGTCAGCGAAAAATCATTTGCAGATCTGACATGGAAGAATCTGCAGGAGGTCGGAACACCAACTTATACGGAAGAGGAAATGGAATTTGCAAGACAGTTGCAGGCTACCGTTGATCCGGCTATCAAAGATAGAGATCAGAGAATGTATGAAGCAAAAGAAAAGGCATTAGCAGATGGTGTTGTTTCCAGAAATGCCTGGGAAAAAGCACCGCTTACTGCTTCTTCGGACAGTGGAGATGTGAGCCAGATGATGCCGATGAATCTCTTTACTGCAGTTTGCTGGCCGGTTGGTGTTGCACCGCATACCTGGCAGAGCTGTGCATCTGCCGGAAGCACGATCGGACAGAAAGGTGCATTTTACGCAGCAAAAATCATTGCAGCAACAGCATATGACCTGTATACACAGCCGGAACTGCGAAAAGAAATTCAGGACGAATTCGATGCGCAGGACAGAGAACCATATGCACCGATGTATGATGGTGAATAGGAACAAGAAAAAGTAAAGAAAAAAGGTCCCGGAGCCGTAAGGTTTCCGGGATTTTTATGAGGAAAAAGTAAGTGTGTGACTGGATTTGACAAGGATTTTCATGAATGTTACACTAGAAAATAGGAGAAAAATGGACTGTGCGAGGGGGATAAGTGCAGTCAGGCAGGAGACAAAAATGGGTATTGCAATACAGGAATTATTATCGCAGGAATATTTTAAAGATTTTTACGTTCTGGCGGGGGCAAAGGGACTGCACCGTGAGATCCAGGGGATCACAGTTATGGAGGCACCGGATGCATTCCACTGGACAAAAGGGAAGGAACTGGTACTTTCATCAGGGTACGTTATTGCAAAGGAACCGGATTGTATTGAAAAAGCGTTCCGGGAGGGAAGTGTCCAGAAATCAGCGGAATGATGATCAAAGAGAACGATATCTGGAGAAGATACCGGAGGAGATACTGGAGCTTTTTGATCAGTATGAGGTGCCCCTTATCTCCATGCCATTTTCAGCACCATGGATGGAAGTGATGAGCCAGATTAATACTGCTGTGCTGAACCGGACCATACGCAGGCTGCGGATCAATACCAGTCATATGACATTTCAGATGTCGAATTTTTCATATAAAGAGCAGAAGATCAAGCGGATCCTGCAGGCGATGGAGGCTGAGATGGGTTTCCCGGCATTTTTATATGATTTTGTAGAAGAAGAGGCGTATTACAGTTCGATGAATTTTCAGAAGATAGCGAAAGGATTCGGACTTGAAACAGAGGATTTCTGGGAGCCGTCAATGCCGTATACCCGGCATACGCTTTGTGATTACATGGACATGGTGAGATACCGTCTTGTGAATCAGAGTCACCAGGAGGACCGAGAATCAGCTGGATACGGGTTCCGATTCTGTAAATGGAAGTGTACAGGCGTATTTGCCGTGATGGAAGCGCGGGAATTCCTGGATTATTATGATGAGTACAGTATCCGGATTGCCTATCTGATGCTGCAGGGATTATATGAGCAGATCGTAGCGGCACAGAACATGGGGAATATCGGATTTGAGAACTTTGTGTTATACGCTTTGAGTGCAACGGAAGATGATACACAGAAGATGATGTTTCAGGCGAATGTACAGGGAATTTCCATGAGTACAAAATACAGGTATGTATTGTTCCGGCGCGCGGACAATCAGGAAGAACTTCCAAACCGGAGAAAAGAGATCCTTGAGGCTTACAGGAAAAGCAGTCTGATCAAATATGCCAGAATCGCAATGATCGGAGAAAATGTGGGAATTCTTTTTTTGGAAGACAGAGAAGAAGACTGGGAGAAAGGTCATATCCTTGCACTTCTGGAAGAATTCCGGAGAAGAGTTCTGAAGAGCTGTCCGGAGACGGCACTGGAATTTGGTTATTCACTGGATGCCGCTTCTCTTGGGCATATCCGTCAGAGCATAGAGAAATGTCAGAAAGCACTGAATATGGGGAAAATGATTTATCCAAGCCTTTTTGCATGGGAGTATTCTCAGCTTGGTGCACTTGCATGGCTGGATATTCCGGAAGAAGAGCTTACTCATATGCTCTCGACTTACAGTGTACTCCTGAAAGATGAAAAGAATATCGAGCTTTTAAAGACTTTAAAAGTATATCTGGTAAAATAATATGAACTACAGCGCAACGGCTGGAAAAAATTATATGTACATATCAATACGATCAGGAAGAGGATCGACAAGGTAAACGAACTTCTGCAGATTGACTGGAGCGATAATATTGCACGGATGAATGCAGAGCTTTTACTGCGCTTTTTTGAATCTGGAAGGAAAAAATTTAACGTTTCCTTGAACAAGAATTGATGATTTTCAGGGCAAAAGATGATACAATGTATATTGTGTGGAAAAAAAAAGACAAAGAGGGAGATGCCTATGCCAAAGAAACAGAAGGCAAAGATAAAGCAGTAAAAAATAAGTGCCCTGAAAAGCTGATCCGGACAGAGGCTGCAAAAGAGATTGCAGAGATAGACCGTTCGCTTCAGGATCAGAAGTATCAGCTCAGATGCAGAGCTGCAATCGATCTTCTTACAGCAAAGCTGAATATGATAAATGCAGATCTTTCGCGCAAGAAACGCCATGTTGTGATCAACCAGATCAGCAGCAGAGTGAAGACGGCAGAGAGTATTTATACGAAAACTGATCCGGTAAAGGCCTGGAGCCGGACTTTTGACACGGCTGTCAACACCTGGGACTATTCTGCCAAGCGCGTAACCGACAGTGTCTACGAGAGCATGGAGCGCCTCAACATTGACTACATCGACTTGATTAATGTTCACGATGTTGAGTTTGCCGACCTCAATCAGGTTGTCAACGAGACTCTGCCCGCACTAGTGAAGCTCCGCGATGGAAGGAGTGGTGAAGCATGTGGGCATCACCGACCTGCAGCCCGAAAACCTTAAATGGGTGATAGAGCATGTTCCGGCCGGAACAGTTGAGTCTGTGTTGTGTTTCTGCCATTACAGCCTTAACGACGAGATGCTACTCGACTATCTCGACTTCTTTGAGGCAAAGCAATGTGGGCATAATAAATGCTTCGCCGTTCTCGATGGGACTGTTGTCGCAGCGCGGTGCACCGGCATGGCATCCGGCTCCGGTGCTCTTAAGGAGGCTTGCATGCGTGCTTCTGACTACTGCACAGAACACGGCTATCCGATAGAAAATGCTCGCCGTGCAGTATTCTACAAGCAATCCGCGCATCGCCACCACGCTGTTCAGCTCGGCTAATCCTCAGAATGTGCTGAA
>ENA-OQES01001154-OQES01001154.1-human-gut-metagenome-genome-assembly--contig:-NODE-1154-length-10210-cov-6.073788_pt1 | contig 10210 bp, 15 predicted proteins | sample MGYA00242798_ERZ504641 | MGnify/ENA primary metagenome ERZ504641 (study PRJEB26092, sample SAMD00036327) | human gut metagenome | host: Homo sapiens | study: EMG produced TPA metagenomics assembly of...
AGATATGGAAAATATCCGCAGGCTTTCCCATGATATAAAAAAGTCATTTGGAGGCATTGAAAGAAAATATAGAGCCAGAACAAAAAATAGAGTATATTAATGGTATTGAACGTAAATTAAATAAGTATCAAAGTTACTATAAATCAGGGAATACTTTTATTGATAATTTGCTTCATACGAAACGATTGGAGGCTATCGAAAAGGGAATTGAATTTAAGGTGTTTGCCGATTTTACAGAGTTTCGACAGATAAGAAATGAGGATTTATGTGTCATAATTTCGAATACAATAGATAACGCATTAAGAGAATGCCGGTTAATGAAAGAAGAAAATCCTATGGTAGAGTGTTTAGTACAGTTAAAGGCTAAAAAAGGTAAAGGGGTTCTTGTCAATTTTATGTGAAAATAGCCTAAGAGATTCACAAGTACGTTATCTGCGAGAAAATGCAACACTGGAAACATCAAAGGAAGATAAGAAAAATCATGGGTTTGGTGTCAAAAATATTAAAAGTGTGGTGAAAGATTATGGAGGAGAAGTATCATTTAGTGTTTTAGATGATATGTTTTCTGTTTCTGTGATTATTCCGATAGAAATATAGTGTGACAAGATGGTGCTTATGGAAAATAAGTGCCATTTTTATTGGTCCAGGCAGGGCATAAAAAATGCAAACTAAACAAATTATATGTTTTTTCTTGAAGCAGGATGTAAAATAAAGAAAAAAGAAGAGGAGGCATGGGTATGCGGAAAAAAAATGAAACTATTTATTGCCATGGTATCAGTGGGGGCTTTATTGGGAACGATGCCAGTTATGGCAGCGGAACAACCAGAACTTCCAACGAAAGTGCAGGATATTGCGAATGGTTCTGATGAACTTTACGGGGAAGGAGTTCCGATTGAGCATGGCACAAATCCAGATGAAAGATTTTCGTCTGGTGGGGTAGATCATACACATCAGTATATTGTTGCAAACGCACTTAAAATTCTGAGCAATGATAAAGGAAATAGTGCATTCAATGGTGAGCTGAACTCATCTATTCTTATGGAGGCAACCGACTGGCCGGATAAACTTGGAAATGAAACAGATGCAGGAACTTTTGCAGGACACTTTTATGATCCTGATACTGGAAAAAACTGGCTTGGTCAAAAATCTCCGACAGCTAGGACAAGAGCAGAGTCATATTTTCAGGCAGCAGTAAATGCGTATCGTGCAGGAGATGTACAATTGGCTATGTCAAACTTAGGAAAAGGCACCCATTATGTATCAGACTTAAATGAACCGCATCATGCATCGAACTTGACAGCAGTAAACAGCAATCATTCCGCTTTTGAAAAATATGTTGATAAAAACCGTAAATCTTACACAATAGCAGGAAATTCGTTTGGCTCATCCGTATATACAACCGCATTAAATACATCAACAGGAGATTTGATGTATTCCGCAGCAAAACATGCGAAAGGGCTTGCGGCGGATGCTCAAAAGGAAAGTTCCTATGATAGTGCAGGCAGACAATCTGTGCAGCATGCTATACAGACGGTAACTCAATATATGTATAAATTTGGAAAAGAAGTTGGAATCTATTAATAAGAGTTTTTCAGGTCTTGGTATTAAGAATATCGAGGCCTGTTTTTTATGCCATTTAGACACTAAAATACGCAAAATAATCAAAATATATGGCGAGATAGGAGAATTTGATTAAAATTGTTTTTAGTATATTCAAGAAAGGAGTAGACAGATATGTATAATTTCACATTATATATGACAACAGATTGTAATTTTAAATGTCAGTATTGTTATGAAGACTACCATAACCATTATCAGTTGAATGAAAAAACACTTGTGGACTCTTTGGAGTTTATGATGAATTATGGGGATAGAGGGAAAGTCTTGATTGAATTTTTTGGGCGGTGAGCCTTTGCTGAAGAAAGATTTAATTTACAAGGCAGTAGCCTATATCAAAGATAATTATCCGGAAAGGGAAGTAAAGTATTATATTACTACCAACTGTTCCATGATGGATGATCGGTTCATTGCATTTATGAAAGAAAATCATTTTACAGTACGCCTTAGTTTTGATGGGAATAAGGAAACCCATGATTTGAACAGAGCTGCGAAAGATGGAGTTTCTTGCTATGAAAAAATTTTTGAGAATATCATGAAGGTAAAGGATAGTGGATTGAATTTTTCTGTAAGAATGACGGTCACAGAAAATACCATTCCGTATATGTTCGAAAACATCTGTTACCTGCATGAGCATGGCTTGGATAACATTTGTATGATTATGGATGTATATTTAAAAATATCTGATGAACTGAAGGTAGAATTTGAAAAACAGGTGGGACAAATTTTGCAGTACTACTTGGCTGAGGCAGCAGCGGGCAGAGTTTTTACTATAGATCAATTTGATGGAAAAATGTTTAATATGTTGTGTAACTTTGGAAACTGCTTTGGCATGTGCGATGCTGGAATTGGAAATTTCAAGATCTTTCCGAACGGTCAGATATACCCATGCGGATTTCTTACAAGTAATGAAAAATATTGTATAGGCAATATCAAGGAAGGTGTTGATATAAGAAAGGCAAAATTAATAGCAATGTCTAACTTTGATAAAACCGATCCGAAGTGCAAGGGATGCACAATACGAGATTTTTGTCATGGTATGAAATGCGGATATATGAATTTTATCAATACAGGGAAGATTAATGTACCATCGGATGCAGAGTGTATTTTTGAACATATCTTTTATAAGGCAATGGTGCAGATTCTTGAATATTATTTACAGCAGCCGATTGAAATAGTTAGAGAAAAATTAGGAGTGTATATAGACTATATCCAGGAGGAAGATTTAAAATTCAGTGAGTTCGGAGAGAAGATTGCCAAGAGGTTAAGTGATGAAAGGTAAACAAAGCCACCCATACCTTGGATTTTTAAAAGAGTATGCTTTTAGGAAAAAGCTGCTACCTTCCTACATTTTAACGATAGCGATAATTGTGTTAACAGCGGGGGGTTCTTTGGTGCGTCCGGAACTGCAGGGAAAAGTGATAGATGATTTGGGGAATCCACATAGTACCAGTTTATCTGCGTTTATGCTCCTCCTGGCGGTGTTCCTGGGCATGTTACTGCTGAACTACCTTATGAATTATGTACAGCGTTATGTTGTGGCTGTCATATCGGAAGAGATAGCAGCAGATATGCGACAAAAGGTAGAAGATAAATTATCAACAGTAAGCGTGAATTTTTTTTGAGAAGATAAAGCTAAGTGACGTTTTGCTGAAAGTAGATAAAGATGTTTCAGCAGTGAAACAATGTGGAATTACAAGTATTATCACATTGGTTTCCAATATTGTTATCCTGGTGGTTGTTCCTCCATATATGTTTTCTATCCATAAGGGAATTGCCGTATCCAATATTATTTTACTTGTCAGTGTTCCTTTTATTAGTAGAATCCTGGGGAAATTGATACAGGAAACCAGTGGTCAAGTATTGGAAGGATATAACAGCATCACGAATATTCTGACAAACGCCTATGATAATTGGTTTATTACAAGACTCTTTCAATGTGGGCAATATGTGCATGATATGTACTTTGAGAAAAATCAGAAATACAAAAAAGAGACGAATCGCCAGAATTTGTTGTATATATTGAATACATCTACGATACTCGTGATTCAGTTTATAGGAACAGTCATAATTTGGGTAGTCGGTGCACAAGAAGTATTCAAAGGGAATATGACCATAGGTACCATTATGGCCTTGATGAATTACCAGACAATTATTATGAATCCTATTATTGGAATTGCACAGTTTGCTAACGAGTATCATACAGCCGTAGTTTCCTTAAAGGATATCAATGGTCTGCTTCAGTATCCGGATCAGAAACAAGGAGACGGAAAGAAAGTAACAACAGTTAACAACATTTCCTTAGAAGAGATGAGCTTTTCTTATCCAGAGTCAAATAAACAAGTATTTGACCGGCTCAATTTGAAGTTCGAAAAAGGCACTCTTTACGGAGTTCATGGAAAAAGTGGACAAGGTAAAAGCACCCTGTTCAAAATTATAACAGGTGTGTATCAACCGACAGAAGGAAAAGTAGTTGTGAACGACACAGATTTGCAGGAATTAGATATTAACAGCTATTGGGAAAATACAGGATATGTTATGCAGCGTACACAGTTCTTCAATGATACAGTAAGACGGAATATGGGATTACTACATATTGTTTCGGAGGAAGAAATGGATACAGTGGCAAAGTGCTTGGATTTGTATGATGAAATCCATACTTTAGAAATGGTATGGGATACCGAGATAAAGATAGATCCATGCAATTTCTCAGAGGGACAAATGCGGCGTTTGGATATTATGAGGAATATTTTGAAAAATTCACAAATTCTGATTTTTGATGAAGCGACAGCAAATATTGATGAAAAACGAAGAGGGCGTTTTTATCAATTATTGCATGCGTTATCAAGGGAGAAAATTATTATTTTTTTCTACGCACAATCTGGAAGAATTGCGAGAAGCAGATATTATTGTGGATTTGGAGAAGCTACATATAAGGCAGGTGAGTGAAAAGTGAGGATAGGTGTGTTGGATTCCAATGGATCTTTTGATAATCCTTTTTTCAAGATAAGAAAATTGTAAAAATAGACTGCAAGTGGAAAGGTCAGGAATACAGTAAAGATGCCTTTGGATTTACCCATGCGGAATATGTCTGTTCTTTTATTTTAAAGGAAAACCCAGAAGCTGAAATTGTTCTGGTACCTATTGTGAGGAAGAACAAAAAGAGTACGGTTCTGGATATGATAGAAGGTATTGAATTACTGATAGAGGAACAGGTAGATATAATTAATATGAGTATGGGAGATGAGTACAAATATCACAAAGAAATCGAGGAAGTGTGTAGGGCTGCTACAGAAAAGGGTATTCTGATTGTGGCTGCACATTCCAATCAGAAAGCAGAAGCAACCTATCCTGCTTCCTTCCCCTTTGTAATGGGGGTAAGATGCCTGGATATGGAGAACCCGATACAAGTGCTTCAATATGATGAAAAGGAAAATGATGTAATTTTTTCTTGTGGGCTTTTCTTTTTATATCACTTAGGAATACCGGTGCTACATCCAGGAAATAGCCTTGCCTGTGCTGTGGTAACAGGCTATTTGAGTAATTATAAGCAGTATCAACAGGCAATTTTACAGTTTACTCTTAACACTTTGAATAAGTATTATCCATATCAAACATTGAAGCAGAAACAGTGTTATTTTCTAACGAACCGTATAGAAGAACCTTTAGAGCAGCGTTTCATACGGGAAGTTACGAGAACAAAGAGATGTGATACTTTTGAAAGTGGAATGGAAAAATTGAGAAATATAAAAACAGCAGAACAGTATCCGGTGCTATTTATTGATCACAACAATTATCAGGAAATATGTGAGTATAAAGAGAGAATCAGGGGATATGCCATGGGACATCCGGAGACAGAAATTGTTTTGCGATATCCCTTATTTAATATGGTGGAAAGATTGGATTTCCAGAAGAAAACAAATAAAAATCTGAACCAATTTACAGTTTAGGAGGCAGGAAAATGTATACATTGTCATTAGAGATTATAAATAAGTGCAATTTGAATTGTACTTACTGCTATCTGGGCGAGAAGAAAAATACATACATGAGTTTAGAAACGGCTCAAAAGGCAATCGATATTGCTGTGCATGAAGCAAATAAACAGCATGATCGGACACTTATGGTTTACTTTATTGGAGGGGAACCCCTTATGGCATTTAATCTGATGAAAGATGTGGTAGATTATGCGAAGAAAAAATGCCAGGAAACAAACTTAATATGCAAGTTCAGTACTACGATAAATGGAACGTTAGTTACAGATGAAGTAATTGATTTTTTTGTGGAAAATACATTTGAGGTGAAGGTGAGTTTAGATGGTCCTGAGTATGTTCAGAATTTGAACAGGAGAGATTATGCAGGAACCGGAAGCTTTGAAAAAATTATGAAGAACCTTCCGTTATTGAGAAAATATGAGCAGGAAACAGGAAATCAGATTTCGGTAGCCAGTGTTGTGACAAGTAATAACTATCAATATTATGCAGAAAGTTTCCAGTTTTTGCTTGATTTAGGAATTAAAAAATTAGAGTCGGGAATTGATTATTATTGCTCCTGGAGTGATGAGCAGATACAGGGATTACGAGAGCAGATAGAGAAGGTATTTGGTTTATATAAAGCACATATACAAAAAAATTCAAGAAGTAATCTTTTGGAATCTTTGGGAACAATATCTGAAATCTTTCCTGATTCCATGTCCATTTTACGCATGTAAGGCAGGTTTGACAACTTGCTATGTAACAACGGATGGTGGGATTTATACTTGTGCGGAACTTCCAGAATTTAAAATCGGTTCTGTAGAAGCCGGGTTGGATGTTCCGAGGATTCGAGAGATTATTTACCTAGAGGATCAAGAGGATACAATGTGTAAAGAATGTCAATACATTAGACATTGTAAAACAAGAGGCTGTCAGGTGGCAAATTATGAAATTCACCAAAATGTATATCAACCTATAAAAGTGAATTGTGAAGTGACGAAGTGGATGTATCATCTGATTCAAACAAACTTAACTGAAAAACAGCTTGAAAAGCTGAAACAAGAATATGAAAGGAGATATTTACGCCATGGAAAGTAAGATGAATGAGTTTATTAAGATAACTGAGGGAGAAAAAGTGGCTTTAATTGATCCGGTAGGAAAAGTCTGCCTGGGGGTAAGTAAAAGATTTGCAGACAATTTAGATAAACCAGAGTTTCAGGAAAAGTTATTCCCTGTATGGAAGCAGCAAACTGAATTTATAAAGGAAATAGAGAATAATCATGAGAAAATCAATACGGTATATTTGATGGTAACCAGGAAATGTAATATGAATTGTGATTTTTGTGCGATCAGTGCAAACGACAAGCTTCGTCCAGAAAAAGAATTTAAGCTGGAGGATATACAGAATAAGGTGATTCCGTTCTTTCAGAAAAATAAACCACATAAAATGATTCTTACAGGTGGAGAGCCACTGATTAAAGATCAAATTGTGGAAATTGCAAAAGCATTAAGAAATGGTTTGACTTGCCCAATTACTCTGCAGAGTAATGGTCTTGCTATTACCGGGGAATTAACAGAACAACTCAAAGGATATATAGATGAAATTGATTTCAGTACCATGCACATGTTTGGAACACCTGAAAAGGAGCAGCAGCTAATTAATCATATCGAGATGTGTCAGCAAGCTGGAATAAAGGTGGTCCTTAGTTTCATTTATGAGAAAACCAATGAAAGGGAGTTGTATCGATTGATTGATATAGCTGCGAAATATGACGTTGATGTTCTTTTTAATATTGTTTCATCTGTGGGTAGGGCGAAAGAAAACTCTGAAATTTTAACAGATATGGAACATCTTGATATGAACCTGAAGATAGCAAAATATATATTGAAACAGGGATACGAGAATAAAAAAAATAGGGGGAGCCTTTTATCAGAGAATTCAGGTAAGAAATTCTTGTGGGGGTTATGGAAAAGTTATGGCAATTTTCCCGGAAGGCGATATTTACATGTGTCAGTGTATGGAGCAGAACCAGGTTCGAATGGGAAATATACTGTCCGATGAGCCACAGAAAATTTTACAGGAATTAGAAAATTTATTGGAAAAAGATGAAATTAAGAGATTGTTCTGTGCTGAATATAAAGAGATATGTAAAGAATGTGATTACCGCTATATATGCGGTGGACGTTGTATGGCATCAGAAGAACCTTATGATTACCGGTGCATTTTCTTAAAAGCAGTGTTAAATTATGTGTTATTTTATTACAATTCTAAGAAAATAGGAGGAAAATCTAGAAATCTATATTGAGTATATGGAGGAAGTAAAGAGAAAATTGGAAGGAAAAAGGCCAACGAGGAAGAAAAAACGAGCAATTTAGACAAGAAATATAGATAAAAGGTATGGTAAAGCGTATAAATATAGGCATAAGGAGGTGAGTTCTATGGAAGAATTCAATACAGAAAGAATAGCATTGGAACTTAACAATGAGGAAGTAAATGTATACACAAAAGATTGTGATACAACAAGATATAATTGTGTGACAGATTGCTTTGGAGTGTTGGCTTTGATTACACCTATGGAGTAGATGAGAAAAGCAGAGAGGAGTAGATTTTATGGACGAATTCAAAAAAGAGAGAAAGTCAGGAATTATCTAAAGAAGAAATTAATGTTTATGCAACAGATTGTGGAGAAATCCAGAATCATTGTAAAAAGGACTGCTTCGGTGGCGGATCTTTTCTGAATCCGGATTATTAAAAAGGAGGATTATTGACATGGAAGAAAAGAGAATAGAAGTAACTGAAAACGAAGAACTCTTAAACGAAGAAGTTAATATTTACGACTTAACGGATTGTGATATAGTTCGTAAACAGTGTGAAAATGATTGTATTGGTGGCGGAGCATTTTTTAAACACAACTAAGTAATACATATAAATATTTGAAAGGCTATTCGAGGAAAATCGAGTAGCCTTTCGTTGATATATCTTGATGTGAATTGAGAAAAAGTATAAAAGGAGATGTAAAATATGATAGTTTTAGAAACAGTAAATTTGAAAAAATTATTACGGAGTAGAACCCAACATTACGAAAGCACTGGACGGAATAAATTTTACCGTTGAGAAAGGAGAATTTGTGGCTATCGTTGGTACATCAGGAAGTGGTAAATCAACTTTGCTAAATATGATTGGTGGATTGGATAGACCTACATCAGGGATAGTAAAAATTCAAGGGAAAAATTTGCTAGAATTAAATGATGAGCAACTCACAATATTTCGAAGAAGAAATATTGGCTTTATTTTTCAAAATTATAATTTATTGCCGATGTTGAATGTTTATGAGAATATTGTTTTACCAATAGAACTAGATGGAAAAAGTGTTGATCAGGAATTTTTGAAGGAGATTATCAGTATCCTTGGTCTGGAAGAAAGAATTAATAGCATGCCGAATATGTTATCTGGCGGACAGCAGCAGCGTGTTGCGATTGCAAGAGCCTTGATTACGAAACCAGCAATTATACTTGCAGATGAACCGACAGGAAATCTTGATAGTAGAACTAGTCAGGATGTATTAGAATTAATTCAAAACACGAGTAGAAGATTTGAACAAACTGTGGTAATGATTACACATAATGAACATATTGCAGGTCTGACTGAAAGAATAGTGCAGATAGAAGACGGAAAATTTCTTAGAACTGGGGCTGATAGGAATGAAAAGTACAGCAAATAAAATGGTAGTAAAGAATATTGTAAGAAGAAATATTCAATTTGAGAAACGAAGAAATATCATGATAATAATTGCAATAGCACTTGCATCAATTTTTAATCTGTTTTTCAGGATTAATAGTTACTTCGTTGATGGAAGTACTAAAAAAACAGATTCAGGATACATACGAAGCAGTATATATGAATGTTTCTGAGGCAAAAATTTTTGAATCTAAAAGAAGAAGTAGGATTTGAAAGAGTAGGGCAATATTATATTGTTGGAGATATGCCATCGAGTGAAAAATATACTGCTACTTATTTTTACATGAATCAGCCAATGCTCTATATGATGAGAAATCAGATGGGCTTATCCAGTGGAGAAGTTCCAAAGGAAGAAAATCAGATTGCTGTATGCAGAAACTGGCTAGAGAAATATGTAAAAAAATAAAAAGATAGGAGATAAAATTACTTTAAGCACAGAGAAATTATCTGGAGAATATACGATTTCAGGAATTCTTGATATGGAATCCAGTGGAGAAACATTTCCATTTTTAATATCTTGGGAAAAACTGGAAAAATTATAAAGAATATGACGAGAACTCCAATATGATTTATGTACATGTGAAAGAGAAGAATGCTACAGATATAAAAGAATACTGTAGAGAGATTGCTGAAAAATATAATTTACCAGTAGCATTTAACAACCAATATTTTCGTTATGTTAATCGAGTGATTTCAGCAGATCAGTTAGGTGCTTTTAGGTATATTTATAGGACTTGATTTTTATGGAAGTTATACAGTCATTAAAAGCATCTTCCAAATTTCTATTATTAATAATATACGAAATTATGGTCAACTTAGAACAATAGGGGCAACTCAAAAACAGGTTAAAAATGTTGTTAAAGAGAAGGAAGATTCTTAGGAT
>ENA-OQES01001155-OQES01001155.1-human-gut-metagenome-genome-assembly--contig:-NODE-1155-length-10208-cov-2.447178_pt1 | contig 10208 bp, 7 predicted proteins | sample MGYA00242798_ERZ504641 | MGnify/ENA primary metagenome ERZ504641 (study PRJEB26092, sample SAMD00036327) | human gut metagenome | host: Homo sapiens | study: EMG produced TPA metagenomics assembly of...
TAAAATTAAATTTCCATATAATCCATAATTCATCATAAAAACAATAATCACCTATATATTGTAAATTTATTGGAAGAATTAATTGACAATTAAAAGTCACATCCATAAAATGCATCACTGGAAATATATTTTAAAGTATTTGGCAAAGACAAACTTCCTTTTATTCCATCACATTGATAAAAAGCACGGCTTCCAATACGTGTTACGCCTTCTGGTATTATTAATGATCCACTAATATTTTTACAGTCTAAAAATGCATGTGCGCCAATAGCTTCAAGTTTATCAGGAAGCACAAGAAACAATAATGAAGTTTTACTAGACATCGCTCCACTTGGTATCACGCCCTCTTTTTCTACATTATCACTTATCCCGTTCCATTCTTGTTCCCCAAATGTTCCATACACTTTGACATCCTTCAAATTCAACGCCTCGAGCTGAGTCATTTCATTTCTCATAAGCTCAAAATCTGTTGCGTCTATCTCTCCTGTTATCTTCAGGTTTTTGCAGCTTCGTGTAGTCTTTGTTGGCAGCAATTATAGAACTTTTAAGATGTCCGCGTGTCGTGTTTATCACAATATACGCCTTGCCTTCGGCGTCGTGGCTTACTAGGTCGCTCTCCCATGGCGTGATGCTCTCGTTGACGAGCGTAAGAGTGTATTGTCCTGTTTCGGCTTTCTTGTCAACACGGATGGTGAAGTTGCTCATCTTTCCGGCAGTATAGGTGAATGCCTCGTTCTTGCTGAACTTATAAGGTATGCCGCCCACGGTTATGGTGAACAGCGTTGTGCCTGCCGCTACTGTCTGAGGCACAACTATGGCGCGCCACTCGTCGCCTACTCTTGCAGGCACTGTGGCCGTAGGCTCTACGCTGCCTTTGGCTTTCACCGTTCCGTCGCTAAGGTTTATCTTTGCCCCTCGTATCAGGTTGACCACGAGCACAGTGCGCTCTGTCTGCTCCCATTCGCCGTCGGCAAAGCCTGTGCCCTCGGTAAGTGTTACGCGGGCGTTGGCCATGCGGTGGGCCATGGGCAGACGTATTACTCTGTCAGTCGGGGCCACGTCGGCCACCTTTCCCCACAGAAAGTCGCTGGCCTCATATCCGCCCATCACGCCGTCCTCCGAAGGCTTGCTCTGGTCGCGCTCCACGGTGAACGGGTAGGCGTCTATGCTCTCCGGACTGCCGAAGGGATAGTATCCGTAGACGTCAATGTGTGTGTGGTCGTCTTTCCAGTAGATGTCGTAGGCAGAGTTCCATTTGGCGTTGGCGGCGTCGTATGTATGGCGCACGTTGTCTGCCCTGTTGCCGCTCGGCTGCAGAGTTCCGGGCGTGTTGCCGTTATAGTCGACAATATACACGCCCATCACGTCGCCGTCGGCAAACCCGCTGTCGTTTACTCTCGTAACCGCCAGCTGGTCAATTTCGCCCGACAGTGTTATGCGGTTGCCGCTGCCGCGGCTTTCGTCTCCGCCGAAAAGATCGTCAGAACAGCCTGCCAATAAATGACAGACTGTGATTATATATATTAAAAGTTTGTATTGGTTGCTTTTTATGGTAATCATCTGCAGACTTTATTTAATGGCGTTAAAATTTTTACATGCTACATTAGTACAACCGACCTGAAACATTATTCTGCCGTTCCGCCATTATCTGTGCCGTCGTCTTCCCAATCATCTATGTCGACGTTTATTCCGTTGCTTGTCTTGCTCAGCGTCACGGTGAATTTGTGGCGCTTGCCGCTCTCAAATGTGAATGCCTTCTGCAGGTTGTAGTCGCGGCCGTCAACGGTTACAGTCACCAGGTTGCCCTGTGCCACTGTCTGCGGCACTATTATGGCCTTGTAGCTTCCGTTTTCTTTCAGCGGTGTTATGCTTGTGGCTGTTCCCGTGGGCGTAACGGCTTTTGTTGCAAGGTCTACCGTGGCCTGTGTCTTTATGCCGTTTATCTTCACGCTTACTGATGCTGCGGCCAGGCTCTCGTCGGTAAATCCGTTGCCTGCCGCCAGATTTATCAGCATCTGGCTCATCACGTGCGATGCAGTTATGCCAACGGCAGCCTCTGTGGGTGCCACGTCTTTTGTAATTCCCACAAGCAGGTCGGATGCCTTATAGTCGCTTGTGTTGCTCTGGTTGGCCATCGTGCTGAACGGCATTGCGTTTACCGATGTCAGCGACGGCGTGTAGGGGTAGTAGAGATAGAAGTCGGCGTGTGTGGTCTCGTCTTTCCAGTATATCTGTTCGTCAGGAGTCCATGTTCCGCTGTATGTAAACCTCATGTTGTCAACATGGTTGCCGACCGGCTGCAGCGTCCCCGGTGTTCCGTCGGCATTATGGTTCACTACGAACAGGCCTATCCTGTCGCCGGCCTCAAATCCGTAATCTGTGGCTCTCGTGCCGTCTACGCTCTCCATCGTAGTGCTTATCTTTATAGGCACGGCGTGGGGCGACGGCGGGTCGATTTCGCCTTCATCTCCGTTGTTTTCACTTGATGAACATGCGCAGAATGCAAGTGCGGCAGTCATCCATATAAGTATATTTTTCTTAATCATACCCAACAGTCTTTATAAGGTTTATCGTTTGTGAGTGCAAAGATACGCCAAAAAGCAAAACGCAAAACAAAGTTCACAAATGGTTCACAAAACTTAAAAAAGTGAATATTTAATATGTATGAGCGTCAAAAACGGATGATTTTATGGACATTTTACCATAAAATAAGACAGAAATTCATGATTTTTTATGTGCACGCATAAACAGCAACTGATACCGATGCGTTTCCTGTCTTCAGCGAAAATTGTGTATATCCGCATAACAATAGATCATATTAGGAGGCGGCTCGGCAAAGACAAACTCTAAAAAAAAGTGATTTTTTTGATTTTGCTTGCACTCGCCTTCACTATATTTGCATAATGAACGGGCGGACTTCCGCCGTATAAGTCAACCATACATAGAAAGGAAAGACGCAAAGATGAAATACCCAATAGGAATACAGAGCTTCGACCGGATTATAGAAGACGGCTACGTTTATGTAGACAAGACGGAAATGATTTACGACCTCACGCATGAGGGCGGAATCTACTTCCTGAGCCGTCCGCGCCGCTTCGGAAAGAGTCTGCTTGTGTCTACGCTGAAGAACTACTACCTTGGCCGCAAGGATCTTTTCAAGGGTCTTGCCATCGACGGCATGGAGAAGGAGTGGAACGTTTATCCTGTGTTCCATGTTGACTTCAACGGCTCCGACTTCACGCAGGCCGGTGTTCTGGAGAAACGTATAAACGGTTATGTTTCCGACTGGGAGAAAGAATACGGCGTGGTGTCTGACGGCGACACGCTCGACCTTGGCGGAAGGTTCATAAAGATTCTGGAGGCTGCGCATGCCAAGACTGGCCGCCGCGCTGTGGTATTGATAGACGAGTATGACAAGCCGATACTCGACGTGCTCGACATGAGCCGCGAGCTTGAAGACCGCCACCGCAACGTTCTCAAGGCCTTCTACTCCGTGTTTAAGGGAGCCGACGCCCATCTGCAGTTTGTCCTCCTAACGGGCGTAACCAAGTTCTCGCAGGTCAGCGTGTTCAGCGGCTTCAACCAGCCCAAGGACATCAGCATGGATGCACGCTACGAGACGCTGTGCGGCATAACGCAGGATGAGCTTGAGCATTATTTCAGCAGTCCTATATCCGACCTTGCCGTTGAATACCAATGCACTCCGGATGAGATGCGCCAGCGGCTCAGACGCCAGTATGACGGCTATCACTTCAGCAAGCGTATGAAGGGCGTCTACAATCCTTTCAGTCTGCTCAACGCTCTTGACAGTCTTAGCGTTGACGACTACTGGTTTCGCTCGGGCACTCCTACCTATCTAATCCGCCTGCTTGCACACTTCAACGAGAACATGAACGAGCTTACGGGCAAATATTACGCCATGGAGGAGTTCATCGACTATAAGGCCGACGTGGAACGCCCGCTGCCCATGATATACCAGAGCGGCTACCTCACGATAAAGGACTACAACATGCGCCACAACACTTTCCTTCTCGACTTCCCCAACGACGAGGTAAAGAAGGGCTTTCTCACGATGATAGCCTCTTCGTATCTTCAGCCGCGCGAGCGTCTCAACGGCTGGATATTCGACGTGATTGACGCCATGGAGGCCGGCGAGGCAGACAGTCTGCGCACGCTGTTCACCTCCTTCCTGTCGAGCATCCCCTACACCATGCGCCGCAAGGACAACGAGGCAGAGCGCGAGCGCTACTTCCAGTACACGTTCTATCTCATCATGCGACTTATCAGCGTCTACACCGTTTACACGGAGAAAGTGCAGAGCCAGGGGCGTGTTGACTGCGTGGTGGAGACTCCGCAGTATGTTTATATCTTTGAGTTCAAGCTCGACGGTACAGCAGATGAGGCTCTCAGTCAGATAGAAGACAAGGGCTATGCCCGCGAATATTCGGCCGATGCGCGCCGTATGTTCAAGATCGGCGCCAGCTTCTCGTCGGAGACGGGGACTATAGCCGACTGGATATGTGTCTGAAACAGAATGTCCAAAATGGCATTTCAACCACAATAGCCTACCGAAAAAAACGATAACAAATGATAATTTCCTACTATTGATAAAAATCAATATGAAAAAAATCGTACTACAGAACGCTATCGAAAAAATCAAGTCAAGAAAAAACATTTTGCCTTAAACGCAAACCGGCACGGCCGTCTGTCACATTTCACTTACTATGCGATGTTGGTGCTTGCAGTTGTCTTAACAGCAGTGACAACAAGCATGCCGGCAGCTGCAGCCGGTAAAGCGGCAAGAGGAAAAGACTATGTTCCGGCAGACTATACATGGACGACACAGAGCAAAAAAGTTCATCTGAATCAATGCCATGCGGCGGACACGACGTGGGCATGAACGTATGGGTGGAGAACGGCGACGTAATGATATACGTGGCACGTAGCGGAATGTTCGACGAGAACAATACGCTGCTGAAAGCCGGACGACTGAGACTGCGCCTTACGCCCAACCCGTTTAACGATGCAGATGCAGGCTTCAGCCAGACTCTGAAGCTTGACGACGGCGCTGTTTACATAAAGGGAAAAGACACGGAAATACGCCTGTGGGCAGATGTGGAGAACATCTGCCGTGTTTGCGGAGATAAGTTCAAAGACAAAAACAGACGCCACCCTAAGCTATGAAAGCTGGCGATATAAAGACAGACCGGTTACAAAAGCCGAATGCCAGCAGTGCTCATACAAATGGAATTTGCCCAAGGACTGCACCACATATCAGGATTCGATACGTGCAAAGGGCAACACACTTGTGTTCTGGCACAAGAACCGCGAACAGACTGTGTTCGACTTTACGGTAAACAAAGAAAACCTAGACGGCATTAAAAAGCAATCTGTACAACCCCATCGGCGGCCTGCGATTCGGCGGTGAACTCGTTGCCCCGGGTTTCACCTTCTGCGGCACTACCGACGGCACCTATGCCTCAACAGACTTCCGTGCATGGAACTTTAAGGCTGAAGGCATAAAGAAATCCACAATAACGCTAAACCTATATGACGGCGACAAGGCCCCGAAAATGCCTACGGCGAAAGAGTCGAAAAGAAGAAGTGCTGCATGGTGGCATGCTTACTGGCAAAGAAGCTATATCATACCGGCCGACAGAAACGACAACACGGACAATCCGACGAGCAAATGGCAAGGAATACTGCGCAACTACGAACTGTTCCGCTATATGCTCGGATGCAACGCCTACGGAGAATGGCCCTCTAAATTCAACGGCGGACTGTTCACCTTCGACCCTGTATACGTAGACCCGAAGACGCCTTTCACACCAGACTACCGCAAATGGGGAGGCGGAACCATGACGGCTCAGAACCAGCGACTGGTTTACTGGCCTATGCTAAAGAGTGGCGATACGGACATGATGGCATCGCAGTTTGACACATATCTGCGACTGCTGCCCACGGCCGTTGCACGCACAAAACATTATTGGGGACACGGCGGGGCGTCGTTTACCGAACAGATAGAAAACTTCGGACTGCCAAATCCTGCCGAATACGGCAAGCATAAGCCCGGCGACGACTACGGTATGGAGCGCAACGCATGGCTTGAATATCAGTGGGACACATCATTGGAATTCTGCTCAATGATACTACAGGCGCACTTTTACACCGGAATGGACATCACGAAGTATGAACCGCTGATTGTACAATGCCTGCAATTCTTTGACGAACATTATCAGTATCTTGCAAAACAGCGCGGAGTAAAGGCGCTCGACGGTGAAGGAAAGCTTATACTCTACCCTTCATCTGGATGCGAGACATACAAAATGGCATACAACCCGTCGAGCGTAGTGGCAGCATTGCGCACGGTGACAGAGCAGTTTGAAGCATACAAGGCAGCCAAAGGCATACAAGACACATCTGCTTATGCCCTTGACTCTACGTTCATAAGCCGTATACCCGACATGCCGCTACGCACCATCGAGGGCGACACATGCATAGCCCCTGCCATTGTATGGGCCAGAATACAGAACGTTGAAACGCCGCAACTGTATCCAGTATTTCCTTGGAGAATATACGGCATGGGGCGCCCCAGATTAAACATTGCACGCAACACTTATCTTAAAGACCCGCACGCACTAAAGATGCGCACACACATCGGCTGGAAACAGGACAACATCTGGGCTGCATGCCTCGGCCTTACCGACGATGCGGCACGCCTTAACCTTGAGAAATTTGCCGACGGGCCTTATCGCTTCCCTGCCTTCTGGGACCCTGGCTATGACTGGGCACCCGACTGCAACCGCGGTGGTGCTGCCATGATAGGCTTGCAGGAAATGCTGCTTCAGGAAACACCCGACGGTCAACTGCTGCTCTTCCAGGCATGGCCGCGCGAATGGAACGTGAAATTCAGACTTCATGCGACAGGCGGAAGAATAGTCTATGCGGAGATAAAGGACGGAAAGATAAAGGTTGAAACAGAAAAAACCAAATAAAATACCGCTTGTCTGCCACAAGATAAACAATAAAAGAAGAATGTATAATAATGCATAAACTGCGGCAAGACTAACCATGAAGGCCGCAAATATGCCAAAGCACAAGCAACTTTAAAACAAAAAGAGACGGACAAAACACGTTGACACGCTACGACATCATACATTCAAACTGTATTGAAACAATAAACAAGGCCTTGCGCATCAGTATTGCGCAAGGCCTTGTTTCATATAATATCACCGCATTGGTTTAGCGGTATGCCTTCTCATAAATAGCAAGTATTTCGTCTTCTGTCAGCATGCGCGGGTCAAGCTGGAACAAGCCTCCCATGGTTTCCTTTGCATTCTTAACCATTTCAGGAAGATCCTCTTTCTTAATGCCCCAGTCGCTCAGTTTCAAGTCGTCAACCTTGCAGGCCTTCTGCATCTTAACGAGAGCATCGATAAAGTCAGACGGACGCTTACTCGGCTCCATAGTCATGGCCTCTGCCATCTTCATGTAGCGCTTCATACTGTCATTGCGGAATGTCTCAAAATAAGACTGCGACAGACAAATCAGTCCTGCGCCGTGAGGCAGTTCAGGATAAAGGGCACTCATGGCATGCTCCATTGAATGTTCTGACGTACAGCTTGATGTAGACTCAACCATACCGGCCAGCGTACTTGCCCATGCAACCTTTGTCCTTGCCTTCAAGTTGCGTCCGTCAGCCACTGCCACAGGCAGATACTTATAGATAAGACGGATAGCCTCAAGAGCATAAAGGTCGCTTATCGGAGTGGCACAGTTTGCTATGTAGCCCTCAGCTGCATGGAAGAATGCGTCAAAGCCCTGATAAGCCGTAAGTCTTGGCGGGATGCTGAGCATGAGTTCCGGGTCAACAATAGACATTGTCGGGAATGTCAGCTTGCAGCCAAAACCAATCTTCTCGTGAGCTGTCTCATGGGTAATAACAGTCCAAGGGTCAACCTCTGTACCTGTGCCTGCCGTTGTTGGGATAGCAATAATAGGCAGAGCCTTCTCAACGGGCTTGTTCTTGCCTGTACCTCCGGCAATATAGTCCCAGTAATCGCCCTCGTTGCATGCCATTATGGCGATGCTCTTTGCAGAGTCGATAGAGCTTCCGCCGCCAAGACCGATGACGAAGTCGCACTTCTCGTCACGGCACAGCGCAGCTGCCTCCATTACATGCTGCTTGATCGGGTTGGGAAGAATCTTATCAAAGACAACGCTCTCAACATTATTCTCCTTAAGATAGCCTACCACTTTATCTAAATAGCCATACTTCTTCATTGAAGTTCCGCCAGAAATAACAATCAACGCTTTCTTACCAGGCAAATTTTCTGTTGCCAGCCTTCTGAGTTCGCCGCATCCGAACAATAATTTTGTAGGAATGTGCAGATTAAATACAAGGTTCTTGTTCATGATCGTATTAATTTAAAGTTTTCAAAAGCAAATATAATAATCTATTACAAACTAAAGAATAAATATGAATTTAATTTTAAATTAAAACCGACAAGCAGCTTTATGCTTATATAAAAACATTATACTCATGATTGCAATGTCTGCCTATTTACGCTTCATGACGCTGTTCACTACGCGCACCGACGAAACGAGCTTGCCGGTGGATGTGAACACATCGACATTCCACACATGAGACGAACGGCCCTTATGCACAATGGTGCCCACGGCACGCACCGTATCGCCCTCATGGGCCGAAGATATATGGTTGCCGCTTACCTGCATGCCGACAACATACTCGTCGGGATTACATATTATCATAGAGCCAAACCCTGCCACTGTCTCTGCCAACGCAAGCGTGGCTCCGCCATGCAGGATGCCGAACGGCTGACGGTTGCGGTGGTCAACAGGCATAGTAGCCTCAACGCGGTCATGAGAGGCATAGGTGTACTGTATGCCGAGATTGCCCATAAGCGTAGACTTCGACTGGGCATTAAGCTCATCGAGCGGAATCTCGCTCGGACGCACCTCAGCCAAGAACGCCTTCTCAACAGCCACAGCCACGCCGTCTTCATTGTTAGACAATGTGATATAGTCGGCACAACGCTTCACAGATCCTGGCGCATTGCCCATGGCTATTCCGAGACTTGCCAGCTGCAACATGGTAACATCGGCCACGCCGTCGCCGAATACTACGATGTCGTCTGTCTTTATGCCCTCCATTTCCATTACGGCAGCCAGCGTGTTGGCCTTGTTGACGCGGCAGCCTACCACCTCGAGGAAGAACGGCTCTGAGCGGAACACGTCGAGCACACCGTCGAGACGGCGCTTCCAGTGGTTCTCCAGTCCTACGAGAGCCTCCTCGTCGTCGCTGACAAGCATGCACTTGCACGGAATGAAGTCGATGGCTATGGAGAAATGCTCCTCATAGACAATCTTCATGCCGTTGAGCTCGGCTTCGGCCTTGATGTGCGGATTGTCAGGCATGTTCGTAACAATACAGTCCTCATTATAAGTAAGGATGCCAAATCCGTTTTTGTCGGCCTTCTTCTCAAGATAAGGTATCAGTTCGGGATTAATGCGGCGCTCAAATATCACTTCGCCGTCAGCTGCCCTTATAACCTGTCCGCCGTTATACGCCATCACATATCCGTTGTAGGTGTCAAGCTCGAGCATCTTGGCAAGTCCGAGCAGTCCGTATGTCGGACGCCCTGACGCCAGCATTATTCGCACGCCCATCTGCTGAACCTTGCGCAGCGTTGCCAGCGTGCGCTTGCTTACCTCCTTGTTGTCGTTCAACAATGTTCCGTCAACGTCCAGAACAAGCATCTTATATTTCATAGCTCAATGTTTTAAGGGTTATGTCAAAACAAGACAAAGCTCATATCCTGCCGCCGTATGCTGCTTCAGCCGGCAGGCGGCACGGCCTTTATCTTTCTTACAAAAATACGTAAAAAACATTTTCATATTCTCACTTATCAGGCTATTTTGTAACGGCGTTTCAGTTTTTTAAGGAATGCCGCGCCTTGGCCTCCACCTTTATAAATATATCTAAAAAAGGGTTGTCAAAGGTGCAGAGGGCAAATTTACGTTCAAAAGTCGACAAAGCTGCTGCAAAAGAAGTTACAACCGACAGCTGAAGGCGTCATCATATAAATAAGACAAATTCAACGCAGCCCTGCCGCAAAGGCAAGGGCACAAACACTGAAAAGAGATGAGAAATTTTCTGTTATCTAATCCTTCTGCTCGTATCGTGC
>ENA-OQES01001156-OQES01001156.1-human-gut-metagenome-genome-assembly--contig:-NODE-1156-length-10206-cov-3.559083_pt1 | contig 10206 bp, 8 predicted proteins | sample MGYA00242798_ERZ504641 | MGnify/ENA primary metagenome ERZ504641 (study PRJEB26092, sample SAMD00036327) | human gut metagenome | host: Homo sapiens | study: EMG produced TPA metagenomics assembly of...
GGGCGGTGCCCACAGCCACGGATATCGCGTTCTCATTGGCCGTATTGGCCCTGTTCGCCAAAGCGTTGCCGGGATCCATCCGCGCTTTTCTGATGACATTGGCCACAGTGGACGACCTGCTGGCCATCATCCTGATCGCGGTGTTCTTCTCATCGGTGAACGCATGGTACTGGTTCCTTGGCATAGCCGTATGCGCGGTCGTCTGGTACTTTCTGGTCCGCATGCGCAAGGTACCGTGGTTGGCCGTGGCCATCGTGGGCGTGCTGGCATGGGTCATGATGTTCGAAGCCGGCGTGCACCCCACTTTGGCCGGCGTGCTCGTGGGACTGCTCACGCCGGCCCATGAGCGTTTCGGTGAGAAGACGCCGCGTGCGGAACGTTACGCCGACAAGCTGCAGCCGTTCTCCGCACTGCTGGCGTTGCCGATCTTCGCACTGTTCGCCACTGGTGTGCACTTCGAGTCGTTGACCTTGGCGCTGTTCGTCTCGCCGGTGGTCGTTGCCGTGATGGTGGCGCTCGTGGTCGGCAAACCTCTGGGCATCATGACCACCGCATGGCTGTCCACGCACGTGGGCGGTCTGAAGATGGCCAAAGGGGCCTGCGCGTGCGCGACATGTTTCCCCCGCCGCCTGCGCCTGCGGCATTGGTTTCACGGTGTCGTTTCTCATCGCGTCGCTGGCATATCAGGATGCCGAACTATCGGCTGAAGCCCGTTTCGGCGTCCTGGTGGGGTCCATGGTCGCAGCCGTGATCTCAGGTATTTCTGCTGAGCCATCAATCCAAACGATTTCGAACTGGAGGACGGTACGAAGCATAAGCACCATACCGGCGACGAAGATGCCATGAACGAAGTTGAGACGGTGCTGGAAGACGGTACCGTGGTGGTCAGCCAGATAATCGGCACCCACCAGGAACAGTAAAAGGGATTTCCATATGTTGAAAGGGCCACGCATTCCCATGCGTGGCCCTTTCAACATATCGTGCCATTGCGGCACGGCTGATTAATCTGATTGGTCTATTTCTTGACGGCAACCAGCAGACCAGTGCCGGTCGGCGTCAACGCAGTGACGAACCGTTCATCCGACTCCACTGTTTCCAGCAATTCGCGCATCGCGATGGATTTGGCATCACGATTGGCGGGATTCAGCACGCCGCCGGCCGATGTGGCCGAATCAAAGGCAAGTACATCGGTGAAGACAATCGCGGCATGCGGTTTCAGCAGGCGTGGAGCCTGCGCGAAAGCCGCCGCATAATTCTCCGGATCGCCGGCCACGACGATCAAATCGTAATTCTCGGCGTTCAGACGGGGCAGAAACACACCTGCGGACGCGTTCACGGCACGCAATGTGGTTTCGGTGTCATCGGACAGACGATTGAACAGTTTGCGAATCAGCGCGATGCCCTGCGTGGACGAATCGACGGCCGTAAGCTGGCCTGCATTGTCAAGACCGTTGATCAGCTGCATCGTCTCCACCACGGAACCGGTGCCGATGGCGATCACCGACGAGGCGTCCAACATTCGCACCAGCATGCGCAGCAATTCGGCCTGCGCCGCGGATCCTTGGGGAATGCCGGCTTCCTCGGCCGCGGTCCTGATCGCATTGAGTTCGGCAGACTGGCGTGAGAACGCATGATCCTCGACGTACTCCCACGATTTCGCGAGATTGGTATATGACGTCCTATCCATTTCAGCGCTCCTTGATTTGGGCGATCAGCTGCCAGATCTCCTCACCGACATCGATGCCACGCGGGCATTCACGCGTGCAGGCGCGCACCGACTGACACGCGGCGATGCCATCGGCGGAATCGATGGCATCCATACGTGCATCCGTCTGACTGTCGCGTGAATCATTGATGAAACGGGAGGCGGCGATAAGAGCCGCAGGGCCGATGAACGCCTCGCCGCCTGCATATACCGGACAGCTTCCCTCACAGGTGCCGCAGGCTATGCAGTTGCTCAGCAGCTCATACTTGGCGAGCTGCTGGGGATTCTGCAGATATTCGAATGCGTTGATCTTGCCGTCCGCGGTGGTGGCGAGTTCGCCACTGGCCTGCAGATACGGCTTGAGTTTCCTGATTTGGTCAAGCATCTGGTCGATATCGGCGATCAGATCACGCTGCACGGGGAAACCGGGCAGCGGTGCGAGCTCGATGACACCCAAATCGTCGGCATCCTGCGTTTGCGCGGGTTGAACGTCTTCGCCCGTATGACGGAAGCCGTCCTCATCCACCTGTGCGTCGGACGGCTGCTTTGCCCAAGCCTTCACCGTGGCGGTGCACAGAAGCGTAGGCGTGCCGTTGATGGACACGGCATCGGAACCGCACATGCCATGACCGCACGAATAACGGAAGGCAAGCGTCGGATCGATGGTGCGCTTGACTTTGAGCAGGCAGTCAAGCACGGTGTCCTCCGGACGCGCCGGCACCACGTAATCCTGCACCCACTGCTTGCCTCGCGGACGCCTGCGCGTGGATCCGGAATCGCCGAAGGGAGAGCTCTTCCTAGCGAACGGCGAGCCGCCTCGTTCACGGCCGCGTTCGGGACGCGGCGTGAACCTGTTCACCCGCAACGTCACCGTTTCCATGCCGTTCTCCATGCCGCTCATATACCTGCCTTTCGATGAAAAAACCGTCAACCAGTCTGCCATACGCCGTGCCCAGGGTGTCAGTATTCACGGGCCTTTGGCGGCATGTCCACGATGTGCACCGGCTGCCAGGAGACCTGGCAGGAAACATCCGTCATGGAATGGGCCAGGAAATGCTCGTCGTCACGCTCCGGGAAATCAAGACGCTTCAACGATCCACGGGATTCGTGACGCGCATCGGAGGCGGCGAGCACGGCCTTGCCGAGCTCCAACAGATGGCGCACCTCCCAGATGGCGGTGATTTCCTGATTGAACGTGGGGGAGTCGGAATGCGCATGCAGCGCCTCGGCACGCGGCGTGAGCGTATCGTCCAGCGTAGCCAACGCCTGTTCGATGCTGTTCCGGTCGCAACGCACCGCGACCGCCTGCTCCATGACGGATCCCAAATCGGCCATCAGCTGGTACGGATTGTCCGACGACGCATCGTCGTCATCGGACGGCCGCGTCAACAGTTCCTTGACCTGCGCGGAACGCTTGTCGGCAGCCTGCGACACCGCGTCGATAGATGCTTCGTCGGCAGGCTCGGCCATCGGATCGTTCACTGGATTATCGACGACACGTTCAGCCATCGCCTTGCCCGAACGGGTGCCGAAGAGGCAGGCGTCCAACAGCGAGTTGCCGCCCAGACGATTCGCGCCATGCACCGACACGCAGGAGCATTCGCCAGCGGCGAACAGACCGTCCACGACGGCGCGTTCGCCATCGACCCAACGGTAGACTTCGCCGTCGGTGGTGATCGGAATGCCACCCATGGTGTAATGCGCGGTGGGTTTGACCGGCACATAGTCGCGGGTCGGATCGAGATCGGCATACTGTTCGATGGTCTCCACCACCTGCGGCAGCACCTCATGCATATGATCCGCATCGATGCCGGTCATATCCAGCCAGACACAATCCTTCGGCCCCATCCGGATTCTTCGGATCGGCGATTCCTCGTCCGGCGTCGATTTCAGCCATGATGGAACGGCTCACCACATCACGCGCGGCAAGATCGGCATGCCCCGGCGCGTAATGTTCCATGAACGCCTCGCCATCGGAGTCGCGCAGCACGCCGCCTTCCGCACGTGCCGCCTCAGACAGCAGAATGCCGGTATGGGCGAGACCGGTCGGATGGAACTGCACGAACTCGCTATCCTCAAGCTGAAGGCCAGCGGACAATGTCAACGCCATGCCGTCACCGGTCAGATCCCACGAATTCGACGTGGTATGGAACAGACGGCCGGCACCGCCAGTGGCCATCAGCACATTGCGTGCGTGGATGGCATGCGTCTCGCCCTTGTGCGTGTCGAACGCCACCACGCCCTCGACCTTGCCGTGGTCTTCGGAAACCACCAGATCGGTCACATACCATTCCTCGGCGAACTCAACGCCCTCGGCCACGCACTGCTGCCATAGCGAGAACAGAATCTGATGCCCGATGCGGTCGGCCGCATAAGCGGCGCGGCGGACCGGTTCCTTGCCGAAATCCTTGGTATGGCCTCCGAAACGGCGCTGCGCGATATGGCCGTCATCGGTACGCGAGAACGCGACGCCGGCATGCTCCAGCGCGATCACAGTGGCAGGAGCCTGTTCGGCAAGCAGCTTCGCCGCATCCTGGTCGACAAGCCAGTCGCCGCCTTTGACTGTGTCATAGTAATGCCAATGCCAATCGTCTTTCTCCACGTTGCCAAGGCTGGCCGCAATGCCGCCTTCCGCGGAGCCGGTGTGCGAACGCAGCGGCTGCAGTTTGGATATCACCAGGACGTTCGGTTCGATGCCGTCCGCCCGCATCTGGCGCATCCGCTCGCTACGGAGCATTCCCAACGCTGCGGACAGGCCGGCCGCGCCTGCGCCGACGATCACTGCATCATACATATCTTCAACATGCTTCGGACTCATACCACCGATTCTCGCACAAGGTGTGACCTCGCACGTTCGACGCGGCTGAGGTGGAGGTGCCGGGCCTGCTATCGCTGCTCGGCGATGATCCATCCGGACCGCATGCTGATGCGGCCTTCAAGCTCCAAGGAGCCCAGTTCGCGCATGATTCGCGAGATGGGATATTCTCCCGGATGCGTCTTGTCCATTAGATCGAGCAGATCGTCGGCGGAGACGTGGCCGTTTGCTTCGGCGCAAGTTTTAATGGCGGCGAGTATGGCATCGTCGGATTCGTCTGTCGATTCCTGCGGATGTTCGGTGTCATCCGGCAGGTCGACATGTTGCGGGCGATGCGCGCTATGGCATAGTTCGTCGATCTCCGCCAGTGAGCAGATGATGGTGGCTCTGCCGTCTTGGATAAGGCGATTGCAGCCGGTGTTATGCGGCATGGTGATGTCTCCCGGCACGGCGAACAGATTGCGGTTGAGTTCGTTCGCCCAGCCTGCGGTGTTGAGCGCGCCGGAACGCGCACGTGCCTGCGCCACGATCAGAGTGGATGACAATGCCGCGATCAGACGGTTGCGCAGCAGGAACCGTCTTGCCTCCGGCACGGTTCCGGGGCACAGTTCGGAAATCAAAGCGCCCGAATGGCTTTCGATCTGCTCGAACAGGTTCTGGTTGCTTTTCGGACCGATATGGTTCAGTCCGCCAGCGAATACGGCGACGGTGCGTCCCGCCAGAGCGGCGCTCATTTCGTCCATGGCTTTGACCGCGCCCCAATGCGCCGCGGCGTCGGTGCCCAGCGCGCCGCCGGATACCACCAGATGTCCGGCACGCGCCATCCGAAGGGCCAATTCGTGGGCGCTTTGCCTACCGTAGTCGCTTACGCCCCGTGAGCCGACGATACCCACCGGCTCGGGGCATGACACCAGCGCCTTCGGATCGCCTTTGCCCCATAGGCAGAGCGGGGAGGCCCAGTCGGTGCGCAGTGAAAGGTCGTTCAGTTGGCTGGGCCAACAGGGGTGATGCGGGGCGATGATCCACTGCGTGCCGTCTGCTGTGAACCAGTCTCGCAATGCGTCCGGATCCTTGCTGGGCAACGATGCCAGACGTTGCTGCCATGACACCAGCGAGCCATGGAACGAAGCCATTCCGCGGGCGTTGATGGTGCGTCCCCAACGAGTGACGCCGTTGATGAACGCCGCATCCAATGACGTGCAGGCCGCGGCCGTCACGGTTTTCGTGATTGCCAGGGCCGCTGTCAGCGATCAGCTGTAGCGCGCTTGCCGCGGAGCCGGTGCCTTTGACCAGCGCGTACATCATCGCGTCGGCGCTGTCCAGGCAGAAGGTGAGCACCGCGCGGGCCAGGGTCTCGTCGTCAATCGTCACCATCATGCCAGCCTCGTTCTCATGGATATTCCCTGCATCATTTCCTCAGGTCCTGGGGAAGTCTTTCCCGCCAGATCGGATAATGTCCACGCAAGCCGCATGGCACGGTCGGCGCCACGCAGGCTCAGCCGCTCGCTCGCCAAGGCGCGGTTGACCAATTCGATGGCCTTGGGGGAGGTGTTGGCTCTCAGCCAGGTGCCGGTAGCCTGCGCGTTGCAGCACCAGCCGAATTCGCGGAACCGTTCCTGCGCCATCTGCCGGGCAACGATGACACGCAGACGTATGGCATGGCTCGAATCGCCGGAGGGAGCGTTCCCCGGACTTATCCGCTCCACCGGAGGCACCTCGATCTGGATGTCGATACGGTCGAGGATCGGTCCGGAAAGCCGGCTGAAATACTTGACGCGGTCCTTTTCTCGGCAGGTGCAGCGCTCGCCGTTGCCGTACGCGTAGCCGCACGGGCAGGGATTCGCCGCCATAATCAGTTGGAAGCGAGCCGGATAGTATGTGGTGCCTTTCGCTCTGGAAATCGCGACATATCCGGATTCCAAAGGTTCGCGCAGCGTCTGCAGCGTACGCGCCGAGAATTCCGGAGCCTCGTCCATGAACAGGATGCCGCGATGCGCGCGGGTGATGGCTCCGGGCTGGGCCAATCCCGCGCCTCCACCCACCAGCGCGGCGGTCGACGCGGTATGGTGGGGCGCCTCGAACGGTGGAACGTCGCTGATTCCGTATCCGGGAAGCGTGCCGCATAACGAACGAATCGAGGCCACTTCAAGCTGTTCCGTCTCGTTCAAAGGACTCATGATGCCGGGAATGCGCGAAGCGAGCATGGTCTTGCCTGTGCCGGGCGGACCGGTCATCATCAGATGATGGCCTCCGGCGGCAGCCACCTCCAACGCCCATTTGGCCGCATGCTGGCCCATCACTTCGCTCATGTCGCCGGGCGGAGGGCACATGCCCGTGGCGCCGACATCGGCGTTCACGGCATGCGTGGCTTCGGGAATCCGGTAGTCCGCATCGCCTCCCATCAGTTCGATGAGCTCTCCGACATGCCTCACGCCGATCGCCTTGACATCCGGAACGAGACGGGCCTCATCAAGGTTGGCGTAAGGCACGATGATTGTTGCGATTCCCTGCTCCCGCGCATGCAGCATGATGGGCAGCAGTCCGTTGATGGGCAATACGGTGCCGTCAAGATTCACCTCGCCAAGCACGATGGTGCCGGCCAGACAGTCATGGGCGATTGCGCCGGCCGCGCTGAGCACGCTGGCCGCGATGGCCAGATCATGCGAAGAGCCTTTCTTCGGCATGGACGCTGGGGAGAGATTGACCGTGACACGGGTTTCCGGCCATTTGAAACCACTTGCCTGGCATGCCGACTTGACCCGTTCGCGCGCCTCGGACAATGAGGTGTCGGGCAGGCCGATGATGGAGAAATAGGGAAGTCCAGGGGATACGAACGCTTGAATCTGGACGATGAAGGCTTTCAAACCGATCAGTCCTACGGAAAGGGCGCTGCCGATGGCCATCAGAACGCTCCCTCGATATGATGCAGCAAAGGTCTGTCTCCCTGCACCACGACGGTGACGACGTCAAAACGCACGCCACTGTTCGGCATGCGGTGCTCCGGCGCCGTCAGCCATTGCACGGCGGCATGGCGCAGATTGATTTGCTTGGAAGCGGTCACCGCCTCCTGAGGGGTGCCGTAGCGCATCGTACGTCTGGTTTTGACCTCGACGAAAACGATCTGGCCCATCGGATTGCGCGACACGACGTCGAGTTCGCCGTATCGGCAATGCCAGTTGCGGTCGAGCGTCCGCCATCCTTGGCTTTCCAACCATGCGGCGGCGTACTGTTCTCCCAGCTCGCCGATCTGTCGGGAACGCAGCGTGCCGTCATGCAGACGCCGCGCTAGGGAATCGAGAATCTGCTCCGGCGGCTGCGTTGGGGCCGGAACATCATGTGATGATGAATGGTTCATGGCCCTAGTCCAACAGACAGAAGCCACGCATGACAAGGCCGATGGGCTAATGTGGATAACTTACGTATCTCGGGCGTGTCGTGGATAGTCGGTGGATGAGTCGACGCTATCCACACCTATCCACAACACGATCCAAGGCCTCTGTGCGAAAAGAGTGACCGATGAACCGTCAACGACGGGTCAAAGCGGTCAATTCGTCGAGATTGAGTTCGAAGCTCACGCCTCGTTCCTCATGATTCGGCTGATACTGGGTGCTTTCCATCGCATGGCGGACGAACTCGCCGGCGATGTTCGCGGCCTCGGCCAGAGGACGGCCAGCCATCACCGCGCCGCACAGCGCCGACGCGAACGCGTCGCCGGTGCCGTGGGTCATGAACGGCAGCTTGGCATGCGCCAGCTCCTGTTTTCCGGCGACGCCCGTCGAAGCTGACGCCACATAGTTGCGAATCATGCCATCCCCTCGATCGATGCCCTTAAGCACCACGTTCTTCGCGCCGGCGGCAAGCAACGCCCCAAGAATCTCATCCACCTGCGCGTCGTCGATATCCTGGCCTGGATAGTCACGGCCCGTCAAAATGGATGCCTCGGTAAGATTCGGCATCAGCGCATCCGCGCCATCCACCAGCGTGCCCATCGCCCGACACAGCTCAGGAGTGTACGTGGCGTAGATTTCTCCGCCGTCGCCCATCACCGGATCCACCAACCGCAAGGCATGCGGATACTCCGCGTATAGGCGTTTGATGATTGCGACCTGGTCCGCGGAACCAAGAAAACCGGAATAGACGCCATCCAAATCGACGTTCTCCTGACGCCATGCGTCCAGATAGCCGTCCAGAATCTCGGTCGTATCGTGGAACGTGAATACCTCGTAGCGCGTGTGCGCGGAAAACAGCGCCGTCGGCACCGGACAAACGTCGCAGCCGGCCGCCGACAGAATCGGAATGGCCGCCGTCAGCGAACACTTGCCATAACCGCACATGTCATGCACCGCGGCGACGCGCGGAATATACCGCGGATCACGGTCGTACAGAATCTCATCGCTCATATCGGAACCTCTCTTGCGATTTGCCTGCCCATGACTTTAGCCGTTCCCCTGACCTGACGCGCATCCGTTCCTCACGGTGGGTCACCGGCATGCGGGACTTCGGCGTGTCGAATGGTTCCGAATGGTTTTTTCAACGGTTGGGGGAGTGGGGAAAGCCAATGATTCCAACGGTTTATAAGGGGATATAGGCAAGTGCGATAACGTTCGGCTTGCGTTGCGCTCGCCGGCCGGTTTATTGTCGCTACCAACACCTGGCCAAGCGCCCTACACGGCAGGGCGGGTGGCCAACCAAGACGAGAACAACGAACCCTTATCCAAGGAGAGCGCATCATGGCAAACAAGAACTATCGTTTCGAAACCCTGCAGCTGCACGTCGGCCAGGAGCAGGCCGACCCGGCCACCGACTCCCGCGCGGTGCCGATCTACCAGACCACCAGCTACGTCTTCCACAACTTCGACCACGCCGAGGCCCGCTTCGGACTGGCGGACCCGGGCAACATCTACGGCCGTCTGACCAACTCCACCCAGGGCGTGTTCGAAGACCGCATCGCGGCCCTCGAAGGCGGCACCGCGGGCCTGGCCGTCGCGTCCGGCGCGGCCGCCGTGGAATACGCGGTGCGCAACATCACCCAGTCCGGCGACCACATCGTCGCAGCCAAGAACGTGTACGGCGGCACCTTCAACCTGCTGCGCCACACCCTGCCGCGCGACGGCATCACCACCACCTTCGTCTCCGCCGAGAATCCGCAGGAGTTCGAGGACGCCATCCAGGAGAACACCAAGCTCGTCTACTTCGAGACCTTCGGCAATCCGAACGCCGACCTGCCGGACTTCGAAGCCATCACCGCCATCGCCCACAAGCATCATCTGCCGGTGATCGTCGACAACACCTTCGCCACCCCGTACCTGTTCCGCCCGCTGGAGCACGGCGCTGATGTCGTGGTCGAATCCGCAACCAAGTTCATCGGCGGCCACGGCACCACCCTCGGCGGTGTGATCGTGGAAGGCGGCAACTTCAACTGGGCCGAAGTGCCGGGCAAGTTCCCGACCCTGACCGAGCCGGATCCGTCCTATCACGGATTGAACTTCTACGAGGCCCTGGGCGGATCCGCGTTCGTGACCCGCATCCGCGCCATCCTGCTGCGCGACACCGGTGCCACCCTGTCTCCGTTCGCCGCATTCCTGCTGCTGCAGGGCACCGAAACCCTGTCGCTGCGCGTCGAGCGCCACGTTGAGAACGCGCTGAAGGTCATCGATTACCTGAAGACCGTTCCGGAAGTCGAGTC
>ENA-OQES01001157-OQES01001157.1-human-gut-metagenome-genome-assembly--contig:-NODE-1157-length-10204-cov-3.390692_pt1 | contig 10204 bp, 12 predicted proteins | sample MGYA00242798_ERZ504641 | MGnify/ENA primary metagenome ERZ504641 (study PRJEB26092, sample SAMD00036327) | human gut metagenome | host: Homo sapiens | study: EMG produced TPA metagenomics assembly of...
ATGAAGTTCTCGAAGGTGAAATTCATAGTTGGCCCTGCGGGGAGGCGGGGGTTCGCCTCGTACTGCTGGGCCAGCACCACTTCGTGGGGCGGCGTGCTGGGGACGACGAGGGTGATGTCCACGTCAAAGCCCAGCACCGTCTTGAAGGCCTCTTTTGAGCAGGCCGAGATAACGGTCCGTCACGATCTTGCAGATGAAGTCGTTGCGCACCGAGAGGGTGATATGGCTGGAGTCCTCAAAGCTGATAGGCTCCAACCCGTCGATATAGAGATTATACGTCGGCTCCGCCATCTGCGCCTTGCAGTAGCTCTGGGCAGCCTCTAAAACGTCCTTGAAAGAATCCATAGTACATCCACTCCATTGAAGTTTTCAACAATGCTGCTGATACCAGGTTAGTATACCACAAAAATCTCCCTGCGTCTATATTCTATAATGTAATTTATAATACATAAAAAAGACATACCTGCGTCTGGGAAACGGCCTTGTGTCCAAGGAGGAGAAAAGCCACAAGATATTGTGGATAAAAAGTTTTCCACGGGAAATGGGTGAAAAAGTTGAAAGTTTCTCCACAGAGATTTTTCAAAAAAGTTTGAAGGAAAGCGAAAAAAATGCTTGACAGAAGGCTATAGTGTGCGATATACTGTTGAATTGCAAGCCTGTCCCCATTTTGGGACCAGAATAGACCCCATACCCGGGGACGAGCTTTTTACGGAGGAAATACACCATGAAGAGAACTTTTCAGCCCAAGAAGCGTCAGCGCAAGGAAGTTCATGGCTTCCTGACCCGCATGAGCACCAAGAACGGCCGCAAGGTCATCAACGCACGCCGTGCTAAGGGCCGCAAGAGCCTGACCGTCTGATCCTGAGCAGGATGCATCAGGTCCGGCGCAGAATGGAATATGCGCAAAAAGGCCGCTGATATTGGATTGGCGGTCTTAATTTTTTTACCCGGCATCGGGCAAAAAGGCCGGAAAGCTGCGGTGAATAGTCGCATTGCCTGAAAAAACTGTCAAAGATTTGGCAGTAAAAAACGCCCGGATGAGCTTTTCATGTCGGCGATTTTTTTGCTATACTGAACACTGAGCATTGCCTTTTTTCCGGGCAGATGCTCCCACACCACCTGAAGGGAGGCGCACAGGATGCGCTATCGTCCCATCCGCCGCAACGGCGAGTTTGGCCGCGTGTATGCCCGCGGCAAGTCCTATGTCAACCAGGCGCTGGTGCTCTACGTGCTCAAAACGCGGAGCAAGCGCACCCGGGTGGGCCTGACGGCCACCAAAAAGATCGGCCACGCCGTGCAGCGCAACCGCGCCCGCCGCGTTATGAAGGCCGCCATCGACGAACACCTCGACTACAACATCGGCGGCTACGACCTCGTTTTCGTGGCCCGGGGCATGACCCCCGGCTCAAGAGCTGGCAGCTCAGCGCCATCGTGGCAAAGCTCTTTGCCCAGGCCGGCCTGCCGGATAAGGCAAAACAGCCGGGCGCAAAGCCCCCGGCCACCCTGCCGCCGGTCCGGAAGCCCGAGGCGTGAGCATCTTTCAGAAAGCCCTCTGCGGGCTCATCCGGCTCTACCAGAAGTTCATCAGCCCGGGGCTGGGGCGGAACTGCCGCTTTTCGCCCTCCTGCAGCCAGTACGGCATCGAGGCCATCCGCACCCACGGCTGCGTCAAAGGGCTGCTGCTGACGGCGTGGCGCATCGCCCGGTGCAATCCGCTGGGCCGCTGGGCTACGACCCTGTGCCGGAAAAGGGCCGCTGGAAAAATCCGGCCCGGCATCTCTCGGCCTCGGCTCTGTTTTCCACCAGACACGAAAAATAAGTGGAAAACCTCTTCGCCGATGCTCTTTGGAAGAGCGCTGAAGCGGGGAAGACCTCTCCGTCAATGCCCTTTGCAAAAAGGGCGGCAGAGGGGAGGAAAACCTCTCCGTCACGCCTGCGGCGTGACACCTCCCTGGCGAGGGAGGCTGAGAGGAAAAGCTATTATAATTGCTTCTTGTGACGTGCTGAACTGTGGGCGGCGTGTCCTACGATAAAAATAACCGTCCCGCACCACAGGCGGGGCAGAATGGACAGAGACATGAATATTTTGTACATCCTCGGTGTACCTCTCGGCTATGTGATGGAGTGGATCTACAACCTCATCCCGAACTACGGCTGGGACATCATCATCTTCACCATCGTTATCCGCCTGCTCAGCATCCCTCTGCAGCTCAACCAGCAGAAGAGCATGGCCAAGATGTCCGCTTTCCAGCCGATGATCGCCGACATCCAGAAAAAGGTACAAGGACAAGCCCGAAAATGCAGCAGGAAGAGCTGATGAAGCTGCAGCAGGAGTTTGGCTATAAGCCCACGCCGGCTGTATGCCCATGCTGGTCAACTTCCTCGTCATGTTCGGCGTCATCGAGGTCGTGTACCGCCCGCTGCAGCGCATCTTCCACATCGGTGCCGACGCCATCACCGCCGCAGGCGATGCCATGACCGCTCTGGGCATCAGCTTCACGCAGGTGACCCGCGACACCAATATCATCGCACAGGTGCTGGCCGGTGAGTCCACCGTCACCTCTGTGTTCACCGCAGACCAGCTGAACACCATCACGGAGTTCGGCCAGCACATGGACTTCTTCGGCATCGACCTGACCCGTGTGCCGCAGTACAGCCTGGCAGCAGACAACCTGCCCCTGCTGATCTTCCCCATCCTGGCTGTCGTCACCATGTTCATCTCCACCCACATCAGCATGAAGGCCTCCGGCCAGGAGATGCAGGGCAGCATGAAGCTGACCATGTATATGATGCCTCTGATGTACGTCTTCTTCTGCTTTACCGTTCCCTGCGCATTCTCTCTGTACTACGTCATTTCCAACATCGTGATGACCGTCCAGACCCAGGTCATGCGCAAGATCTATGACCCCGAGAAGATGAAGGAGCAGGTCAAGGCCGAGATCGCTTCCCGCAAGAAGGAAGAGAAGCGCGGCGTGAAGAGCACCACCATCAAGGTCAAGGACGAGAAGACCGGTGAGGTCGTGGAAAAGAACATCTCCGCCAGCGAGATGAACAAGCGCCGCCTCGAGTATGCCCGCCAGCAGGATGCTGAGCGCTACAAGGACGAGCGCACTGTCCCGCTGAGCGAGCTGCAGAACAAAAAAGGGCAGGATTGACGGTTATGATCCGTACGAAGGAAGCGACCGGCAAGACGGTCGATGAAGCACGCACCAATGCCTGCGCTCTGCTGGGCGTGGAAAAGGACGACATCAACGTCAGCTACGAAGTGCTGGAAATGCCCCAGAAGACCGGTTTTCTGGGCCTGAAGCTCACTCCCGCCAAGGTCCGCGTCAGCGTCGAGCTGCCGGACGAGCCTGCGGCAGCTCCTGCTGCCCCCGTTGAGGAGCCCGCTCCCGTTGTGGAGGAGAAGGCTGCTCCTGCGGCGGCTGAGCCTGTCGTCGAAGAGACTGCCCCTGAAGCTCCCGCTGCTGTGGAAGAGCCTGCTCCCGCTGAGGAAGCTGCCCCTGCCGAAGAGCAGGCTGCTCCCGCCGCCGAGGGCGAAGAAGTGGAAGTCCCCATCAACATCGAAGAGAACGCCAAGGTCAAGGCCGCTGTGGACTACCTGCAGGAAGTCATCGAGAAGATGGGCGTGCAGAACGTCAAGTTCAGCGCTGTGCAGAAGGGTGAGGCTACCATCATCCGTCTGGACGGCGAGAAGATGGGTGCCCTCATCGGCCGCCGCGGCGAGACGATGGAGAGCCTGTCCTATCTGGCAAGCCTCGTGGCAAACCGCCTCGAGGGCGACTACATCAAGCTGGGCCTCGATGTGGCCGGCTACCGCGACAAGCGCGAGAGCGACCTGACCGCACTGGCACAGCGCATCGGTGCCAAGGTGCGCCGCACCGGCCGCAGCTTTGCCATGGAGCCCATGAACCCCTACGAGCGCCGCATCATCCACTCTGCCATCGGCAAGATGGAGGGCGTCCGCAGCGAGAGCAAGGGCGAGGGCCGTGACCGCCGTGTGGTCATCTACTCCACCGACCCCAACGCTGTGGCTGAGAGCGCAAATGCACGTCCCCGCGGACCCCGCGGCGGCCGTGACCGCAACGGCAATGGCCGCAATGGCGGCTATCATCGCGGCGGCGAGCGCCGTGGTGACCGGAATGGCCGCGGCCCGCGCAATGGCGGCGGCCGGGGCGGCTACCGCTCCAATGTGCCTGAGCGCACCTACACCCCGCGCGATGCCGAGAATGCTGCCCCTGTGGCACCCAAGCGCACCGAGCGTGTGGATGACTTCGCGGATCTGAGCTTCGGCAAGATCGAGCTGTAAAAGCTGAAGGATAAGACCCTCTCCCGCATGGCGGAAGCCGTGCAGGGGAGGGTCTTTTTTTTGTACGAGGAACACTATAAATTTACACGTCTTTTGCAGGAAGATGGTTTACGATGAAAAGCGAATCTGAAAGAATGATTTCGAAAGAAAAGTCGTTCTTATCGAAAAATTGGAGAATATGTCCAATTCCGGAAGAAATTTTTCTCCTATTTGTACATTGTAAAACAATATCGGCAAGCCTTATACTAGAGCTACAAATGCTTCGGAGTGTATACCAAGCAAAAAAGAGAGGAATTATTATGGAACAGAATAAGATTTCCCGCCGTAATTTCCTGCGCGTGGCCGGTGCATCGGCTACCGCCGCCGCAATGAGCGGTCTGGTCCCGGCTGCTTCCGCTGCCGGCATCAAAGACCTGTGGAGCATGGACCTGCAGATCCTTGCCACCAGCGATACCCACGGTAAGTTTGACCCCTGGGATTACGCCGCCAACAAGGCCGACGCCTCCGGCAGCGTGGCCCAGCAGGCAACTGCCATCAAGGAGAACCGCACCAAGACCACGCTGGTCGTGGATGCAGGCGACACGATTCAGGCAAACTCCGCTGAACTGTTCCTGAACGACGATGTCCACCCCATGATCGCTGCTCAGAACGCCATCGGCTACGATGTCTACGTCACCGGCAACCATGAGTACAACTATGGCATGGCCACGCTGGAAAAGGTGCTCTCCCAGCAGAAGGCCAAGGTGCTGACCGGCAACGTCTACAGCCCCGAAGGCAAGCCTCTGGCGGACGGCTACACCATCATCAAAAAGGGCGGCGTCAAGATCGGCGTCATCGGTATGGTCACTCCCAACATCACTCGCTGGGACGCCAAGAACCTCGAGGGCTGGACTGTCACCAACCCGGTGGACGAGAGCCGCAAGATCATTGATAAGATCAAGAACGATGTGGATGTCATCATCGGCGTTATGCATATGGATGTTGACAATGAGTACGGCGTCTATGGCTCCGGCGTCACCGACCTGGCAAATGCCTGCCCCGAGTTCGACGTCATCGTCGCCGCTCACGGCCACAAGAGCATCCCCAACAAGATGATCAACGGTGTGCTGGTGGTCGAGAACAAGAATGCCGGTGCCACCGTCTCCGACATCCACGTCTATCTGGAGCGCGGCCTGAACGGCAAGTGGAAGGTGAAGGACCGCACCTCTGAGAACCTGATCATCAAGGACTACGCTCCCGACCCCGAGCTGACCGCTCTGCTGGCAGAGTACGACCAGCGCGCCAAGGACGACGCCGTGACCCCCATCGGCCAGCTGGTCGGCGGTGATCTGGCCCCCGAAAACGAGATCGACTGCCTGCCGCAGGCCATGGTGCAGGATACCGCTCTGCTGGACTTCATCAACGAGGTACAGATGTACTACACCGGCGCTCAGGTGTCCGCAACGGCTCTGACCTCCATGACCTCCCAGATGCGCGAGGGCACCATCCGCAAGTGCGACATGGCAAGCATCTACACCTACCAGAACACCCTGTACAAGCTGCAGATGAACGGCTGGCAGCTGCGTCAGTTCATGGAGTGGTCTGCTGCCTTCTTCAAGACCTGGGAGCCGGGCGATGTGACCATCGCATTCGACTCTTCCGTCCGCTACTACCTGTATGATGCCTTTGCAGGCGTCAAGTATGACCTCGACATCTCCAAGCAGCCCGGCAACCGCATCCAGAACCTGACCTGGATGGATGGCCGTCCGGTGGAGGACGATGACAGCTTCGTGGTGGCCGTCAACAACTACCGTGCCACCACCCAGCTGCTGGCTTATGCCGACATCTTCAAGGAGGGCGACGAGCTGCCCAAGCTGCTGGAGATCGACGTGCGCGGCGATGTGGGCGGCATCCGCGAACTGCTGGGCGAGTACATCCGCACCGTCAAGGGCGGCACCATTGAGCCGCACGTGGACAACAACTGGAAGCTCGTGGGCGACAACTGGAACGCTGCTGACCACGAGAAGGCCGTCAAGCTGCTGCGCGAGGGCAAGCTGGCTCTGTCGGAGAACGCCGACAGCCGCACTCTGCCCGGCAAGGCCATCACTACGGCCGATATTGCCGCATTCTGATTTTCTTTCACACGCAATGGGGTGTGCAGTCTCTTAGGGGCTGCACACCCTTTTTTGCGCAGCATATTTCATTTTTTTGGCGGTTCGTGGTAAAATATACTGTATTCATCTGCGCATAAGGAGGGGAGAAGATGCAGCATTCGACCATTGCGGCCATTGCTACCGCTCCGGGTGCGGGCGGCATCGCCATCGTGCGGCTGTCCGGCCCGGAAAGCTATGAAGTGGCGGCGAAGGTGTTCCGACCGGCAAACCCGGCTGAAAAAAGATCGCGGACGCCAAAGGCTATACGGCCATGTTCGGTGCGTTCGTGGACGGGGGAAGAGGCTTTCGATGAGGGTGTGGCGCTGATTTTTCCGCGCGCCCCACAGCTACACCGGCGAGGATGTGGTGGAGCTTTCCTGCCACGGCGGCAGTGCAGTCGCCCGGCGGCTGGTAGAAGCCTGCATTGCGGCAGGGGGCGTCGCCTGCCGCTCCCGGCGAGTACACCCGCCGCGCTTTCCTGAACGGCAAGCTCAGTCTGACCCAGGCCGAAGCCGTCATGGACATCATCTCCGCCGATGGCCGACAGGGGGCCGCGCTGGCAAATGCCTCCCTGAACGGTGCGCTGGCCCGGAAGATAGCGGCCCAGAAAGATGCTCTGACGGCCTTGCAGGCCCATCTGGCGCCTGGGTGGATTTCCCGAGGAAGATGTCCCGGAACTGAGCCAAAGCCATCTCTGCGACGTTTTAGGCGGGGTAGAGCAGGAGCTGGACGCCCTCATCCAGAGCTACGATGCGGGCGCTGTCCTCCGCGAGGGCGTGGACTGTGCCATCGTGGGCAGACCCAATGCGGGCAAATCCACCCTGCTCAACCTGCTGGCCGGGTTCGACCGGGCCATCGTCACGCCGGTGGCCGGAACCACCCGCGACGTGGTGGAGCAGGCCGTCCAGCTGGGCGACATCCGGCTGAATCTCTTTGATACTGCCGGTCTGCGTCAGACGGAAGACGAGATCGAAGCCGAAGGCATCCGCCGCAGCTGGAAGAAGCTGGACGAGGCGGGGCTTATCCTCGCCGTCTTCGACGGCTCGGAGCGCCCGACCCGGGAGGACCTGGAGCTGGCTCAGCGCTGCGCGGGTCGTCCGGCCATCGCGCTGGTCAATAAGGAGGACAAGCCCACCCGGTTCGACGCCGAGCTCATCGCACCCTATTTTGCGATGGTGCTGCCGGTCTGTTGTCAGGAAGAAGGGGCGCGGAAGGTCATCGCGGCGGCGGTAGCCCGCCTGCTGGGGACCAGCCAAATCGACCCTCACGCCGCCAGCCTTTCGGGACAGCGGCAGCTTTCTGCCGCCACCCGCGCCCGGGATGCCGTAGCCGGAGCGCTGGACGCCGCGCAGGGGCTCGGGCTGGACGCTGTGTCGGTCTGCGTGGACGACGCGCTGGATGCACTTTGCGAGCTGACAGGGGAGAACGCCTCGGAGGCGGTCATTAACGAAGTATTTGAAAAATTCTGCGTGGGGAAATAAAAAACCATTTTACACAGGGCTAAGTTCTCTTTTGCGCACCAAAAGAGAACCAGAAAACCACCAGCGATTGAGAGGCTCGGTGGTGGCGAAGCCATGAAAGCCCCAGTGGGGCTTTCAAGCCGACAGTCCGGTTTGCGAAGCAAATGCCGCGTGTTTAGCGCGGCAAGGACAGGGAGGCACGAACTAGGGGCTGCTCGCCCCTTTCAGACCCCAAAGGAGAAGTCGAAACGGAAAAAAGCTAGCCGCTTCGCTAAACGCATTTTTTCTCGTTTCTCTGATTTACGGCTTCGCCGAAGATTTTATGTTGCAAATAGAGGAAAGTATGAACCATTTAGGAGACTACGACGTTATCGTCATCGGTGCCGGCCATGCGGGCATTGAGGCGGCCCATGCTGCCGCGATGCTGGGCGCAAAGACGGCGGTGTTCACGATGAGCTTGGACGCCATCGGCAATATGCCCTGCAACCCCAGCATCGGCGGAACGGCAAAAGGCACGTTGGTACGCGAATTGGATGCTCTTGGCGGCGTGATGGGCCTTGCGGCAGATGCCACCTATTTACAGAGCCGGATGCTCAACAAGGGCAAAGGTCCCGCTGTCCACGCTCTGCGCGTCCAGACCGACCGCAAGCGCTATCATGAATATATGAAGCACGCCCTTGAGCTGACGCCGGGGCTGGCCATCCATCAGGCGGAGATCATTTCCATCGAGGTGGAGGACGGCCATGTGAAGGGCGTCGTTACCCAGCTGAACGGGGAGTATGGCGCAAAGTGCGTGGTCATCGCCACCGGCACCAACCTCGGCGGCAAAAATTTTCGTGGGCGATGCATGGTACGCTTCCGGCCCCGACGGGATGCACGCGGCCAACGCCCTCACCGAGAGCCTGAAGGCCGCCGGTCTGCCGCTGCGCCGCTTCAAGACCGGCACGCCTGCCCGGGTGCATCGGCGGAGCATCGACTTCGCCAAACTGGAATGCCAGCCCGGCGACCCGGACAATGAGCTTCAGCCTTTCAGCTTCATGACCGATGCCCCTATGCACAACAAGGTGGAGTGCTGGATCGCCTACACCAACCCTGAGACGCACAGGATCATTCTGGACAATATCCAGCGCAGCCCGCTCTATGGCGGCATGATCGAGGGCGTCGGCCCGCGCTACTGCCCGTCGATCGAGGACAAGGTGGTGCGGTTTGCAGGGAAGGACCGGCATCCCATCTTCGTGGAGCCTTGCGGCGAGAACACCGAGGAAATGTATCTGCAGGGTGCGTCCAGCAGTCTGCCGGAAGATGTGCAGAATGCATTCTACCGGAGCATCAAGGGCTTCGAGAATATTGAGATCATGCGCCCGGCCTACGCCATCGAGTACGACTGCGTAGACCCCCACAGCCTCGAAGCCACGCTGGAAAGCAAGGTGGTGCGGGGCCTCTACGGTGCGGGACAGTTCAACGGTACCTCGGGCTACGAGGAAGCCGCCGCGCAGGGCCTGCTGGCCGGTCTGAATGCTGCCCGGAACGCAGTGGGCGAAAGCCAGCTCATCCTGCCCAGGCAGTCGAGCTATCTCGGCACACTGGTGGATGACCTTGTGACCAAGGGTGTCATGGACCCCTACCGGATGATGACCAGCCGCAGCGAGTACCGCCTGACCCTCCGTCAGGACAACGCCGACACCCGGTTTGACGCCCATCGGCAGGGAATACGGCCTCGTGCAGGATGACCGCTGGACAAAGTACCAGCAGACGCAGGCTGTGCTGGACGCAGAGCGCCGCCGTCTGCATGACGCCCATCTGCGCACGGCGGACCTGCGCGCCGCGATGGAAGCGGCGGGCCTCGCCCCGGCCGCAGAGGGCGGCATTGCCGAAGAGCTGCTGCGCCGGCCGGAGATCGACTATCCGCTCATCGCGGGCATGATCGGCTGGGGTGAGGGCATCACGCCCATGCTGGCCGAGCGTCTGGAAACTGAGATCAAGTACGCGGGCTACATTGCCCGGCAGGACCGGATGATACACGAGGTGGCCCGCCACGAGAAGACCCTCATCCCGGAGGATTTCTCTTACACAGAGCTCACCGGCCTGACGCTGGAAGCCCGCGAGAAGCTGGCCCGCATCCGCCCGAAAAACTTGGGGCAGGCGGGACGCATTCCCGGCGTGTCGCCGTCGGATGTGGCACAGCTGAGTATTGCGCTGGCGGCGAAGAGAAGCTAAAGTTCTCTTTTGCGCACCAAAAGAGAATCAGAAATGGTTGTCGCGCCGGTGGCGCGGAGTCAGAGCGCTTTTTCGCTGGGCTAAGT
>ENA-OQES01001159-OQES01001159.1-human-gut-metagenome-genome-assembly--contig:-NODE-1159-length-10183-cov-3.139618_pt1 | contig 10183 bp, 14 predicted proteins | sample MGYA00242798_ERZ504641 | MGnify/ENA primary metagenome ERZ504641 (study PRJEB26092, sample SAMD00036327) | human gut metagenome | host: Homo sapiens | study: EMG produced TPA metagenomics assembly of...
AATGGAACAGTTAATGAGAGAAAAACCTCCTTACAGTAAAAAAAGGAGATGGAAGGCTTTATGAAGGAAAGCGTTCCATTTTGGCTTGAAAATGGAATCGATAAAGAATACGGCGGTTATCTGGTATGCTTTGATTCCAAAGGAAAGCTGATGAAGGAATTGGCAGTATTAACTCCTGAGGATAAAATGATCGTAACCCAGACACGTATGATCTGGGGATTTTCGGCACTTCTTCGCAATGGCCTGGCAAAACGTTATGGCTGGGAAGAAAATGCAAAGAAGCAGCAAAACAGGGTGTAGATTTCTTCATTGATAAATTCTGGGATAAGAAGAACACCGGCTGGGCATGGGTAACAGACCGGAAGGGAAATGTCCTGGATAATGGGAAACTGGTTTACGGACAGACCTTTGCAATCTATGCGTTAGCTGAATATTATATGGCTACCGGTGATGAGCGAGGTATCGAATATGCGGTAAAAAACCTTTGATGCTCTGGAAAAAATATGCAGCAGACACTTTCTACGGCGGCTACTTTTGAGAACTTCAAAGAGGACTGGACACTGGAAAGTGCCGGAGTTTATGGAGGAGACCTGAAATCCCTGGATATCCACATGCACACCATGGAAGCATATACAACTCTTTATGAGGCAACCCACAAGGAAGTACATAAGAGAGCTCTTCAGGAAATCATTGATATTGTGTTAAAACACATGGTTGATTATGATTTCTGGTGTGGAAGAAATCAGTTTAGTATTGATTTTACACCAAAGCCGGCTAATTTCCATTCGCAGAACCTGGAATTATGACAGAGATCCGGAAAGTGCTAACAAAAATCCATTAGATACTACTTCTTATGGACACAATATTGAACTGATCTGGCTGTTGAACCGTGCATATGAAGTGCTGGGACTTCCGCCTGCCAGAGAATTTACCAGAAAATTTGCAGATTACACACTGGCAAATGGCTGGGACAATATCCACGGCGGTATTTACAGAGATGGAATGCACGATGGCCGTATTGTTGTAACAGATAAAGAATGGTGGCAGAACTTTGAGTCACTGACAGGTTTCCTTGATTCCTATCAGGCTACTGAGGATGAGAGATATCTGGATACCTTCATAAAGTTATGGGAATTTGATAAGAAATATTTCTATAATCCGGAGGTTGGAGAGTCCAGACAGTTGCTTTTAGCAGATGGAACACCGGTGATCGATGATACCGGAAATCAGTGGAAATGTATTTATCATACAGACCGTGCTATGATGGAGTGCTGTCTGAGGATCGAATCACTGACGGAATAATGTCAGCACAGTCGCAAAGCATCTTTGAAAGGAAGCAAATATGGGAGAAAAGAAGGCAGAGGTGCCTGTGGGGAAAGAACTGGTCCGAATGACAGGCATTATGAAAGAGTTTCCCGGTGTAAAGGCCTTGGATAATGTAAAACTGGACCTGTATGCCGGAGAGGTGCTGGCACTGTTGGGGGAAAACGGTGCAGGTAAGTCAACACTGATGAAGATCCTTTCAGGTGTTTATCAGAGAGATGATGGAGAGATCATCCTGTTTGGGAACAAGATCGGTGAGTGGGATGCAAATAAGGCAAAAAATGCAGGTGTGTCCATTATCCATCAGGAATTAAATATGTGTACTCATTTAAGTGTGGCGGAGAATATTTTCCTGGGACGGGAACTGATAAAAAAGTGGCCGTCTGGACAATGAACGTATGAACCAGGAAACAAAAGAGATCCTTCATAAGTTAAATATTGATATTGATCCAAGGGAACAGGTCAGTGAACTGGCTGTATCCAAACAGCAGATGGTGGAGATCGCAAAGGCACTTTCACAGAATGCCAAAGTATTGATCATGGATGAACCTACTTCAGCACTTACATCCAAGGAGATCGATGAGCTGTTTAAGATCATCCACCAGTTAAAGTCGGAGGGTATCGGTATTATCTACATATCCCACCGTCTGGAGGAACTGCAGCACATTGTAGACCGTGTTATCATCATGCGCGATGGAAAATACATTACCCAGATGCCGTATGATATTAACAGGATGGATGAGATCATTGCCAACATGGTAGGACATGAGATCAAGGAGAAATTCCCAAGAGTGTCCTGTGAAAAAGGCAAAAAGATCCTGGAAGTAAAGCATCTGAATGCAGGAAGAATGGTCCGGGACATTAATCTGGAATTATATGAAGGTGAGATCGTAGGAATTGCAGGACTGATGGGTGCAGGACGTACAGAAACAACCCGTGCGATCTTCGGTATTGATCCGAAAGAAAGCGGAGAGATCTTTATTGATGGAAAAGAGGTAAAGATCAGCTGTCCGGCAGATTCCATTAAAGCAGGTCTGGTACTGGCACCTGAGGACAGAAAAAAAGACGGTCTCTGTACAAGACTTAGTATTGCAGATAATATTGCCCTTCCGAATCTGGATATACTTTGTGAAGGTCCAGTGGGGACTGTAAACCGGAAAAAAGAAAAAGCAATGGTTGATAATGCTGTAAAAGCCCTGAAGATCAAGCTTCCTAACGCACAGGTAGATGCAGGAAGCCTTTCAGGAGGAAATCAGCAGAAAGTGGTAGTTGCCAAGTGGCTGGCCAGAAATTCAAGAGTTGTTATCTTTGATGAGCCTACCAGAGGTATTGATGTAGCTGCCAAGGTAGAGATCTATAACCTGATGAATCAGCTGAAGCAAAATGGCATTGGTGTTATGTTTGTTTCTTCTGAAATGCCAGAGGTAATGGGAATGAGTGACCGCATTATTGTTATGTGTGATGGCCGTATTACCGGAGAACTTTCAGCAGAAGAGGCCACCCAGGATATGATCTTAACTAAGGCAACGCAGTTTGAACAGAAAACAGCGTTATAACGAATTTTGGATTTAATCTCATCAAGGAGGGACAATATGAGTAGTTCAAGTGATAAAAAGCCCGGTGTACTGGGGCGTTTCCTTTCCCAGAGGGGAATGGGACAGGTTATAACCGTAACAATAGGTCTGATCGTTTTATGTCTGGTGTTTGGATTTATCAATCCTAATTTCTTTACTTACAGAAATACAGCGAACCTGCTGCGCCAGATCGCACCTACACTTCTGATCGGTGTAGGACAGTCCTATGTATTATTTACAGGAAATATCGATCTTTCTATTGGTTCTGTAGTAGGTATGAGCTGTATGATCTCAGCAACCCTAATGTGTCATGGAATGAATCCGTGGGTTGCAGTGGTTATCACATTGGTTGTGTGCCTGTTAGTTGGTTATGTAAATGGCATTCTGGTATCAAAATGCAAGCTGCCACCTTTCATCGCAACCTTAGGTACAATGACAATTGCAAGAGGTATTGCACAGATCGTCAATGGTAATTACAATACAGACTCCATTGGTGAAGCTGCAAAAGGTTTCCGTACCTTCTTCTACAGTGGTAAGATATTAGGTATCTTCAGTGCTTTCTGGATCGCTCTGGTGATCTGGTTCATCTTTAACTACATAATGAGCTGTACCAGAACCGGCCGTCATATTTACGCAACAGGAAGTAATATTGATGCAGCAAGACTTTCCGGTGTTAATGTAGACAATACAGTTATCTATGTTTACGTTGTAGCTGCTTTTTGTGCCTGCATAACAGGTCTGATCACCTGTGCTTCAACTGGTACAGGTACTATGGATGCTGGTACATCTTATGAAATGTATGCAGTAGCAGCTTCTGTAATCGGCGGCGTATCTACATTAGGTGGTTCCGGTATTTTACTTGGTACTGTGATCGGTTCCGGTATCTGGGGTGTTTTACAGAATGGTCTTCAGTTTGCAGGAGCACCGGTTGCTATCAGAAATATCGTGATCGGTATTATCGTAGTTGTTGCAGTACTTATGGACGTAATCGTAAGAAGCGGCAGAGGCAAGAGCAAAAAACATAAAAACAACTAAAAAATAGGTAAAATGAAGGTAAAGACGAAGGTAAAGCATAAAAATGCTTTCACAATAAAGAAAGGAAAGGTATAGTATTATGAGGAAAAAAGCGATTTCAATGATTCTGGCGGCAGCACTTGGTTCTGCATTATTAGCAGGCTGCTCATCTGCTCCAAAGGAGACAACTGCAGCAGCTACAACAGCTGAAACAACTGCAGAGGAGAAGAAGGAAGAAAGCAAAGCTGAGGAAACCAAAGCAGAAGAGAAGAAAGAAGAGGCTGCTGGCAATGATATGCTGTCCGGGGAAACAGGAGACATTGCAAAGGCCGGAGATGGAAAAGGACAGAAGGTAGTTCTTATCACCATTGACTCTATGGATCAGCACTGGGTAAACATGGACAAGGGCTGCAAGCAGGCAGCAGAAGAGCTTGGCTGTGATTATAAGTGGATCGCTCCTGATGTAAAAGATGACGCAAAGCAGATCGAGTGTGTAAACAATGCAGTAGCTGATGGCGCAACCGCTATCCTGGTAGCTGCAAATGGTCCTGACGCTATCACAGCAGTTCTGGAAGAAGCAGATCAGGCTGGTGTTAAGATCGTTCAGGTTGACTCTTTTGCAAATTATCCTTGTGTACAGAAGTTAGGAACTGACAACCGTGCAGCAGGAAAGACTGCTGGTGAGCAGGTTCTGGCAGCTCTGGAAGCTAAGGGAGTTAAAGAAGGCAAGATCGGTATCGTTTCTGTAAACGCAGCAACTACTTCTACTGTAGACCGTGACGAAGGCTTCCGTTCCGCATTTGAAGGAACCGCTTTTGAGATCCTTGAAACACAGTATGCAGATGGCGATGCAGCAAAATCTAAAGATGCAGCAGCTAACTTTATTTCCCAGGGTTGTGTAGCACTGTTTGGTGCAAATGAAGGCTCCTGCGTTGGTGTTGGTAATGCAGTTGCAGAAGATGGAAATAACATTGTAGCAGCAGGTATGGATAAGTCTGATGCAGTTATCCAGCTGATCAAAGATGGTGCTCTGATCTGTACAATGGCTCAGAATCCTGATGTTATGGGTTATGAAGGCATGTATGCAGCGATCACCGCTATTAATGATGGAAAAGTAGCTCCTGAATATATTGATACTGGCGTTTCTATCTTAAATTTAGATGCAGTTAAATAATCAGGCTGTTTAAAGAAACAAAGTGAGGAAAAATATGCTCCGGCAGGTATATCAGCCTGCCGGAGCTGTTTTCATTGCTGCACATAATGTACTCTCGCAAAGGCAAGTGCAGGAAAGACTCCGAGAGTACATCATAGAAGAAGGGAGAGACTGTATGTATCTGTATGGATTTGATATTGGAGGCACAAAATGTGCAGTGATCCTGGCGAAGATGGAAGGAGACCAGGTAGATTTTCTGGAGCGGTATGAGATGAAAACACTGGGAGATTGGAAAAAGGTCCTTGATGAATTATCTGAAAATGCTTTGATGATAGCAAAGAAATATGGGCTGACAACAGGGACTGAGGGTGAAAATTGTGTTATCTGTGGGGGGATTTCCTGTGGCGGTCCTTTAAGTCCCGACAGGAAGTGGATATTATCGCCGCCGAATCTTCAGGGCTGGGATCAGGTGCCTGTAGTGGAATATCTTGAGGAGAAGCTGGGAATCCCTGTGAAAATGGAAAATGATGCAGATGCAGGAGCTTTGGCAGAATGGAAGTTCGGGGCCGGAAAAGGCTGTCAGAATATGATATTTCTTACTTTTGGCACAGGTCTTGGTTCCGGTCTTATCCTTAATGGACAGTTATACCGGGGAAGTACCGGTATGGCTGGGGAAGCAGGACACATACGTATGGAAAAATGAGGGACCAAAAGGATATGGAAAAGCAGGTAGCCTGGAAGGTTTCTGCTCTGGAGGAGGTATCAGCAGGCTTGCCGGATATTTTGGCACAGAAGGAAGCGCAAAGGAGCTGGCAGAACGGGCTGAGGCCGGGGATGAGAGAGCTTTAGCAGTGTATGCCAGATGCGGCGCTGTTTTTGGAAGAGGTCTGGCTATCCTTATAGACCTTTTAAATCCGGAAAAGATCGTGGCAGGTTCTGTTTATGCCAGGAGTCACCATCTTTTAGATAAGACCATGTATGAAGAACTGGAAAAATGAAGCGCTCCCCATGAACCGGGCGGCCTGTGAGATCGTGCCGGCGGCTTTAGGAGAGCGGATCGGGGATTATGCGGCTGTAGTTGCAGCTGTTAATTCTTTGTCCATTTTATAGCGGCAGATACATCCAGCATGCCGCCTGTTGCTGTTTTGCCTTTTAACGGGGCCAGTTTATGTACAGTTGATAAAATAGCTGTTTTTATGTCCTGAAGGCTTAAGTCAGTTCTTGCAGAGTAGATCAGGGCAGCTGCGCCTGTTACCATAGGGGCTGCCATGGAGGTTCCGCTCATATAGGCGTAAGAATCACCGGGAATAGTGCTTAAAATATAGGTTCCGGGGGCTGCCAGGTCTACGGAAGTGGCACCATAGTTGGAACTTTCATCTAAATGGCCGTTAAAAGCAGATTTGCCTACGGTAATTACATTGTCGTAGGGAAGACTTGCCGGGTATACAGGGGATTTATCAATGTCATAACCGATCTGGTACTGGTTTCCATTTCCTGCAGCTACTACAAAAAGCATTTTGGAGTCCCGGATGGCTGCTTCAAATTCGGGAGTGCAGTTACTGGAACCGAAGCTTAAGTTGCAGATATCGGCACCATTGGCTTCTGCATATTTTATGGCTTCGATGACGCTTTCAGGGGAACCTTTGCCTTCAGAACCGCCTAAGGCTTTTAATACCATAAGCTTAACATGGGTGCTGTCTGTAATGCCTGCGATGCCGCCATTGTTCCAGGCGGCGGCAATAGTGCCGGCACCATGGGTTCCGTGGCTGTCTTCTTCCCCTGTGCAGATTTCATTGCTGTTTGAAACAAAATTCCAGCCATTCACATCATCTACATAGCCATTTCCGTCATTGTCAATGCCGTCTCCGGGGATCTCATCTTCATTGACCCAGATGGAATCTTTTAAGTCTGAATGAGTCGTATCGATACCGGTATCGATGATAGCTACGGTAACGGTACGTTTGTTTTCTGTTTCGCTGTATGTTTTCCAGGCATCTTCAATGTTGATATCAATATTTGCCACTGCATCGGTGTTAATGGACTCGAAATTGTCCGGTCCTAAAGGAGGAAGGGCAATATCATCTATGCCATTTTCGCCATAATGGAGATAAATATGGTCCAAGGTTTTGATGTTCAGCACTTTTTTCCGTGCGGCGAAGCCGTCCGGTGTTGTTAAGAGCCCACTGATATTCGCTGTATTCATCGCCGGAAGAGAAGGCAGCTACGCCAGGACCGCTGAAGAAAAGGGAAAAATCCCGGCTGTTTTCCTGGGCTGCCAGTGCGGACATGGAACAGGGGGTCAGCGTCATTGTAAGGGAAAGCAGGGTGGAAATGATGCCTGCAGGTAGTCGTTTCATGAAGGGCACTCCTTTCGTGGATAGTCGAAGGACACTCACGAACCCGCGCTGACGCGCTCTGCTGTTTGATGGTGCAGACGGTTCGTAAGGATAGTCACTCACGAACCCGCGCTGACGCGCTCTACTGCCTGCTGACGCAGGCGGTTCGTTCGTTGGTGGCACCGAAAAACAAATGTCTGCTGCGCAGCCGCTTGTTTTTCTTTCGTGCCTACCACATTATACCATGCCAGCTGTGATGAAAGTATGACATTTTTCTGAAGAAATATGGTATACTTGTTATATTCTTGTTAAAATCTTTCAAGGGGCTTGAGAGTTTGAAATGTAAACAGTTGTGAAAATTATGTCTAACAGGTGAAAGCAGGGAAACATGTTTTCTTAGAGAGGTCATTCAATTGAGGGGGAAATAAGATGTATCAGAAGTACAGTATTGGAACCATGGCAAAACTGATGGGTATCTCGGCGGAGGCAATCCGGTATTATGAGAGCAGGAACATTATCAGTCCGGTCCGTGATCCGGAAACAGGCTACAGATACTACAATACCTGGGATTTTCATATGCTTTTAAGGGCCAGACACTACCAGAACTATGGATTTTTCACTGGAAGAGATAGCAGAACTGTTCAGAAGCCATGAATTAGGGGAAATACGGGGGAAAATGGTGGATCAGGAAGAGATGATCCAGCAGGAGATCATCCGCCAGATGAACCTTTTAAAGCGGATCAGACAGAGCCAACAGGTGCTTCAGGATGCAAAAGACAGCGTTGGAAAGTTCCGTATTGAGGAAAGACCGGGCATTTACCGCATGAATACCCAGAAAAACTATACTTTATTTAAGAAGAAAGAGCAGCTGGATCTGATCTCAGAATGGACAGAAAAAGAACCTTTTGTCTTTTCATGCGCAGTATTTTATCAGAAAAATATTGAAAATGGAGAGTCAGAGTTTGATTTCGGAATGGGACTTCGGGAAGAGTATGCACAATTCTTGCATGTAAAAGAGTCAGAACTGGTGCAGTATTATCCGCCTTGTCCCTGCGTTCATACCTGTGTTCCCTCACGTTCCGGAAAATATCTGTCACTGGAGAGTTTACAGGAAGGTTTCCGGTATTTGAAGCAGAATGGATTAAGCCTTGCAGGGGATATTGTCACCCAGGTAGCCTGCATGACCAAGCCGGAAGAGGAGTATTTTTAACTGGCATATTGTGTGGTTTCCTATTGAAAAATGATTGTGCAGAGTGCAATAAGCCACTCTGCATTTTTTGTGCAAAAAATCAACTTGACCTTAAAACCACTTTAGTTGTTATAGTAGTGGCAGATGAGCAAGTTAAAAAAATAACAAATACATTTAAACCACTTAAAAAAGTGAAAGGGAAAAAGGTCATGAGTGAACAGAAGAAAACAGTATTGATCACCGGAGGAGCTATGGGACAGGGACGTGCCCATGCAGTTAAGTATGCACAGAACGGATTTAACGTAGTTCTGGCAGATATGCTGGATCCGGAAGATGAAAGATTCCAGGAAACCATTAAGGAATTAAATGAATTAGGCGCTGAAGTTTTAGCTGTTAAGGCAAACATCTGCAGCACACCTGATATGGAAAACTTATTTGCAAAGGCATGGGAGAAGTTCGGACGCTTAGATGTAGTTATCGCAAACGCAGGCGTTATCAACTTCGGAAATACCTGGGAGCTGACAGATGAGCAGGTAGAGAAGGTTATCAACATCGACCTGATCGGTACCTGGAGAACTGACAAGTACGCAACACAGTACATGTTAAAGCAGGGCTTTGGAAGAATTATCAATATCGCTTCTACCAGTGGTCTTTACGGAACACCAAAGTTAGCTACCTACTGCATGGCTAAATGGGGCGTTTTAGGTCTGACCAAGACTCTGGCAAAAGAAGTTGGAAGCAAGGGTATCATTGTTAATGCTCTTTGCCCAACCAAGGTTAAGACTCCAATGTGCGAAACCCAGAGCTATGTAGAGTTCATCAATGAACTGACCGGAAAGAACTTTAAGGATTACAAGGAAATGTATGCAGGAGTTCCTTTCCTGGATGTTGAGGATATTTCTGATATGGTTTACTGGCTTGGAACCAGCCGTGCAGCTGGCAAGTTCAACGGCAGAGACGTTGCCCTGGATCTGGGAACTCTTCAGTGCTAATCACTGAATAAAAATGGACATGCTGCCAGACAGTGGCATGTCCATGAATAAAAGCAAACAGAAGTTGGGGACAAAAGAAAAATGGGTAATTTTGGTTTTAAAATGTATCAAAGAGAAACAAGATTGATCTGATGGAGTACCTTTGCTATGGACTGGGAGATTTCTCCTTTTGCTTCATTTACGGAGCCATCGGTTCTTACATTGTTTTCTTTTATACAGATGTGGCCTGCATCAGTGCAGCTACAGTAGGAACGGTACTTTTAGTCAGCAAGATCTTCGATGGTATTTCTGATATGATGATGGGATATATCATTGAAAATGTCCATTCACCGCTGGGAAAAGCAAGGCCGTGGCTATTATGGATGGTAATTCCGTACTGCATCGGCTGTGTGCTGTTGTTTACAGTACCGAATTTCAGTGAAACAGGAAAGGTTATATATGCATTTATTTCCTATAACCTGATGGCAACCTGTATCTTCACTTCCATGAACGTGCCTTACGGTGTCTTGAGCAGCGTGATGACCAACAAGCAGAATGAGAGAGCCCTTCTCTCCATCAGCCGTGCCAGCCTTGGCGCTCTGGGCGTGTTCGTCATCAGCTCT
>ENA-OQES01001161-OQES01001161.1-human-gut-metagenome-genome-assembly--contig:-NODE-1161-length-10178-cov-3.012238_pt1 | contig 10178 bp, 19 predicted proteins | sample MGYA00242798_ERZ504641 | MGnify/ENA primary metagenome ERZ504641 (study PRJEB26092, sample SAMD00036327) | human gut metagenome | host: Homo sapiens | study: EMG produced TPA metagenomics assembly of...
CGACAAAAATCAACGATTAAGTGTCTGACAAATCTGAAAAATTAAGAAAGAGGATAAATATGATTCAATTAGGAAAATTTCAAGATTTATATATTGTGAAGAAAAAGGAGTTTGGTGTTTATGTCAATGACCAAAAGGATGTAACAGACGGAAGTATCCTTCTTCCTGCCAAACAAGTTCCAGATGGTGCAAGGATCGGTGATCAGATTTCATGCTTTTGTTTATAAGGACTCTGAGGATCGCCCAATTGCTACCGTTCATATTCCAAAGATCACATTAGGTGCGATCCGCCCTCTACGTGTCAAAGAAGTTAGCAAGATTGGTGCTTTCCTTGACTGGGGACTAGAAAAAGGATCTGTTTCTTCCATTTAAAGAACAGTTAGGACATATCCGTCCAAATAAAGAATATCTGGTTTCTCTTTATATTGATAAGAGTGATCGTCTTTGTGCAACAATGAAGATTGGTAAATTATTATCGACAGATCATCATTTTAAAGTCAACGATTGGGTGCATGCCACTGTTTATAATATCAACCCTGATCATGGTGCTTTTGTTGCTGTAGAAGATCAGTTCCTCGGACGTATCCCAAAACGCGAGATTCACAATAAAATCGTAATTGGTGAACAGCTTAACCTTCGTGTTACAAAAGTGAATGAAGATGGTAAATTATCCCTAAGTCCTCATGAGAAAGCTTACCTTCAGATTGATCGTGATGCGAAATTAATCATGGATACCATTGAAAGCTATGATGGCCGTCTTCCATTTAATGATAAGGCGAGACCTGCTACGATCGAACGTGAGCTTGGACTTAGCAAGGCTGCTTTTAAACGTGCAGTTGGACGCCTGTTAAAGGACGGACTGATCACGATCACAGACAATGGAATCTTAAAAAAGTAGCGAGGTAACTCCATGAAATATATCAAATCCGCTGGCTGCTTCAGCCTGTTTTATGTGATCTTGTATTTTATACTTTCCACTGGAATGGGGATTTTTATTACCAACACATATCTTTTTACTACTTTATTTTATGGTATTTTACTCATTGCCGCTTTTCTTTATCTTAAGATCTGTGGAGATGATACAAAGAAGACATTACGAATGCATAAGATCCATATTGGTTCATTTTTTTGCTCGTGATCCTTCTTGCCTTTACGATCCGTCCAGTTGCAGGGTTTTATTACTATGATCGCCAATTTGTTTTTTCAAGATGTTACAACCAACACTATGACACAGAAAGTGATGCAGAGTCTTGGATTATCAGTTTTTACAACCGCTTTTCTTCCAGGTCTTGTGGAAGAGATACTGTTCCGTGGAGTACTTTATTCCAGACTGCGAAAAGCTAATCCCATCAAAGGAATCTTATTATCTGCTTTGCTTTTTGGTATAGCTCATATGAACTTTCAGCAGTTTTCCTATGCATTCTTTTTGGGTATCGTATTTGGATGCTTATTAGAAGCAACAGATTCCATTTTTGCAACCATAACTGCTCACATGATTTTTAATGGATCTTCCATCCTTTTAACTTATGCAATATCAAAAGTTTCACTTTTTGGTGTAAACAGTCTTGATACTGCAAATACAGTAACGGTATCTTCGATCATTGCATCCATTCCTGTTGCATTGATCGGACTTATCCTTAGTATCTTTCTGCTCGTTGCGATTGCTTATCTGAATGGACGGCTCGGCTATATAAAAACATGGTTTCAGAAAGATATCCGACAGACCTGGCCAAAGAAACGTGTTACAAACATCTCTTTCTGGGCTGCATTTATTGTTTGTTTTCTCTTTTCGATCATGATGGAGATTACATCATCTTTTCTTTAAACCAAAAGAACTTCAGAATATGCTATTTCTTTCATATTCTGAAGTTCTTTTATTCTTTGTAATTCTTGTCTACCAGATAATAATTCAGATCACAATACCCCATTCCTGTATTAGCCCCATTTATAACAGCTCTGCTTGTATACTGCCACATATCATAAGAAAATGGGATTGCTGGTGCGGATGCTTTCGTATAATGTGCCACCCAGATCTTATATTCTCTGATCTTACTATATTCAAAATAATTTCGAAGTGCTGAAGCTCCTGAATAAACCATAGGCTCAAATCCTGCTTTCTTTATCTCATCACAAAATGTTGTCGTGACTGCTGTCACATTACGTCTTCCTGTCTGAAATACCGCTTCTTCTTCGATATCAAATGCCACTGGGAGATCTAAATCTGTCGGATCGATTCCCTGCTCTTTGAGGAGTTTTAAGCAGTGTCTGGCTTCATTTTTTTGCATCACTGGTTGTCTTCGCATAAGAATAATAATAAACGCCTCTGTGAATTGATGCATATCCTGCATTGCGGAAATTGGTATCAAATTTACTGTCTTTCCTTCCTGCTCTCTTCTCATTCATCCCTGAACCGATCTTGATCATCGCATGATTGATATTATGGTCTTTGACCTTCTTCCAATTGACTGTCCCGTTATAGGATGATATGTCGATCACCTTGATCCGGCCCTTTTTCTACTTGTGTCTTGATCGGCAGACCGATATTCTGTACGATCCATATAAAGATCACTGCAAAAAAGATTAAAACTCCACAGATCATCTTTAATTCCTTTTTTATTCTTCTTTGTTAGTTTCAGTTTTTTTCATCTTGATCTAACACTTTCTATCATCCTTGTCATTCTTCCACTGCATGTACATATGTCCTATTATCATCTCTTTCATAACTGCATGTCACAAATGTATAAATACGATCGATCTTCTTATCATCCAGCTTAATCGATGGTTCACTCATTCTCCGAATCTTTGTGATATATTCTTTCTTCTGCGTTTCATTTGCAAATGTGATCGGCATCTGATCCTGTGCTTTCACCGCATAAGCACTGATTACTTTCAAATGCATTGTCTTCTTTGGAGTATATAAAATGATCACATGATGTTTCTTTAGAAAGGATTCTTCTCTGAATTTTAGCAGCTTGGCAAACATCGTTCCATTTTTCATATGGTGTCCATAAATGATATTATTATCTGAGATAAACGACTTATCACATCCGTGATCTAAAAAATGATCGTCCCTGAACTGCTTTTTTTCCTTATTGTAATCCATATGAAGATATTCTTCGTTATCTTTACCTTGAACGATCGGATAATCAATTCCTGTCCCCTTTGCGTAAACCCAGCCAACAATGTCTGGATTCTTTGCCCGAAGTTTATCAAAATCAATCATTCTATCTCCATTTGTCTTCTTTACATTGTCTTTTTTTAATCTTTTCATAAGTATCTTTCGCTTCTTTATAAGATTTATAATATCCATACAGCTTATAGGCGCTAATGCAAAATACTGCAATACAGAGCAAGAGAAAGATATGATATAGTATCTTTTTCATAACCACAATTCTCCCTTTTCTTTTACTATAACAGAAAAATGTATCTGATTTCATTGATTGAAACCAAATACTTTCTTAATTTTTTATGATTGATTTAAATTTTAAAGCTCTACTTCATCTCTTACTCGAAATACGCATCTTCCCTCGATGACTCCGATCTCTTCGAGTGTTGTCATCATGCGGTATACTGTTGCCATTCCAATGGAAGAATCTCGTTTGACTGCTTCGTAATAGATCTCTTTGCAGCATTCCCATTCTCCATTCAAGATAACATCTAGTAGAATCTTTCTCTGTTGTGTGATTCTCTTACCACTTTGTTGTAAAGCCTTCTCTACTTGTTCTTGGCACATGCTGTTCTCCACCTTGCCTTGCTGTTGTATGCATGACTGCGGGATAAAGTCTATGGCATGACACTTTATCTCGCATTCATACTACATAAATGATTATACTATATAAAGGTCGTTTTGATGAGTTAGTCTCATCTAATTACATATATAAGGTTAGCATTACCTAACCATTTTGTCAATAGTTTTTCTTAATTTTTTTCATTATTTCACGGTATTTTTTCTCATGTGCTTCCATTGAAAATACACACTGTTTATGATACAATGATAACCAAAATAAACATATCTTGTAGACTAGATATACAATTATTAGTAAGGAGGAATCTTTTTGAAAATACAAGAATCCGCTGAAAATTATTTGGAAGCTATTTTAATTTTGAAACAAAACAAAGGGTCTGTAAGATCCATTGATATTGCTCATTATTTGAATTTCTCTAAACCAAGTGTCAGTATTGCTATGAAAAATCTTCGTAATTCTGATATGATCACCGTTGATTCTGATGGTTTCATCTCTTTAACTGAAGCTGGTCATAAGATTGCTGATACGATTTTTGAGCGCCATACTGTTTTATCTAACATGCTGATCAAACTTGGAGTTCCTGCAGAGATTGCAGCTGAAGATGCCTGCCGTATGGAACATGTAATCAGCCCTGAAAGCTTTCATGCGATCAAAGCACATCTGAATTCTGAAGAACATATTAAAGCTCTCAGCAATCAAAACAAATAATTTGAAACAAAAGCACTTTTTTCTGTATATTACAGATCTTAAAAGTGCTTTTTTGTTTTCTACTGGTTTCGATAACTTCTTCTACAACACCGTTCTTTATGAAAGTGATATGACTTCATATCCTGCATCTTCTACTGCTTTTCTAAGCTCAATATTACTTAATTCACGATCATATGAAATAATTGCTTCTTTATCTTTTAAAGATACTTTTGCTGAAGCTCCTGCAACTTTATTGATCGCATTTGTCACATTGTTGACACAGTGTTCACAAGTCATACCTTTGATCTTCATTGTTTTCGTTCCCATCACGGGACCATCTAAATGTTTTTCTTTTACTTTCTTTACAGTACCCGATCCGCCGCCACAGCAAGGACTTTCCCCATGCATATGTTTCTTTGTCTGTTTGATCGCAAAAACTGCGATAACAATAAGGATGAGTACAATAATAATATCTGCCATTTTATGATACCTCTTTTTACTTTACATTATTTATTTAGTAATTTACGGATCAGTTTATAAAGCTGGTATCCGATCACCCCGATAAGATATAATCCAATAAAGATTGCAAATGCATAAAACATAGAACCTGTTGAATTTCCCATTGCTGATTACCTTCCTTTTTTCTTGACTGATGAATCCTTCACCTGAAAACTGCTGCATCCTGAGCAGCCTGCACAGTTGCCTCCACATCCGCCTTGTTTCTTCTTCTGCACCTGTTTATAAATAACAAATGCGCAATATGCAATAATCAATAACAATATGATAATACTTACTGGATTCATAATCGTCCCTCCTTTATATCATATCTTTTTTCATATGAAATTTGATAAGCAAGAAGCCGGATGTTTACACATCCAGGCCCCTCTATTATACACCATTTCGACTACGCCTGAACAGATCTCTTTGAATATACTTTCTGATCTTTGTATGGATCTGGTCTGAATAGCAGGAATAACATTACAAGCAATAACACGATACCTACTGCTGTTCCTACTGTAAATGCTCCACCTGTTGCAAATGTACCGATCTGATATACGATCAGCGTTACAACATAAGCAAAAAATATTCTGGAAAAGAATCGCAAACCAGAACCATTTTCTAGACTGCATTTCTTTTGCCATTGTAGAGATTGCTGCTAAACATGGAGAGTCTAACAGGTTAAACAGTAAGAATGAAAATGCTGCTACAGCACTTGGGAACCAAGTTCTTACTGCTTCTGCTACTGTGACAGCATCTTCTGATGCATCTCCAGTTACGTTTGCAAGTACACCCATTGTTGATACGATAGATTCTTTTGCGGAGAATCCTGATAAAGAAGCTGCAACAGCTTTCCAGTTACCAAATCCAAGTGGTGCAAAGATTGGTGCAATCGCTCCACCGATAACTGCTAATAAACTGTTTCCTGGATCTTCAACAGCTCCGAATGAACCATTGACGAATCCATATCCACTTAAGAACCACATAACAACACAAGCTAAGAACAGGATTGTTCCGGCTTTGATGATGAATCCTTTTAATCTTTCCCATACATGAAGTAATACTGTCTTAGCAGATGGGATATGATACTGTGGAAGTTCCATTACGAATGGAGCTGGCTTTCCAGAGAATGGTTTTGTCTTCTTTAAGATGATTGCTGCAACTAATACGGCTACGATACCAATGAAGTACATACATGGTGCCATTAATCCACCTGCTTTATAACTTCTTGTTACATAACTTGTCATAACACCACCCATCATAGCGATAACTGGAAGTTTCGCTCCACATGGAATGAATGTTGCTGTCATAATTGTCAGTCGTCTGTCGTTGTCTTGTTCGATCGTCTTAGATGCCATGATACCAGGGATTCCACATCCTGAAGAAATCAGTAATGGAATGAAGGATTTACCTGATAATCCGAAGTGGCGGAATACACGGTCCATTACGAACGCAATACGTACCATATATCCACAGTCTTCTAAGATAGACAGGAATAAGAATAAGATTGCCATCTGAGGAACGAATCCAAGGACAGCTCCTAAACCACCAATGATACCATTAACGATCAGATCCTGGATTGCTGCGCTTGCACCGATTCCTTTTAAGAAGCTTTGAGCGGCTGGCTGGATCATCTCAGCTACAAATGTATCATTTGTCCAGTCTGTTACTAATGTACCGATCGTTGTTACAGAAATATAGTATACAACAAACATGATCGCGATAAAGATTGGGATACCTAAGATACGGTTTGTCACAATACGGTCGATCTTATCAGAAATCGTTAATTTTCCTCCGCTCTTCTTCACTGTAGTGGAAACGATCTTCTGAATGAACTGATAACGTCCATCTGTTACGATACTTTCCATATCATCGTCTTCGGCTTTTTTCAATCTTTGTTCTGTTATCTTCTATAACTTTTGCACCATTTCCTGAAAGTGCTACGCTTTCTGCTACTTTGCTGTCATTTTCCAGGAATTTTACTGCATACCATCTTCTCTTATCTTCAGAAATAGATGATGGAAGTACATTTTTAACTTCAGCGATCGCTGCTTCTACATCTTTAGAGAAAATCTCTTTTGGCAGATCTACGGTATTCTTCTTCGCAACTTTGATTGCTTCTTCCACTACTTCGTCAAGACCTTTTCCTTTTAATGCAGATGTCTCAACAATTGGACAGTTTAATAACATAGAAAGACGTTCCACATCAATTTTGATCCCACGTTTTTCTAATAAATCTGCCATATTCAACGCGATGACAACTGGTACACCAGTTTCGATCAGCTGTGTTGTCAGATATAAGTTTCTCTCGATGTTAGTTGCATCAACTAAGTCGATGATAACATCTGGATTTTCATTTAGTAAGAAGTCTCGGCTGACTACTTCTTCTAATGTATATGGTGAAAGAGAATAGATACCTGGAAGGTCAGTGATCGTGATGTCTTCCCCTTTTCTCTTTCCTTTTAATTTACCTTCCTTTTTTTCTACGGTAACACCTGGCCAGTTACCAACATACTGGTTAGCTCCTGTCAGGGCATTGAACATGGTAGTTTTACCACAGTTCGGGTTACCCGCAAGTGCGATATTAATAGCCATTTCTTTTTTACCTCCCTGGGGAATTGCTTCCCTCTTAAATAATAGCTTTTCTTGATATTAGATATTACTAACTTTTATTAGATACTACTAACTCTTATGTATTAAGCTTCTTTAACTAATACACACTGAGCATCATTCTTTCTTACAGAAAGTTCGTATCCTCTGACTGTAATTTCAACAGGATCTCCAAGGGGAGCTACTTTACGAATGAAAATTTCGCTTCCTTTTGTGATTCCCATATCCATAATACGACGTTTGTAAGCACCGTCTCCATCGATCTTTGCAACTATAACTGTGCTTCCAACTGCTGCGTCTCCTAAAGTCATGGTCATATCTCCTTTCTTCTCAATATTTCATTGTCTTCAAATCTATCAAGCATCTATCAAATAAACCGCTACGTGACAATTTATTCCTATAAACGCAATATAACAAACATATTAAACCATAATATGTCTAGCCATATCCTTATTAATTGCAACTCTGGAGTCTTTAATGTTCACAATGACATTTCCTCCGATTGCTGATAATACAGTTACTTCTGCTCCCTGTACAAAACCGAGGTTTGATAAGAATCTTCTTGTTTCTTCACTTCCACCGATTCTCTGAATTGTACATGTTTCTCCAATTCCAACCATAATTAAAGGCATGATATCTTCCCCTTTTTCTCTATTCTATCATTGTTAGTTGTAACTATCTTTTGTTAGTGTAAAACTAATTTCCTTTTACAATTTGTTAGTATATTCTAACTTCAAAATACTGTCAAGGGGTTTTTTATATTTTTCGTTATGCAATTTCACAACGTTGCTCTAAAATTTCTGTTAATGCAGCCTGACTGCTTGAGTGACTTCTTACTACTTCAATATTTTTATTCTTTGCTTCACTGACAGCACAACGTACCAATTTTGTGTGAAACTGTGTTCGTAAATAATACGACTAAATCCGGGTTACCAATTTTCTTATTCAGACATGATGGCATCTGTGTAAATATCTTTGCCTTGCAGTTATGCTTCTTACAGATTGTTTCATACTGACGTACCATGCGGTCATGTCCTCCAATAATTACAATACTCATTTTGTGTTCCCTCCTTCTAGATATTGTCTTGCTGTTTTTAATACAGCCGGACATATGATCCATACGCCCGGCTGTTTATTTTCTTATTCTTTATTTGTAAATTAGATTGCTGCCAGCTGTTTACCCATGGCTTTTAATTCATCCTGAGCATCTTCATCTGGAGCTTCCTGACAGATTGCGTCTTCTCCGCCAACAACAGTTGCTCCTGCTCCTTCCATCTGCTCTACCCAGTTTCTCATCCATTCTCCGTCTCCCCATCCGTAAGATCCGAATAATCCGATTGGTTTTTCCTGAAGCGAATCCGCAGACTTCTTCAACAAATGGTTCCATTGTTGATTCTTCTAACTGTTCAACTCCCATAGATGGGCATCCAAGTGCAAATGCTTTTGCATCTTTTAAATCTGCTGCGCTGATATCGTCTACAGAAACAACTTTTGCCTCAGCTCCGCCTTCTTTGATTCCCTCTGCAACATATTCTGCCATTTCTGCTGTATTTCCTGTTCCTGTCCAAAATGCAACGATTACTTCGCTCATGACTTATCCTCCTAATGATTGTCTTTCTTTTTTGTTTGAATGTTTATTTTTAGTTAAGCATACCTAGGTACCTGATAATTTGTGTACATGTCGACGAGTTCTTTAAAACTCTTTCCGTATTCCACAAGTTTGACCATCTGAAAACGAACTTTATCGTAAACTTCAAAGACCTTTTTCGTCTGAGAAAGGTTGTCGTAAACCTTCCAGTAGCTGCAATATAAACAATTTTGTCCGTTGTTTTTGATAAATCCGATCACATCACATAATGGATATCCTAGAATCAAACCAAGTTCATGTGGAAAATCTGCCTGCCCTGCTTTGTAAAGCCTGTAACGATTCTTAAGTGTATAAAGGATATTTTGAATCTGAAAGGATGAATAGCCGCAGTGTTTTAAAAATCTTTGGTTTTCTGGATCCATCAGATACTGGTTAACTTGCTGTTCACGATACAGCAGCCAGAGACATTTACCATTTCCTGAATAGATCAGTCCACACTTGATATCACTTCCCGCAAGTGACTGAATTAATTCTTTTGAGTCAATATAGTCGAGAGTTACTGCATTGGATGGCTTTAGCCCTGCAAGCACAGGTGCACAATGCATCGCCATCTGCATCTGCATACATTTTTTTCCATTTTTACATGACTTAATTCTACTTGATATCTCATCGATTCCTCCTTGGGTTAGTCTTAACTAACTATTTGCATCATACACCTATACGATGGATTTGTCTATAGTAAAAAATGAGAAGATTTATCACTATATTTTCTGCTTTTATAGTCATTAATCTTCCCATTTTTATATCTTTTATTCTATTTTCATATCCATTAATACGATCGGTCCAAACACTTTCCTATCGTATCAACTGATTTACACGTTCCGATGCTTCTTTGATCGCTCTGCCTTGTTCTTCTGTAATATTTTGTGGTTTGATCCGTTTCATCGAATGTTTCAGATCACTAATTGCTGATTTCAACTCTGATCTTTGTTCTCTGGATAATTCTTTTTTATGCTGGGCTAAATATGCCTCACCCTTATAAAGCATAT
>ENA-OQES01001162-OQES01001162.1-human-gut-metagenome-genome-assembly--contig:-NODE-1162-length-10173-cov-3.627713_pt1 | contig 10173 bp, 15 predicted proteins | sample MGYA00242798_ERZ504641 | MGnify/ENA primary metagenome ERZ504641 (study PRJEB26092, sample SAMD00036327) | human gut metagenome | host: Homo sapiens | study: EMG produced TPA metagenomics assembly of...
CCTTTCAACAAAATGAAATGCGGCAAGTACCACAGCATGGTACTATTGCCTAATTAAAAGGTAATTCCTCATCAATTCCATCCGGAATGTTCATGAAGCCGTCACCTGCATCAGATACTGGTGTGGCTGGTGCCGGAGCCGGTGATGGAGCTGCCGCACGGAAACTTCCTGCATTTGCGTCGCTTACTGCCTTGCTTTCAGCAAATTCCTGATCTTCTACAACAACATCTGTTGTGTAAACTTTCTGACCTTCTTTATTGGTATAGCTTCCTGTCTGAATACGTCCGGTTACGATAACCTTCAGTCCCTGACGGAAATATTTCTCAGCAAATTCTGCACTTCTTCCGAAAGCAACGCATCCGATAAAGTCAGCTGTCTGCTCTCCGTCGCTGTTACGTCTGAATCTGCGGTCTACAGCTAATGTATATCTTGCGATCGCTGTAGAATTCTCACCCTGTGAATATCTTACCTCAGGATCTCTTGTCAAGCGTCCCATCAAAATTACTTTATTCATATTATACCTCTACTTCCTGCTTATGCATCCTGTCTAACGCATAAAAATCTGATAACGTTGTCCATAATGCGAATTCTCTGCTCGATTTCGCTTGGAGTCTCAGCATCAGACTCGAAGTGGATGAAATAGTAGTATGCTTCTTTCATCTTCTGAATCTCGTAAGCTAATCTCTTCTTACCCCATTCATCAACGTCAGAGATCTGTCCACCGAAACGTTCAACTAATGCTTTCACCTTTTCGATTACCTGAGCTCTTTCGTCGTCTTCGATTTTTGCACTGACAACAACAGCTAATTCATATTTGTTCATGTCGTCTTGCACCTCCTTCTGGTCTTTTGGCCCCCGCTCATCTTATGTGGGAGCAAGGATTTCTGTCTCTATTTTAGGACAGAATTATTGTATCACGAGTTCTTATGTTACCATAAAGTCTCGATTCTTTCAAGCCTTTTTCTTCAAATCTTTTGTATTTTTTTCTACCAATTTGCGGGCGATCATGATCTGATGTCCGCATCCCATACATTTCAGTCGGAAATCTGCTCCAACCCTTAGTATCTCCCATTCTTTACTTCCACATGGATGCGGCTTTTTCATTGTTACCACATCTCCTACTTCATAGGTATATTCTTTCTTCATCACTGTTTCGTCTCCTCCTCTTTTACCCCTCTTACAACAAACCGGTGATTATCACTGGCACTGGTACAGGTCGACAATGTAACGATCGTATCTGCCGTTGTCACTTCCACGCCGGTATTATACAGAGAAGTACTCTGCGTCATATTCCAAAAATTCCTGATATTCTTCATCTGTTTCAAATGTTGTCTGATACGATTCCGAAGTGTCGACTACCTGTCCTGCCGAATAAATATGATATTTCAGAATTCTTCCATCAACGGTATATATGTAAAAATATGGATTATTCTTCCAGAATTCACGGGTATCATAATCCTGCAGGTGACGGAACATCGAACCGTCCCGCATTCTATGTCCATATATTACAGAGTTTTTATCCGAAAAATCCTTTTGATTGTCAACATTCAGGAAGATTGCTCCCAGCGTATTTTCGTTAGACGAAAATGTTTTCTTCAGATATTTACTGTTATCCGTTCCCTGAACAACCGGATAATTGATCTGACTCGGCTCATCCGGGAATCTGATCCATGCAATCGTATCCGGATTGATCTCAAGCAGTTTTTGAAAATCAACAGAGAATGTATCATCTCCGTCTTCACTATGATTTTTATCTTTATCATTTTTATTCTTATCATCCGTCACCGCAAGTTTCCGCACTTTATCATACTCACTTCTTCCATCCAGATAACCTTTTCCGATCTTAAACAGTTGAAAGCCCGACACACAGAATACGATCAGTGCGATCACAAGAATCACATTGGCGATTATATTCCCTTTTTTCTTCCGCCTTCTTCCGCGGTGATGTTTTTTTTCTTTCATTGTCTGCATTTTCATTTCTCATTCCGGATTCGATCCCTCCCTGTGCTGTTCTATTTTCTTTACTTTTTCGATTCCATAATCTCTACGATCGTCTTTTCCGTCCCTGTCATTCCAGGGGATGCGATCATTCCCATGTACTTCATAGTTGCTTCCGGGGTCCTGCCGTTGATTCCATGAATATTTTCTATGCAGATATCATCCATTGCCATATCTGTTGCACGGAATGCTGCATCTACTGCCACGATCCCTTTCATCGTACATCCGTGATTGCCTCCGTCACAGATCATTCCGGTCAGACCGCTTGCCATATTCTGAATCACTTTTGTATGTTTTTCTCCATCCGCTCCCTGCAGATATGCCAGTCCACAGGCCATCCCGGTTCCGGCTGCAATCCCGCAGCCGCAAAATGCCGATAATCTTCCTGAGTACTCTTTGATATACATTGTAATCAGATAGCTGAGTGCAGTTGCTCTCCACAGGGTCTCATCATCCGTCTTATCTTCATTGGCATGCCGGTACGCATACAACGGCATCGTCGCAATGATTCCGTGTGCACCGCTCCCGGTAATGCTCATAGCCGGTCTGGAAAGGCCCAGAACCCTGGCCTCTATCGCACCGTTACACAGTAATTGCGCCGTCTTGAGCGCATCCCGGGATATGATCCGTTTGCCATTCTCACGATAAAGTTTCTTTGCGAACACTGCCCTGTCCGAAGCCAGCCCTTCTTTTAATAATTCCAGATTCATCGTATACGCTTTTTCTATAAACGCAATCTCTTCAACCGGAACTGTATTTACATATCGAAGAATCTCTGCCAGGGAATATCCGTGAATTACCGGACGTGCCTGCATTTTTCCGGGATTCATCCCTGTACATCTTATCTTCTGTCTCAAATATTACAATGCCGTCTTTTTCTATCTTTACGATATTCGTATGTGCATCCCGGATCATCACCTTACACCGGTTATTCTCCGTTGTCACCACGGCATCGATCGTGATCTCGGATCCGACATGATCCATAACCACTTCCACCAGACCATCGCTCACCATCTGCGCCGCTTTCTCATCATCTTCCGGTGTGATATCTGCCAGCGATTCCAGTCCTTTTTCCGAATCTGCCGCTACCGCCCCAAGTGCCGCCGCATAATAGTTGCCGAATCTCTCCGAATTAGGAATTCCACAGGTAAATGCATTCTTGTACATACCGGAATTCAATGCCACATGTACATTTACAATCTTACCTTCCGTATATTTCTTCGCACTTGCCACGGCAAATGCGATAGCTCCCGGCTCGGTCACGCCAAGTGCCGGTTTCATATCTTCTCTGATCAGCTCCGTCAGATTCTGCATATTCTGCCTCCTCCCCGTTATCAACCCTGTTCTACGAAATTAACATTCTTATCTTAACACATCCACCACAGTTTCTGCACTTTTCTCATCTAAAATCTTTAGAAATTTTAATACTCTGTTTATTGATTTTTCCTATTCCCGGCGTATGATTAAATGTATATTGCAAGTACTATTTTAAGAGGTGAATGAATTGAAACTAAAAGACAGATTTATACGTTTTATGTACGGAAGATATGGTGTTGATTCCTTTGGCAAATTTACCATCTGGGGATCCCTGATCCTTATGCTGATCGCAGGATGGACGCATCGGGGAATCCTTTCCTGGCTGGCATGGGCCGGTATCATCTATTCTTATTTCCGGATGTTTTCCAAAAATACTTACAAACGAGCCGCCGAGAATCAGAAATATCTGCAGATGACACGCGGCATCCGAACATTTTTCTACAGGCAGCGTAACATGATAACACAGCGCAAGACACACCACATTTACAAATGTCCGTCATGCAAACAGAAGATCCGTGTTCCAAAAGGAAAAGGCAAGATTGAGATCCGCTGCCCGGAAGTGTAACACCAGATTTATCAAACGAAGCTAAGGAGTTCCCATGTTTGGTTATATTTCTATCAACAAAGCCGAGATGAAATTCAAAGATTATGATGTCTATCATTCTTATTACTGTGGACTATGCAAAGTCTTAAAAGAATGTTATGGTAGAAGAGGTCAGGTGACTTTATCCTTTGATATGACATTTCTTGTGATCCTGCTCACCGGTCTTTATGAACCGGACACAAAGACAGAGATGGTCCGTTGTATTGCACATCCCATGCAAAAGCATGCGGCAAAGACCAATGAATTTACTGAATATGCCGCAGCCATCAACATGCTGTTATCTTATTATAAGTGTGAAGATGACTGGGCAGACGAACACAGGAAGAAAGCTTTTGTTGCCGCAAAACTTTTGCATTCAAAGATAAAGAAGATTGAAAAATTATATCCCGTAAAATGTAAGGTCATCTCAGAAAATCTCGCCCAAATCTCAAAATATGAGGCAGAAAATGAACAGAATCTGGATCTTATGTCCGGACTTTTTGGCAATATCATGGCTGAGATTTTTGCATACCGCCACGATGAATGGGAATCCTCTCTTCGTAAGATCGGATTCTTCCTCGGAAAATTCATCTATCTGATGGATGCCTACGATGATGTCGAAAAAGACATCAAATCCGGCAGCTATAATCCATTCAGGAAGGCATACCTGGACGATCCTGCATTTGCAGATGACTGCCGCAGCCTTCTGACGCTTATGATGTCGGAATGCTCCAGGGAATTCGAACAGCTTCCGATACTGCTGCATGCAGAGATCTTGCGGAACGTTCTCTATTCCGGAGTATGGAGCAGATACACTGCCGTAACATCCGAAAGACTCGCCGGCAAGAATACACACAACGCTGCAGATACTGCTGACGGCAATTCCACTGCCGGTAGAACCACGAATGATAATCCACATCCTGACACAGATAATTCAACAACAGGAGATCAAGAACAATGACAGATCCATATAGTGTCTTAGGAGTATCCCGTGATGCTTCTGATGACGAGATCAAAAAAAGCATATCGTAACCTCAGCCGAAAATATCATCCGGATGCCAATATCAATAATCCGAACAAGGATCAGGCAGAGGCGAAATTCAAAGAAGTCCAGCAGGCCTATCAGCAGATCATGAAAGAGCGGGAATACGGCTCTTCCGGGAATTACGGTCCATATAGCCAGAACGGATATGGTCCGTTCCGTGGCTTCTACGGAGAATACCGACAGGCCGGTAATGCAGATCAGGAAAGTGAGCAGGATCTTCACTTAAGAGCTGCTGCCAACTTCATCAACAACGGCCGGTATCAGGAAGCAATGAACGTATTAAACGGAATCAACGAGCATACTGCCCAGTGGTATTACTACAGTGCGATTGCCAATTCCGGTCTCGGCAACAATGCAACGGCCCTTCAGCATGCCAAAGAAGCGCTCCGCATGGAACCAGCTAACTATCAATACCAGATGTTAGTTAACCAGTTTGAAAGTGGCGGAAGCTGGTACCGCCAACGCCAGAATCCGTATACCACCACCTTCGGCGGCGGAAGCGACTGGTGTGTAAAATTATGTATTGCCAACATCGTCTGCAACTTATGCTGCAGCGGCGGAATGTGCTGCGGTGCCCCGGGCGGTTACAGCGGCGGCCATTATATGTAACTTATGAAATTTCAATGTAATCCAGATGTACAATAAATTGTGACCATCAGCAAACGCAAAAAGGAGGAATTCTTATGTTGGATTATCTTGTTTTATATCAGAGTGAATCCGGAAATACAAAGAAAATTGCTGCATCTATCTTCTCGCGCCTTCCCGGCAATTCCAAAGATCTGATCGATATCGATACAGATAAGGCGATTCCGGAAGCCAATGTCTACTTCATCGGATTCTGCGTGCACCGCGGAAGCTGCAGTATGGAGGTCAGTGACTTCTTAAGTGACTTAAGCGGCAAACAGATCGCTTTATTCGGAACTTGCGGAATGGGGGATTCTCCGGAATATTATAAGGATATTGCCGGACGCGTCAGTGCCTGGATCGAAGCAGACAACGATTATCTTGGATATTTTATCTGTCAGGGAAAAATGCCGCAGAAGGTACGTATGAAGTATGAATCCATGAGAACTGACGAGAATAACGACCAGATCGACCGTTTTATCCAGAATTTCGATCTTGCACTTACTCATCCGGATGATCTGGATGTGGAGCATGCCAAAAGTATTCGTCGATCATATGTTAAAGAAGATTCAATTATAATGAAATAATATACGAGAGGCTGCCACCGGCAGCTTTTCTTGTATTCTTTGATCAAAAAAACACCCCGGAAATAAATATTCCGGGTGTTTTTATAAGAGGCGCCAACCAGATTTGAACTGGTGATAGAGGTGTTGCAGACCTTTGCCTTACCACTTGGCTATGGCGCCATATGACTCCAACGGGAATCGAACCCGTGTTACCGCCGTGAAAGGGCGATGTCTTAACCGCTTGACCATGGAGCCGTATATTTATTTGTCACTGTGTTTTTCACACGACCGAGATTTAATATATCATAGACTCGGTTGTTTGGCAAGTGTTTTTTGAATTTCCGAAAATTTTCATTTTAAGATTTTTCTTATTTCTGCGGACAGCAAAAGCTTTGTCTGCTTTTCTGTCCGCATCTTGTCCGGTTCATAATTCGTAATAACGAATCCATATGTCCCTTACAGAAGTGTGTGATATAAAATTCAAACGTGTTACATCAGAATCAGATCTTACATGCCCCTGTCGTCATCTTAATTATTAGCGATTGTGATCTATCCTGTCCATATGCTCAATCAGCCGGAATATCTGACTTGTATATCCCCACTCATTGTCATAGAAACAGATGACCTTGAAAAAGTGGGAATTCACTTGAATTCCCTGCCTTGCATCAAAGATCGATGCATGTGAATCTCCGATAAAATCTGAAGATACCACTTCATCCTCTACATAATCCAAAATGCCGGACAAATATGTCTCAGAGGCCTCCCGGACATTTTTTGCAGATCTCATCATATGATGCCGGCTGCTTTAACGCTACATTCAGATCAACAATTGATACATCTGAAGTTGGAACCCTGTAAGAAATACCACTCATCTTATCCTTTAAAGCCGGAATGACAAGCGAGATTGCTTTTGCGGCTCCCGTTGTAGATGGAATCAGGTTACCAAATGCCGAACGTCCGGTTCTCCAGTCTTTCTGGGAACGGCTGTCCACAACCTTTTGTTTTGCAGTTGCAGCATGAATCGTTGACATCAACCCATATTCGATTCCATAATTATCTTCCAGAACTTTACAGATTGGTGCAAGACAATTCGTAGTACATGATGCATTCGATACAACCGGCATATCCGATGTATATTTGTCATGATTAATTCCCATGATAAATGTCGGTGTATCCCCGTCTTTTGCCGGTGCTGAGATAATAACTTTCTTCGCACCGCCTTCTAAATGGGCTTTTGCCTTTTCCGTTGTACAGTATGCACCTGTTGCATCAATAATATACTCTGCACCACATGCTCCCCATGGAATCAATGCCGCATCTGATTCTGAAAATACAGGAATCTTCTGTCCTTCAATGATCAGTCCATTCTCATATGTATCCAGTTCTCCCTGAAAACGTCCAAATGTAGAATCATACCGGATCATATACTTCATATAACCCAGGTCTGCATTCCGTACATTGATTCCGCATACTTTAAAAGTGTCTGGTTGATTAATGGCGATACGGAGTGCTACGCGTCCAATGCGTCCAAATCCGTTAATGCCGATTGAAATTGCCATGTTACAATTACCTCCTATAAGACATACTTGTCTGCCGGTTATCCTGTTCCGGTCTCTGTTGTTAGAGGGGCACTGTTTTTTGGCTCTTTCTGATTCTTTTTGTACTCTGTTGTCAATGTAACATAGGACGATATCAAAATGCAACACGTCCAAAAGTAATTAAAATATTAACGACTTTTTTACATCTGATCAGCTTTCTCGACGAATCCCCATTCCAACTGGATTTTTCATTTCAATTCTGCCAGCACCTGATCATATTCCTTGTCCAGATGATATGCCAACATACAAATTGCAATTAATCCCCATGCCAATATCACTCCGTAAATATACAAATTTTTAATCATTGCGACAGCTTCCACTGTCTCTGTAACACTTCCGGTAAATCCGGATAGCTGCATCAGTTGACCGATTGCCCATCCGGCCACACCGCCACCTAAAATTTTTGCCCGACTGTAAAGGTTGAAAATATCAACGCATGCACACGGATTCCTGTTTTCCAATGGCCATAATTAATCACATCCGCCAACATGGTGAACGTAAGTCCGTTAATCGGAGCTTCTCCGAGTCCCCGCAGAATGGAAGCCACTAAAACTAATTTTATATTTTCCGGATTAATCATCAAAATAACTTGAGCAGCAATACATATGATAGCTCCTCCCAGGACCAGATTACGCTTTCCGAATTTCTTAATCAATGGTGCCATACAGATAATCCCAAGAATCCACGGAATTTTCTCACACGTCTGCATGACTCCCATAATTTCCGCATTTCCAAGCACATACTGCGCATAATAAGTAGATACTGTTCCATTGACATTCTGATATAAAGCAAGTGCCATTACCATCAAGAACATAATAATAAAATATTTATTCTGTAAAGCTGCTTTCAGGCGAACCAGGAACGGAAGATTTTCCGCTTCTGCTGCCGCTTTCGTGTGAAAACGTTCCTTTGTTCCTAAAAAGGTCCACATTAGCATTCCAAACGCAATAATTCCATATACCGCCGTTACTATAATCCATGCCCTCTGATCTCCACCAAGAAAGTTAATCAGTGGCAGTGATAAGGCGGTTACAATCATGTTGCTGACAGGCGACATAGACATTCTGAAAATATTTAATTTAGCCAGATCCTCTTCATCATTTGTCATCAACGGCGCCATTGCCGAATATGGAAGATTTAATGCCGTGTAGACAACTGTCGTACACAAATTATAAGTAACAAAGATATAGATTGCCTGTACCATTTTGCCCGCATGCGATGGGACTGCAAATAGTGCCGTAGCTGAAACCGCATACGGCGCGGCCATCCACAGAATCCACGCTCTTGCTTTTCCATGTCTGGAATTAATCTTATCCATCAATTGGGCAATCAAAAGATCTGAGACACCGTCAAACACTCTAGATACCAGCAGGATCGTACCTACTACTCCTGCTGATACTCCGATTACATTTGTATAAAAATATACGATAAGACCAGATGTGAGTGCATATACTACATTACACGCAACATCTCCCATACCATAAGCTATTTTTTCTGATATGCTTGTCTTCATATACATTCCCCACTTATTTTGCATTCCGCTTATTTAAATCCTCAATAATCTGCGGATACATTTTATCAAGTTTGTAAAATCTTAACAATATAATATTCAGTACTCCAACAACAAACGGAACCGCAATAAACAGCAGTTTAATTGCAAGTACTGCGGATCCTGCCTGTGTATCTGCAAATGACAGTGTTCCATCATATTTGCTGAAATTGAGTACCCATCCAATGACCGCCGTAACAATACCTGCTGCGATTGTTCCTACAAATCCCTGCATACTAAATGTCAGACCTTCAACACGAATTTTCGTTTTCCATTCCCCATATTCAACTGCATCACTTACCATTGCAGAAGACACTGCAAGCAAGAAGCAATATCCTATTCCCCTCATAGCAGCTGTAATAATCAGTACCGTTGTATTTTCTGTAAATGGTAACAATATCACATAGCTGACACAGATAATCATCCATCCAAACATCGTAGTCTTTCCTTTTCCATACTTCTTCACAACCAGATGTACAAAGAAAAAGGTTACAATTGCAGGAACTATATAAGCCGTATTCAATACACTAATCATACTGCTATTATGAAGAACCGCTTTACTATAATATGTATTTACCGTACTAATAGCTTGGAAGAATATATTAATACAAATAGATATCGCCATAAGCATATGCCAGTATTTATTTTTGCAGCACTGCTTTTGACTCCGTCAATAACACGAATCTTTTCCTGTCTCTCTTCTTCATTTTCATGAATTCTCTCTTTACACCCTGCAAAACATAAAATGAACAGAATTGCTGCAATAACTCCAAATATTCCATATACGATACTCCACGCTTTCTTTTCCCCCCTACATACTCTGTCATAAAGTTTATCAATGGGAGTGTTCCTGCTGTAACAAGGAGACTTGCAATCTGTGCAAACAACTGACG
>ENA-OQES01001163-OQES01001163.1-human-gut-metagenome-genome-assembly--contig:-NODE-1163-length-10173-cov-2.456898_pt1 | contig 10173 bp, 10 predicted proteins | sample MGYA00242798_ERZ504641 | MGnify/ENA primary metagenome ERZ504641 (study PRJEB26092, sample SAMD00036327) | human gut metagenome | host: Homo sapiens | study: EMG produced TPA metagenomics assembly of...
AAAATTGCAAAAAAAGCGCGCTGCGGCAATCTTGACGCCGGGGCGCTGACGAGAGGCATTTTTTGAGCGCATGAATTCTGAGGTTCATACGGGAGGACCATCATGACAAATGCTGAAAAACTTACCCTGCAAAAAGCACGCCTGCCACATCCGCATGGGCGTGATCGAAGGGACCCACAGTGCAGGCTGTGGTCATCCGGGCGGCAGTCTGAGCATCGCAGATGTGCTGTCTTATCTGTACTTTAAGGAACTGAACGTAGACCCTGTCCAGCCCAGGATGGCCGACCGCGACCGTCTGGTGCTGTCCAAGGGTCATGCCGCCCGGCGCTGTACGCCGCGCTGGCAGAGCGGGGCTTCTTCCCGGTGGAGGACCTCAAGACCCTGCGCAAGATCGGCAGCCGCCTGCAGGGTCACCCCAACATGAACAGCGTGCCCGGTGTGGATATGTCCACCGGCAGTCTGGGTCAGGGCATCTCTGCCGCCTGCGGCATGGCGCTGGGCGCAAAGCACGCCGGCTCTGCCGTGAACGTTTACGCCATTCTGGGCGATGGCGAGGTGGAAGAGGGCGAATGCTGGGAGGCCTTTATGTTTGCCGCCCACTACGGCCTTTCTAACCTGTGCGTGATGCTGGACCGCAACCATCTGCAGATCGACGGCACCACCGAGACCGTGATGAACAGCGCCCCGCTGGAAGATAAGCTCCGCGCTTTCAACTTCAATGTGGTCACCATCAACGGCCACGACTTTGACCAGATCGAGAGCGCCGTGCAGGCTTTCCACGCCGAGACCGAAAAGCCCACCTGCATCATTCTGGATACGGTCAAGGGCACCGGCGTTTCCTATATGACCAATTCCGTTGCATGGCACGGCAAGGGCCCCCAAACGATGAAGAGTATCAGGTGGCCATGAACGAGCTGAACGCCGCCTATGCCGCGCTGGAACAGGAGGAGAACTGAGATGGCAGACGTGAAAAAGATCGCGACCCGCGACAGCTACGGCAACACCCTGAAGGAACTGGCTGCGGAAGGCCACGATGATCTGGTGGTGCTGGACGCCGATCTGGCCGCCGCTACCAAGACCGGTATGTTCCAGAAGGCATACCCGGATCGTCACTTTGACTGCGGCATCGCCGAGGGCAACATGGTAGGCGTGGCCGCAGGTCTGGCCACTATGGGCTATGTGCCCTTTGTTTCCAGCTTTGCCATGTTTGCAGCCGGCCGCGCCTTTGAGCAGGTGCGCAACTCTGTGGGCTACCCCCACCTGAACGTGAAGATCGGCGCCACCCACGGCGGCATCTCCGTGGGCGAGGACGGCGCTTCCCACCAGTGCTGCGAGGACTTTGCCCTGATGCGCAGCATCCCCGGCATGACCGTCATCTGCCCCGCCGACGATATCGAGGCACGCGCCGCTGTGCGCGCCGCTTACGCCATGGAAGGCCCCGTCTACCTGCGCTTCGGCCGTCTGGCTGTGCCTGTGTTCCACGATGAGGCCACCTACCACTTTGAGCTGGGCAAGGGCGAGCAGCTGACCGAGGGCAACGATATTGCCATCATCGCCACCGGCCTGATGGTCAACGAGGCACGCATGGCTGCCGAGCAGCTGGCTGCCGAGGGCATCCACGCCCGGGTCATCAACATCCACACCATCAAGCCTCTGGACGAGGAGATCGTCCTCAAGGCTGCAAAGGAGTGCGGCAAGGTCATCACCGCCGAGGAGCACAATGTCATCGGCGGTCTGGGCGAGGCCGTCTGCGCCGTGCTGAGCGAAAAGCTGCCCACCCCTGTGCGCCGCGTAGGCGTGCAGGACGTGTTCGGCTGCTCCGGCCCGGCATGGGACCTGCTGAAGTTCTACGGTCTGGATGCTGCCACCATCTGCAAGACTGCCCACGAAATGCTGGGCAAATAAGCGCTTCTCCCACTGTATCTGCGCCGCCGCGTCATTTGCTGACGCGGCGGCGTTTTTGCATGCCGCAAAATTTTTTTGCCAAATACTGCAGGATATGATATGCTTACAGAAAAAGCGGAAGGGAGAATCGCAATGCTGATCGTGGACAAACTTGCGTTTCAGGAAAAACTTTCGGAAGGGGAAAAAACGCTGGCCGCCTATATTTTGGCGCATGGGATGGAAATTGCCAAATATTCCACCCGCAGTCTGGCAGAAGTGACCTACACCTCTCCGCCGACCGTCCTGCGCCTTTGCAAAAAGCTGGGTTTTACCGGCTTTGATGACTTCAAGCAAAATTTTGTGCGTGAACTGGAATATCTCGACCAGCAACAGGGCAAGGTGGATTTCAATTTTCCCTTTGCTGAAAAACGACAGCCCCAATGCGGGTGGCGCAGAACATCGGCGAGCTGTACGAAGAAGCCGTCAAGGACACTATGCAGCTTCTCCGGTACGAAGACCTGCACAAAGCGGTGCTCCTGCTCAAATATCACGAGGAAAATCCACATTTTTTTTCCGCCGGGACGGCCATCAATCAGGCCGAATCCTTCCGAGAAAAGATGCTCAAGATCGGCAAGCGGGTGGTCATTTTCAACAATCTGAACTACCAGCGGTATCAGGCCTGCTGTCTGTCCGAGAGGGACCTTGCCATGATCATTTCCTATTCCGGCGAAACGGCGCAGATGCTGGAGATTGCCCGGCAGTGCAAACGCTCCGGAACACCCATCCTTGCGCTGACCAGCTTTGGCGAAAACAGCCTGACCTGTTATGCGGATTGCAAGCTGACCCTTTCCACCAAAGAAAGCATCTATCAGAATCTTGGGGACTATGCTTCCCATCTGTCCATGACCCTTCTACTGGACATCTTGTATTCCGAGTACTCCGGCAGAACTACCAGAAGAATTATACCTACAAGCTGGAACGCGCCCGAGAGCTGGAACAGCACCGCACCTCCACCAATCCTATTTTGTTGAATCTGCACAAAGAAAATGCGGAATGAAACACTGTTCCGTTTTTGATCGTGCAAAAAGAAACAGGAAAAATTTAACACTGTACCAATAAGTTTAAAAAATATTGCACAAAAACCTCCCTGCAAGTATTCTATACCTGCAAGGAGGTTTTCAAGCTTATGGAGATGCCCAAAAAAGTTCCTGTGGGGCGGTGCGACCGCCGCCAACCAGTACGAAGGTGCCTACCAGACGGATGGCAAGGGCCTGAGCATTGCCGACGTGGAAAAAGGTGCACGCCACGGCGTCCCGCGCGAGATTCATACACAGGTCATGGAGGGCAACTACTACCCTAGCCATGAAGCCGTGGATTTTTACCACCATTACAAAGAGGACATCGCGTTGTTTGCCGAGATGGGCTTCAAGTGCTTCCGAATGTCCATCAACTGGCCGCGCATCTTTCCGCAGGGCGATGAATTGCAGCCGAACGAGGCCGGGCTTGCTTTCTATGACCGTGTGTTCGACGAGCTGCACCGCTACGGGATCGAACCGGTGGTCACGCTTTCGCATTACGAAACGCCGCTGTATCTGGTGCAGCACTATGGTTCCTGGCGTAACCGAGCCCTGATCGATTTCTTTGCCCGGTACTGTGAAACGGTGTTCCGGCGTTACAAGGGAAAGGTCCGGTACTGGATGACCTTCAATGAGATCAACGAGACCATGAACCAGAGCGAGCCATACCATCAGGCAGGCGTGCTCTTTGCCGAAGGCGAGGAGCACAACGCTGTCAAAGCGCTGGTCAGCCACAACATGTTCCTTGCCAGTGCAAAGGCCGTGCAGATCGGGCATGCGGTCGACCCGGAAAAATAAAATCGGCTGCATGATCCAGTATCCCACCACCTACCCGCGCACCTGCGCACCCAAGGATGTGCTGGCACAGAGATTCCAGATGATGCCGAACTATTATTACACCGATGTGATGTGCCGCGGACACTACACCAGCCTGTGCACGGCACAGCTGCGGCGCATGGGCACTTCGGTAGAGATGCAGCCGGGCGATGCCGAGCTGCTGGCCGCAGGAACTGTGGATTACATCGCATTCAGCTATTATTTTTCTTCAGTTGCCCGTGCAACGGAAGATACGGATTGCTGTGTAGAACGCAGCAATCCGTATCTCCAGCGTACCGACTGGGATTGGCCCATCGATCCGGACGGCCTGCGCATCGCACTGAATGAGCTGTATGACCGGTATGAACTGCCGCTGTTCGTTGTGGAAAATGGTCTGGGTGCCATCGACACCGTAGAGCCGGATGGCAGCATTCAGGACGATTACCGCATCCGTTTTCTGGGCAGTCACATTGATGCGCTGCGGCAGGCCATTGAGCTGGATGACGTTCCGGTGATCGGCTACACCTGCTGGGGTCCCATCGACATTATTTCGGTGGGCACCGGCGAGATGCGCAAACGGTACGGCTTCATTTACGTAGACAAGAAGGATGACGGCAGCGGCACGTTGGCCCGCAAAAAGAAAAAGTCGTTTGCATGGTACAAAAAAGTCATTGCAAGCAACGGCGCAGACACCGCCCTGTAAGCAATGCATTTTTTAGGATATTGAAGGAGGCAAAACAAATGGATGCAAAGAAAACTGCCCAGCAGGTGCTGGAACAGGTCGGCGGCGCAGAAAATGTTACATTTCTGACCCACTGTGTCACCCGCCTGCGGTTCAACCTCAAGTCAATGGACGGCGTGGACGAGGCCAAGGTCAAAGCCGTACCCGGCGTGGTGGGTGTCGTGAACAAAGGCGGCCAGTATCAGGTCATCATCGGCAACGAAGTAGCTGCCGTGTACGATGAACTGATGAAACTGGGCGACTTCGGCGGTAAGGAAGTCAAACAGCCTGCCGCCCCGGCCGAGGAAAAGAAGAGCAGGGTCAGCATCATTCTGGACACGCTGGCCGGTGTGTTCACCCCGCTGATGCCGTTGATCGCCGGTGCCGGTATGATCAAGGCTCTGCTGTCTGTGCTGACCCTCTTCGGCTGGATCGACAAGAGCGGAAATCTGTACTATTTCCTCAACTTCATCGCAGACTCTTCCTATTACTTCCTGCCGATCTTCCTGGCCAACTCCGCGGCCAAAAAGTTCGGCTGCAACCCGCAGATGGCCATGCTGCTGGGGGCCATCCTGCTGCACCCGAACTTCATCGCCCTGAAAGCCGATGCCGATGTGGTCCATGTGCTGGGTCTGCCGGTGAAGATGGTAACCTATTCTTCCTCAGTCATCCCCATCTTCCTTATCACGCTGGTACTGCCATACGTGGAACGATTTGTCAATAAGGTCGTGCCCTCTGTGGTCAAGTTCATCCTGCGGCCGGTGCTCACCATCCTCATCATGGCTCCCATCTCCCTGTGCGTGCTTGGCCCTCTGGGCAGCATCATCGGCGATGGTCTGGTCAACGTCCTGCTGGCCATTGAAAAGGTCTGCCCCTGGGCACTGCCCACCGTCATCGGTGCCTTTATGCCGTTCCTGGTCATGACCGGTATGCACTACAGCCTGCTGCCCGCTTATGTCAACTCTCTGTCTATGCTGGGCTATGAGACGGTCATCGGCCCCGGTAATCTGCCTTCCAACATTGCACAGGGTGCCGCAGCCCTCTGCGTTGCCATCAAGACCAAAAACAAGAACTTCCGTCAGCTGGCCGTTTCCGGCGGTGTGACCGCTCTGCTGGGCGTGACGGAGCCTGCTCTGTTCGGCGTCAACGTCCGTCTGCGTAAGCCTCTCATCGCCACCACCATCGGCGGTGGTCTGGGCGGCCTGTATGCCGGTTTGACCGGTGTGCGCCGTTTTGGCGGCGGTGGTGCCGGTCTGGCAGCCATCGGCCTGTATGTCGGTGAAAATCCCATGAACGTGATCAACGCACTGATCTCTGCCGCGATCGCCTTTGTGGCCACCTTTGCGATCCTCTGGTTCATCGGTTTTTGATGATGTGCCGGAAGAAGCCTGATCTCTTCTGAAACAAGCAGCGCCGGAACGATTTTGCCGTTCCGGCGCTGCTTTTTTACGCCTCTCCCAGCAGCTTTGCGCGGCTGGCGTATACAGCGGTAAATACCTCCCGCAGCCGTTGGATCTCGGGACGCGGGTCGTCCCGCAGGGTCAGCAGACAGGTGTCCGGCAACGGCAGCTGCAGCGGCAGGTACCATGCCGCCGGAAAGGCCGGGTATTTCATCGGGCACAAAAACATGCCGCGCCGGCAAGCAGATCGTTGTAAACACACTCATTTCAGTTTCCACATGTGCCAGCTTGGTGCGGAAAACGGCAGGCCGGGCTGAACAACGGCAAGATCCACCATTTCCTGATACAGCGGCTCATAAAACAGCTGCTGCCCGGCAAGATCGGCCAGTGCCAGAGTGCTGCGCCCTGTGAGCGGGTGCTCCGGCGATATGATCAGGTAAAAGGTGTTGTGCAGGATGGGGGTGCGCTCGATCTCCGGTTGCAGCGGCCCAAAGGGCAGATAGAGGGCTGCGTCTGCCTCGCTGCAGAGCATTTCGTGGGGATTGCGTGACACGGGCCGAGTGTCCACAGCAAACTCATATCCCGGCAGCGCGGCGTGCAGCCGTGCCATCAGGATGGGATAAATGGGATCCCGCTGCAGCAGCACCGGCGGCAGGCGCAGGGTCAGCGTGCGCCGCCGGGCAAAGCCCTTCAGTGCGGTGCGGGCGTTCAGGATGCTGCGATAGATCCCCTCCGCCTGCGGCACAAAGGCCCGGCCTGCTTCGGTCAGCGCCACGCGGGTGGTGCTGCGCTCAAACAGGGCCAGATCCAGCTCCTTTTCCAGACTGCGGATCTGGTAGCTGAGGGCGGGCTGGGTGCAGTACAGCTCCCGGGCGGCTGTGGTAAAATTCAGGGTCCGGCTCACGGTGAGAAAACACAGCAGCTGGTGGTCGTTCATCCGAAAAAAGCTCCTTTCTGTGCAGGGAAAGCTCCGTCTGCTCTCAGTATAACATGGCGGGAGACAGTTATAAACACTTTTTATTAGGGCGGAAAATTTTTTGTTCCCTTTCACTTCGTTATATTTTATACTAAGTGCAGCGCGGGAAAAACTCCCGCAGAGACGAAGAGAAATTGATGAGAAGAAAGAGGAAATCCAAATGGAAAAGATCTCCCGCAAAGGCTTTTTGAAGGTCGCCGCCGCTGCCGCCATGAGCGGTGTCACCGCCGGTGCACTGGCTGCCTGCAACTCCGCAGCTTCTTCCAGCACCGCCGCTACCGGCGATGCCATCTACACCGCCGGTACCTACACCGGCACGGCCACCGGCATCGGTGAGGTGAAGGTGACCATGACCTTCAGCGAGACCGCCATCACCGAGGTGGTCATCGATGCCTCCAACGAGACCGAGAGCATCGGCGGCGTGGCCGCACCCACCCTGCAGGAGGCCATCATGGCCGCACAGGGTACCGAGATCGATAACATCTCCGGTGCTACCGTCACCACCAATGCCGTCAAGAAGGCGGCTGCCAGCTGCATCGAGCAGGCCATGGGCGTCAAGGCAGACGGCGCAGACGGTTCTGCTGCCGCTTCGGAGAATGACTGGCTGGGCACCGAGCCGGAGATCGACGAGAGCAAGGTCACCAAGACGGTGGACGTGGATGTGGCCGTGGTGGGCTGCGGCGTTGCCGGTGTGGCAGCCGTGCGCAGCATCGCCGAGGACGGCGGCAAGGTGGCAGCCTTTGAAAAGGCTGACGGTCCCCAGTGCCGCAGCGGCGAGTATGCCGTCATCAACGGCAATGTGCAGGCCAAGTGGGGCCGCAACACCTGGACCCGTGAGCAGATCGACGAGATCGTGGATTCTCACATGGTGGAAAGCACCTACCGCTGCAAGCGTTCCATTATGAGCAGTGGGCCCACAACATCGGCGATGCCTTTGACTGGTGGGTGGAAGCAAACCCCGGAGCTGTACTACGCCGAGACCACCCGCAGCGCCATCCCCGACGAGAATGCAAACAACTTCCTGATCCCCATTTTCTACCCGCTGCCCGAGAACTACGACTGGAAGCAGGAGCGCTTCCCCTGCTACCCCACCTCCGTGGAGTTCCTGCCCAACCAGTCCGTCACCGTCAATGCCAACATGCAGAAGGCCGTTGACACCGGCAACGTGGAAACCTTCTACGGCTGCTTTGTGGAAAAGCTCATCATGGAGGACGGCCGCTGCGTGGGCCTGTATGCCCGCGATGCTGCCACCGGCGAGTACATCAAGTGCAACGCCGCCAAGGGCGTCATCCTGTCCACCGGCGATTACTCCCAGAACACCAAGATGCTGCAGCATTTCTGCCCCGAAGTCATTGAGAACAACATCCAGTGCCTGTTCACCAACGTGGACGTGGAGGGCAGCTTCACCAATCAGGGCGACGGCATCCAGCTGGGCATGTGGGCAGGCGCTCAGGTGCAGCAGAGCCACGCACCCATGATCCACCATATGGGCGGCGGTGCCGACCTGTCCGGTGTGGGCGTCATGGGCAACGCAGGCTTCCTGAATCTGGATCTGAACGGCAAGCGCTTCATGAACGAGGACCTGCCCGGCCAGCAGCTGGAAAACCAGATCGAGCTGCAGAAGAACCGCGAGAGCTGGCAGATCTTCGACTCCAACTGGCCCCAGCAGCTGCCCTACATGCCCGCAGCCCACGGCGGTGCCTGCTACTACGAGGACTACGCCAGCGAGGCAGAGGGTCCCAAGAACAACACCACTTACCGCAACTACAAGAGCCCCTATCAGCTGGAGGCAGCCGTGGCCGATGGCCGCGCTGTCAAGGCCGACACGCTGGAAGAGCTGGTGACAAAGATCTACCCGGATGACACCGCTGCCCAGCAGACCGCTCTGGACTCCATCCAGCGCTACAACGAGCTGGCAAAGGCCGGTTATGATGAGGACTTCCACAAGCCCGCATCCCGCATGTGGGCGCTGGAGAACGGCCCCTTCTACGCCGACAAGTTCACCACCGCCCTGCTGCTGGTGTGCATCGGCGGTCTGGAAAGCGACGAGAACTGCCACACCTTCGATGCCGACCGCAACGTGATCCCCGGCCTGTATGTGGCAGGCAACGTGCAGGGCAACCGCTTTGCCACCGAGTACCCCATCGGTCTGAAGGGCGTCAGCCACTCCATGGCCATGTACTACGGCTACGTTGCAGGCAAGAACGCCATGCAGGAAGTCTGAGCCTGACCGCACAATAACATAACCATTCCCCGCCCGGAGCAGTATTCTTTCTTCCTGCTCCGGGCATTTTTTGCGCCCCAATGTGACCCGGTTACGGAAAAGCCCGGCGTTTGGGTATACTGATTCCATAAGAACAACCACGAACGAACCCTTTCAGGAGGTAGAAATATGGCAGTTGTTACGATCACGAAGGCAAAATTTTGAGCAGGAGGTGCTGCAGAGCACAAAGCCCGTCCTGCTGGACTTCTGGGCAAGCTGGTGCGGCCCCTGCCGGATGCTCAGTCCTATCGTGGACGAGGTGGCCGAGGAGCGCACCGATGTGAAGGTGGGCAAGGTGAACGTGGACGAGCAGCCGGAGCTGGCCGGCCAGTTCGGCGTGATGAGCATCCCCACCCTGCTGGTGTTTGAGCAGGGCAAGCTGGTGCGTCAGGCCGTGTGTGCCGCCCGAAGGCCAGTGTGCTGGACCTGCTTGGGTAAATATGCGTGCTGAAAAGGAGCTGTTGCGCCATGCAACGGCTCCGTTTTCTTCCTTTTCCCTGTACAAACGCACAGGAAAAATCGTATCATTGAGTTGAAAACACCGTCACTTTCCTACTTTACAACTTTACCTAGATAAAGTAAAATAAACTCAAGTAAGAAATGGGGGAACCGACAATGGAATTCAGCATTGCAAACCTGCAGCCCAAGGAGCGCGCCTCCTTTGCGCTGCGCGCCTTGTACGAAGCGGCGGGCTGCCGCAAGTATCATATGGGCCGGTTTGAGGAGTACGGCCTGTATCAGGAGAACCGCAGCCTTTTTGTCGTCCGAGCAGGTCATCACCTTTACTGATCTGGATGGCCGTCTGCTGGCCCTCAAGCCGGACGTGACCCTCTCCATTGCCAAGACGGCGCAGCCCGACCCCCAGCGAGACCCTGTGCTACTACTATCACGAGAACGTCTACCGCCCTTCCGCCGAGAGCCACACCTTTAAAGAGATCAGCCAGATGGGCCTTGAGATGCTGGGTGCGGTGGGCGAAGCACAGGTGCAGCAGGCGGTGTGTCTGGCGGCGCGGTCGCTGGATGCGCTGGGGGCCGAT
>ENA-OQES01001164-OQES01001164.1-human-gut-metagenome-genome-assembly--contig:-NODE-1164-length-10171-cov-2.210773_pt1 | contig 10171 bp, 10 predicted proteins | sample MGYA00242798_ERZ504641 | MGnify/ENA primary metagenome ERZ504641 (study PRJEB26092, sample SAMD00036327) | human gut metagenome | host: Homo sapiens | study: EMG produced TPA metagenomics assembly of...
TGGTCAAGAGCGTCATGGATGCCTGCCACATCGAGAACTACGAGATCGTGGGTGAGCCGGTCTCCGGTGCCGAGTTTGAGCTGATGCGCTACAACCACGTCTACCTGCCCAAGGAGGGCTGGGTCATTCTGGGCGATCACGTCACGCTGGGAAAAGCGGTTCCGGCTGCGTTCATACCGCAGGCGGCCACGGCGTGGACGACTTCAACGTCTGCCAGAAGTATCCGCAGGTGCCCATCACCGTCCCCGTGGACGATGGCGGCTATCTGACCGAGCTGGCCGGCAAGTATGCGGGTCAGCGCGTGTGGGCTGCCAACAAGACCATTCTGGCCGATTTGACCGAGTCCGGTGCTGTCATGGGTCAGGTGCACATCAAGCATCAGTACCCGCACTGCTGGCGCTGCCATCACCCCATCATCTTCCGTGCAACGGAACAGTGGTTCTGCTCCATCGCCAAGTTCCGTGAGGACGTCTACAAGGCCATCGACACCGTGACCTGGATGCCCGACTGGGGCCATGACCGTATGCACGGCATGGTGCGCGACCGCAACGACTGGTGCATCAGCCGTCAGCGCACCTGGGGTGTGCCTATCCCGGCCTTCTACTGCAAGAAGTGCGGCGCTTACCACATCACCAACGCCACCATCAAGGCCGTCAGCGATCTGTTCCGCAAGGAGGGCTCCGACGCCTGGTATAAGTACGACGCTGAGCAGATCATCCCCGCTGGTGAAGTCTGCGAGAAGTGCGGCGCTTCCGAGTGGACGAAGGACACCGACATCATGGACGTCTGGTTCGACTCCGGCTCCACCCATGCTGCTGTTCTGGAAGAGCGTCCCGAGCTGCGCTTCCCGGCCGATCTGTATATGGAGGGCGGCGACCAGTTCCGCGGCTGGTTCCAGTCCAGCCTGCTGACCAGTGTGGCCAGCAAGGGCTGCGCACCCTATAAGTCCGTTCTGTGCCACGGCTGGGTCGTGGACGAGCAGGGCAAGCAGATGCACAAGAGCGCCGGCAACGGCGTCGAGCCCAGCGAGATCATCAAGGACTACGGCGCAGACATCATCCGCCTGTGGGTGGCTTCTTCCGATTACACCGTCGATGTGCGTGCCGGCAAGAACATCTTCAAGCAGCTGAGCGAGGCCTACCGCAAGATCCGCAACACCGCCCGCTTCATTCTGGGCAACCTCGACGGCTTCGACCCCAACACCGACTGTGTGGCTGACGACCAGCTGCAGGACATCGACCGCTGGGCTCTGGCTGCGCTGGATGACCTCATCGTCAACACCAACGCCGGTTATGCTGTGTATGACTTCAACAAGGTCTACCACGCTGTCTACAACTTCTGTGTCGTGGCCATGTCCAACTTCTATCTGGACGTCACCAAGGATCGCCTGTACTGCACCAACGGCACTGGCCGCAAGGCTGCGCAGACCGCGATGTACAAGATCCTCGTCGCTCTGGACAAGATCATCGCTCCCATCCTCTGCTTTACCAGCCAGGAGATCTGGGACTTCCTGCCCAAGACCGAGGCTATGAACAAGTACGTCGTCTTCGAGGATATGCCGAAGGCTGGCCAGTACGCAGCTGACGATGCCTTCAAGGCCAAGTGGGCGCAGCTCATCGCTGTCCGCGACGAGGTCAAGAAGGTCCTCGAGCAGGCCCGTGCAGATAAGCAGATCGGCGCTTCTCTCGAGGCTTCCGTCACTCTGTACTGCAATGACGCCGTCTACGACCTGCTCAACAGCATCCCGATGGACGAGCTGGCCGACCTGATGATCGTCTCCCATGTGGAGCTGGTCAAGGGCGAAGGCGGCGCAGCCAGCGCCGTCGAGGGCCTGGGCGTTGCTGCTGCACACGCCACCGGCGACAAGTGCGAGCGCTGCTGGAAGTACTCCGCAGACATCGGCACCCACGCTGCTCATCCCACTCTGTGCGCACGCTGCGCCGCTGTTGTGGAGGGCTAAACCATTTCGTATCTCTGGCGGCGCACCCGGCGCAAAAGGGGGCGCCGCCTTTTTCTAAAAAATCAGGAGAACTATGGCATATGTCATTCTGAATCTGGTCTGTGTGGCCGCGCTGGTGGGCATCGACCAGGCCATCAAGCTCTGGGCTACCCAGTATCTGGGCCCCTGTGGAGGCCATCACCGTCATCCCGCATGTGGTGGAGCTGCGGTTCGTGCTCAATCAGGGCATGGCGTTCAGCCTGCTGAGCGGAAAGCAGCTCTTCCTTATCCTCGCCACCAGCGCTGCGCTGCTGCTCGTAGCCTATCTGCTGTTCTTCCGCAGCCGCGGCAAGCTCCTGCAGCAGATCGCCTTCATCCTCGTGCTGGCCGGCGGCATCGGCAACCTCATCGACCGTGTGCTGAACGGTGAGGTCGTGGACTACATCAATCCCCCTGTTCATCGACTTTGCAGTCTTCAACTTCGCCGACATCCTCGTCTGCGTCGGTGTGGCGCTCTGGGTGCTGGTCATCCTGCTGGAAGAAGTGGAAGATAAGCCCTCGAAGGAGCAGTAAACCATGGAACAGCGTGAATTTATCGTGGAGGCGGAGGCCGCAGGCCAGCGTATCGATCGCTTCCTCAGCGGGGAGGACACCGGCCTTTCCCGCAGTGCGCTGCAAGGCCTCGTGGCTGAGGGTCATGTGCTCTGCAACGGCAAAAGCATCGCTAAGAGCCTCAAACTCAAGGCGGGGGACACCATCCTGCTGGAAATTCCTGACGCAAAGCCTATCGAGGCTGTGCCGCAGGACATCCCGCTGGACATCGTGTATGAGGACGACCACCTTCTGGTGGTGAACAAGCCCAAGGGCATGGTCGTCCACCCGGCTCCGGGCAACCCGGACGGCACGCTGGTGAACGCCCTGCTCTGGCACTGCAAGGGCAGCCTCTCGGGCATCGGCGGCGAGATACGCCCCGGCATCGTCCACCGCATCGACAAGGACACCAGCGGCCTGCTGGTGGTGGCGAAAGATGACGCCACCCACATCGGCCTGTCCCAGCAGATGGCGGTTCACAGCGTGGAGCGCGCCTACCAGACCGTTGTCTACGGCGGTTTTGCGCAGGACGAGGGCTTCGTGGAGGCAAATCTGGGCCGCTCCAAGACCGACCGCAAGAAGATGGCGGTCTACCCGGCCAGCGAGCCCCACACCAAGTATGCCTACACCGGCTATAAGGTGCTGGAGCGCTTCGGCGGCTTTACCTTGCTGGAATGCCGCCTCAAGACGGGCCGCACCCATCAGATCCGCGTCCACATGGCGTCCATCCAGCATCCCGTGGCGGGCGACCCGGTGTATGGCCCCCCAACAACTGCATCACCAGGCTCCACGGCCAGTGTCTCCATGCAAAGACATTGGGCTTCATCCACCCCATCACCGGGGGAACATCTCCGCTTCGACTCGGAGCTTCCGGAGTATTTCACCCACTTTATTGCATCGCTCAGGAGGGGGACTGTATGACGAAACTTCTCGATTCTGCGCTCGTACTCTGCGATCTGGACCATCTCCTTTTGGCCGGTGACGGCAATATGCCGCAGGTCGTGCGGGATGTGCTCCAGCTGTTTTCCAGCCGGGGCGGCAGGCTGACGGTCTTCAGCCAGCGTTCGCCCCGGGCCGTCCGCGCCGTGCTGGGTGGGCTGCGCCTTGCTGCGCCCGCGCTCACCTGCGGCGGTACGCTGGCCTACCGGTTCTCGGAGGGCAGCGGCCAGCCGCTGTGCAGCTTCGCGGGCTGTGAGGAGTCTATCTTCAAAAAGCTGCCCGCAGCTGTGGGCCTCGGCATTGCGCTGCAGATGGCCGACGGCTCTACCCGTGTGCTGCGGATGAGCACCGCCCTCGAGCGCCATCTGCGCCGGGAGTTCACCCCCTTTACGCTGTGCAGCCCAGCCGACGTCAAGGGTGAGGACGTGCTGCGCATCCTGCTCTATCAGGACCGTCAGCAGCTGCCCATTCAGGCCCTGCTGGAAAAGGCACTGGGGGACAATGCCGCTATGCTGCGCTCGGAGCGCACCGGTATGGACGTCATGGTGCTGACACCGGGTGCCGTCTCGGCGGAAGCAATGCTGGGCGCAGTCTGCCTGCCCGTCAACTGCACGGCTGACCAGCTCACCGTCGCCGCCGGGTGCAGCCAGATGCTCGAGCTGGTCCGTCAGGCCAGGCAGAGCGTCGTTCCGGCTGATGCCCCGGTGGAGCTGCGCCTTGCCGCCAGCCAGACGACCCTGACCGACCACGACACCGGCGCCGCTGCAGAGTTTTTCTATGGCCTTGTGCGAAGTGCCGAAGCTGCATCGTAAAGATTGTGTAAAGTCTCCTGCAAATTTTCCGCAGGAGACTTTCTTTTTGGAAGGATTTCGAGTACAATGAGAGAAACTATGCTAAGCCATGGTGAGCGCCGCTTTCTGGCACTGGCGGCAGCAGCGGCGGTCTGCATTGTCAGTCTGGCGTTCTGGTATGCCGTGCCGCCATCCCCGGCGCAGGCTTCGTCAGCGGCAGTCGAGCCTCTGCGGGAGTCCTTCCGCGTGGACCTCAACACCGCCGGGGTGGACGCTATGACCACACTGCCCGGCCTCGGGGAGAAGAAGGCGAGAGCCATTCTGGAATATCGACTTGCCTATGGCCGATTCCAGAGCCTCGATGAGGTGGCACAGGTGCCGGGCGTTACGCAGGATATGATAGACGAATGGCAGGGCCTCGCCTATGTGAGCTGAGAGGGGAGACCTTCTCGGGAAAAAGGAGTTATCATGAGTGAAGAGAGCATTTTTATCAACCGGGAATTGAGCTGGCTGGACTTCAACCGCCGCGTGCTGGTGCTGGGCAAGGATAAAAATGTCCCGCTGGCCGAACAGCTCAAGTTTCTGGCCATCTACGGCTCCAATCTGGACGAGTTCTTCATGGTGCGCGTCGGCTCGCTTCAGGAGCGCGCCAACCTCATGCGCGGCAAGAAGGAAAAGCGGGAAAACAAGACGAACATGACGGCGGAAGAGCAGCTTGCCGCCATCATGCCCAAGACCGCTCAGCTCCAGGAGGACTGCGACAAATACTACGCCAAAGCGCTGGAAAATCTGGCCGCCTGCGGCTACCGCAAGGTGGATTTCGATAAGCTGAGCAAAGAGGACGAGCACTTCTGGAAAAAGTATTTCCAGAGCGAGCTTTTCCCCATCCTCAGTCCCCAGATCGTGGACAGCCGCCACCCGTTCCCGTTCCTGCGCAATAAGGAGATCTATCTCGGCGTCCTCCTTCACGAAAAGCACACCTCGGAGCACACCCTCGGCATCGTACCCATCTCAAGCCAGATGGAGCGGATGCATTTCGTCCGGAAGGACAATGAGACCTGCTTTGCCCTGACGGAGGAGCTGGTGCTCCATTATGCGGCCCTCATCTTCGGCAAGGAGAACGTGCAGGAAAAGTGCCTCTTCCGGGTCACCCGCAATGCCGACATCGACGTGAAAGAGGGCCTGATGGACCATGACATCGACTACCGCGAGATCATGGCCGATCTGCTCAAGCGCCGCCGCAAGCTGGCCGCCGTCCGTCTGCAGGTCATCCCTGCCGCACCGCAGGTCGCTCAGCTGCTCTGCAGCCGCCTCGAGCTGACCCACAAGCGGGTCTTCGTCCAGAAGAGTCCTCTTGACCTGAGCTTCTTCTACAAGCTCACCTCCCGCATGGAGTCTGACGGCCACCCCGAGCTGTTCTATACGCCTGCCCGGCCTATGCTGCCCCCGCAGGACTACGACCTTGCCGCCGAGGTGGAAAAGCACGATGTGTTGTTGAGCTATCCGTACCAGTCCATCCGCCCCTTTATTGCGATGCTGAAAAAGGCCGCGCAGGACCCCGACGTCATCTCCATCAAGATGACGCTCTACCGCATGGCCCGCGAGTCTCAAATCGTACAGGCCCTCGTGGAAGCCGCCGAGAACGGCAAGGAAGTCGTGGCGCTGGTGGAGCTGCGCGCCCGCTTTGACGAGCAGAACAACATCGACTGGTCGAAGCAGCTGGAAAGCGCAGGCTGTACGGTCATTTATGGCTTTGATGATTACAAAGTGCACTCCAAGCTGACCCTTATCACCAAAAAGAGCAAAGAGGGCTACTCTTATATCACCCAGATCGGCACCGGCAACTACAACGAAAAGACCAGTGAGCTTTACACGGACTACTCCTTCATTACGGCAGACCATGGCATTGGCGAGGAAGCTTCCAATGTGTTCCAGAACCTTGCCGTGCAGAAGCTGACTGAGGAGAGCGACCGGATGCTGGTAGCACCGCTGCGCTTCAAGAGCGTATTGCTGGAAGAGATGGATCGTGTCATTGCCGCCGCCCGCATGGGCCGTCCGGCATCCATGATCCTGGAAAAACAATTCCATCAGCGACCGGGATATCATCCTCAAGCTGCAGGAAGCCAGCTGTGCCGGTGTGCGCATTGATATGATCGTGCGCGGCATCTGCTGCGTGCGCGCCGGTGTGCCCGGCAAGACGGAGAACCTGCATATTCGCAGCCTTGTGGGTCGTTATCTGGAGCATGGCCGTATTTACAGCTTCTTCGATGGTGCACATACCCGCATCTATATTGCATCCGGCGATTTTCTCACCCGCAACACCGAGTGCCGCGTGGAGGTGGGCGTGCGCGTGGAGGATCCCGTGCTGGTGCGGAAGCTTACCGACATTCTGCAGCTGCAGCTGCGGGATAATGTCAATGCCCGCGAGATGCGCCCGGACGGCAGCTACCAGAAGGTAAAGCCCGCTGAGGGCGAAGCACTGGTGAACGGCCAGATGGGCATGTATGAGCTGTTGAAAAATGACTGGACGCAGCCGGAGCCTTGGAGGCTTTCTGCCGCTGTGCAGGAAAAACAGCCTGAACCTTCTGCCGAAGCAGCAAAGCCAGAACCTGCGAAAACGGAAGCGGCTCCCGCTGCAAAACAGGCAGAAGCTTCTCACCCGGAATCTGCTGCGGCACCGGAAAGCGGCGACCGTTTTGACCAGCTGGAACAGATGGTCAATCATAAAAAGCGTACAGAGCCGCAGCCTGCCCCTGCAGCCAAGCCGATAAAGCCGGTGGTGGTGGAGACACCCGCCCCCAGAAGCCGCCTGAAACGGATTTTGGATTTTTTCAAGTTACGCAGATAATATTTGCAAGACCCGACAGAGCAAACCCTCTGCCGGGTCTTTTTGCGTGTTTGCCTGCATAAATAAAAAGCAAACGGAAGGCGGGAGGCAGAAGGTGCGGGCAAAGCGATGGGGACGAGCCGGGCACGGCAGGGAGCAGCCCAGATGGAGGGTGATTTTTCTGGCAGTTTTAGCCGGACTGCTGGTGTGCTTGGTGCTTCCGGTGCGGGCGCAGCAAAAAAAACGGGGAAGCTCTGTTTCCCGCTGGACACCACACAGTACCGTGTTTCGGACGGATACGGCTGGCGGCAGGATCCTTTTACCGGGGAAAGGACGTTCCATAAGGGCATTGATCTTGCCTGTGCAGAGGGAACAGAAGTGCTTGCTGCGGAAGGCGGTGCGGTGGTGCAGGCATACCGCAGCACAAGCTATGGCACCTGTCTGCGTGTTCTCCATACAGATGGCAGCGAGTCACTTTACGCCCATTTGCAGTACGCCTATGTCCGCCCGGGCGAGGTGGTGGAAGCAGGGCAGCTGCTGGGCGCAGCAGGGCGCAGCGGGCGCGCTACGGGAGCACACCTGCATTTTGAACTGTACCGGCAGGGAACAGCCTGTGACCCGGCGGATGCGCTGGGCCTTTTCCTCATGAAGCTGCATGATTCCCGGCAGCTGGGGCCGCTGGTGTTCCGCGACCCGCTGCTTTTGTGTAGCGCACTGTATTTTCTGCTCTACTTTGATGCAAGCGGCTTTCTGCGGCTGGGGTTGCTGGCGGCGTTCCTGCACGAGTGCGGGCACATTCTGGTGTATTGTGTGTTTCTGCGCCGCTTTCCGGTCATTGAGGTGACCATGACCGGCTTTTGTATGCGGATGGACGCTCCGGCCCGGGGCCTTTCACCGGGGCGGCTCTTTTGGCTGGCTGCTGCAGGCCCGGCGGTCAATTTCATGCTGGCAGGCATCTGGGCGCTGCGGCTGGAACAGGAACTGACCATCCGCGGCAGTGCCTTCTGGGCGGCAAATCTGCTGACCGGGGGATTCAATCTGCTGCCCGTTCCACCGCTGGATGGGGCGCAGCTGGCATCCTGCCTGTGCGAAATGCGGCGTGCAGGCAAAAGTTTAAGGGAAATGATTGAAAAAACAGCTCATTTCGGGTACAATAAAATGACGTGTAAAAATGGACTGTTTATTGGAGGACTCGATGTTTGATCCAAAACTGAAAGAAGCACTGGGACGGGTACAGAAGCCTGGTCGTTATACCGGCGGAGAACCCGGCAGTGTATATAAGGACAAAGAAAAAGTGGATGTCCGCTTTGCGTTCTGCTTTCCGGACACCTATGAGGTAGGTATGTCCTTCCTCGGCGAAAAGATCCTGTATGAGCTGCTCAACAGCCACGAAAACTGGTGGTGCGAGCGTGCTTTTATGCCGTGGCTGGATATGAAGGCCGAGATGGAGCGTCTTGGTCTGCCGCTCTACACCATGGAGAGCAAGGATCCGCTCACCGCTTTTGATGCAGTGGGCTTCACCCTGCAGTACGAGCTTTCCTATACCAATATTCTGGCTATGCTGGATCTGGCGGGCATCCCGTTCTATTCCAAGGATCGCGATGAAAGCTGGCCGCTGATCGTGGCGTGGGCTGGCCCCTGCGCTGCAACGCGGAAACCCATTGCGGACTTTTTTGATGTGGTCCAGCTGGGTGAGGCGAAAACCAGCTGCCCGGCATCTGCGCCGAGATCGAAAAGGCCAAGAAGGAGGGCGGCGTCTCCAAAAAGGAGCTGCTGCTGCGCATTGCAAAGATCCCCGGTGTCTATATCCCGGCGTTCTACGATGTGGAGTATTACGAAGATGGCCGGGTCAAGGCCATCACCCCCAATGAGCCGGGCATCCCGGCGCGCATCACCAAGGCGATCATCAAGGACCTGAACGAGTTTGCCCCGCCCACAAACTTTGTGGTGCCCATGGTGGGTGCCATTCAGGACCGCGCCAGCATCGAGGTGCTGCGCGGCTGTGTGCGTGGCTGCCGTTTCTGTCAGGCGGGCTTCCTGTACCGCCCCATGCGCCAGCGTGACGCGGGCCTTCTGAACAGGGCGGCGCAGGAGCTGTGCGCTAACACCGGCTATGAAGAGCTGAGCCTTTCCAGCCTGTCCACCTCTGACCACGGCCAGCTGGAAGAGCTGCTGGACGATCTGAACGAGTGGGCACCCAAGGAGCACGTCAGCCTGTCGCTGCCGAGCCTGCGTGTGGACAACTTCTCCCAGAGCCTCATTGAAAAAAACCACCAAGGTGCGCAAGAGCGGCCTGACCTTCGCCGCCGAAGCCGGCACCCAGCGCCTGCGCAACGTCATCAACAAGAATGTCACATGGGATGAGATCGAAAAGACCTGCACCATTGCATTCAACGCGGGCTACACCTCAGTCAAGCTCTACTTCATGATGGGCCTGCCCACTGAGACCATGGAGGACATTGAGGGCATCGCAGAGACGGCGCAGAAGGTGGTAGACCTCTATTATTCTCTGCCCAAGCGCGGCAAGGGCAAGGGCGTACAGGTGACCATCAGCTGTGCCTGCTTTGTGCCCAAGCCCCATACGCCGTTTGAGTTCGTGCCCATGGACACTGAAGAAATGCTACGCGCCAAGCAGAAGCACCTGCTGGAAAGTGTGCGCAGCCGCAAGATCAAGGTCAACTATCACGACAGCACCACCAGCTTTCTGGAGGGCGTGTTTGCCAAGGGTGACCGCCGCCTTGCCCCGGCCATTGTGGAAGCCTACAAGCGCGGCTGCTACTTTGACGGCTGGGAGGAGTGCTTCAAGTACGATACTTGGCTGCAGACCTTTGCTGATCTGGGCATCGACCCGGCATTCTATTGCCAGCGCCCCATTGGTCTGGACGAGGTAACGGCCCTGGTCCCACATGGATTACGGCGTCACCCACGAATATCTGGTGCGGGAGTACCAAAAGGCTCTTGCCGCCCAGACCACCCAGCCCTGCAACCGTGCCTGCCATGGCTGCGGTGCCAATCATCTGTTAGGAGGTCCCTGCTTTGATTACAGTCAGAATCTCGTTTGAGAAGAAGAATGAGGCCTCCTAC